>Ga0315904_10008705_pt1 | contig 13383 bp, 9 predicted proteins | sample LakEriMetagenome_6_FD_203529 | JGI IMG/M metagenome (GOLD analysis project Ga0315904, IMG submission 203529) | Freshwater fungal communities from buoy surface, Lake Erie, Ohio, United States - Buoy 12 MA120 | ecosystem: Environmental > Aquatic > Freshwater > Lake | place: USA: Lake Erie, Ohio... | reverse complement strand
TGAACAGGCTTTCCTGGCAACCGCAAGCCATGAGATCCGCACGCCTCTTAACGGTATCCTCGGCACCGTCTCTCTCTTGCTCGAGACAGATCTCTCCCCAGCGCAGCGCGAGTATGCCGAAACAATCCGCCTGTCCGGTGGGCGCCTCCTCGATCTGTTGAACAACGTGCTCGACTATGCGCGTCTCGATGCTTCGGCCGTAGAGCTTGAGCAGGAGAACTTCTGTCCGCTGCAACTCGCCCGCGAAGTGACCGAACTGCTTGCTCCGAGGGCCCACGCGGCCGGGCTCGACCTGGCCGTGCGTGCTGTCCACTGGCCCGTTCCGATTTACGAAGGCGATGCCGGCCGTCTGCGCCAGATCCTGTTCAATCTCGTCGGCAATGCGCTGAAGTTCACGCGCCAGGGTGCGGTTCTGGTGGATGTCGAGCCGCACGCCTGCGGCTTGACCCTGCGGGTGCGCGATACCGGCCCTGGTATTGCAACTGAAGATCAGGCACGCCTGTTTGAAGCTTTCCGGCAGTCGGCGACGGGAGACGCCTACCGCGATGGCGGGGTCGGGCTCGGGCTCGCTATCGTCAAGCGCCTTGCCGACCTGCTGGGCGGCTCGGTCATGGTCGATTCGCGTCCCGGGGAGGGGGCAACTTTCTCCGTTGATGTTCCTCTGCGCCCTGCAGAGGCGCCGTCGCTTCATGACCCGGCACGGCTTTCCGGGCGGATCGGTCTTGCCGGTCTGCCGGCGGCCACCACGCTTGCCCTTGCCGCCACTATGTCCGGCCTCGAAACCGAGGTTTTACAGATCGATCTGTCGACCGGCGAGGTGCCCGCTGGAATAGATGCAATACTTGTGGGTGCAGACTTGCCTGAGGCCATGGTCGCAGCGCTGGCGCGCAGGGCGCCCGCGCTCGTCGTGCTGCGCCCCGAAGACCGCGGGGCCATCGGCCGTTTCAGGCAACTCGGCTGCCGAGGCTGGCTCGTACGCCCGCTGCGCATGTCGTCAATTGCCGAGCGCATCCTGCTGGCGCGCAGCGGCCGGCTTGTAGCGGAAGAGCCGGAAACCGAGCCCGGGGCCGGCCGGGTGCTGATTGCAGATGACAATCCCGTAAACGCGCTGATTGCACGCCGAGCCTTGGAATCAGCCGGATTTACCGTCACTGTCGCCGCAACCGGAAGCGAAGCGCTGGATGCAGCGGCGCGGATGGCACCGGAACTTGTACTGATGGACCTGAGGATGCCGGTCATGGACGGTTTCGAAGCAATGCGACGCCTCCGCGCCGGCGGGTTCACCGCTCCGATCATTGCCGTGTCTGCCGAAATCAATCCCGACATCGAACGCCGCGCGCGGGATTGCGGCGCCAGCGGGGTTGCCGCCAAGCCCCTCGATGCGCAGGCCCTGCGTTCGCTGGCGCTCCAATGGACCGCCGGCGCCGGCCGCCTGACAGGCGCCGCATGAGCGACGCTGCGGTTGCCGGGACGCCTGAAAAGTCTCCGCCGCGCTTTATCCGCGCGCTCAAAGCCCTGCGGGATCGGCGGATGGCTGCAATGTTCCTGCTGGCCCTATCTGCAGGCCTGCCTTACGGCGCAGTCGTCGGAACCCTGAATGCCTGGCTTACCACGGAAGGCATCACGCCCTCCACCATCGGCGTCCTGTCCATCGTTACCATCGGCTACGCCTTCAAGTTCCTCTGGTCACCTGCTTTCCAGGCCCCGCATCATCCGTTTCCGCTCCTCGGACCCCGGCGCACCTGGCTGCTCAGCCTGCAGCTGCCGATCGCTGGCCTCCTGTTCCTTCTCGCGTTCTCGAACCCCGGAGAGAATATCGGCCTGGTTGCGGTCATCGCCCTTTTTGCCGCGCTCTTTTCGGCAACGCATGACATCGTCCTGGACGCCTGGCGCATCGAAGTTGCGCGGTCCGAAGAAGACAAGGACCTGATGGCGGCGCTCTACCAGTTCGGTTACCGGATCGCCGGCTTCATTACCGGCTTCCTCGCCCTGCTTCTGGCCACGTATTATGGCTGGGTGGTCGTCTACGCGATGATCGCTGTGATGATGTTGCTGTCGATTGCGGGGACGCTGCTGGCGCCGGAGCCTGAAATCCAGACCGGTCCCGGCAGCACCCGGCTTACCTTCCAGGCCCGCATCCCGGAACGTGAGCGCACGCTGGCCACGTTGCTGGTCTCCGCAGGCTGGATCGCGGCCTTCCTGATGATCGCCGGCTTCGTGATCGCCTCCTTCACGCAAGTGCCGGCCCCCAAGGGCGGCGCCTTTGTCAGCGGGCAAGGTCCATGGATCGTTTTCCTGACGGTCCTTATGCCGGCAGCCGGCGCCCTGATCCTGCTGATGCGCCACGGGCGGGAGCCTGCAGAGATCATTGACGGTCCTGCCGGCGAAACGCGCGCCGCGCGCGTCATCCGCGCGGTTTTCCGTTCAATCTTCGATCCCTTGATGGACCTGATCGGACGGCTGCGCTGGGGCGCGCTGCTCGTGCTGCTGCTGGCGCTCACTTACCGGTTCACGGATTCCGTCTGGGGTTCATTCGCCTTTCCGTTCTATCTTGATGACCGGTTTGGCGCCCTTCACCACACCATGGCGGATGTTGCGGTCGCATCGAAATTCTTCGGTGTCCTGATGACCATCGCCGGCGCGGCGCTGGGCGCCGTCGTGATCAGTTTTGTTGGCCGCATGCCGGTTCTTGTCGCGGGCGCGGTGCTGGCCGCGGCGACCAACCTCCTTTTCGCAGATCTCTCGCGCGGCGGCATGGGCATCGACGCGTTCCTGGAGTGGACACGGCTCGCCGATCCGTTCCGTACTTTCGCCGGTTGGGCCGCGCAGATATCACCCGAGGGGCAGGGCGCCGAAGCCGGCGATCGTATGGCGCGCCTGATGATCGCCATCGCCGGCGAGAACCTGGCAGGCGGCTTCGCCAGCGTCGCAGTGGTTGCTTTTCTCACGTCCGTTGTGAACCCGCGCTTTGCCGCCGTGCAATATGCGTTGCTGGCCTCGCTCACCATGCTGATCGGCACGCTGGGCCGCCCCTGGCTCGGTGCGATGATCGAGACGGATGGCTATTACAGCGTCTTCATCCTGACCTTCTGGCTCGGCGGCATCGCCGTTGTGCTGTCGGCCTTCGAATGGTTACGCCAGTTGCGCATGGCGCCCGACGGGCCGGCTCTCGCAAGCTAAGCCGATCAGGCGCCGTGCACCTGGTCGATGTCGAACGCGGCCAGCGTCGCAAGGTCCACGATATCGCCGACCGTTGCACCGAGTGACGCGATCTGCACCGGCTTCTCGAGCCCCAGAAGCATCGGGCCGATCACGACGGCGCGGCTCATCTGTTCCAGAAGGTTGGTCGCGATCGAGGCCGAGTGGATCGCCGGCATGACCAGCACGTTGGCAGGTCCCGTCAGGCGCGAGAACGGATAGAGCAGCTTGTGGTTGGGATTGAGGGCCACATCGGCGTTCATGTCGCCTTCGTATTCGAAGTCGATGCCCGGCGTCTTGTCGAGGATTGAGACGGCGTCCCGCACCTTGTCCGCCCGCTCGCCCATCGGGTTGCCAAAGGTCGAGTAGGACAGAAACGCAACCCGCGGCGTGAAGCCGAGGCTGCGCACGCTGCGCACGGCTTCCAGCGCAATGTTTGCAAGCGTCTGGCCGTCGGGAAGTTCATTCACGCTCGTATCCGCAATAAAGATCGTCTTGCCCATGTTGATCACCATGGACATCCCGATCACGGCCTGCCCGGGGATCGGGTCGAGCACCAGCAGCGCATCCTTCAGCGCCGCGTCATAAGCGCGGGTCACGCCCGTCACCATGCCGTCGGCGTCGCCATTCCTCAGCATGCAGCAGCCGAACACGTTGCGATCCTGGTTTACCAGGCGCTGCACGTCTCGCTTCAGATAACCTTTGCGCTGCAGGCGCTGGTACAGCATGTCGACGTAGGCCGGGTTGTTGTCCGACAGGCGCGCATTGATGATGTCGAGCGCGCCGGCCGGCACGCCCATCTGCTCCATCGTCGCCTCGACCTGAGCTTCGCGGCCGATCAGGATCGGATGGCCAAGACCCTGGTTCTTGAAACTCCAGGCCGCCCGCACCACCGCGGGCTCTTCGCCTTCTGCAAACACGATCCGGCGCTGCAGGTCGCGGCACTTCGCCTGGACACCCTGCAGGAAGCCTGCAGACGGATCTGCACGGCGCACGAGGCTCTTGCGGTAGGCTTCCATATCCGTGATCGGCTTGCGCGCAACCCCGGTATCCATAGCCGCCTGCGCGACTAGCGGGGGAACAAAACTGATCAGGCGCGGATCGAACGGCGTGGGGATGATGTACTCCCGGCCGAAAGTCGGACGGGCGCCGTGATAGGCAGCGGCGACTTCATCCGGCACGTCCTCACGTGCGAGTTCAGCCAGCGCCCGCGCGGCGGCGACCTTCATCTCCTCATTTATGCTCCGGGCACGGACATCCAGCGCACCGCGGAAGATGTAGGGAAAGCCGAGCACGTTGTTGACCTGGTTCGGATAGTCCGAACGTCCGGTGGCGATGATCGCGTCGCTGCGGACCGATTTGATATCTTCAGGGGTGATTTCCGGATCGGGGTTGGCCATCGCGAAGATGATCGGGTTCTTCGCCATGGATTTGACCATGTCCTTGGTCACGGCGCCCTTGACCGACAGGCCGAGGAAGACGTCCGCCCCCTCCATCGCTTCTGAAAGGGTGCGTTTCTTGGTCTTGACCGCGAAGGCAGACTTGAACTGGTCCATCTTCTGGGTGCGGCCTTCATAAACCACGCCCGCGGTATCGCAGAGCAGGATGTTCTCACCCTTGACGCCGAGATGGCGGATGAGGCCTGCGACCGAGAGGCCCGCTGCGCCCGCGCCAGAGATGGCAACCTTCACGTCGGACAGCTTGCGCCCGGTGATGTGGCAGGCGTTGATCAGGCCGGCAGCGGCGATGATCGCGGTGCCGTGCTGGTCGTCATGGAAGACCGGAATGTCGAGTTCTTCGCGCAGGCGGCTCTCGATGATGAAGCAATCGGGCGCCGAGATGTCCTCGAGGTTGATGCCGCCCCAGGTGGCGCCGATATTGCGCACGGTACGGATGAAGTCTTCTGCGTCCGTCGTGTTCACTTCGATATCGAAGCTGTCGATATCCGCGAACCGCTTGAAGAGGACCGCCTTGCCCTCCATCACCGGCTTCGAGGCCATCGGACCGAGATTGCCGAGACCGAGAATGGCCGTGCCATTGGAGATCACCGCCACGAGGTTGCCTTTGGACGTATAGTCGTAGGCCAGGTCTTCGTTTCCGGCGATCGCAAGTACCGGGATGGCCACGCCGGGGCTGTAAGCCAGCGACAGGTCGCGCTGCGTGCTCATCGGCTTGGTCGGGATCATCGAGATCTTGCCCGCGGTGGGGTGCGAGTGGAAATCGAGGGCTTCCTGGTCGGTGAAGCTCGGACGCTGCGTGGTCATGTGGGCTCTGTATCGTTTCGATTTGGGTAGTTCCTCGTCTAGGCCGCTGCGACCGGCCTGCCAACAGCCAAATCCGCACAGTTACAGCCGCCCGGCTTTGCGAATCCCTCCCGCAACGGCTAGCGTGCGACGCCATGCCGGACACCGCCCCGAAATCCCCCGCCGCCGCTGCCGCGACCGAGCCGACGCCGTTCATGGCGCAGTACCTGTCGATCAAGGCAGCGCAGCCGGATGCGCTCCTGTTCTTCAGGATGGGCGATTTCTACGAGCTTTTCTTTGACGACGCGGTTACCGCCTCGCGCGTCCTGGGCATCACACTCACGTCACGCGGCGAACATGAAGGCGCGCCGATCCAGATGGCGGGCGTTCCCTGTCACGCTGCGGAAGGCTACCTGGCCCGTCTGATCAAGGCCGGCTGCCGGGTCGCGGTCTGCGAGCAGACCGAAAGCCCGTCCGAAGCCAGAAAGCGCGGTTCGAAATCCATCGTGCGCCGCGAAATCGTGCGCGTCGTCACGCCAGGTACGTTGACCGAGGAGACCTTGCTGCCCGCCCGGCAAGGCCAGGCACTCGCCGCGCTTGCCTTCACGGGGCAGGGCGAGGCCGCGCTCGCCGTGTGCGATGTTTCGACTGGTCTCTTTGAGCTGACGGCTCTGGAACCTGCGCGCATCGCGGACGCATTGCTCGCGTGGCCCCTCAGCGAATTGGTGATCTCGGAGACCGACCGGGACCGTCCTGCACTCGCCGGCCTTCGCGAAATGACCGCGGCTCCCGTCACCGAACGCCCCGCCCGCACGGGCACCCCGAAGTCCGGCGAAGCGCTGCTCAAGGAAGCCTTCGGCGTCGCCGCCCTCGACGGGCTCGGCGATTTTTCAAAGGCCGAACTCGCTGCCGCCGGCCTCCTGCTGGACTATGTGAAGCTGACCCAGGCGGGGCGCCCCGCGCGTCTCGCGATACCCAGGCGCGGCGAGCCCGGCGGTACGCTCCTGATCGACCCCGCCACCCGTGCCAGCCTCGAGATCGACCGGTCTTACGCCCGCGGCCGCGAAGGTACGCTGCTCGCCGCGATCGACCGCACCGTAACTGCCCCCGGCGCGCGCCTTCTGGCCGCGCAGCTGGCTCGCCCGTCGCGTGACCGGGGCGAAATCGAGGCGCGCTACGACGCCGTCAGTTTCTTCGCTGCCGAACGCAGCGCCCTCGGCGATGTCCGCTCGGCGCTGAAATCTGCGCCGGATCTCGAACGCGCCTGCATGCGCCTCGCGCTCGGCAGGGGCGGCCCGCGCGACCTTCAGGCGCTTGCCCGCGCGCTGGGCGCCGGCCAGCAGATTGCTGCCATCCTGCAGGCGTCCGGCGCGGCCCTGCCTGCGCGCCTTTCCGCCGCCGCGCAACTTCTCGGTCTCGGCGAATTGCCGGGCCTGATGGCGCTCGCTGGCGATCTGACCAAGGCTCTCGTTGAGACACCGCCCCTGCTTGCCCGAGACGGCGGTTTCATCGCGCCTCGCTGGGACGAGGCGCTCGACGAAGTCCGTAGCCTGCGCGAGGACAGCCGCCGCGTGATCGCGGAGATGCAGGGCCGGTATGCCGAGCTTGCCGGAATCACGGCGCTGAAGATCAAGTTCAACAATGTGCTCGGCTACTTCATCGAGGTGCCCGCGCGCCTCGCCGATCCGATGCTTAAGCCGCCGCTCGCGAACGATTTCATCCATCGCCAGACGATGTCAGGTGCGGTGCGCTTCTCGACGACCGAGCTTGCCGAACTCGCCGGCCGCATCAGCCGTGCCGAAGAAGAATCGAAGGCGATCGAGATCGCGCTGTTCGAGGCTTTCTGCGCCCGGGTCTCCGCTGAAGGTGAAAAGCTTGCCTGCGTCGCCGGTGCCATTGCAGACATCGATGTGGCTGCCGCCAACGCCGTCTGGGCAGACGAAGCCGGCGCTGTTCGTCCTGTCATTGAGGCCGCGCTGGTCTTCGACGCCAAAGGCCTGCGCCACCCGGTCGTCGAATCTGCACTGCGCCGGGACGGGAAGGGCTTCACCGCCAATGACCTGACCCTCGATGCCGCCGGAAAAAACGCGCCGCGCTTCCTGCTCGTCACCGGGCCGAACATGGCGGGCAAGTCGACTTATCTGCGCCAGTCGGCCCTCGCGGTGATCCTCGCGCAGGCGGGCTGTTTCGTGCCCGCCGCCGCATTGCGCCTCGGCCTTGCCGACCGCGTTTTCTCCCGCGTCGGCGCCTCGGACGATCTCTCGCGCGGGCGCTCCACCTTCATGGTCGAAATGGTGGAAACCGCCGCGATCCTGAACCAGGCGACTGCCGAAAGCTTCGTCATCCTCGATGAAGTCGGCCGCGGCACAGCAACCTGGGACGGTCTTGCCATCGCATGGGCCGCTGTCGAGCACCTTCACGGGCAGACCTGCTGCCGCGCCCTCTTTGCCACGCATTATCACGAACTCACTGCACTCGCCGCCGAGCTTGCGGGCGCCGCGAATGCCAGCCTGAAGGCGCGCGAGTGGAAGCAGGACCTGATCTTCCTCCACGAGGTCCAGCCCGGGCCGGCCGACCGGTCATATGGTGTGCAGGTTGCACGCCTTGCCGGCCTGCCGCGCAGCGCCGTGTCGCGGGCCGCCCAGGTACTGAAGCAGCTTGAAGCCGGCCCGTCGGCCGCAGAGAGCCTGCCGCTCTTCGCGGCCGCTCCGGCAGGCCCGGAAATCGAAATCCCGCCTGAAGCGGCCGCCGTACTCGCGGCTCTGGAAGCCCTCGATCCCGATGCGTTGACCCCTCGCGAAGCGATGGCAGTGCTCTATGAGCTGAAGTCTCTCGGCAGAGGCAAAGTCTGATCTGCGCCTCGGCGCGGATGTTGTGCCAGCGCCTCGAGGACACGCACGGCGGCCTGCAAACTCAGAATGTCATCAATTGCTTCGATCAGCTGACGCGCATCGCGCTTCAGGTCGTTCGCCTGAAGGTCACGGCCGCGCGCACCTTCTGGTTTCTCTGGAATCTCGAACGGCTCGTAAAACCAGCCGATCGGCTTGCCGAGTGCAACTGCAATCTCCAGCAGCCGTCCGGCGGACATGCGGCTGTGGCCCGCCTCGTATTTCTGGATCTGCTGGAAGGTCACGCCCAGCAGCACAGCGAGCGCTTCCTGCGTCAGGCCAAGCTCCCGGCGGCCCAGGCGCAGGCGCTGGCCCGCGAACCGATCCGCATCGGTCGGCTTGCGCGCTTCATGGGCGAGCGATGTGTTGGCTTTTGCCATGGTTTGCGTTCTCCCTGGCCCGCCGTGCGAGCCCCGGCAGACGCAATGCAACGCCCGGGCCACGTACGACCCTCATAGTGGACTCGCAGCGTCTCGCCGAACCCGCTAAACCGGCACTTTCACGGGGGGCTCGAACTTTGTAGTCTTCAGTATCACATCATCCGGCGCCGCGATCATCGCCCTGTACATTGCTTCCGGGTAGGCCTGATGGGGCTTGGCCGGATCATAGGGCGGCTGCTTAACCGTGCCGCCTTCGCCGGAATATGTGTCGGGATGGGTGAAGGTTTTGAGTTCAGCCGGCGTGATGCCAACCTTCTCGACCACGCCAGGGTCTATCCAGGCGCGCGGATCAATCGGCACGGTCGAACAGGCGACTTCGAGGGTCATTCTGTCGGGGCCCGCAAAATAGATCGAATGGCACATTGCATGGTCCATCGGGCCGATCACGTTGACGCCCTTGGTGCGGATCCGGTCGCGGATAGCCAGCAGATCGTCCAGCGTGTCCACCCGGAAGGCGAGGTGCTGCATCGTTCCGGGAGCGGACGGCCCGGCGCCGGTGCCCGCATGCGTTACGCCCAGCTGGATAGGGATGTCCTTGACCGCCGGAAGCTGCACGACCGAGAAATAGGAATGGTCATCCATATGGAGGAAGGCGTGCACACCGCCGGGCACGCCGTGCATGTCGAAAAGGGCGGACAGGCGGAAACCCATAACGTCTGAAAAGAAGGCGATATGCTCGCGGATGTCTGCCGCCATAATTGCAATATGGTGAATTCCGTTCGCCTTGATCATGGCGCTTCCCTCCCTTTACCATTCGGCTACGTGGACATGGCCGGTCTAAGGCATAATGTGCACCCCATAACCAAAAGGGGCAAGGAGGCAGACGGTATGGCTGGCGCAGGGGAAATCGTCCGGGAACCCTATCTCGTGATCCACAAGGATCCATCGAGCTTCAAGGACGTCTATGGCGGGGCAGGCGATAACATCGCGGTCGAATGCATGCGCATCTATCCGGCCGGCACTTCCGCCGAGAGCGTTGTCATCTTCTCTCATCCGATTGGCGGCGGCGCCTTCCTGCCGCTTGTCTCCGCGCTCGCCCGCGCCGGGCAGCATGTAATCTACGCCAACACACGTTACCGCGGGAACGACACCGCCCTGATCATGGAAAAATGCGCCGCCGATTTCGGCGCCTGCATCGAGCACGCCCGCACACGACTTGGCTACAGGCGTGTCATCCTCGGTGGATGGTCCGGCGGCGGTTCGCTGTCGCTTTTTTACCAGGACCAGGCCGAGCGGCCCACAATCACGCACACGCCGGCCGGCGATGCCTATGACCTGACGAAAAAGACCCTCCCGCCGGCAGACGGCATCATGCTGCTTGCTGCACATGTCAGCCGTGCGATCACGCTGACCGAATGGATGGACCCGTCGGTCACCGACGAGGCCCGCCCCTTCGACCGCGATGCGGCCCTAAACATCTACGATCCTGCGTGCCCGGCAAAGCCTCCCTATACGGAGGTGTTCGTCGCCCGCTTCCGCGCGGCGCAGGTTGCCCGCAACCGGCGCATCACCGCCTGGGTGCAGGAGACCCTGGCAGACCTTCGCCGGCGCGGCGAAGACAATGCGGAGCGCGCCTTTACCGTACACGGAACAATGGCGAGCGTCTGCTGGACAGACCCCACGCAGGAGCCATCAGACCGCAGGCCCTATACCTGCTACCTGGGTGAGCCGCGCATTGCGAATGATGGTCCGGTCGGGCTTGCCCGCTTTACCACGCTGCGCTCCTGGCTCTCGCAATGGGGATACGACACCACCCACGCGGACGGGCTCGGCAATGCCGCGCGCATTTCCTGTCCCGTCCTGGTGATCAACAATACCGCCGATCTGGCCTGCACCCCCAGCCATGCGCGGCGCCTGTACGATGCCGTCGGCCATGCCCGCAAGGCCTACCGCGACATTCAGGGGGCGGATCATTATTACATCGAGCGCCCCGACTTGCTGCCGGAGGCCGTCAAGGTCTGCTCAGACTGGATGGAAGCGGAAAGCCTGGCAGGCTGACCGGTCAGTTTTCCGGAGGAAGCCGGACGATTTCATCTTCGTCGGAGGCCTGTTCCGGCTGGAGCAGGGCTTCCGGTGCGTCTTCCAGATCGATGCCGAGGCCTTCAACATCCTCAAAATCGCCGCCAGCGCCGCCGGGTCCGACGATCAGGCCGCCCGGGCTGCTGGTTTGGCCGGCACCAATTCTCAGCCCGCCGGCTGCTTCATTCGTCCGGCCGATGTTGAGGTTCAGGGTGCCTTGCACTTCGGCGGTCTGGGTGACCTCGGCAGCCGGGGCTGCTTCAGCCGGGGCTGCTTCAGCGGTTGCGGCCGGCGTCGTGAACGAACAGCCGGCGCCAGCGAGCGACAACAGGAGAAGGGCAGTGATCGGTTTCATCCACATTCCTCAAGCATGACGCTCCGGCGACCTTGCCGCAAGCTTCGTTTCCACAACGTCCCAGAATTTGGCAGTTGCATCAATGCCTGACAGCCGCTTCAGCGCCTGAAGTCCTGTGGGCGAGGTGACATTCACCTCGGTCAGCCGCCCGCCGATCACGTCGATGCCGGTCAGCACCAGGCCGCGGCGTTTCAGTTCAGGCCCGATGCGGGCGCAGATCAGCTTGTCGGCGGCAGACAGCTCAGTCGCTTCGGCTGTGCCGCCGACGACGAGGTTGGAGCGCACCTGTCCTGCCTTGGGCCTGCGGTTGATCGCGCCCACCGCTTCGCCGTCGATCAGGATCACGCGCTTGTCGCCGTCGGATACCGCAGGCAGGAACGCCTGCACCATCACCGGCTCACCCGACCGGCCGAGGAAAAGTTCCAGCAACGAGTCCAGATTGGAATCGGCTTCGGTCAGCCGGAAGACGCCTGCGCCGCCATGCCCGTAGAGCGGCTTGACGATGATGTCGTGATGCTTCGCCCTGAAGGCGTCGATCACCGCCCGGTCACGCGTCACCAGCGTCGGCGGCATGATGTCCGGGAACATCAGCGGGAAAATCTTCTCCGGACTGGAGCGCACGCCGGCCGGATCATTCAGCACCAGCGTCTCGGCGGAGATTTCCTCCAGCAGGTGGCAGGCGGTGATGTAGCCCATGTCGAAGGGCGGATCCTGGCGCATCAGGATGACGTCGACGTCGTCTCTGAGGTCCAGCGTGACCGGCTCGCAGAAGAGGCCAGGGGTTTCGTGCACCCGCTGCACACGGGCAGGGCGGGCACGGGCGGTCACGCGGCCTTCGGTCCAGGCAAGATCGCCCGGGCCATAGACGAACAACTCATACCCGCGCGCCTGCGCAGTCTCGGCGAGCGCAAAGCTCGTGTCACCGTCGATATTCACCCGCTCCAGCGGATCCATCTGAATGGCTATGCGCAGTGTCACGCGGTGTATCGCCCCCGTTGCAACGGAAGGCGCGCGGTCTCAGCGGCTTCCTGGTTCGTAATTGGTGCCGTGCAGTTCGCTCAGCGGCTCGGTCGTATATGACGCGTCAGGGGCCGGTTGATAAGTGGGTGACGGGGGCGCTTCGGTTGTGATCGGCGCGACCTGCCGTCCGGCTTCGTCACGGATACGGACATACGAGACGACTTGGGCGACTCCGCCGACAACGCTGGCCTCTTCTGCCGCTGCGCGCAGTTCTTCGGTGTTGCGCGCAATGCCCATCAGGTAGACGACGCCGCCATAGGTTTCGATATTGAAGTTGACGCTCTTGACCTTGCTGGAGCCGATCAGGCGCGCGCGCACCCGGCCTGTGATGATCTCATCCGAGACGTTTGACATAAACCCGCCCGGTGGCTCGATACGCACTTCGTTGGCCACGTCCACCGTGCGCGACGAACTCCAGGCAATCCCTTCGGCAAAGGTGCGGTCTTCCGGCTCGTTCACGCGGCCGGACAGCAGGACGAGGCCGTTGGCCACTTCCACATCCACCTCGGCAAACCGGGCTCCGCTCTCGTTCAGCAGCTTCGCCTTGATCTCGTTGGACGCGGTTGCGTCGTCGAGCGCCTCGCCCATCGTCTTCTCCTGCACGGAGGTCAGGCCAACCGCGCCAGCCGTCCCGATCAAGGCGGCGGCGCAGCCCGGCAAGGCGAGGGTAGCGAGCAGGCAAGGCAGCACAAGAACGTTACGCATGAGGGGATGTCCTGGAAGTCACGGTGGAGGAAACTTCATTAAGCGGATGATAGGGCTAAACGGAGGCATTCTCCAAATGAAACCCTGTATAGCTTATGAACGAACGGTGGGCTGGCCTTCATATGCGCGTTTTTGCTGGTTGCGGCAGGCTGTGCGTGTTAGGATTTGGTTACAGTTGCAAAAGGAGCCCTTGCCCTGTCATCCGCCAAATCCCGGGTTGAGCCCCCAAAAAACGTCTCGCTTGCCGACATCAAGGTGCTGGCCGAGGCCCTTTCCAAAGTCCTCGAAGACGACAAGGCCGAAGACCTTGCCTTCATTGAGCTTCAGGGCAAATCCTCTCTCGCCGACTTCATGATCATCGCGTCGGGCCGCTCCGGACGGCACGTGGCCGCGCTTGCCGAACACGTAGCGCAGGAAGCCAAACGGCTGACCGGCCGCCCGGCCAGCGTCGAAGGCATGGCCAATGCCGACTGGGTGCTGATCGATACCGGAGACGTGATCGTCCACCTCTTCCG
>Ga0315904_10008704_pt1 | contig 13384 bp, 9 predicted proteins | sample LakEriMetagenome_6_FD_203529 | JGI IMG/M metagenome (GOLD analysis project Ga0315904, IMG submission 203529) | Freshwater fungal communities from buoy surface, Lake Erie, Ohio, United States - Buoy 12 MA120 | ecosystem: Environmental > Aquatic > Freshwater > Lake | place: USA: Lake Erie, Ohio... | reverse complement strand
GTGTTATTCAATGCAGCTACTTCGCCGGCACATAGTCATTGCTCAACACACGGAATACCGTGCGGCGATTCAACTGATGCGCTGCCTCTTGCTGTTCTTTACTTGCTAATTTGTTGATGTAGGCTTCCGTGAGTTCTTCTCCCTTTTTGAAACCGGCCATATCGCGCTTCAAAATGCGAGGCTCCGTTTCACCTTTACCAACGGCAACGATACGCTTCGGATCGATTCCCTTATCCTTAACCAAATAATCAACACATGCTTGAGCACGCGCTTGTGAGAGTACTTGGTTGTCTTTGTCGGCACCACGCGCATCGGTATGCGCTTCGAGCTGCACCACCAACTTTGGGTTGTTCTTCATGATATCGAACAAATAGTTGAGTGAGTCTTTTGAATTGACCTCGGCATTCACCTGCAATGAACTCTTCGCATAATCATATCGAACCTCCGGCATTTCAATACCACCCTGACGTGACGTTGGATCCGGAATTGGAATGATGAAGTATTCACGAGCGAAATTGGTAGAAGCATTTAAACCGACAGTTGAAAGTCGATCCGCAGTGCCGATATATTTTTCCTTTTGAACATCGAGCGTGTAGGTATAATTCGACAATATCTGCGTTTTATCAAAGCTGAAACCACCATTTGCATCAGTGCTCACCTTTAAATTGACCGGGTCGCCAGAGTTACTTGAACCGACGAGCGTAATTTCAGCTCCGGCAACCGGCGCTCCACTGTCCTTGTCATAAACCGTTCCTACAAGAGAAAAGTCGAGACCTGCCTCTACAAATCGATAGATATCATCCTTGCCCTTCCCTCCCGGACGGTCAGATGTGATATATCCGGAGAAGGTTTTGTCACCTTCCTTCTTGGGGTCGATAACAAGCGCAAAATCATTGGAAGAGGAATTCAATGGATAATCTACGCCAGTGGGAGCATCAAAAGACATATCTCCATTTTTAGCCGCTTTGAAAACATCCAATCCGCCTAATCCACCCCAGCCGTTTGATGAAAAATAGAGCGTGCCATCGGGGCCAATCACCGGAAACATGTCATCACCTTTCGAGTTGACAACCGCTAAATTAATTGGCTTCGACCAAGAAGCGGAATTACGATCATAGTTGAGATACCAAATGTCTTTGCCGCCTTTTCCGCCTGCCATATTGGAAGCGAACAAAAGGTATTTGCCATCGGCTGTCAAAAAGGGCTGGCCTACAACTGTTGAATCATCCGTGTTTCGATCCACGACATTCAAATTAGTCACTTCCAAAAACTTTCCGTCAGCACTGCGGGAAGCCCGTGCAATGTCGCAAGCGAAATATGCCTTAGAACTTTCGTACTTGCAGGATGTATATAGAATGTCTGAATAATCTTTATTGAAACAAGCCGCCCCTTCATTTCCCATGGTATTCACAACACCGGGTAGTGGCTTCGGAATGCTGAACTTTCCTTTTTTATCAACCTCAGCGATGAACAAATCCATGAAACTTTCACCTGTGATAGGATCCTTATACGAACCCGCACTCGAAGGCCTTGCCGAAGAGAACACAACCTCATTGAGACCTGAAAACACGAGTCCATAGTCAAAGAACTCCGAGTTAAGTTCGACTACATTTGATACTGTAATTCTTGTTTTGGTGGCCTTCTTGGAAGCTGCATCTTGTGCAGACTTGATTGCCATCGCCGCTTTCGACTTATCCCCTCCTTTGGCACTGTACTTATTAAATTGGGTAACGGCATCGTCCCAGCGCCCCAATTCCAACAAACTCATTCCATATCCAAAATAAACCTCGGGCTCTGTTTTGTAGTACTGCGCTACAATAGCTTTCTCATACCATTGCAAACTTTGCTGCGGATCTGCCACCAAGCGATAGCACTCACCCAAACGGTAGAAGATTCGTGCTTTTTCATCGAGCGACTTCGATACGGGCTCCGCCTTAATATAGAGCTTAGTAGCTTCATAATAAGCAGCCTTATCAAATTGCTCATCAGCTTTTTTTGCCGGTTGTGCCCAGCTTACTAATGCTACCAGCATCAATACTGAAGTAGCTAGAACGGAAATAACTCTTTTCATACAGGTTTCTTTAAGGAGTCGGTCTGTTTATAGGTGACGAAAATAAGGCATTATCGGGAACGCCCAAAAGGCCCCAGCCAATACCAAAAACCGCAAAACCAATTATTGGGCCGTTTTTCTTTTCTCGATTAGACCGCGCTTAATGCGGCTCAGTGCCTCGGGTGTAATTCCCAGAAAAGACGCGATGTGGTGCTGAGCTACGCGCATTTCCATTTGAGGATGCTTCTGCGTGAGTTGCAAATAGCGCTTCTCGGCACTCAACGACATAATGTCCATCGTGCGCTTTTGTGAGGCTACATAGGCATTTTGCATGAGTAAACGGAAAAAGCGTTCAAACTTGGGATAACTACTCAAAAGAACTTCGTAATCGTCTCTATGAATGGCGAGAACCTCAGTATCCTCCAACGCCTCAATAGAAAAAAAGGCTGTATCACCCGTAATAAAGCTGAACAAATCAGAGGACCACCAATCTTCAAATGCCAAGTTGAATATATGCTCGTTGCCTCGCTCATCTGTAGTGAAGGTTCTCAAACTCCCGGATAACACGAAGTAGAAATGCTCACAAGGCTCACCAGCTTGCACTAAAATTTGACGCCTCTTGAAGACTTCCCGCTTCATAGCCTGATAAATAGCCTCAAACTCGATGTTTGTGAGCGGGATGTAATTCTTGATATGATTTCTAAGCGCTTGAGGCATTTCAATTACGATTTTATCAGTCGTATCGTTCCGCGATGCAGCCCGTCGGATAGTTCCACAAAGTAAATACCTTTTGCCAGAAACTCCACCGAAAGTTCAAAAGTTTCCGTGGCATTTCTTCTTGCTATAATTCTTGTCTCCAGTTTGCGACCAAAGCTATCGAAAATGGAATACGACAAATCTCGATCAAAACCCATTGCATCCACCATTACGAAATTTTCTGCCGGATTTGGATAAATCCTGACACGACGAGAAGTCTGCTCAGTAACACTGGTCTGAAGGTTCGTTTCAAAGCGGAATCGATGAACAATCTCCTTCCCAAAATCACGCTCGAAACTTTCGAAATCAAATCCGCTAACCCGATCGAGCTTGCAATAGCCCGAACCATCACTGTTGGCAAAAAAGTCTAACCCATCATCACCACTATCCTTTAAATGAAAAGTATAACAACCCGAATTCAAATGCAGCGTATCTCTGTATATCGTTGCAGCCTCATTGAAATCATCCCGCTCAAATACAACCTCATCCCACTGGTTATACAATACGTATGATGACTCCCAAGGTGCTTCATTTGTTCTCAAAATAATAATAAGTCGATTATCATTCAGGTCTGCATAACTGTACGTCGGAGGCCTGCGGAATTCCGATTCAGCATAGTTGTTGGTTGCATTCTCATCCAGCCCGTTGTTGCTTTCAGTCAGACGGATATAGAATCTGAGATTTGCTTCATCGTCACCATTCCATAACGAAGCGTCCGCGTAAGTCAACTCGACTTCCTCTCGCTCCATGAAGCCCAAATTCCCAGTCCATTCCATCTGTTCCTCAACGCCTCCGACAACACCATATTGAATGATCAAATGCGTGAGTGGTTGACTTCCCTTATTGCGCAGCACAAATCGCGGATTGTCGCAAATTGGATTCCAGCGAGAATGAATCTTCCAATTGCTGGGTGCTGTAATCATATCAATCTCCGGGTCGTGCGCATGGTTAATTCCACCATAGCCCACCAGAGTTCCGAAGAAAACATAATTACCATAATCATTAAACGTGATGTCATAATCTACCGCGAATGAATCTAAACCGGCCACAAACGGTGTCAACTCGAACTCCTTGGTAGTAGAGTTCATTCCCGGACACCAACCGGCACGGTCGAATATCCAAGTACCGCCTTGCGGATAAAGCGGATTATCGGCACATTCCTGCATAATATCCCAAGACCAATGCTCTACACCTTCCACCTTTACGCTCTGTTGGTTGCTGCAAAACTCCGCGCAGTTCGGTGGATTATCGAATTGATGTCCGGTGTTTGTCGTAAGCAGCTTCCATGACTCCTCTCCTTCTTCCTTAACAACCGTTTTAGCGATAACGGCATTATCAAAATTGCTCAAACCCTGGTTGGTGTCCCACAATCGTTCTACGCGTTTAACCTCACGCGCAGGTGTTCCTTCGATAAACACGAACTTCATATCTAGTAACTCTTGCCAGTTACCTGCTTCCAATTCAACAGAATCACGAAGCAAAGGCTCCCAATCTGTCACATCTACAACCCACGTCCAACCATCAGTACCCAAATCTAGTTGTATCCCATACATAGTGATGAATCGATTCAATTCATACCGATTAATGATTTCGAAGGGACGTTGCCAATAAGAAAAATCCGAATTAGTAAGCGTGTATTCCAACGGAACCTGAACAACGTTTACCGTATCCCCGGCGGCAGTAATTGTATAGGAAGATTGAACATTCCAGCCGTAAGAAACCGACACAGGAACAACGCCGTAGTTTTCCGATCCAAATTCAACTACCGAGACGGGGGGTAGAATTTCCTGGACACTGCTTTCTTGAATCGCAATGTGACTTTCATAAATACCCTTTTTCATCTGAAGAATCGGTCGAACATTGCTGATTTCAGTGTTACGAAATAGTTCGTTGCCCTCATAAGAGACACGATCAGCGTTCCCATGCATCCAAGCGTGATGACCATGCCCACTTGCATCGAGCACCTGCTCTCCATCATTTTCATCGAAGTGATAATAAACCTGTAGGTTATTCCAAAACGGATGATCTGAAGTAAGATCGCGGTTCATCCATTCGGCGATTGTTATCTCATCCAGTGCGACATTAAACACTGCAAACTCATCTACGCTTCCATTGTAGAAGTTCGACCATCCTGTTGCACCGCCTATACTAAAACGTTGTATATCCGGCATCAGATTATCCAGGTTTACACCAACATGCCATTGCACTCCATTGAGAAAAATCTTCATTTCACCTGTCGCACAATTCTTCGTGAAGGCCCAATGATTCCAACGACCTTCAAAATCCTGTGGATTCGCCAATTTATTGATGCGATCATAGCCACCGTTATAACCTGCATCCCAATACACATTAGAATTACTCCAAGGTAAATGCACGTTTAGCACGCGTTGATTAAGGGAATTGACTCCCTCGAAAATGGTTCCGTTTTGAGGCTGGATATTGGGGTCACCATTCTGCCAAAGCATGATTGTAATCTCATTGCTTACTTCTTGGAATGCTTCCTTCGGCACCTTGACCTCATCTTGCCAGTCCAAACGCATATATCGATCAGTACCTGAACGATTCAGCGATGAAGCAAAATTTGTTTCATCAGTCTGAAAATCCATTGATACACTGGTTTCCGCATTTGTCCACGATACTCGTACAAGCATCGATGATGTGCCATCCCATAACCAATCATTTAACAGATTAAAGTCGTTCCAACCATCCGTCAATTCCGTGCTTGCGGCATAAACAGTCACAAAAGAGTTGGATCCGGTCACAGCTGAAACAATCGAATCCGGAGTGAGGGCCATCTCAATTTTACAGAATGAAACCGAGGACGGCGTATTTGCGAAAGCAAATGCGATACGTGATACCGCATCGCCTGAAGCCAGTCCGGCAGTACTAAGCTCTTGAGCCTTGTACAAGAATAAAGATTGGCTGGAAGTACCGTTTACTAAAGAGGAATTCTGAGCTGCCGTGGGATTACCAAGATTAAAAGTAGTTTCATCCGTCACTGAATCCATAACCCTTATGTCGTGCTCATATTCCCGTGTTATCACAATCGGTTGACTAGTCATATCTATCGATTCAAAGTCGGCATTGTTCACGAAGTAAAGCGGATGATTGGCAAGCATGCTATCAATGACTCCTGTATGATCATAGAGGTATGTGTAGGTGAGGTAATCCCATTCACCGCAAGGAAAACCGAGGTTTCCTGCAGTGCCGTCTTCAAAACACTTCAGATTGTAATACATCAGAATTTTTTGGTACTCCACGCCATTGTTACTGGACGGAAAATTAAACCAACGTCTGCCCGGCGATTCGTAAGCCGCTTCGGGATTATTCTGCGCTTCCCACGTATACGTTTGAACAACGGTAGTGTCTGCCGTCTGACCAACAGCAACATTCTCAGAAAAAGACATAAAAGCTACTATGTATGCAGTGAATAGAAGATTTCTCATGCCATAAAAGTAGGTAAAACAGATAATTACAAATTCATGTGTCCCAAAAGGATTCCAACCAAATAACCATTCAGTTATGTGAATAATATTCCGGTTTCAATTCATGCCTAGTGCTGTATTAACGGGTAGTTTCTAAATCCGTAATAAGTACAAAAAGTGTTTTATGCCGTTGTGGAATATTCCAGCCGCATGAAGGAAGCGTGAACGTCGCTCTATTCGCGTCTCATATCAAAGGCTCTATAAAATGAATACTACATCCGTACAGGCGACAACCCAACTTCCGAAAGTGAGTGAAAAATTTTTGCACCATGTCTGGAAATTTGGATGGTTCTCATCTACCGATTTACGCACACACACCGGACAGAAAATAGAGATTCTGCACACCGGTATTCACAATCATAATGCAGGACCCGACTTCATGAATGCACGTATCCGAATCGACGAAACACTTTGGTGGGGCAACGTTGAAATACACATTCGAGCATCGGACTGGCACAGACATCACCACGAAGGAGATGAAAATTACAAGAACGTAATTCTGCATGTGGTACTTTACAATGATGCCTCCATCTTTCTCAATACTCCGGGAGATTTGCAGGTACTCGATTTGTCTCAATGCCTCAACTGGAATTTGTGGGATGCGCATCAAAAGTGGTTACAGAGCTACCATTGGATACCATGTGAATCGGTTATTGACCATGCCGATTCCACTTACTGGATTATGGCCAAGGACAGACTGCTTATAGAACGACTTCATGATCGAATCGATGGAATTTTCGAATCACTTGAACGCAACCCCGGCGATTGGTCTCAAGTATCGTTTATCGAATTATGCAAAGGATTCGGATTCAAATCAAACAGCCTTGCCATGGAAATGCTTGCGCACTCTATTCCATACAAGGTAATGTCTCGTCACAGCAGTGATCTTCTTCAAATGGAAGCATTGCTATTTGGACAAGCAGGCCTATTAAAATCTGTGAGACCTGATGAATATGAGAGTCGGCTTCAACAGGAATATGCGTTGCTGAGGGCAAAATACAATCTCACACCTCTTTCAGCTCATGTTTGGAATTTTGGCAAATTAAGACCATCAAACAATCCACTGTTGCGCCTGGCCCAGCTGGCTCATGTGCTCAGTCGTGCTCAGCACCTTGCATCATCACTACTCCATCTCGAACAACCATATCTTACCCGGTTACTATCGGGTGAAGCGCACCCTTATTGGGCTACACACAAGCAATTTGGCGTGCATCGAAAGAAACCGCTTCAAACAGCTATGGGTAAAAATTCAACCTCTTGCATTCTCATCAATACCGTTGCGCGCCTTCGTTTTGCTCATGGCAAGTACCACAACAATATTTCGATGATGACCGATGCGCTGACTCTCTTACAGAGCATGCCGCCCGAAGAAAATTCAATACATGCAAACTGGCAAAAACTGGGAATTGGCGCAGAACATGCCGGAGACTCACAAGCGCTTCTTCAACTTTATAGTGTATATTGCACACAAGAAAGATGCATAGAATGCCCCATTGGCATTAAATTACTGCACAAAGAGACCCATGAAACGCATTCACAATTTGCTTGAAAAACAGCTTTTCGGTATTTGTGCCGGTATTGCCGACTATATGGGTGTTCAAACCCGTAAAGTGAGATTAAGTTTTATCTATCTCTCCTTTCTCACTTTCGGCTCACCCATTTTTGCATACCTCGTTCTACTTTTCTGGAAGCAAAATTCCAAAATTTGGAAGCCCTGGTTGTGGCGCAAAAGCAACGTCGATTTATAACAACTCGTTAGCCAAATTGGCTAGTTCGCTGCGTTCCCCCCGCTCGAGTGTCACGTGGCAATAAAGGTCCTGCCCCTTCAATCGCTCAATCACATATGACATTCCATTGCTTTGCTCATCGAGATAAGGAGTGTCTATCTGACGCACATCGCCCGTGAGAATAACCTTTGTGTTTTCACCTGCCCGTGTGATAATCGTCTTCACTTCATGCGGAGTCAAATTCTGGGCTTCATCAATAATGAAAATACAATTCGACAAGCTGCGACCTCGAATAAAAGCAAGCGGACAAATGGTTATCTTTCCCTGTGCCTGGAGCTCATCGATAATTTTTCTCTTCTTTTCATTATCGGAAAACTGATTCTTTATAAAACTCAAGTTATCCCAAAGAGGCTGCATATACGGATTCACCTTTTCTTCAGCGTCGCCCGGCAAATATCCAATTTCCTTATTGCTCAATGGCACTATAGGACGTGCCAGATAGATTTGATCATATTGGTTTTTCATTTCCAATGCTCCCGCCAAAGCTAACAACGTCTTACCCGTACCGGCGACTCCTGAAATGGTCACCAACTTTATATTGGGGTTGAGAATGGCGTGCATGGCAAATGCTTGCTCAGCATTCTTAGGTTTTATTCCATACGCATATACTTTATCAACCCGCTCAATCTCTTGAGCTTTCGAGCTGAAGTATGCCAAGGCCGATGATGTGCAATTCTTGAGTATATAAAAGTGATTGTTCTGCTTCTCTTTGCCTAGAACATCGGTTTCGACCGAGCGACCCTCTTGATACAATTTGCGAATGACTTCTGATTCCAAACCTTCAATAGTTGACTTTCCACTGTACATAATCATCGCCTCCTTCACCTTTCCCGTTTTAAAATCCTCTGCAGGAAGGCTGAGTGCCTTGGCCTTTAATCTCAAATTGATGTCCTTCGTAACTAATATGACCTTACATCTCGGTTCCTCCTCTTGTAGCTTTAACGCCGCATTCAAAATTTTATGGTCATTTTTTCTGGACTCGAAAATCGATTCAGCATTTTTAGCCGAGTCATCAGAAGCGTTCAAAATAATTCGAAGTGTCCCACCCTGCCCATTCTCCAATGGAATCCAATCCTGCAGCGTGTGCTCCTCGGAAAGTCTGTCGATAATTCGAATACATTCACGAGCTTCAAAATTCTTAATCTCGTTACCGACCTTGAACTTATCCAACTCTTCTAATACTGTGATCGGAATTGCTATGCGATTATCTTCAAAGCTGTGTATGCAATTATGATCATGTAATAATACCGAGGTATCGATAACATAAATCTTCTGAGTTTTTTGGGGGGTGACCACCTTGGCTGCTTTTACCACTGCCTGCTTGGTGCTTACTGCGCCTGACTTCTTTGCTACTGCCATACGGTTAAGTTGTTTAGGTTGTTATTATTTTGGGAATCCGCTGATTCTCGTCATCAACTGTTCAACAGCACGTTTCGAATGTACCCGAAACAAGAAAGATTCGACAAGGAAAAAAGTGGAGTTATGAACCAAATGGAAGTGAATTGGAAGCCAACAATTCCTTCACCATTTGGTCATATGATGTTCATCTCCTGTGAACCCGATTACACGCAAGACTGTTTCTATAACTTTGCAAACAATGCAGCGCATGTTAAAAATCGGAATCGTGTGTTATCCAACATACGGGGGAAGCGGAGTAGTAGCCACTGAATTGGGCAAAGCTTTGGCCGACCAGGGACATGAAATTCATTTTATCACCTACTCACAGCCGGTAAGGTTGGGAGCTGCCCACAAGCGCATTCGCTACCATGAAGTCAACGTGAGTGAATATCCACTCTTCTATTATCCTCCCTACGAATCAGTTCTCGCAAGTAAAATGGTCGATGTGGTTAAGTATGAAAAACTTGATTTAATGCACGTGCATTATGCCATACCACATGCCTCGTCTGCCATCACGGCTAAAATGGTTTTAGCGGAGGAGGGCATCAAACTTCCCGTAATCACAACCCTTCACGGAACAGATATAACCCTGCTCGGAAAAGACGCTTCGTTTGAGCCTGTTATTTCGTTTGCAATCAATAAAAGTGATGCTGTCACAGCCGTTTCGCAAAGCCTAAAAAACGACACCTATAAATTGTTCGGTATCAACCAAGAAATCGAGGTTATTCCCAACTTTTTGAATGCAGAACACGAGGCGGTTGCAAGCTCGCCGGAACTTAGAAGGGAGTATGCGACGGATAATGAACGAATCATTATTCACATGTCCAATTTCCGACCGGTAAAACGAATACTCGATATAATTGAAGTATTTGCCAGAGTGCAGCCTGCGGTAAAGTCAAAACTTATACTTCTGGGTGATGGTCCGGAGAGATCGCGTGCAGAGCAAAAATGCAGGGAGCTTAACATTGCAGAACATGTGACATTTGTGGGAAATCTTAAACAGCCACAAGAGTTATTGAGCATTGGAGACTTATTCATACTCCCTTCCGAATCCGAAAGCTTCGGTTTGGCAGCGCTGGAAGCAATGGCTGCCGGCCTGCCTGTCATCTCAACCAATACAGGAGGTCTTCCGGAAGTAAACCGTCATGGCGTTACGGGTATGATGAGCGATGTAGGTGATATTGAGGATATGGTAAAAAACTGCATCTATCTATTGGAAGACACGCGCAGACTCGCGAAATTTAAAGGGCAGGCAAAACGAAGAGCACAAGACTTCTCGATAGACAAAATTCTACCTTTGTATGAACAACTCTATCAAAAGGTGATCAAGCACGTATGAATCAAACCGAACCCAAATTCATAGGCAAACGCATTCGCATAATGCGCGAAAAAGAGGCCATTCAAATTGAAATCAATCAAAAAATTGAACGCTGGCAAGAAGCTATGCTGTTCATCTGGATCACGGCATGGACGTTTTGCGGTGGAGTATTTCTTTATTACGCCTTCAATGCAAGTAGTCAATCAGAACAGATTTTCTTCATCATCAGCAGCTCTCTTTGGCTCTTCTTTTTCATTCGTATCTCTAAGGTTTTTTTATGGCGTCTGATTGGTAAAGAAATCATCCGTATCAGTCGAGAAGGAGTTAGCATTCGCAATGCTTTCGGCAGTTGGGGAAAAAAAGAATTATTTCAGCACCATACCATTTTCAAACCTGGAATCATAAAGCGAGATCCTGCATCATTCCTGGCGTTTCTCGACGATTCATTTTGGATTATCGGAGGCGAAAGGGTTGGATTTAGTTATTCCGGCCGACGTATTCAACTCGGTAAACAACTAACAATGCATGATGCTGAACTTCTGCTGCGAGTCATGGAAAGCGCCATGCGCGAATACAAGAAAGGCTAACGCATATCTACGGCATATTCCAACGCCAATTCATAACCTCTCAATCCAAAACCGCTTATAATACCGGCGCAATTCGCTCCTGTTAGCGAAGTATGCCGAATCTCCTGGCGCGCATGTATATTACTAATATGAACCTCAATGACCGGTGCTGAAATAGCAGCAATCGCATCGGCCAAAGCAACGCTTGTGTGTGTGTATCCTCCGGGGTTCATCACAATGGCATCATATGAAAAGCCAACCTCATGAAGCTTATTAATCAGTTCCCCTTCCACGTTGCTCTGGTAATACTCCAGACGTACCTCATGGTAGATTTTCATTAGAACAGCCAGATAGCTTTCAAAGTCCTGATATCCGTAAATTTCAGGTTCGCGCTTGCCCAGTAGATTCAGATTAGGCCCATTGATGATTATGATGCGTTTCGACATACTCAATCGGGTTCTGCCAATGTGGCTTGCTTCCACGTTTCTTCCGTTATACTCTGGCCGTTTCTGAAAAAATAAATCGCAGTCTTGGAAACTACCTTTTTATACTTGTCGACTTTGTTTCCGATTTTAACCAAGCGCTCGGTTACCATTTTATTACCGAGCTTATACGAGTTTTCCGTCACACCTTGCTTCAATGTTTCGGTTCCCGGTATCACCTTGTATTCCTCTTCCTTTCTGGGGTCTCCGGCATTTTTTTCAAATGCCTCCTTGCGCGCCTCATAACGTTCATTGGAGGACTTACCCTCGCGTTGACGCTCTGCGAATTCAACATCACGCTTCTGACGTTCAATTTCCATGGCGTTCTCTCGCGCTTTTATTTCCTTACCCTCTGTAAAAGCTTCTGCCTCGTCTTTCTTCTGATCTATTTTCAATTGGGTATTGGTTATACGCTGATCCGCCCCTTGCTTATCATCGCGGGCCTGCAAATCAGCCTCCTTCTTCTTGTATTCTACCTGCGAAGCCTTCTGCTTGCGGCGTTGCTCGCCCGTATCCCCTACTGATTGTTGCTTATCACGCGAAATTTGGGTCTTCATTGCATTCTCTGTGCGCTGCGTAGCTCCCTTGCGCTCGAATTGCTGTGTCTGTTCCTGCGTGCGCTCATGCAACTCCTGACTCTTGTCTACATTCTGCTTTCTATAACGATCGTTTTGCTGAATGGAAGATTGCACCTCTCTCTGTTTTTCTACACTCTCCTTGTTATCTCTAATCCGCAAATCTGCGCGCTTTTGCGCTTCAGTCTGCTCCTTTCCATTATCCTTCTTCTTTCTTTCATTGTCTGCTATTGCGGCATTCTGAATGCTCGCACCGATATTCATCAATTCGGATTGCGTCTCAAACTGATCCCGCACGTGCTCTCGGTTTACCGAAACCAGCACATCGCTATCCTTATCTTTCTGTTCAAAGAAAGCCACATAATCCAACACTTCCTGTTGGGTCATGCGCACCTTATTGGCATATTCCTTCTCCGCTGCTTCGCGGTAATAACGTTCTACCTGGTCTTCAGCTTCTACATCCACGTTACTGTCCCACTTTCGCTTTTTCGCAGCCAAACGAGCCTCTGCAGCCAAACGCGCTTCCTCCAATTCTCTTCGCTTACGCTCCTGGTCTAAACGTTCTTGTTCGAGTAACTCAGCCAGGCGCTGCTCCGCTGCCAGACGCTCAGCTTCTGCCGCAGCTGATAAGGAGTCGGCCAATGCCTGTGCAGCACTAGCCTCGTTTTGTGCCATCTGAGCAATCAACAAATCGATCGTCTCAATCTTTGATTTCGGATATTGCGCTTCCGGTTTCACCAACAATGCTGCCTCGTAACGCTCACGCGCTTCAGGCAACTTTTGCTCAGTAAACAAACCATCAGCAACTGTAATGATGTCTTGATATTCCTTCTCAATTCGTTCACGCTCGGCATTGGCTGCCGCACTGGCATCGTCCATCTCCTTCTGCGCTCTGCGCTGCTCTATCAGCGCTTCTAACTCAGCTATTTTATCTTTTGGCAATTGTTCTGCCGGCTTCAATTCAGAC
>Ga0315904_10008702_pt1 | contig 13385 bp, 9 predicted proteins | sample LakEriMetagenome_6_FD_203529 | JGI IMG/M metagenome (GOLD analysis project Ga0315904, IMG submission 203529) | Freshwater fungal communities from buoy surface, Lake Erie, Ohio, United States - Buoy 12 MA120 | ecosystem: Environmental > Aquatic > Freshwater > Lake | place: USA: Lake Erie, Ohio... | reverse complement strand
CTTTAGCAAGATCCACTACCGCAAGATCCCAGCGCTAGAAACCACCGTAACAACCCATCGGGGAACGCTCTGCCGTAGTGGATCTTGCGAAAGATCCTGTCGATTGAAACCACCGTAATTTTTCCGATAAGCCAAAAAGAGAAGTTCTGGTTCACTACAAGCACGCACGTTTCCGAGGCAAATGATTGGATTGTTCGCGCTGGTTGTGTTTTGAGGTTTACTCGAGCGCAAGGATCTTTAGCAAGATCCTCTACCGCAAGATCCACTACCCTTCCGGAGCGAACCCAGGGCGGGCGCTACGCTCTGCCCTGGGCTATCTCATGATGCCCCGTTGGGGCAAGTCACCCCAACCGTAGTGGATGCCGAGCTGATTGCATGATATGTTCGCAACCGCTGATTGCAAAACCCCAAGTTCGAAAAAACCGCTGATGAACACTGATGATCGCTGATAAGCAGCCCAGGAAACCAGGTCAAGAAGAACCCCCGATCGAACCCTTGCATTAGCGTTCATGAGTGTCCATGAGTGGTTCAAAAAAAAACCGCTGATGAACACTGATGATCGCTGATAAGCAGCCCAGGAAAGCAGTTCAAGAAGAACCCCTGATCGAACCCTTGCATTAGCGTTCATGAGTGTCCATGAGTGGTTCAAAACAGAACCGCTGATGAGCACTGATGAACGCTGATAAGCAGCCCAGGAAAGCAGTTCAAGAAGAACCTCTGATCGAACCCTTGCATTAGCGTTCATGAGTGTCTATAAGTGGTTCAAAAAACAGAACCGCTGATCAGCACTGATCGACGCTGATAAGCAGCCCAGGAAACTAGTTCAAGAAGAACCCCTGACCGAACCCTTGCATTAGCGTTCATGAGTGTCTACTCGACATCAGCGGTTGCCTCGCCCGCCTTTGCCAGTTTTTCCTCATGCCAATCTTGGTAAGTTTTACTGGTTCCTTCCACTCGCCACGATCCTGTTCGACCGCTGACGTTGCCAGCGTTAACGATAACAGCACCTGCGGTTGGGCTTGAGAAGGCGAGGTTCTCTGCAAACATGTAGAACTCAGGCGAGTCGCAAGGCACGAGCTTCTTTTCGAGGACGAGCTGATCGCGGAGGCCACGGTAAGACGTCCAACCTTGTGGTCCGGTGACACGGGCAGTGGAACCTTTGAAGACGACGAACTCGCCATTGATCTCTTGGGCTTTTGCTGATGCGCCGGATGGCGAATAGGTAAAGATCGGAGAAATGTCGGTGGTAATTCCGGTTACGCCTGGTTGGATGACTGGCTTGGCCTGGAGGAAGTTGAAGCCCAGGACTGGAAGAACAAGCTGCATCTGGGATATGAAGTACTCCATGTCCGCGACGTCCGGCTCGGGCAAGGGTGGGATTGGTGGGGCTGTGCCGTTATGAATGGTTGCTCGGTCGGCTTCTTCTGCCAGGGTGATCAAGCGACTCTCGATGTATCGTCCGTGCGACTTGGTGATGTTTTGGTCTTTGTTGATGATAACAGCGCAGCGGACCCAGAACTCCTTTGACTCGTCGTCATCATGCGCGGTCAGTCGTTTGAAGACGTTGTCACCTTCGCCGACGTAAACCTTGTCTCTTGCGGGCTTCTCTGGATCAGGACCGAGCAGGCAGTAAACCCCGGTGCGTTTGACTTCCTCACGCTTCGCAAGCTCAGCCAACATCGATCGCGGCGCGACGATGATCTTGCCCGTCCAGTTGATGATCTCAGCGGTCAAGATCTCAGACGGCTGGCCGTTTACCAAATGGATCCGAATTGTTTTGCCGTTCATTTTGTTTCGCGCTTACTTCTCTGGAGTAAAGTGAATGTTAAATACTAAACTTACCCATGAAGAAGCAGGAGGCTCTGATTCACTTCCAATTGAAGGTCTCCTTTAGGTCATTGAGATAGCTATATGCAATGATATTCTCATGTTGCAATCGACCAACCACTATGCCTGGAGCAATACCGATTTCGCTCGCAAAAGCTACGACTTCCTTGCGTGAACGTAACGAAGATAGTTTCTGGCTATGTGCGGGTGGTATTAGCAGGTCTCTTGAATAGTTATTTGCATTCTTCTCCTGAGGATCATCCGAGTAACCAATGTCAACATAGGTCTCTTTTTTGCTGTCGTTGAGAATATGACCTACCTCATGGAAGAGCGTGAACCAAAAAAGGTCGTTTTTCTTGCCTCGCAGGTTCACCGCAATAAGGGCCTTGTCGGGTGACAACCACTTTGCGGCTCCATTAATCTTGGCTCCAGGAATCTCTGGCACAAGGCACAAGGCAACTCCAACTGAAGCAAACGACTCAATCAACTTGGGCACGAATACATCTGGATCGACGATTGTCAAATCCCGCATTGATTTGGCAACTCTCCCAAAATGCTCTTTGCTGTATTTGGAAACGGATACTTGCTGACCGTGCAATTCGGCTAGTCGCAGCCAACTCGCTAGCTTGCCATCGTTGTTTGCTGCTTGATGTGACTTTCGAAACGCAAATTGACCATCACTCCAGCCATCGTTCCAGGCTTCTACACTGGCGACTCCGAAGAATGTCAGTGTTCGTTCAAGTAATGAAACACGATCGGAAGTAGCAGAAATAGCACCTCGTGCGATGAGTTCCTTTGTTGGAATCTCCTTGAGCCAATCTAACTGATTCTCTAGTTGTTCTTGAGAAGCAATTCTGGCAAGTTGCTCACGATAGTTGCATTCGAGATTATTCCAAATGCGAGCAGGCACACTGGTAACGCGTTCGAGCAGCATTGCGGTCTGCTGCGTCAACGGAGCTTTACCCTTGATGATTTCGTTTACGGTCTTCGGAGCTAGCCCCGTGCGTTCTGCTAATTCCTTTTGATCGATACCCAGCGTTTCAATTGTTTCCAGCAACGTGCGTCCGGGAGCTATTGCGTAGTCTGGTACAAATGGAATCCTGGTCTTGGTTTTTGATGCGGCCATGGGATAAGGGTTTGTTATGGTGGAGATTTTTTGTTGGGGCGGTTAGTGATAGTCGCCAATACCTTCGATCACGATTTTCTTAACTTGTTTCCAATCTAAACCCCCATCGGGCAAAGTGGGTCTTGGATCATGATCGGGTGAAAAGACCAATCGATCGGGATGCACCAAGTCCACCGCAAGTTTGCTGGCGAGGTTTCCTTTTAATTCGTGACAACGCGCACCGGGCAAGTTTCGCATGTCCGCAAGGGTTTCAGCACCGTGTAACTCGGTCAATCGCTGCTGGATCTTCTCAGTCATCCGTTTCCCGTAATCAGCCTGCATTTCCTTGGCTGACGAGCAGGTTTTGGCGAGCTTTTTGTTGGTAAAGCTGATTTCCATTATCGACGGCGCTCCCGGAATACTTTACGTTGTACGTTAATCTTTTGCAAGTGGCGTGCGGACAAACCAGCTTCCGATCTGACGATTGTCGAGCAATACCTTACGCATCACTGTCATTGGTTGATCTGCATAGCAGTTCTAAACATCCGACAATTAGCACATGAGGGCAAGGACTATGCGAGGCGAATGACAAGTTAGGACTCGGTTAATGAGTGGATAAGTTACGTCAACCTAATCAAGGATAGCTCTTCGATTCGAATAGCCATTGCTGTCTGTGACACGCCGAATATCTCGCACAGTGATCGGAGTGGTCTACCGGAGTACATCCTAGTAGTAGCAAGGCGAGCCGAGACGTGGCGGACTGTTGGCAACTCCGTTCGCATCGCGTCTAGATTTTGAAATCCAAGTGCAAACGCTGTGTTCTTATTGATCCCAAATACCTCATTCTCAAAGATCTGCGAAAAGATTTCTCGTACCGGAACTTCCGGCATCAAGAAGAATGTGGCAAAAGTGTCGGCTTCCCGTTCGATTTGGGGGTGTTGTAAACCGACGGCACCCCCGTCTAATGCTCGATCGCGAAACAGTGTTTTCTCAGCGTGCAGAAATGCATGACCCAACTCGTGAGCCGACGTAAACCTACGCACATCGGGAGGAAATCTTCGTGACACCTTCGCAAGCTTTTGCTCATTATCCACGTATCCAGCAATCTCGACACGTTCACCGTCGATGACTTCCTGCCCTAGTGTCACGGTCTCTTCGAAGTCATAACCGTGAAGACTAAAAGTGGTGGAAGGATCAATGATGTTAACAGGCTGCAATTGGTCGACGTCCGTCCATATTTGATTCCTGTTGTTCCAAAGTTCGAAGTGCAGATTCCTTACAATCTGGCGCAAGTCCTCGTTCGAATACCGCTCTTGCTTCTTGTTATTTAGCATCAACTTAGGAGCGTTCAATGAGACTTTGCTGTTACGGTTAATGGCTCGTGCTCGCAACTGCTCCATTCGCTTATCGAGTTCTTGCTGATATGCGTTTGCAATACGTGCGAGTTCCTCCGCATCATCCAGGGTCTTTTTGGCATGAGCCTCACCTCGGAAACTACACAAGTTTAGATACACAACGGAAAGAGCTCCTTTCGCTCCCGAGAGAGCTGCCTCGATTGCAACCTCAGAGTCTCCCTGAGCAGATCTAAATCCCTTATCGAATACCGTGATCGCTAATTCCGTCATTCGAATGCACTTTTGAGCTATGTTCAGAGCAATCGACGAAGCGGAATCCAATTCGCTTAATGCTCTATGTGATCGACGCCACCATTCCGCGTGATCGCTCGCGATATCTCGATCTTTCCTCGCCGAGATAACTCTATCGAAGAAGACTGAGTCTTGAACAAATGCGTCTTGGAGCATTGGCTGAATCTTCTCCTTAATCTCCGAGGAAAGTGCTTCCAGCTCCATGCGAGAACCAGCGTAGGCCGGCCTATCGACGGTTAGGGCAATAACGGTCCGCGACAGTGCGCAGGAAACTAGTCCAAGCAATGCCGCTGCACTCCCAGACCCTGGTTTGTGTTTACCAGCCGCAAACTTTTCCAAGAGTTCGCGTAGTGGCATTTCCATTAAGTCATCGCTCATATTTCAAGTGTCTTTCCTTTCAGCTATGACGTTTCATGCATTACTTGCAAGGATTCGCCTCATCCCATGCGCCAAATCGGTAGTAGGTGAAAAACTCGAGAACCTACTTGTCGCCGGTTGGGTAGCCACACAGAGGTCCATTCAGCAAAAAACATCATGCAGAAGTGCTCTTCTTTCTTGTTTTTTTTGAGGCCTTTCGTGCCTTCGAATTCGTCTGGTCTTCGACCGCGTCTCGCATGCGCCGGATACGGGCGAGGAGTTCGGAAGCCGGTTCGTCGTTAGGGTCTTGCGGAACCAGTTCGCCTCGGAATGCTTTGGCGAGGATGGATTGATCGAGTTGGGTGAGTTCTGATTCGGACTCGAATGTGGACGCACGCAGACTGTCCGCCGTACCTAAGCCGAATTCCAACACTTCGCATATCGCCAATTGTTCTTCGAGTGGCGGGATCGGAACGGGCATTGCTTTGAAGTCCGTCACCGACAAATGCGGCATAGCCATTCCAGCCATCGCCTCTTGGATCATCTTCTGAATCAATGGCGATTGAACCCAGCGAAGCAAAAAGAGCCGGTGCATAGGCGAGTATTTGAGCCAAACTACTCCGACACTTTGATTGATGCAGAACTCTCCAATTTCATCTGGAACGAGTGCGGCGCGGCCAGTTGTTGCACCGTCTTTGATAATGAGTATATCGCCGGGGACTGGGAGGTCCTTTGGATTCAGTTCAGCGAACGCCTCTTCCGTTGTGTGATCAACAACATCAAGGCGCAGCCCTTCGTTGCGTACATTCTTTGCGGTGACAATCATCGGTCCCATGTCGACATGTGGCATAGGGCGCGTAAAGCCGTATGTAATCCACATTGTGAGCGAGTCCCAATTCGTCCATTCCCATGTTTGTGGTATCGCAGGTAATTCACCGTCAAATTTTAACGGCTGTGACTCCGGATATTTTTCCCTCCATTTGTCGTTCTTCGGTTTGGTATTTTTCTTTTCGAATTTCGCTTGTTCGGATTCTTCCCAATGACGGCGGCGTTCTTGGCGGATGCGGTTGAGGAGTTCAGAGGCGGGTTCGACGTTCGGGTTGGCGGCGCGCCAGTCGGCGGTGAGGTCGCCTCGGAAGGCCGCGGCCAGCAGGCTTTGACGGAACTGCTCCAGCAGCGGACCAACCTCCGCCAAAGCCTCCCTCGCCTTTCGACTCCGCTCCTGCAACGCCTCGATCTTTGCAACGATACGCCGTTGCTCGTTGAGAGGAGGAATCCGAAGAATTGTCTCTTTTACGATTCCATTACTGATGTTGGGCTGAGCTCCACCCTGAGCTTGCGAAATCAAGTTCTCACGTTCGTTGCGTAACGAATAGAACACGAACTTGGATTCAATTCCACCTTCAGGGAATACTCCACAGACCGCCTGATTCGTAGCTGCATTTATTTCAAGAATTCCAAGCTTTCCAACTGTCGCCCCGTATAGCGCGACACAAACGGCGCCCTTGGGAAATATCTTTGCATTGGAGTTTGCAAGTCCTTCTGTTGTTATTGTCTCACTAGTTTCGACAATTACGCCGTCATTAAGGTCTCCGGATTTCACCCATGGTATCGAACCTCCGTAGTATGGACTTTGTTTTCGGCTCGGGGTTCCGCCGGTAGCCGTTTGCGCAATGGATTCTATACTGGCCGTCTCCCAGCCTAGAGGTAAATCCTCTGTATCCTGATTCATGGCTCAACTACCTCTCCTTCAAGCAACTCAGTCAACGCATCCATTTCCTCCATCGCAGTGGCGAGTCGTTCGCGGATCATGGCGGCGATAACATCGGGCTCGGGGAGTTCATCGTGGTTGCTGGCGTTTTCGTCTTTGAGCCAGTTAATATCGAGGTTCTCGCCTCGCTTTGTAAGTTCAGCTCGATTGAAACAGCGGAAGCGGCCTTCTTCGCCTTGATCGGTACGCTTACTCGTTCCGTCGGACTTCTTACCATGAGCTTTCTCGAACTCGACGAAGTGATCGTGGGTCAAGGGCGTGCGAACACCAAACGATGGCATGTTAGCTCGAAGGTCATACACCCAAACTTGCTTCGTATTGCCATGCTCCGTTTCGCCTCGAGTGAAGAACAGGACGTTGGTCTTCACTCCCTGTGCGTAAAAGATGCCAGTCGGCAATCGTAGAATCGTGTGCAGATTGCACTTGTCCATTAAGTCCGCACGTATCTTGCTACCCATGCCTTCTTCGAATAGCACGTTGTCCGGCAGTACGACGGCGGCTCGCCCTCCGGGCTTCATGGTGCGGTAGATATGTTGCAGAAATGCCAACTGCTTGTTGCCTGTGACATAAGTGAAATCGTCGCGAGTTGGCTTACCTCCGCCTCGTTTGGTGCCGAACGGTGGATTAGTTAGTACGACATCAGCCTTCGGTAGTCGAGTTCCGTCTGGTGAGAGCGTATCCCCAAGAACCATATCGCTGTCGATTCCGTGAAGCAGACAGTTCATCAGCAACAGACGATGCGTATCTGGAACCAGTTCAACACCGACAAAGGCTTGCTTGCGTTGGAAGTTTTGTTCTTTGGTGTTGAGCGAGAATAGATCGTCCGTCTTCGCCTTGATGTAGCGATCGGCCTGAATCAAAAAGCCGCCGGTCCCGGACGCTGGATCTTGAATGATCTCGCCAGGTTGTGGCTGAATGCAGTTGACCATGCACTCGATCAATGGTCTCGGTGTAAAGTATTGACCAGCCCCCGACTTCTTTTCGCTCGCGTTCTTCTCCAACAAGCCTTCGTACAGGTCACCCAACCCTTCTTCGCGAGCCGAATACCAATCGAGCTTGTCGATGTCGCCAACGATTTTCGCGAGGTTCTTTGGTTGGCGTATTGCGGTATTTGCATTAGCAAAGATTGCCTGGACTCGTCCAGTACCTTCATTACCCAGGTGAACTAGCAGCGATCGGTAAAAGGCTAGCTGATCAACGCCATCTTTCGCCGTGAGATCATCCCATCGATAACCAGCGGGCAAGAGTTTTTCTTGCTCCGTTTCCTTTATCATTTTGAGGAAGAGTAGAAACGTAAGTTCGGTCACATACTCGTGGTACGTAATGCCGTCGTCCCGCAGGACGTGGCACAGGGACCAAAGTTTGGCGACGATGTCTTGGGTTGTTGCCATATGACTACTTTTGGTAAAGATTCAGCTCGATTCGGGCTTTGGCTTTCGATGGCACACTTTCCCCGAAAGCTGCATGTACGAATGCCCATAAGTCTTTCCTCGAAGGTAATTTTCCTTGGGATTTAATCTCATGTAGACGCCATTCGAGTTCCAACTCTCGCAACTCTTTCGTCGAAACCTTGCTATCAACAAAGGCTGCGATTTCATCTGCGGACGACAGGTAAGTGATTAGTTGATCCCAATCTAGCTTTATGGACTGTCCCTCATCAAATCCAATGTCAGGTATTTTCTTTTTAATTTGTCCATCTACAAATCCACCATTGTGCGCTGCTGCACATCGTAGCCTATAAGCCTTTTGCCAATTTTCCCGATGTTTTCCAAAATCGACTCCAACTAGGGATTCAATGTAGTCAAGCATGTCTGGAATAGTCGAACTCCTGATCACCGGTTTTGCAATTGCATCACCGACTTTTGTGAGTTTCATAGGACCGATGGCATGCCCTTGGGCGCCGACATGTAACCTAATCACGTCCTGAAGGTATGCCTCAAGATTCGCTGAGCACATGACTAAAAGGTATAAGCGAAACACACCAGTTCTATCATCTTCCCGTGCAGCAAATTCGTCACAGGTATCTGGCAGCATACCTCGTTTAAAATGGGGTCCGATCGCATCAACTATGAAATCCGTCCCCTTCTTGAGCGAGGCCACTTTCTTGACCGCATCAATCCCTAATTGCCAAGTCCAATAGATACGGCTCAGATTGCCATGTTTCGTGCGAAAATGGCGGAACGCAATTGTTGAGGTCCACTTTGGCTTTGGAGGCTTACTCCAAGTGTTTGAAACTGTTGGCATTTTCTTCCTTATGCTGCTTGCCACATTGCGTCGGCGATGTCGCGGAGTATAGTTTCTAGTTCGCCCTTAAATACTTTGTCCAAACGCGTAAAGCCGCCCATTTCTTTAAACTGACCGGCATCGAGAGCATCGCGGTCAACGATGATCTCATGTTCCAATTGTTTGCCAATCCGCTCTAACCACTTTCGTTGCGGTTCTGTCCATGATCGACTTGCCAAGATCTTTTTCATGGCAGATCGTACACGGTCAGAATGCGGAACCAGCGGTTGACCAAGAGCCACGTGGCGAATGAAAGCGATGATCGACGCGGCAATGTCTTGATTCGTCGTTTCCCGCACTGCAACACGCAGATTCTGCTCGGTGAACCCCGCCTCGTCCATGATTAACTTGAGTTCACGCAATTGAGCACGGGTCAAATCACGTGGTCGAGTGGTCACGACTATCAATGCGGGTATCTTGTCTTGGTTCTCCGTTACATACCTTCGGAAGGACTCGATGTAATCCTCAGGTTTTGTCGCGGTGCCGTATCCTGTCTCGACGAATCGAACGAGATCTTGATGCTGTGAGATGAACACATAACTGCCTGCAGATGTCGTGTCGACAAGTATTGCGAGTACGTTCGTATTTGAGTCGAACCACTCTGCTATTTGTTTTGGACTCTTTAAACTCAAAAGCTCACATAATTGGTTCGTTGCTTGCGACAGTTTTCGAGTTGAACCGGGGAATGATGGGACGTCGGCGGGGGCTTCCATGTTCTGGCCGGTCGATGCACCAAAAGATGACAATAGCGACTGCAACTTCTCATCTTGTTTCGGCGTGAGTTTACGGCGTCGAAGCTTTCCGAGTAATTGCCGTTTCGACTCTTCTGTAAATTCGACATCTTCGATATCGCGTAACTCATTTACTAGTTGACCGAACGTTAGGCTTGGACGCGCCACCACCGGTTTCATGTCGGTCATCGGCAACAGAGCGTTGTAGAGGTCAACTGCATCAAAAATGCGAAACGCGGTTTTGTGTTGTCCATCGCCATAGAGATTGGAGCACTTTCGCGTCGCTCGGCCGAGCATTTGGTCATAGAGAATACGACTGCTGACACGCCTTAGAAAAACTAAGTTTGTGATCTCAGGAACGTCGATACCCGTGGTCAGCAAGTCAACGGTAACAGCGACGCGGGGATCAAACTCATTCTTGAATCGGCGAATCGTCTCGGAAGGTTTGTCGATGCTGCCTGTGATTTTCTTCACTGCATCATTGGGGAATGCACCAAACGCGTCGTCCAGCTCCTCCTTTAGAATTCGAACTACACGATCGGCGTGATCGTCGTTCACACAATAGATCAGCGTTTTGCCTGAGCCATCAAAGTCGATGTGGTTGATTAGTTCGCGGCAAACCACCCGGTTGAAATTCTCAGTGATCGCACGTTTGTTGAACTCTGATATCTCGATCTTGATTTCATCGGGGGTTTGATATTTCTTGACTGTCTTGTCACCGGAATGAAACACGTCAACTTCGTCACCTTTTTGCCATACGATTCCGTTGGTTGCCAAGTCGGTGATTAATCGATAGGGTGGCTCGTGGTCGCAGAGGTAACCGTCGATCACGGCCTGGCGATAACTGTATTCGAAGATCGGGGGGCCAAAGATCTGTGATGTATGTTGTGCCGGTGTTGCAGTAAGCCCAATTCGAACAGCATCAAAATGATCGAGGACCTGACGATAGCGACTCAAGTAATCGGCTGGACTGCGAAACTGCATCTCCTTCTCAGACATCTCCATGTCGAGCGCATAACCGCGATGGCATTCATCGACGATGATGCAATCGTACCAGTCGACCGGCACGGGCTCGGAGTCTTCGCTGCCAAAAATTCGCTTGCACATTCCTTGCACCGTGGCCACGTGAAGCCTTGTGTCGGAATCTGGCTTGAGCGTTCCCATCTTCTTGATGTCATAGATGTCGTCGAACGATTGATGATTCTCAAGTCGGATATTTTCGAAGGTTCCCTCGGCTTGCTCACCCAACGACGTTCGGTCCACAAGAAAAAGAACTCGACGGAAACGGTTGGATTTGATGAACCGGTACAACATGCCGAGGCAGGTTCGCGTCTTACCGGTGCCTGTTGCCATCGCAATCAAGATTCGGCGATGGCCAGCGGCAAGCTGCGATTCAACCGCTTCAATCGCGGCTTTCTGAAAGTCGTAGAGCGGTAGATAGTCCAGCGGCTCAACTGCTAGTTTTTCCTCCGCGTAGGGAATATCTTGGGCGAGTAGGTCAGCTAAGCCTTGCGGCGTGTACCAGGTCTTTAACGCTCGAGGCTTGTTGGTTGTCTCGCGAAGATCGTGGAACCAAACGCCCGATTGCTCGTTAATCTGCGCGAGATAAGGCCGACCGTTCGAGGCAAATGCAAAAGGCACCTGATATTCTCGCCATGGGCCTCCGTTGGATTCGAAATTCAATTCGGTTTGAAACCCCTTCGAGTAGCGGGCTGCTTGATCAACGCGACTGGCCACACTGACCTTAAACTTTTTAGCCTCTATGGATGCCACAGGGCAGAGCCCGACAAAGAGCAAGTAATCGGCTGGACCATTCTTGGTAGGCCATTCAGCAATTGCGATGTTCCTACCTTTTTCGGGACGCGTACCTTTGGAATGTCGCAATTTCAGTGAGTCGACTTCCCAGCCCGCCTCGCGTAGCTGTGAATCGATGATGTGCCGGGTTGCTTGTTCGTCAAGTTCGAGACTTGCATCCTGCGCGATCGCGACTGTAGCCCTGGCATTTCGTTTTTCAACTGGCTCGGCAGCAGTCTTGGCTAGTAGCTCATTCAAACGCTCCTGGAACTTCTTCCTTTCAGCCGCGAGTTGCTGCTCACTTTCTGAAGCGAGTTCCAAAGCTGCGTCAAGGTCGTCATAAGCAAGTTTTGCCTTTAATTCAGCTTCAGCTTTTTGTCGAAGCTCAGTTTCAAGGGTAGCTTTCAAGGCTGCCGCTTGATTGGCGGCAGCGACCTCAGCTTCTCGAAGTCGATTCAGCTCGTCGAGTAGTTCTTTTTCCGCTGCCGCAGGATCGGGAGGAACGATAAAGGAGCCTGCCTCGAAGGTCCTATCATTGCCGAAAGTTCGATGAAACCAGATGGCTAGCTTCCTTGCCATCTGCAGTTGGTGCAGTGCTTCGCGACGATCGCCTGAATGACCATGAGCCGCTTCATTGCCAGATTTCCGAATGCCATGAAACAGTTGGCTAACTTGCGATCCTAAAACTCCTCCATTCCAAAGCTTGTCTAGCACATTGAGAAACGAATCTTGCTCGTCAACCGGGATCGCTGCATACGCTGCACAGTGCTCCGCCAACAACTCAGCGAATTGTCGCAGTTTGATCAGAGCTGAATTTGCATCATCAAATACGTACCTCTCAGCGAACGCCGCATGCTTCACTAAAATAACATCATGCTTCGAGAGGAAGCCGAAGTTGGGCGAGTTGAACGATGGTACGACCATGAAAATCGAGTTGCTGGAGCGATACAGGGATTGTGTAAGTGCGATTTGGCGAGGATTTCAGGTGGAAACACTTCGTCCTACTTCACCCGTTTCTGTGATGGATTTGGATTAACATTAGGGCGATTGCTATGCGACACAGTTTGTGCGGACTGATCAAGGAAAGAGTCAAAATCTGCCTGCAAGAACAACCGGTAACCCTGGCTGGATTCTTGTACATCGGGATCTTGCCGGTCTCAGCCCAGGCTCGGACCGCTCCCTGCGAGTCCCCGAGAATGTCCGACGCTTCGGCAACCTTCACGTACTCGCTAAATCTTGTTTTCATCATCCAGTCCAACGGAACCCTGAGTCGACTCACTAAAGTGTACCGAAGCCTAAAGCTTTTCGATAGCATATTGTGCATTAGGGCTCCAATTACGGGCAGGGAATAACAAGGCCGAACGCAATTTGCCGCTCAAGATTGTCTGCGACTCGCGCGTTTCTAGGAAAATATGCCTTGGAACAACGCGGCAAAACCTGATCGGAATACAATCCATGATTTATGGAATCGCTTGAAATCGAACCCAGGGCGGGCGCTACGCTCTGCCCTGGGCTATCTCATGATGCCCCGTTGGGGCAAGTCACCCCAACCGTAGTGGATCAGGACTGCGAGAGACAATGGCGGTTTGCCATCGAGATGCCGCTGACGATAGCACCTACGATGCCGACGAAGCCTTGATCGGTTCCGCACAAAAACAGATTCTTCAAATGCGTAGTGCCATCGAGTTTCTTCTCAGGCGCTCCATACACAGCTCCGTTGTCATGCGATGTAAATCGCCGGATCGTCTTGGGTGTAAAAACGTCCGTTTCGATCACATGCCGTCGGAAATCTGGGATGAATCGCACGCACGAAGAGACAGCTGCATCGTACCAGCGGTATTTTTGACGCTGGTACTGAGCCTCGTCCAGAC
>Ga0315904_10008697_pt1 | contig 13390 bp, 8 predicted proteins | sample LakEriMetagenome_6_FD_203529 | JGI IMG/M metagenome (GOLD analysis project Ga0315904, IMG submission 203529) | Freshwater fungal communities from buoy surface, Lake Erie, Ohio, United States - Buoy 12 MA120 | ecosystem: Environmental > Aquatic > Freshwater > Lake | place: USA: Lake Erie, Ohio... | reverse complement strand
GTCACATCCTGGGGCTGGAGAAGGTCCCAAGGGTTCGGCTGTTCGCCGATTAAAGTGGCACGTGAACTGGGTTCAGAACGTCGCAAGACAGTTCGGTCCCTATCTGTGGTGGGCGTTAGGAAATTGCGAGGACATGCTCTTAGTACGAGAGGACCGGAGCGTACGTACCGCTGGTGTATCTGTTGTGCCGCCAGGTGCAGTGCAGAGTAGCTATGTACGGGCAGGATAAACGCTGAAAGCATCTAAGCGTGAAACCTTCCTCAAGATGAGTTTCCTTTTAAGGGTCGTAGAAGACGACTACGTTGATAGGCTACAGATGTACAAGTGGTAACACTAAAGTCGAGTAGTACTAATTACCCGTAAGCTTTAATTTTTTTTATCGTTCTCCGTTTTACAACACCTATTATGTTAGCTTATTGTCGCGAAGACACACTGTCTTATGGTGCTTATGCCGAGGGTGTTCACCTCTTCCCATTCCGAACAGAGAAGTTAAGCCCCTCATGGCCGATGGTACTGGATTGCGGTCCGGGAGAGTAGGTAGGTGCCATATTTAGTAAAGCCCTGTTGGTTGAACCAGCAGGGCTTTTTTGTTTTATACCCAATACCCTCCCGTTGGAATAGAACCGAAAACACAAGTAAAGTATCAACCCATTAAGAAGATAACCGTTTTCTTGTGCAGATCAATTTTCTCCTTCTTCCAATCCGTACACCTCATCGTCCGAACCGATTCGTTTACTCCTGTTATTTCCATCGCTACACATACTCTTGTTTCTGGATGCAAATGCTGGATCATCGTCTGGAAAATCTGATTGTTACGATAAGGGGTCTCTATAAAAATTTGGGTACTATTCTCTTTCCTCGCTAAAGCTTCTAGATCTTTCAATGCTTTTATTCGTTGATTATTATCTATTGGCAAATACCCTCGAAAACTAAAATTTTGTCCGTTCATCCCACTCGCCATTAATGCCAATAAGATTGAACTTGGTCCAACCAACGGAATAACTCTAGCTTTCATATCTTGTGCTATAGCTACCAATTCCTGACCTGGATCCGCAACACCAGGACAACCGGCCTCACTAATGATTCCAATATGTTTGCCCTCTTTTAAAGCTCTTCTGAATTCTTTCTCCGTGCTTTCCTCTTTTAATACAAACCATCGGTAATCATCAATCACCATTTCCCGCCAAAGCTTTTTTACATAACGCCGTGCAGAACGTTCATTCTCCACAAAAAACTCCTGGCAAGACTTTACTGCTGGTAATATTTGAGGCGATAGACTATCTATACCGTCTTCTGATATCGGACACGGAATCAAATAAATTAAACTCATCTGTTCTCAGATGCTTTTAAATCTATAATACTTATTGTTGCTGCAATTACGGCATAAGCAGGTGCAAAAATCCAACCTACAAAAAGTACTGTATGCATTAAAAAGAAAATAATACCATTTCCTATCGCAAGTCCTTTGTGTCTTCCAATAAAATCAATGCTTTGAAGCATATTCATTTTATGGCGTTCAAAACTATAATCCAACATGGAAAATCCATAGTAGTAACATTCTACAAATAATGCGATTAAAGGGGCTATCCACCCAATTAAAGGAATAAATGATAAAAGTAAAATGGTTACTACATATACAGTTTGCCATAAGGAATTTCGAAAAGCCATTCGAACTCCTCTCCATGCATCTCGAAGAAACTGACTTAATGTAAATGGATACTCTTTTCCTTCAATGATGGCTTCTGTTTTCTCACTTAAATACGCAAAAATAGGAGAACCAAGAATGAGCCAGATATATTTAAAAAGGGAAAAATAAAATAACATCAGGATTAACCAAAGTATAATACCTGCTATGGTAAAAAGAAAACCAAGGAAAGTACTTTTTAAAGTTTGTATCCACGCTGAAAGACCTAAGCTTTCCGTAAGATAAGCAATAGCACTCGTTGCTGTTTTTCCAAAAAAATACATGCTGATGCCAAACAATGATGCATAGATAATTCCTGGAATAAGGATCCATTTCCAAAGTCTATGCTTCTTGATAAATTGGTGGGCTTTACCATATGATTGTATCGCTATAATAAGCTCTTTAAGCAAAACATCTGTTTTTGAGTATATTCAAACTTAGTGAAAAATAATGAGAGAAGGTATAGCGCTCCATTAGCCAACAAAATTATTTTTAATTTTTTCTATATTGGCTGATTAAAATTTAGGACAATTATTTTTTCTTAAAAAAGGATCTAAAGGTTTGAATGTATAGATGATAGACAATTCGGTTCCTCCTCTTCCTAAGGAAGCTGTCCGAAGAGATGAACTATTCAAATCATAAGTTAATCCAAATCGAAAATTTTGCACTTCCAATCCCACATATGGGATCATGGCATCGTTCCATCTATACCATAAACCAGCATAAATTGATGTTGGGTTATATTCATCTTTAATAACCATATAGGATAGTGCACTTCCTAAAAGTGTTTCAGAAGCGCCAGACTGTCGCTGATGAATAAAGCTACCATGAAGCATAGCTTTTTCTGCTATGCCAATGGGGGTATATCCCCCGCCATGAATCGTAACTCTTGGGTTTAAAAAATAGCTTCCGCCATTGAAACTTTCTTTTGCACGATTCAAATGATAAACAGATACGCCTATATAGAAACTATTAAACCCATTTGTACTTCCAGAATACATAGCTCCCGCATTTAAATCAAAATATTGGATATGGGTTTGTGTGGCACTAAACAATTCTGTTGTTAAACCTGTGAAGCCAAAAGGAGTTAATTCATCCTCAAAGTCCGCTAAACGCAGATCTAATCTCTTATTGGCTATCACTCCCTGAAACCCTAATGTTAGTTGATGAAATCCATTTTCATCCAAACTTTTACTATATGCAGTGGATAATCCAATGTCATTATTTCGAAGAATTTTATTTCCACTTTGATCGTTCAATCCTACAACACCTACACCCCAGGTGTCATATTCCGGAAGTGAATGGGTTAAGATAGGAAAGTCTAGAGAAGCTGTACCCGTGGTAAAGGCATTGTTAATAGTTGGCCACTGATTTTTAAAGTTTCCGGCAAAACGAAATGTGCCATCAAACTTACCGGTTAGAGCTGGATTTAAGGTGAGTGGCGAAGCATAAAATTGGGAAAAATGTGGATCCTGAGCTTGAACAAAAAATGAACTAACACAACAACACGAGGCTAACAATAACTTCTTCATGATCAGGATTCTGATCATGAATTTACTATTTTATTTCGTTAATGCAACCCTAACGGGTATTCCTTGCTTAGTTTTGTTGCTTGCTACCAAAGGCAAGATCTCCGGCATCTCCTAATCCAGGAACGATATACCCTTTCGCTGTTAATTCATCATCAATATCACCACACCAGATGCTGACTTGCGGACATTCTCTGCGCACATATTCAATACCAACCGTACATCCTATGGCACATACAATATGTATCGCTTTTGGCACACCTTCTTCCCGTAAAAACTGAATGGTTTTTACCAGTGAAGAACCTGTTGCCAGCATGGGATCGGAAATGATCAAAATTCTGTTGGTTAGATCCGGACAAGAAATATATTCCAAACTGATCTCAAAACTACCATCTCGATTATGCTTTCGATAGGCTGATACAAAAGCGTTATCAGCTTTATCAAAATAATTCAACATGCCATTATGCATAGGGACCCCCGCCCGTAAAATAGTTGCCAATATTGGCTGTTCAGCTAAAGTGTTGCAGGGTGCTATCCCCAATGGGGTTTGAATATCTACTTTTTCAAAGGAAAGGGTCTTGCTGATCTCATAAGCGGCTATCTCTCCGATACGTTCCAGATTACGTCTGAACCGCATTCGATCATGTTGTACATGTATATCCCTTAATTCGCTAACCCAGTTATTTACCAGGGAATTTTGTTCGCTGAGATTAATGACCATAGAAATTATTTAATTTCGATTATGTAGGCTATTGTATTGGCGAAGATAAGTCTGCGAGACGAATCAAAAAGGATTAAAATTTTATCTATGGTTTATCGGGTAATGGGTATAATGAGTGGAAGTTCTCTTGACGGACTGGATATTGCTTTTATAGAATTAGAAGAATTATCTGGAAGATGGTCATTTCATATCCTCCAGGCTGAATGTGCACCATACTCTGATGAATGGTCAAATAAACTTAGAAATGCGGTACATTTATCGGCTCGTGATTATTTACTTCTGCATACTGAATATGGCCATTATATAGGAATGCAGGTCAAGGAATTTATGGCAAAGCATGCTCTTGATTTTCAAGTGAGTTTAATCGCTTCTCATGGACATACTACATTTCATATGCCGCCTCTTATGACGGGTCAGATAGGTGATGGTGCTGCCATCGCTGCTGAAACTGGATTGCCTGTTGTGTCTGATCTGAGGGCAGTGGATGTGGCACTTGGCGGACAAGGGGCACCCATAGTGCCGATAGGTGAAAAATTACTATGGCCTAGTACGTCTATGTTTTTAAACATAGGCGGAATTGCTAATATTTCTATCAATGGTTCGGATAACTATCTGGCCTATGATATTTGTCCGGCTAACCGTGTATTGAATATGCTCGCTTTGTTAAACGGAAAAGAGTTTGATGATAATGGACAAATGGCTGCTACTGGTCAGGTTAATGAGCGTTTGCTTGCGCAATTAAATGCTTTGCCTTTTTATGCACAATCATATCCTAAATCACTCGCTAATGATTTTGGGACAGATGTGGTATATCCGTTAGTGTTAGCATCTGGATTATCTGTTGAAGATATGCTATGTACCTATACAGAACATATAGCCGTTCAGGTAGCACATGAAGTAGAAAATCATCTTCAGCAAGTAAATGAAATCGCTCCGCAGATCTTGGTAACCGGTGGAGGGGCATTGAATAATTTTTTGATAGACCGACTACAATATCATCTTGGGGCAATGCACGTAAAAGTGGATCGGCCAGATGAGCAAATCATACAATATAAAGAAGCGCTGATAATGGGTATGTTGGGGGTATTGAGATGGCGTGAAGAAACTACAGCATTGTCTAGCGTAACCGGTGCTACACGGGATAGCGTAGGCGGAGCCTTGTGGATTTCTCAATAATTAATGATCAAGAAGACTGATTAATCTGAATGTTTCACCATCGAATAACCCCTTATCCGATAATTTAAGATTTGGTATTACCAGTAATGCCATAAAAGATAACGTCATGTATGGAGATCGAAGTGTTGATCCCGCTCGCTTTGCTGCTGCATCTAGGTGAGCATATATTTCACCAATCTTGTATCCGTCTTCACTACTCATCAGTCCCGCAACAGGAAGTGGTAAAACCTGTTGGTCATCTTCATTCCAAATTGATATACCTCCTTTTACTTGGATGATCATATTGATAGCGTGCATTAATGATTCATCGTCAACTCCCACTGCTACAATGTTATGTGAATCATGCGCTACAGACGATGCAATTGCTCCTTTTTTCAGTCTGAAATTTTTAATGAATGCTTTAGCAATTGCTGCTTTACCATATCTATTTACCACTACTATTTTTAATATGTCATTTTCTATATTCGAATGACAAGATCCATTTTTGATCAATGGTTTTTCTTTTGATTTCAGTGTGATCAACTGTCCATCTAAAGCTTCAATAACGGGAAGGTCATATTCATCATTGATGGCCTGGATATAAAGCTCTTCTTGATGAATTGGTGTACAATTAAATTTATGGGGTGCTGATAAATTTATATTTCGTTCAATTAATGTTTTTCCATTATGTGCAACATGCTTACCATCGATGAACGTATCCATTACATAGAACGATGTCAAATCAGATACGATAATAAAATCTGCAGGTTCATTTTCATTCAGTAAGCCTACATCTAATTTGTAATGCTGAACAGGATTAATACAAGCTGCCTGCAAAATATTGAATAGGTCGATTCCTTTTTCAACAGCTCGCTGGCATAATGCATTAATATGGGAAATAGCTAGTTCATCCGGATGCTTATCATCGCTTCCAAACATGATCAAATCCGGATGATGATGCAAAAGTGGAATAAGTGCTTCAAAATTTCGTGCAGCTGAACCTTCACGAATAATGATTTTCATACCATAACCTAATTTCTCATCAGCTTCTTCATAGGTAAAACATTCATGGTCTGTAGAAATTCCCAGGTCAATATATTTTTTGGCAGCATCCCCTCTTAAACCAGGAGCATGTCCATCAATTGGTTTTCCCAAACTATGTGCGGATTCAATTTTTTTCATGACTTCAGGATCTCCGTTCAAGGCACCGGGAAAATTCATCATTTCAGAGAGATATCGGATTTCAGGATGTTGCAACAGCATATGAACATCATGACTATCCAATGCGGCACCGGCCGTTTCAAATATAGTTGCAGGCACACAACTCGGAGCTCCAAAATTGAATTTAAAGGGAACGGTTTTCCCGTTATCTATCATATATTGAACGCCAGCCAAACCGCAAACATTAGCGATTTCATGTGGATCACTCACAGTAGCTATGGTACCATGTGTAACGGCTAATCTCGCAAATTCAGCAGGAATGAGCATGGAACTCTCTATATGGATATGGGCATCAATAAATCCAGGTAAAATAAATGGGTATCGGGGGTCGATTTCTTCCCTTAGAACCGTAATTTTTCGGATATGGGAATCAAATTCTATAGTGGATAGTTGGATGGATCGTTTAGCTATGTTGATCAGATTGCCCGTTATAGCTTGCATGAATAAATTATTTGTGTTAAAGGTAGAAGATTCAGGATAAACGGCGTAGCTCCTTATATTGAAAGGAATATCTTTGATAGTATAAATGAATAGTATGAAAAAAATACAATTATTAAGTCTGATCCTGGTTAGCCTATTTTTTGGTAACGTTCAGGCACAGTCGGTAGATGACATTATCAATAAGCATATTGCGGCTATTGGCGGTAAAGAGAATTGGAAGAATGTCAATTCATTAAAGCAGGAGGCTTCATTGAGTGTGCAAGGGATGGATATCCCACTGACCATGTATCAGGTGCATAATAAAGCTGTTAAACAAGAATTTGTGGTGATGAATATGACAGCATATACCATTATGCGTAAGGATAGTGGTTGGAATTACATGCCATTCAATGGTCAAACTAAGCCAGAACCTATGACTGCAGAAGAGTTAAAGATCGGCGCTGATCAACTGGATATTCAAGGTGAATTACTAGATTATGCAGCCAAAGGGCATAGAGTTGAATTGATGGGTAAAGAAGACGTTGACGGAACAGAAGCTTTCAAATTAAAAGTTACCCGTAAAACTGGTAATGAAGTTGTTTATTTCATTGATCCATCTACTTATTATGCCATCCGTACGGTTTCAAAGATGAAAGTGAATGGACAAGAGATGGAGCAGACCATGAACATGAGCAACTACAAAAAATTACCTGAAGGAATTGTATTACCATTCACTATGGAATCTACTACTATCCCTGCACCTATAACAGTTACAAAAGTGACGGTGAATGCAAAGATTGATGATAGTGTGTTCCGAATCAACTAATCTTATTTTGTTTCCCAGTAATGGGGGAAAAATGAAAACCCCGAAAGGGGTTTTTTTATTAATTCAAATCAAATGAAAAAAATTTATTTCTCTATTTGGCTCCTGTTTCCAGTAATGATCCATGCGCAAACGCAAGTGAATTCAGCCACTTTTGGTAGTTTGGAAGCTCGACAGTTAGGACCTGGCACCATGAGTGGACGTATTTCTGCTATTGATGGGGTTAATACTGATAATGGTAAAACGATTTATGTAGGAACTGCTGGCGGGGGTATTTGGAAATCCGTAAATGCCGGGGCTTCATTCAAACCTATTTTTGATAAGCATTGTCAATCAATAGGGGCAATTGCGATCGATCAAAAGAATCCAAAGATTATTTATGCGGGAACTGGCGAGAGTAATATGCGAAATTCTGTATCTATTGGTGATGGATTATATAAATCTACAGATGGTGGTGATAACTGGGCTAAGATTGGAGGATTAGACAGTACAGAGCATATAGCCAAAGTGGTTATTGATCCTTCTAATCCTAACATCCTGTATGTTGCGGTTCCCGGTGCACTATGGAGTAATAGTACTCATCGTGGGTTATATAAATCAGGCGATGGCGGAAAGACTTTTGAAAAAATTCTATATATAAATGATAAAGCAGGTTGTGCTGATGTAGTAGTGGATCCGCGTAATCCACTTGTAGTTTATGCTACTACTTGGGAGTTCCGCAGACAACCATACTCTTTTAATTCAGGAGGACAAGGAAGTGGCTTATGGAAGAGTACCGATGGTGGGAAAACATGGAATGAGCTTTCAAATGGTCTTCCTTCAAAACCATTTGGAAGAATAGCCCTGGCAATCTCTCCTTCTGAACCTGATAAAATGCTTGCCATTGTTGAATCTAATCAAACAGGTTTGTACATCTCTTCTGATGCAGGTGCAACTTGGAAGCAACAAAGCTCACCAATGAATGTAGTGGCTCGCCCATTTTATTTTAGCACTTTGGTAGTAGATCCAAAAGATTCTAAACGCGTTTATAGACCTGCTTACATGTTCTCTTATTCTGATGATGGTGGTTATTCATTTGCTAACCCATCCAGTGAGGGTGCATTACCGCATGCTGATCATCATGCATTGTGGATCAATCCTCAAAATACGGATCAGCTTTATCTTGGAACAGATGGAGGTGTGTATTTAAGTTTGGATAGAGGAGTTACCTGGCAGTATTTACAAGGGTTACCAGTTGGGCAATTTTACCACGTGGCTATAGATAATCGTAGTCCATATCGTGTTTATGGTGGATTACAGGATAATGGTTCCTGGATGGCTCCATCATCGGCACCAGGTGGCGTAAAAAATTCAGATTGGATTGAATTGTATAGTGGAGATGGTTTCTGGGTAACTCCAGATCCTAGAGATCATAATATAGTTTATGCAGAATCTCAAGGTGGTGATGTGAACAGGATTGATCTCCGAAGTTTTAAATCTATATCCATAAGGCCTCAGGCACAAAAAGGAGATGATAAATTAAGATGGAACTGGAATACGCCAATCGTAACGGGAACAAAGAATCCAAGTAATCTTTACGTAGGCGCACAATATCTATACCGAACCAAAGATCAGGGACGAAGCTGGGAAAAAATTTCTGGAGACCTCACCACAAATGATAAAACAAAGCAACAGCAGGAAAATAGTGGTGGATTGAGTGCTGATGTAACATCAGCTGAAAATCATTGTACTATTTTTTCTATCGCTGAATCTCCATTAGATGAAAACCTTATATGGGTGGGAACTGATGATGGTAATCTGCAAGTAACAACTGATGGTGGTAAAACCTGGAACAATGTTTCCAAGCAATGTGCGTTAGCAGGCATTCCGGCGCAATCTTGGGTGAGTAGCATAGAACCATCAAGATTTGATAAAAATATAGTGTATGCAAGCTTTGATAACCATGCCTATGGTGATCATAAAACCTATGTAGCAAGATCATCCGATATGGGGAAAAGCTGGACTCTATTGAAAAGTGATGAGTTTACAGGATTTGCACATAAAATAAAAGAAGATCTTGTAAATAGGAATTTACTATTCTTAGGAACGGAAATGGGATTTTTTACCAGTATTGATGGAGGCTTGAACTGGTTCAGAATGAAAAATAATATCCCCTGGTATGCATTGGTTCGAGATATACAAATACATCCCGTAACGCATGATGTGGTTTTAGGAACACATGGAAGGGGTATCATGATTGTAGATGATATTTCTTCTATTCGAGAACTCACTAAAGAGGTTATAGAGAAAGATGTACATTTTTTCCCACCTCAACCCATGGCCTTGACTACTGGAATGTTTGGATTTGGGGGGTCAAGTGATCAAGGATCATATATTGCACCCAACGCTCCTGCAATTGCACCCTTCAGTTATTATTTGAAAGACAGAGTATCATCAGGTGATGTACGTGTTGAAATATTAGATGCAAATGGGAAGTTGATTCAATCTTTACCCGCAACAAAACGCAAGGGAATAAATCGTGTAGTCTGGAACCAACGTATGAAAGCACCAAAGGTTGCATCTGGAAGTAAGCCGGATTATAGCTCTTTTATTGCCCCGCAAGTGATGCCTGGTAAATACTTGGTTAAACTCAAAGTGGGTAATAAGGAATATGACCAATCTCTTATTTTATATCATGATACTACTTCCCTTTTTACGGAGGCGGAAAGACAAAAGCAATTTGATCTCTCCATAACATTATATAAGTTGCATGAAGATCTAGCTAATCTCGTAGATTCCATCAATGCTCGAATTGCTGTTTTAAAACAATCATTGAGTACTGAAACCGGTGTAAAAGCAAAAAAGAAACTACAGTATTCAATGGATAAACTGGAGGCGTTAAAGGCTGAACTGGTTCCTGTAAAAATCACTTCTATGTTTGCAGATGAAAAACGATTAAGAGAGGATCTGTCTGAACTCTATAGAGCAGTTTGTGGAGGGGAGAATGCTCCATCAAATCTTCAGATCGAAAGTGCTGAAGCCCTTAAGGCCAAAATCAACGAAGCGAGAGATAAATTCGATAGAATGAAGCCATAATTATCTTGCTTCTATACAAAAAGCTGTAATCTATTTTAGGTTACAGCTTTTTTAGTTAATTTCAGTAATTTCCAAATCTATTGATTTATTATGAAAAAACTAATGGTATTCACGCTGATGCTGGTATCTTTTTTACCGGCCATCGCACAAAAGAAAAAAGCAGTTGCTCCGGTACAGGAAACATCTAATGATGTTGAATTTTTAACGAATGTTAAGTACCGTCTTGTTGGACCCTTCCGCGGTGGCCGAAGTGCAGCAGTAGCGGGGAGCTATAAGAATCGTAATCAATTTTATTTTGGTGCTACTGGTGGTGGAGTTTGGAAAACAACCGATGGAGGCAGTAACTGGACCAACATATCGGATAAATATTTTGGAGGTACTATAGGTGCTGTGGCAGTGGCTCCTTCTGATGAATCTATTCTCTATGTAGGGGAAGGGGAAAACACCATGCGGGGGAATGTTGCGGAAGGATTAGGTGGAATGTGGCGTAGTGATGATGGTGGAAAAACCTGGCGAAATATAGGTTTGAAAGATGGTCGTCATATTATCCGCATCATCATTCATCCTCGTAATCCGGATATAGTTTGGGTTGCTGTGATGGGACATTTATTTGGTCCAAACACAGAGCGTGGAGTTTATAAAACTATAGATGGTGGTAAAACCTGGAAAAAGGTTTTATATGTAAATGAGCAAACAGGTGCTTCTGACTTGGTTATGGAGCCAGGAAATCCAACTGTTTTTTATGCGGGTACATGGAGAGTAATTCGTACACCATATAGTTTGGAAAGTGGCGGAGAAGGAAGTGGTTTGTGGAAAAGTACAGATGGAGGGGAAACATGGACCAACATAACTACTGCAAAAGGATTTCCAAAAGGGACCTGGGGTATTGTAGGTGTAGCAGTAGCTCCGTCTAATACCGATAAAGTATATGCTATCATTGAAAATGAAAAAGGTGGGTTATATACCTCTACAAATGGTGGTGAATCATGGACTCTAACCAATGCTGATAATAATATTCGACAGCGCGCCTGGTACTATACTAAAGTATATGTGGATCCAGTAAATGAAAATGTAGTGTATTGTCCAAATGTGAACTTCATGTATAGTCGTGATGGAGGAAAAAGTTTTCAATATCTTAATACTCCACATGGCGATCATCATGATCTCTGGATAGATCCAATGGATGGCAAACGCATGATTGTAGCCGATGATGGTGGTGCTCAGGTCAGCTTTGATGGCGGGCAAAACTGGAGTACATATGAAAATCAACCTACAGCTCAGTTTTATCGTGTATCAACCGATAATTCATTTCCATATAGAATTTTGGGTGCACAACAGGATAATTCAACGGTCAGAATTAAATCTTCCACGTATGGTGCCGCTATCACTACCAATGATTGGCAACCCACTGCAGGTGCGGAAAGTGGTTATGTGGTGGCTGACCCGTTAAATCCTGAAATCGTTTATGGAGGAAATTATGGAGGTTATTTATCCAGATTAGATCATAGTACGGGAGAGAATCGCGCTGTATCCGTATGGCCCGATAACCCTATGGGAGCCGGTGCGGATGTGCTGAAATATCGTTTCCAATGGAACTTTCCTATCTTTTTTTCTCCGCACAATCCAAAGCGTTTGTATGCCGCCGGAAATGCGTTGTTTGTAACGGAAAACGAAGGTGCAAGTTGGGAACAGATTTCTCCAGACTTGACTACAAATGATAAATCCAAGCAAGGACCAAGTGGTGGTCCGATAACTAAGGATAATACTTCAGTAGAATATTATTGTACCATTTTCACAGCTGCTGAAAGTAGTTTAGAGAAAGATCTGTTATGGACAGGAAGTGATGATGGGCTCGTGCATGTTAGTCGTGATGGCGGTAAGCATTGGGAGAATGTAACCCCAAAGGATGCTCCAAAGTTGATGATGTGGAATTGCATTGAGACAGATCTATTCAGAAAAGGTACAGCGTTTATTATAGGAACTAGATATAAACTGGATGATTATACGCCTTATATCTATAAGACACAAGATTATGGAAAGACGTGGAAGTTAATCACCAATGGAATACACAATATGCACTTTACACGTGCTATGCGTGCAGATCACAGAAGACAAGGCTTATTATATGCGGGTACCGAGTTTGGTATGTATATAAGCTATGATGATGGAGAATCGTGGAAACCATTCCAGTTGAATTTACCTGTTGTTCCTATTACTGACCTTACCATTAAGAATAATGATCTGATTGTGGCCACTCAAGGGCGTGCATTCTGGGTAATCGATGACCTATCTGTAGTGCAGCAGTGGAAACCAGACATAAAAGATAAATCCTTGCATGTATTTGATATAAATCCATCTTACAGAATTACCGGTGGTGGTGGGTATAGTTCCAGATTTGGAATACCCAAAAATGCTGGTGCTAATCCATTAAGAGGTCCGATAGTCAATTATTGGATTAGTAAAGTAAGTGATTCTGTGAAAGCTACTATTTCCGTGCTGGATTATAGTAAGAAAGAAATTAAATCATTCAATGCAATTGAACTAAAGCAAGGGATGAATATGTTTAATTGGGATTTGAAATACAAGGATGCAGAGAAAGCAGATGGTATGATCTTATGGAATGGGGTTCCATCAGCGTTAACGGCTGCACCAGGGAACTACTTTATAAAAATCAAAGTGGGTAAGGATTCTACTGAATCTGTCTTTACCGTTTTACCTGATCCAAATTATAAGATCAGTCAAAAAGATTATGTTGATCAATT
>Ga0315904_10008695_pt1 | contig 13390 bp, 10 predicted proteins | sample LakEriMetagenome_6_FD_203529 | JGI IMG/M metagenome (GOLD analysis project Ga0315904, IMG submission 203529) | Freshwater fungal communities from buoy surface, Lake Erie, Ohio, United States - Buoy 12 MA120 | ecosystem: Environmental > Aquatic > Freshwater > Lake | place: USA: Lake Erie, Ohio... | reverse complement strand
TACTGCCACATCGGCTGCGCCCTCCAGGCCGCCAGCGGCCCGAGGACGAGAAGCGGCAGCCAGGCGCCGGTGGACGCGCCGTAGGCATCCGCCGACACCAGCGCGTGGGAGCCCATCACCGTCAGGAAGAAGACGACCGTCATCGACACGCAGAGCCCGACGGCGACGAACACGCCCCGGCGGCTCGGCCCCAGCACGAGCGGGATGCCAAGCATCACGAGCGACATGTCGAGCAGGGGCGCGGTGAATCGTGAGTGGACCCGCAGGGGGACGTCGGCTCCGATCACGAGGCTGGGGTTGCGGATCGCCCGCACGAGATCCGTCGTCGACGAATACTGGCTCCAGTTCGATGATCCGATCATCTGCTCGAAGGTCACCTCGCTGACCACATAGCATTCGCCCGCAGCGATCCAGTCGGCCGCGGCCCGTGAGATCACCACGGCACGACCGCCCGACTCGAGTGGCGGCAGCCGATCGATGTCTGAGGGCTCGCGAACTCCGCGGAGCAGGTAGCCGGCGGGCCGATCGCCCTCGGCCGGCAGCCACGTGGCCTCGGCGGCGGTGATCTGTGGTCCGTAGGCGGCGAGCTGTGGCGGCATCAGCAGGCTCGGGGCAGTGATTCGCCCGGAGCCCGACTGGGCGCCCTTGCCCCTGAAGAGAATTTCGGTGCGGTTGTCGTACCGCGGCTCGAATGGCTGGAGCACTTCACCCTCGAGGTTCTGAGCGTTGCGGGAGAACGACTCGCGGATTTCGGGAAGCACGAGCTCCCGGTTGAGCGCCGCGAGCAGCGCCACGACGGCGGAGAACACGAGCACGGGGCGGGCGATGCGCCACCGGGTGACGCCCGCGGCGAGCAGCGCGGTGAGCTCGTTGTGCCGCTCGAGCCACGAGAGGGCGAACATCGCGCTGGCCAGCGAGATGATCGGGCTGGTGGCGTCGAAGAACCAGAGCACGCGCGGGCCATAGTAGGCCGCCAGCACCCGGGCGAGCCCGCCGGCCTTCTGTGCGTAGGCTCCGAACTCGTCCATGTTCGTGAAGGCGTCGAACACGAAATACAGCCCCATCAGGCTGATGAACACCACGACGAACGCGTGGAGCTGTGCGCGGCCGAGGTAGCGGTCGATCAGCATGGACGCTTGACGGGGCGCACCCCGTGCCGACGATGAGGGGTTCCGCCGGCGGATTGCCGGACGCCGGCGGGTGGCGGAGGGTACGGGGAGCCGGCCGGACCGTCAATCTGGGAAAGTCGCCGGATGCAGTGGTCCTCCGTGCCTGGTGCGGCCGTATTGCTCGACCTGCTCCTTCCGCCCCGCTGCGTCGTCTGCGGTGCCGAGACGGAGCGCGGGTCCGGCTTCTGCAGGGGCTGCGCCGGCGTTCTCTCGACGGGGCTCGCACGGTGCACGTCGTGCGGCGAGGAACGGCATGCGGGTCGGTGTCGACGCGGCTATCGTGGCGACGGGATCGTGGTGCTGTCGGACTACGTGGATGAAGTCCGCGCCGCGGTGCTCCGGGCCAAGCGGCCGGCTGGCGAGTCGCTGGCCGGCCGGCTCGGCGAGCTGCTCGCGGCGAAGCATCGGGACGTGCTCATCGGCTGGCGGATCGACGAGGTCGTGCCGGTGCCCATGCACTGGTTGCGACGCATGGCCCGGGGCACCAGCGCGGCCGACGAGATCGCCAGTGGAATCGCGCGGGCCCTCGGCCTGCATCGCCGGCGACTCTTGAGGCGCCACCGGCGGACGCCGCGGCAGAACGAGGTGCCGGCCGACGGCCGCAGGGCCAACGTGCAAGGGGCCTTCCGGCGGCGTGGTCGCCCCGCCGGTCGCCGGCTGCTGCTCGTGGACGACGTCTGCACCACCGGAGCCACGCTCGAGGAGTGCCGGAGGATTCTGGTGGAGGCCGGAGCGTCCGCCGTTTACGCTGCCGTGATCGCCCGTGCCGACGGTCGGCAGCCGGACGTACCCGATCTTCCCTGATGGACCTCCGCGTCAGCGGCGACTCGACCATGTCGGCCCCCTCATCGCTTCGCATCGGCACCAGGGGGAGCGCGCTGGCCCGCACCCAGACCGACCAGGTCGCCGGCAGGCTCCGCGAGGCGGGCGTCAACGTCACCGTGGAGGTGATCTCCACGCTCGGGGACCGCCGCGACGATCTGCCCGTGGCTCGTCTCGGCGGCGACGGCGTGTTCGTCCGGGAACTGGAGCAGGCGCTGCTCGACGGACGCATCGACGCCGCGGTGCACAGCCTCAAGGATCTGCCGACTGCCGAAACGCCCGGCCTGGTGCTCGCCGCCATCCCAACGCGAGCCACTCCGTTCGACGCGGTGGTGGGACGCTCGGCGCCCAGCCTCGGCGCGCTGCGTCGCGGGGCGCTCGTGGGCACCTCGAGCATCCGCCGCGAGGCGCAGCTCCGTGCCGTCCGCGCCGACCTCGAGATCGTGCCGCTCCGCGGCAACGTGGACTCCCGGCTTCGCAGGCTCGACTCAGGCGACTTCGACGCGGTGATCCTCGCCGCGGCGGGGCTCGAACGGCTCGGGCTTGCCGACCGGATCACGGAGATGCTCCGCCCCCCCGCCTTCTGGCCGGCGGTCTCCCAGGGGGCGCTGGCGATCCAGACGCGGGCCGATGACGAGCCATCACGGCATGCGGTTCGTGTCCTCGACGACGGCCCGACCCGTGCAGCGGTCGCCGCCGAGCGATGCATGCTTGCGGGGCTCGCGGGGGGCTGCCTGGCGCCGATCGGTGGCTGGGCGCGGATCGAGATGGGCGACCTTGTCCTCGGCGGTCGAGTCTTCGACGTCGATGCCGGCCCCGAGGGGGCGCCGTGCCCGGCCGCGGAACTCCGCCGCCCATGGTCTGCCGATCACGACGGGGCGCCTGGTATGGCCGAGTCACTTGGGGACGCCGTCGCCGCGCTCCTGGTGGAGCAGGGGGCGAACCGCCTGATCGAGCGAGTGCGTCACACGAAGGCGTGAGCACCGTCGAAAGGGCCCGTGAAGCCCGCTCAGTTGGTGGGTTTTGAGGGGCACCGGGTTCGATACACTTTGCGAGCATCCGATGAGGATGCCGCCTGGTGCGAGCGAGCGCCGCGCCGGTCCGGCCCGCTGTTTCGAAGGAAGATACGACATGCCCATCAAGGTGGTGATCGCCGACGATCACGAGGTCGTTCGCCGCGGGTTGGTGAGCCTGCTGGCCGGGTCCGAGGTCAAGATCGTCGGGGAGGCGAGCAGCGGCGACGAAGCCGTGAAACTGACGAAGAAGATGAAGCCCGACGTGGTCCTGCTCGACATCCGGATGCAGGGCAAGGACGGGCTGACGGCGCTCGAGAAGATTCGCGCCGACATGCCGAGCGTCCGCTGCGTGATGCTCTCGACGTTCGACAACCCCACGTATGTTGCTCGCGCCGTGGCCGCCGGGGCCCACGATTACATGCTGAAGGGCTGCACCCGGGCGGAACTGATCAACTCGATCACCGGAGCCGCCGCGGGCCAACTCCCGATGCGGGCGGGTGAACTGCGGCGGGTGGCCACGACCATGGCCAATCGGGTTGCCACGCCCGATCCCGACATCCCCCTGACGCAGCGGGAGACGCAGGTGCTGCGGCACATGGCACTGGGCCTCTCCAACAAGGAAATCGCCCAGTCTCTGACGATCAGCGTGGAGACCGTCAAGGAGCACGTGCAGAACATCCTGCGGAAGATCGCCGTCAGCGACCGCACGCAGGCCGCTGTCTGGGCCGTGCGCCGCGGCCTCGTCTGACCTGCGCTAGCGGGCCCGGGGATGCGCCTTGTCGAAGGCGTCGAGCAGCCGGCTGGTGGTTACGTGGGTGTAGATCTGCGTCGTCACCAGGCTCTTGTGGCCGAGCAGTTCCTGCACGCTGCGAATGTCCGCGCCGGCGTCGAGCAGGTGCGTCGCGAAACTATGGCGGAGCGTGTGGGGGCTCGCCCGGCCGGAGAGCCCGGCCGACGCGAGGTGCTTCTCGAGCAGTCGGGCCACCCCGCGGACCGAGAGCCGCCGTCCGAAACGGTTGGTGAACAAGGCCCCGGCCGACGACCTGCCTCCGTCGATCCGTGGCCGCGCGGCGATCCATGACCGCAGGGCCTCGCGGGCGTGGGAGCCGACGATCCCGAGCCGTTCGCGGCGGCCCTTGCCGCGGATGCGGACCGTGGCGTTGCGCAGGTCGAGGTCGGCGTCGTTCAAGCCGACGAGTTCCCTGACGCGGCAGCCGGATGAATACATCAACTCGAGGATCGCGCGATCCCGCAGGCCGCCGGCCGCGGCCGGCTTGGGCGCCGCGAGCAGCCTGACGATCTCGTCACCCGTGAGAAACCGCGGCAGCTTCCGAGGGCGACGCGGGCCGCGGAGCGGCTTCGCCGGATTGGTGCGAACCCACCCCTCGCGCTGCCCGAAGGCGTAAAAACTCCGCATGCTTGCCAGCTTGCGGGCCACGGTCGATGCGGCGTAGCCGGCGGCGTGCAGTCCGGCCGCGAACTTCCGCAGCACCCCGCTCGATGCGTCGGCGGGGCTCCTGCAGCCCGCCGAGGCGAGGAACTCCTCGAGCTGCAGCAGATCCTCGCGGTAGCTCTTCAGCGTCAGCGGAGACGCGGCCTTCTCGGCGAGCATGAAGCGGAGAAACCGCTCGATCGCGTCGCCGTTCCCACGCGGGCGTGGCTCGGCCGAAGGCATGACGAGCGCTCCGTCAGGCGGGGCGGTCGGCCCGAGGCCCGAACCGGAGGCGGCTTGGGCGGGAGCTGCTCTGCCGGACCTTCTGTGCGAGCACGGCGGCGTCGTACCAGGTGAAACTCAGGTCGGGATCGGCCGCGTGTCGCGCCAAGGCCTCGAGCACGCGGTCGCGGCTCTCGTCGTCGTACAGGAACACGTAGCGCTCGCCCCCTTTGACGAGAGCGATCACATTGATGTCACGGGCGGCCATGTGCGTTTCCCGGCGAGTGCCGTGGCCACGACGAGAGGCGGCCACCCTCGATGTATCGGCCAGCCGACGTCCCGTGTTTCAGGCTTCCCGCACCCGGTCCCCAACTCCCCGCGATCGGGCCAACCGCCCCTGGATTTCACTCACGGCGGCAGGCTTGGAGCGGACTTTGGGCAGGATGTGCGGTCGGGGCACCGCGAGAAGCGGGCGCCCGGGCTGGCGGGGGCGTCGCAGGCGATCAGAACAGATCGGCGAACCCGGAGAGCGCGACCGGTTCACGGCTCCAGAAGGGCTCCCCGTGACGACGCCCGATCATGGAGCCCCACCACGCGTCCGCCGCCGCGATCCGCTCGAGCACGCCCGGCGGATCGGCCGCCGGCTGGAACTGGCTCGCGTAACACTCCAGGCTGCGACGCTTGGCTTCGTGCGTGGCGGATACGTCGACCACGAAGGCGGGGCGGCGGACGGCCTTGAGATGCACGCAGGCGTAGTGAAAGATCCGTTCGGGATGCCACGGCTCGCCCGGAAGGTCGCACTTCGTGAGCTTCGCCCAGAATCGCGCCGCCACCACGAGCCGCGTGGCCGCCGCGTGGTCGGGATGGGCGTCCACCCAGTGCGGCGCGAACAGCCAGCGCGGGCGGGTGCGGCGGATGACACCCGCCAGCATGGCACGGGCCGATAGCGTGGCCCGCAAACGCCGATTGGGGAGGCCGAGGTTCTCGCGCCACTCCACCCCGAGTTCCCGCGACGCCGCCGCGGTTTCGCGAGCCCGGATCTCGGCCGACCCGCGCGGCGTCGGCTCGCCGTCGGTGAGGTCGAGGATTCCCACCGCCATGCCGCGCGCCCGCATCAGCGCGATCGTGCCTCCCATGCCGAGTTCGGCGTCATCGGGATGCGGCGCGATCACCAGGACGTCGAGCATGCGGCACCGTGCTGTCGGGGGCGGCCCGCGAGGCGAGCCTGAGGGCCGGTTGTCGGCCCCGAACGCCCGAGAGCATACTCACTGCCATGCGGCCAGCGATGAAAAGCGACGGTTCACAAGCCGAGACGCGGTTGTACGACGCGGCGGTCGCACAGGCGCGGCGGGTGGCGGTGCTGGGGAGCGTGGAATCGCTGCTCGGATGGGACGAGCAGACCATGCTGCCTCCGGCAGGTGGCGGCCATCGGGCCGACCAGGCGGCGGAACTCGCCGCGGTGGTGCACCGCGAGCGGACGTTGCCGGAGCAGGGGGACAGGCTCCGCGAACTCGCCGCAGGCTCCCTCGCCCTGCGCGGCTCGCCCGAGCAGCGGAGCACGATCCGGCTCCTTCTCGAGGAGTTCGAGAAACAGGCTCGCACGCCGTCCCGCCTGGTGGAGGAACTGGCGAGGGTCGGCGTCGAGGCCCAGCAGTCCTGGGTTCGGGCGCGCCGCGAGTCGTCATGGCCGATGCTCGCGCCCTGGCTCGAGCGGATGATCGCCCTCAAGAGGGAACAGGCCGCGTGTCGTTCGCCCGAACTCGACGCCTACGACGCCCTCCTCGACGACTACGAGCCCGGCTGCCGATGGCCGGCCGTGGCCGCCCTCTTCGCCGCGCTGCGGGCCGAGATCGTGCCGCTCGTCCGGGCGTGCGGTGAATCGGCCACGCGGCCCGACGACCGGTTCCTCGTGGCTGGGCGGTTTCCCGTCGAGGCTCAGAAGCGGTTCGTCGCGGAGGTCGCCACGGCGATCGGGTTCGACTTTTCCCGCGGCCGCCTCGATACGACGGAGCACCCCTTCTGCACCTCGCTCGGGCCGGACGATTGCCGGATCACGACCCGCTGGAGCGAGCACTCGCTGCCCACGGCGCTGTTTGGCGTGCTTCACGAGGCCGGCCACGGCCTCTACGAGCAGGGCCTGCGACGCGACTGGTACGGCCTGCCGCCTGGCGAGGCGGCGTCGCTCGGCATCCACGAGTCGCAGTCGCGTCTCTGGGAGAACCTCGTGGGCCGCTCGCTGCCCTTCTGGACCTGGTGCATGCCCCTGGCGCGGCGGGCGTTTCCAGATGCCCTCGGCGACGTCGCGGCCGAAGCCATGACCCGCGGCCTCGCGGCGGTGCGCCCCTCGTTGATTCGCGTCGAGGCCGACGAGGTGACCTACAACCTGCACATCATGATGCGGTTCGACCTCGAGCGAGCGTTGGTTCACGGCGACCTCGCGGTCGGCGATCTACCCCAGGCGTGGAACGAGCGATTCCATGACGATTTCGGGATCCTTCCCCCGGACGACGCGCGGGGTGTGCTGCAGGACATCCACTGGAGCGCCGGCCTGGTGGGCTACTTTCCGACGTACACACTCGGCAACGTGTACGCGTCGCAGTTGATGGACGCCGCCTGCCGGGCGGTCCCCGACCTCCAGGCGGGCATCGAGGCCGGCCGCTTCCAGCCGCTGCTGGACTGGCTCCGCCGCGAGGTCCACGCGGCGGGCCGGATGCTGGAGCCGGCGGCGCTCGTGGAACGGGCCAGTGGAGCCCCGGTGACATCCGCGAGCCTCGTGGCGAGCCTCTGGAAACGGTACGGGCCCGCCCACGGTCTCTGAGTCCCGGGGCGGCCGGCAGGCGGCCCCCTCGACCGGGCCCGTTGGTACACTCGTGCCGTCGGGCGAGGCCCGACTCCGACGGTGGAAGCCGGTGGCGCGAGGGGAGAAAGTCGATGGCCGACGACGACAAGCAGGGCGATGGTTTCGATCCATGGGCGGAACTCGAGTCTGCTTCCGGCCCGGAAGCCGAGGGCGGATTCGACTTCGCGTTCGATGACGAGACCCGGCCGCAGGAAGCCGACGGGCCAGCCCCACCGGATCAGCCCGCCGAGTCCGAGGCGGTCATGGGATTCACGGACGACGCCGGAGACGATGTGAGTGCGGCCGATGACGACGTTGCCGATTGGTTGACGGAGGCCGCCGACGAGGCTGCTCCCGCGCCGCTCGGCGTGTTCGCCGGCGACGATGAACCGACGGTGTCCGACCCCATCGACCCTGAGGCCGTGCGGGTGGGGGTCGGGGAGTCGGGGATCATCGACGACGACGGTGACGACGCGTCAGCCGACGTTCCTGAGAGCAGCGACGCATCGACGACCGAGGACACCTTCGGCTGGGACGAGATCGAGGTCGAGTCCGCCGTCGAACCGGCCGCGTTCGGCGTCGTCGGGTCGGAGCCGGACGAGTACGTCGGAGAGGGAATCGGCTTCGAAGATGCAGCCGCGAGCGGCGACTCCGACGAGGACGCCACGGATATCGCTGCGGCCGCACTGACGGGTGCTGCCCTGGGGAGCGCAACCGCAGTACCCATCGGCGCGAAGCCTTCGAAAAGGCCGCGATCGAAGAAGGGCGGCCTCGGTCAGATGATCGGTATCGTCATGGGCGGACTGCTCGCGCTGCCGATCACCTTCGCGATCCTGATCTGGGGATTCCGCAAGGATCCTCTCCAGGTCGTGCGTCATGTGCCGAAGTCGATGGCCTTCCTGTTTCCGCAGGAACTCGTTCCCGGGGCGAACCGCCCTGCGACCGACGGTGTGGCTGGCGGCCCCACCCTCGACGACGTTCCGGCCGTGGCCAGCGTCGACGGGGACACCGCCACGCCCGGGGAGCCGGTCGCCGAGCCGGACGCCGAGCCGGTGGCGTCGGTGGATGCCGCGCCGCACGAGCCGACGAGCGATCCGCTCATGGCCACCACCGACACTTCCGCCGCCGACGTACCCACGGGTGAAGCAGGTTCCGAAACGCCTGCGGCCGAGCCCACCACCGTGGCGGCGGCCGAACCGGCCGATATTCCGGCGCCGGGCATCGACCCGTTCGGGGACCTGTCCCCCGTGATGCCCGTTCCGGCGGAACCGCTCGCCACCTCCGAACCGCAGGTGGTGGACTCGCCCGCGATCCCGGAACCCGAACCGCTCGATATGTCGGCATTGGCAAGCGCGGTGGCCGCTGCAGAGGAGGCCTATGGGGCCGTCGAGGCATCGGGACTCGACGCCGACCCCGATCCTGCCCGCCAGGCACGGCGGCGTAACCGCCTGCTCGTGGAGTGGTACCGCCAGATGTCGCAGGTCGCCGAGGAACTCTCCGCGCTCGAGCGTGTGGCGGGCGACACCGGGCGACCACTCGAGGCAACACCGGAGGCCGTGACGCGTCTCCAAGCGGCTGTCGTGGGCGATCAGGACCGGCTCGACGAACTTGCGAGGCTGTCGCGGGACTGGCTTGCCTACAAGGGCCGCTCGACGTCGGGGATCGTGATCCCCGCGGTGCTGGCCGGTGTGCGGCACGTCGGGCCCTACTGGTGCTCGACGGTGACGGTTGCCGACGGCGGCGATCGCACCCGTGACGTGGCCGTAATCTCGCGTTCGGAGCCGGCGGCGGGGCCGGGGGACGCGGTGCTGGTGACCGGTCTGATCGTGGATGGCGACACGCTTTGGGCGTCAGACATGCGATCGGCCGTCGCCGAGGCGGCGGCGACGATCGACCCGTTCGCCGCGCCCGCCCCGTGAGCGAATCCGCGGCCGACGTGTTCGCGGCCGGAGTGGTCGCGATCTCCGAGGCCGTGCGGGCAGGGCGGTGTCGAGCGACGGAAATGGTGGCTGAGCACCAGCGGAGGGCGGCCCGCGCCGCGGGTCTCAACGCGCTGGTTCAGCCCTGTCCGGCGCGCGCGGCGACCGCCGCGGAGGCGATCGATCGGCGGCTCGCTGCCGGCACGATCGGTGACGCCCCTCTCGTCGGTGTGCCCGTCAGCGTGAAGGAGTGCTTCGCGGTCCGCGGCCTGAAGACGACGCTCGGCATGAAGCACCGTCGCGGCGACATGGACCGCGAGGATGCCGACGTGGTCCTCCGGATCGAGGCTGCCGGCGGCCTGGTGGTCGGCAAGGCGAACGTTCCGCAGGCGATGTACCTTCACGAAACCGACAATCCCGTCTGGGGCAGGACCGTGCACCCGCTCGACGCCTCCCGGGGCCCCGGCGGCTCGAGCGGCGGCGACGCGGCCCTCGTGGCGGCGGGTGTGGTGCCGCTCGCCATCGGCAACGACCTGGCCGGGAGCCTCCGGCAACCGGCCCATGCCTGCGGGATCGCGACACTCGTGCCCCGTGCCGCCGTCCTCGGTCGTGGCGGGGCCTTCGAGACGATGCCCGGGCTGCGGGGAGTGCCTTCGCGTGCCGGTTTTCTCGCCCGACGGGTCGACGACCTTGGACGGGCGCTCGCGGCCGTGTCGTCGGCGACTGCGACGCCGCCCGCCGCCCCCGTGCGGCGGATCGCCTGGTGGGACGACACCGGACCGATTCCGGCATCACCGGCGGTGCGGCGGGCCGTCCGCGAGGCGGTGGATCGCCTCGAGTCCAGGGGCGTCGTCGCCGTTCGTGTGACCGGTGACCTCGTCGCCGAGGCGGCGTGGCTGCATCTCGGGATCATCGCGGCTGATGGTGGTGATGACGTGCGCCGGGCATTCGCCGGCGAGCGGCCGATGCGGGGCGTCTCCAAGCTCCTGGCGATCGCCCGTCTGCCGCGCCGCTGGAGGTCGGCCGTCGCGGCGCTCGTGCGGGCCTCGGGCGGCCGGATCGAGGCCGAGGGGATTCTTCGCACCGGCCGCCGCACGGCGGTGGAGGTATCGAGCCTGCTGGCCGCCAGGGATCTCGTCGCGGACCGCTTCGCCACCCTCGTCGCCGGGTGCGACGCCGTCATCTGCCCGGTGTCGGCTCTGCCGGCTCTTCGCCACGGGTCGGCGGCGCGGCTCGTCCTCGCGGCCGCTCCCTGCCTGCTGGCGAGCCTTCTCGACCTGCCCGCCGGTGCCGTGCCGATCACGACCGTGGCGGCCGACGAGCAAGGGAACCGCGGCTGGAGCGCCGATCGGGTCCTTCGGGCGGCCGCCAAGGCCGACCGCGGCAGCGTGGGCCTTCCCGTCGGCGTGCAGGTCGTGGGCTGTCCGGGCCGCGACGAAGCCAGCGTGCTCGAGGTCATGCGGCTCCTCGAGCCGGGCCGGCGGGCCGCGGGCGGCTAGCCGCCCATCCGGGCCGCGATGACACGCGGCATCTGGTCGATCCGCAGCACCTCGCAGGCTGCTCCGGCATCGATGGCCGCCTTCGGCATGCTGAACACGACGCTCGTCGCCTCGTCCTGCGCGATCGTGTGCCAGCCGCGGCTGCGGAGCTTCATCATGCCCTTGGCGCCGTCCCTGCCCATGCCTGTGAGCACCACTGCGGTGCCGGCCTGTGGCCAGAAGTCGGCGACGCTCTCGAAGAACACGTCGACGCTCGGGCGGAAGAAGACGTCGCGGGGCTCCTGCCGGTACTCGAGCGTCTTCGCCTTCGTCATCACGAGGTGGTCGTTGGTGCCCGCGAGGAGGACATCACCCGCCATGGGCTCCTGCCCGTGTTCGATCACGCGGACGGCGTGGCCCGTCCGATCACCGAGCCACTTCGCCAGGCCCGGCGCGAAGGCGACGTCGACGTGCTGCACGACGATCACCGCGACGTTCCACTCCCGGGGCAGCGGGAAGACGAGGTCGGAGATCGCCTTGGGCCCGCCGGTCGACGCGCCCACGACCACGAGCCGCGGCGGCGTCGCCGAGGCCGCCCTCCGCGGCGACCGTCGCGGATCGCCGGTCACCCCCACCAGTTTGGCGATCGTGCCGATCTTCTCCACCAGGGCCCCGGCGCCGGTCACCTCGCCGCCGGGACCGAGCATGGGGGTGTCGACCGCGTCGAGGGCGCCATAGCCCATGGCGTCGTACACCAGGGAGATGTTGCCGCTGACGGTGGCGGTCACGACGAGAATCGCGCACGGAGCCGCCGCCATGATCTGCCGCGTGGCCTGCGCGCCGTCCATGTGCGGCATCAGCAGGTCCATCAGGATCAGGTCAGGACGATCACGCTTGGCCATCGCAATGGCCTCGACACCGTCGGCGGCCGTCCAGGCGACCTCGTGATCGGGAAGGCTGTCCACGACCCGACGGAGGGCCTCGCACGCCGCCCGAAGGTCGTTCACGATCCCGATTCGCATGGGTTGTCCTACGTCGCGGCCTCACCGATCAGGTCCACGATCGTATCGACGAAGGTCTCGTCGTGGAAACTGCTTTTCGTGAGGTAGCGGTTCGCCCCGGCATCGAGGCCGCGGAGACGGTCCTCCTCCCGGTCCTTGTAGGACACGATCACAACCGGCGTTTCGCGTCGGGCGGGGTCCGCCTTGAGGAGGGACACGAGGCCGATGCCGTCCATCCGCGGCATGTCAACGTCCGTCACGACGAGGTCGTAGTGGGTGCCACGGATGGCGTTCCAGCCATCCATGCCGTCCACCGCCACGTCGACGGCGAATCCGCGGGCCTGCAGCAGCTGCCGCTCGAGTTCCCGCACCGTGATCGAGTCGTCGACCACGAGGATTCGCTTGCGCCGCCGCGCCTGCTCGGCCATCCGCTCGAACTCGACGCGGGACAGCCTGCGGCCCATCAAGACGTTGTCGATCGAGCGGACGAGATCCTCGACGTCGACGATCAGCACCGGGTCGCCGTTCTCGAGGAGCGACGCGCTGTTGACGTTGGGCACCTTCCCGAGCCGCAGGTCGAGCGGCCGCACCTCGAGATCCCGCTCGCCCAGGAAGGACTCGACGATCATGCCGAACTGCTGGCCGCGGTCGCTGATCACCACCACGGGCATGGGATCGGCCGGGACGGGAGCCGGGCGTTCGAGGATCTGGGCCGCCATCACCAGGCCGATCGACACGCCGTCGCGGTCGAAGTACTGCCGGCCTTCCACTGTCCGGATGTCCTCGGCGCGGCAGAAGAGGATCTGGTCGATGCGGGTCAGCGGGAACGCGTAGGGCTCGCCGCCGATCTGGACCAGGAGTGCGCGGATCACCGACATCGTGATCGGCAGCTGAAGGGTGAACACGGTCTGGCGACCCGGCTGCGTCGAGATGCGGACGCTGCCGCCCACGCTCTTCACCATGCTCTGGACGACGTCGAGGCCGACGCCACGCCCCGAGATTTCAGTGACGCTCTCCTTGGTGGAGAAGCCGGGGAGGAAGAGGAACTCGAGCAGTTCAAGCTCGCTGAGCTGGTCGGCGACCTGCCGGGCGACCAGCCCCCTGGCCACGGCGTGGGATCGAAGCCGCTCGACGTCGATGCCGCGGCCGTCGTCCACGAGGGTGATCTGGAGCATGCCGGCACGATGCCGCGCCTCGAGGCGGATCGTCCCGGCCGCCGGCTTGCCGGCGGCCTCGCGGTCTGCGGGCAGCTCGATGCCGTGATCGAGGGAGTTGCGGATCAGGTGCGAGAGCGGCGCCTCGAGCTTGTCGAGGATGTCGCGGTCGACGCCCGTCTGCTCGCCGCGAACCTCGAATCGCACCTGCTTGCCGAGCGTCCGCGAGACGTCGCGAACCAGCCGAGGAAAGCCACGGATCCCGTCGGCGAGCGGCCGCATCCGGCTGACGATCACCTCGTGATGGAGCCGGTTCGAGAGATCCTCGTTGCGGCGGG
>Ga0315904_10008693_pt1 | contig 13391 bp, 10 predicted proteins | sample LakEriMetagenome_6_FD_203529 | JGI IMG/M metagenome (GOLD analysis project Ga0315904, IMG submission 203529) | Freshwater fungal communities from buoy surface, Lake Erie, Ohio, United States - Buoy 12 MA120 | ecosystem: Environmental > Aquatic > Freshwater > Lake | place: USA: Lake Erie, Ohio... | reverse complement strand
GCCCGACTACCCGAACGAAGGCGCCGTCCGCGGTGGTCACGTACCGGGGGCGGCCAACGTTCCGTGGCCGATGAACTGCAACGATGACGGCACGTTCAAGCCGGCGAAGGAGCTCGAGAAGCTCTACCTCCGCGAACTTGGCATGAAGCGCCGATCGCCGACGATCGCCTACTGCCGTATCGGCGAGCGGTCGAGTCTCACGTGGTTCGTGCTGAAGTACCTGCTCGGCTTCGGCAACGTGAAGAACTACGACGGGTCATGGCTCGAATGGGGCAACGCCGTCCGCGTGCCGATCGCGAAGGGCGCGGAGCCCGGCGGCCCGACGACGACGGCGGCCCCGACCCCGGCCGTCCACGCGTGACCATGGCGGGCGTACGGCAGCGTCTCGACGAACTGGTCGCCGAGTTTGCCGACCTCGATGCGCGGGAGAAGCTCGAACTCCTCGTCGACTTCGCCAACGGTCTGCCTCCGCTGGAGCCCGACTACGCAGCCCGGAAGACCGTCGAGGACCGCCGCGTGCACGAGTGTCAGACCCCCGTCTTTCTCTGGACGGAGTCCATCGACGGCATCGCCAGGCTCGTGGCGGAGGTGGCCCCGGAGGCCCCGACCGTGAAGGGGTTCGTGGCCATCCTCGCCGAAGCGATCAACGGCCGTCCCACCGCCGACGTCGCCGAGGTTTCCGACGACGTCCTCGAACGCATGGGGCTGGCCGACGTGCTCGGCATCCTCCGTGCCCGTGGCCTCCGGGCGATCGTCGCCCGCATCAAGCGTGGCTTCGCGGCGGCCACGTCCGCCTGACGCTCCCGTCCGCTCCTCCACCAGCCCACAGGATCACTCCATGTCGCCCGCGGAAAAGGTTGTCGCCGGCATCGATCTCGGCGGCACAGCGATCAACTACACGTTTCTCGACGAACGCGGTCAGTTCCTCATCGAGGGACTCTGCGAGCACCCGGCACGCAGCGTGGAAGGGCCCGACGTCTGCATCGCCCAGATCGCCGAGGGGCTCGACGCCGCCTGCCGACGAGCCGACCTCGACCGCGGCAAGCTCGTCGCCGTGGGCCTCGACACACCGGGGCCCGCCAGCGGTGCGGGCGTGCTGAGCCGCAAGGGCTCGACCAACTTCGTGCATCCCGCGTGGTCGGGCTACGACATGCGGGCCGGGCTCGAGTCGCGACTCGGGCTTCCCGTCACCTACCTCAACGACGGCAACGCGGCCGCGCTCTGGGGCCACGTCTCCATCTTCGGCTCGGTGAATGAGGCCACCAGCGTCTCGGCGATCATCGGCACCGGGCTCGGCGGCGGCGTGATCGTCGGCGGGCGGGTCGTGACGGGACGCAACGGCTTCGGGGGCGAGCTGGGGCACGTGCTCATTCCCTATGGCTCGATCACGGGTATCGAGGGAGTCGAACCGGAGTGCAACTGCGGCCGCCGGGGCGATCTGGAGTCGCTCTGCTCGCTGACCGCGATCCGCAGGAACCTGCTCCCCCGATTCCTGGCGAGGCACCCGGGCCATCCGCTCGCCGCGGAGGAGATCGACGCGGCCGCGAAGAAGGTTCGCGGCTTCGCCGAGCGGGGCGACGCCATGTGCCGCGAGATCTTCCGCGTGCAGGCGCACGCGCTGGGACTGTTTTTCGACGAGATGGTGAACGTGTTCGACCCCGACGCCCTGATCGTGGGGGGTGGCGCGGTCGAGACGAGCGACGAGTTCCGCAGTTGGTTCATCCAGGAGATCCGCGCGGGCATGCCGTCACAGCGTGAGGAGCAGGCCTCGCTGCCGATCCACGTGATGCCCTCCGGCGACTCCGCCGGCGCGCGAGGTGCCGCCCTCGACGCCGCCCGGATGGTCCGCGAGCGGCGGCTGTGAGGCGGTCGTGGGAATCCATCTCCATCGATTCTCGGCCCTGATCCTTCTGGTGGCGGGCCTGGCCGCGAACGCCCGAGCCGCGGAGCCGCCGCTGACACGCGACGTGGTGATCTACGGGGCCACCGCGGGCGGCATCGTGGCGGCGATCCAGGCGAAGACGCTGGGGCGGTCGGTGGTCGTGGTGGAGCCGGGTCGACACCTTGGCGGCCTCACGGCCGGCGGCCTCGGGGCGACCGACATCGGCAACAAGAAGGCGATCGGCGGCCTCTCGCGCGAGTTCTATCGCCGCATCGGCCGGCACTACGCCGAGCCGTCGGCATGGACCCGCGAGCGGCCCGAGGCCTACGAGAATCGGCGCCGGAGACCGGGAGAGGCCGAGATGTGGACGTTCGAGCCGCATGTCGCCGAGCGGGTGTTCCGGGAGTGGCTGACCGAAGCCGGCGTCGAGGTTGTGATGGGCGAGCGACTCGACCTCGACGGCGGCGTGCTCGAGGAGGGAGAAGCGATCCGCTCGATCCGCGGCGAGTCGGGCCGCACGTTCATCGGCCGCATGTTCATCGATGCCACGTACGAGGGCGACCTGATGGCGGAAGCGGGCGTGTCGTTCCACGTGGGCCGGGAGGCCAACGACGTCCACGGCGAGTCGCTCAACGGCATCCAGCTGGCGCACGCCACCAAGCACCAGTTCACGCACGACATCGACCCGTACGTCGTGCCGGGCGACCCGGCCAGCGGCCTGCTGCCGCTGATTTCACCGGAGCCGGCCGGCACCGACGGAACGGGCGATGCGCGCGTGCAGGCCTACTGCTTCCGGATGTGCACGACGGACGTGCCCGAGAATCGGGCCGACTGGCCCAAGCCGGCCGCCTACGACGAGAGGACCTACGAGCTTCTGCTGCGAAACTTCGAGGCGGGCGACCACAGGATCCCGTGGAATCCCGTGCTGATGCCGAACCGGAAGACCGACACCAACAACAACTTCGCCGTCAGCACCGACTTCCTCGGGGCCAACTACGAGTACCCGTGCGGCGATCACGCGATCCGCGAGCGGATCGTCGCCGCCCACCGCGACTACCAGCAGGGGCTGATGTGGACGCTGGCCAACCACCCGCGGGTGCCCGAGGAGGTCCGCGGCCACTTCCGACGCTGGGGCCCCGCCAAAGACGAGTTCGTGGACAACGGCAACTGGCCGCACCAGCTCTACGTCCGCGAGGCCCGGCGGATGATCTCGGACGTGGTGATGACGCAGCACCACTGCCAGCAGCGGGAAGTCGTCGACGATCCGGTCGGTCTGGGCGCCTACAACATGGACTCCCACAACGTGCGGCGGCTGGTCGCAGCCGACGGAAAGGTTCGCAACGAGGGCGACATCCAGGTCGGCGTGTCGCCGTACCGGATCTCGTGGCGGAGCATCCGGCCGAAGCGCGGGGAGTGCACGAACCTCGTCGTGCCGGTCTGCCTGTCGGCCTCGCACATCGCCTACGGATCCATCCGCATGGAGCCCGTGTTCATGGTGCTCGGCCAGTCGGCGGCCACGGCGGCGTGCCTGGCGATCGAGGCCGGTGTGGCGATCCAGGACGTGCCCTACGACCGCCTCCGCGAGCGGCTCCTGGCCGACGGGCAGGTGCTCGAGTGGACGAAGCCGGCCCCCAAGGCCGCTTCCAAGTAGCGCCGCCGACATTCGAGGGGCTCGGGGCTCACCGTGCCCCGTCGCCGGACGCTCGAGGGGCTCAGGGCTGACCGTGCCCCGTCGCCGGACGTTCGAGGATGCCGTCGTGGCATCCTCTCACTCGGATGCCGCCGGCGCTTCGCCATCCTGGCTTCACTTGGCGGCATACGCCGGCTCTCGGGGCACGGCCAGCCCCTCGCTGAGTTCGTGCACTGTCAGCGGGACATTGGACGCCCTCGCTGAGTTCAGGCCTGAGACGGTTCACACTTGATCCTCGCGCTGGAGTGCGGGAAGCGTCAAAGCCGACCGGCCGTGAGGCCGCGGGCGGGCCACGCTGGACACGGCGTCTTCTCGCGATTCGCCCCACGCCTCACGGCGTTGGGCTTCTACCAGCGGACGCGCGAGCATCAAGTTTGACTCGTAGGCGGAACAGCCCGTCGGAGGCACGCGCAGACGCCGGGGAGATGTGTGCACGCGTCAGCCGCATGCTTCCGACCGGCTGCGATGCGTCCAGAAAAACACCCCGCGAGACGCCCTCACGCCACTTGGTCGATCACCGGCAACGCCGGGAGGCCATTTGGCTGCAGCTGAACCCCCGGAGCAGGCCGGGGCGGCGGCTCGCTGCGGCCGCGGCGCGGCGGGCCGAGCAGCATCAGCCGGGCCGTGGCGAGCAGGCCGCCGAGCGAGCTGAAGGTCGCCTCGACGGCGGCCGGTTCGTAACCGCAGTGCACCATGCAGTCGCCGCACTTGGGATTGCCACTGGCCCGGCCGTAGCCGTTCCAGTCGGTCTCCTCCATCAACTCGCGAAAGGTCTTCGCATAGCCTTCGTCGAGCAGGTAGCACGGCCGCTGCCAGCCGAAGAGGTTGTAGGTGGGCGTGCCCCAGGGGCGGCACTCCAGATCCCAGTCGCCCTTGAGAAACTCGAGGAACACCGGCGACTGGTTGAACTTCCACCGCGCCGGGGCGGCGTCGAGGATCCGCTGAAACAGCGACTGGCTCCGCCGCCGCGAGAGGAAGTGATCCTGGTCGGGGGCCTTCGAGTAGGAATAGCCGGGCGAGATCATCATGCCCTCGACCCCGAGCCCCATCACCTCGTCGAAGAAGCGGCGATACCGCGCCGGATCGGCGTCGGTGAAGAGCGTCGAGTTGGTGGTGACGCGGAAGCCGGCCTGCCGTGCCGCCCGGATCGCCGCCACCGCCACGTCGTAGACGCCGTCCCGGCAGACGGCGTGGTCGTGCTCCTCCCGCGGCCCGTCGAGATGGACCGAGAAGGCGAGGTAGGGCGACGGCCGAAACCTCGGCAGCATCTCCTCGAGCCGAATCGCATTGGTGCAGAGGTAGAGGTATTTCCGGCGGGCGACGATCCCCTCAACGATCTCCACGATCTGCGGGTGCAGGAGCGGCTCGCCGCCGGGAATCGAGACGATCGGGGCGCCGCACTCTTCCACGGCGGCGAAGCACTGCTCGGGCGAGAGATGGGAGCGGAGCACGTCGACGGGATGCTGGATCTTGCCGCAGCCGCCACAGGCGAGGTTGCAGCGAAACAGCGGCTCGAGCATGAGCACGAGGGGATACCGCCGGTTGCCGCGAAGCCCCTGAACGGCGAGATGCCGTAGCACCGCCATCATCTGCCCGACGGGAACGCTCATGCCACCCTCTCCCGGACGTTACTCGCCATCGTCCGCCGGGCGCGCACCAGCGAGATCAGCGGGAAGTAGATCGGATACCAGTGGTACCGCAGATAGAAGACCCGCGGAAACCCGGTGCCGGTGAACTCCGCCTGCTGCCAGCTGCCGTCCTGTTCCTGGCGGGTACGAAGCCATGCCATCCCGCGGCGCACGGCCTGCGACCGCCCCCGACCCGCGGCCACGAGCCCGGCGATCGCCCAGGCCGTCTGCGAGGCGGTCGGTGGACCGCTGCCGGCGAGGCTGCGGTCGGCGTAGCTCTCCGGCGTCTCGCCCCAGCCGCCATCGGCCTGCTGGTGATCCTCGAGCCACGACGCCCCGCGGACCACGGCCGGGTCATCGGCCGACACGCCCACCGCCCGCAGGCCCTCGAGCACCTGCCACGTGCCGTAGATGTAGTTCACGCCCCACCGGCCGTACCAACTGCCGTCCCGCTCCTGGGACCGACGCACGTAGGCGAGCCCACGATCGACCGTCGGGTGCCCGGCGCCGAGCCCGAGCCTGCCGAGGGCTTCGAGCACGCGACCGGCCAGGTCGGGCGAACTCGGGTCGATCATCGCATTGTGGTCGGCGAACGGCACCTTGCAGAGAAATTCGCAGTTGTTGTCGCGGTCGAAAGCACCCCAGCCGCCGTCGGAGTTCTGCATCGCCCCGAGCCAGACCACCGACCGCGCGATCGCCGCATCGACGGCCGCACGGCGATCACCAGCCTCGGCTTCATCCAGCCAGATCGCCAGCGCGATCACGACCATCGCCGTGTCGTCGACGTCCGGATAGAACCGGTTCGCATACTCGAAGCACCAGCCGGCGGGCTCGGCCTGCACGCGGTCGGCCCAGTCGCCGACGGTGCGAATCTCGTTGGCGAGCAGCCAGTCCACCGCGCGGTCGGCCGCCGCCCTCGCCTCGCCACCCCGGTCCGCCGCCGCCTCGACCACGGCGATCGTCGTGATCGCGGTATCCCAGACGGGCGACCGGCAGGGCTCGAGCCGCGTGATGCCCTCCGGCTCGAGTTCCACGAGGCCGTCGAGACGGCTCCACGCCTCACGCAGCTCGGCGGAGTCGTCGTCGCACCCCATGGACTTCAGGGCGATGATGCTCCAGACGATCGGCGGGAAAATCGCCCCCAGCCCGTCGCTGTCGTCAAAACGCGTCAGCATCCAGCGACGGCATGCCTGGATGGCGCGGGCCCTCAGGGGCGTGAACCCCACGACCTCGCATGCCTTCATCGCCCGATCGACGCCGCGAAAGAACCGGGCCCACCACGTGGTGTCCGAGGCGCCCGCCATCCGCCGCCCCGCCGCGCCGGCGAAGAGCTCCGCGATCCCCCGGCCCCGTGGCACGGACCGCAACGGCTTGAAGGCCCACATCAGCGAGAGCGGCACGATCATGGTGCGTGACCACGCGGACACCCGCGACAGGTTCACGGGAAACCACGTCGGCAGGAGCACCGCCTCGGGCGGCACCGCCGGGCAGGCCGAGTAGGGCATCTGGCCGAGCAGCGCGAGGTAGAACCGCGTGAAGCTGTTGACGGCCCACGGCCCCCCGGCGGCCGCGATCGCCTTGCGGGCCCGCTCCAGATCGGGCTCGTGCTCCGCATGGCCGACGAGCTTGAGCGCGAAATACGCCTTCACGCTGGCGCTGATGTCGACCGGCCCCTCGGGGTGGATCGCCCAGCCACCGGACGGCAACTGCTCGCGCAGGATGCGATTCGCGGCTCCCCGGATCCGGGGATCGTCGAGCCGCCCCGCCCAGGCGAGCAGGAGGATGAACTCGCTCTCCAGGATCGTGTCCCCCTCGAGCGGCGCCCGCCAGTGCCCGTCGGCGGCCTGCCGGTCGAGAAGCCAGTCGAGCGTTCGCTCGATCGTGCCGTCATAGCCGTCGGCGAACTGCCCTCCCTCGTCGGCAAACACGGCTGCAGCCGGCTTGGTCCCGCCGGCTCTCGCAGGCGACCCAACCTCCTGCGGCATCTCGCGGACTGACTGCCGCAGGACGCGGCCACTGGGCACGGTGAAAGTCATGGCTCCATCCCTGAGTCGGACGCTGCAGGCGATCCATCGCCAGAGATCCCTGGAATGCAGGGGAGAATAGAGAAATGGGGGCCGGATCGACAAGGTCGCACAGCCTGCAGAGAGGGCGGCTGGCGGCCCCGCTGGCAGACGGGGCGAGGTAGGGCGAGTTTGCCGCCCGCTCACCTTCGCTCAGGCCGAGGGCAGGTCGATCCAGACGCGAGTTCCTGCGGACGGTCGGGACTCGACGGCGAGCCGACCCCGGTTGAGCTCCACCAGGCGGAGCGCCTTCGGCAGGCCGAGCCCGATGCCGCGGCCCGCATCGCGACCGGAAAAGAACGGATCGAATGCCGCGCGAACCGCCGTGGCGTCCATGCCCGGGCCGTCATCCACGACCGCCACCCGCACCCCGGCCGCAGCGGCGTCTGCCACGTCGATCACCACCCGTCCTCCTTCATCCACAGCCTCGAGGGCATTTTGGACGACGGCGCGAAGGGCCTCGCCGACCTGGGCCGCATCGACCAGCACCACGACCGGCACCGGCGGCGGGTTGTACTCCAGCCGCACGCCCCGCGCCACGGCGAAGCCGCGGACCGCCTCCACCACGGGACGCACCACATCATGAACGTCGATCGCCGCGGCCCGCGGCGCCGGAGGACGGGCGAACACCATCAGCCCCCCGATCATGTCACGCGCCCGGAAGGCCTGATCGACGATCGTGGCGAGCTTGCGGCGCCGCTCCGGGTCCTTCTCGTCCACGAGCAGGGCCTGGGCCCGCGCGGCGATGTTGGCCAGGGGATTGTTGATCTCGTGGCCGGCGCCATACGCGAAGGCCCGAGCCACCTCGAACCGCGTCTCCGCGGAGGCCGTGTCGGTCAGCGGACTGTCCATGCATCGCGCTCCGGAAAAGAGCCGGGCCGCCCGCGTGCGACGAACGACGCGGACGGCCCGGCGACTGAGCGGAGAACCCTGCGACTCAGGAGGCGGCACCCGAGCCGGAGCCAGCCACGCCCGACTCGATCTCGAGCAGGCCGCAGATCCGGTCAACGAGCACCTCGGCCTCGAACGGCTTCTGCAGGAACTCGTTGGCACCCGACGCCTTGAGCTCCTCGATCTTGTCGGGCTCGCACATGCCCGAGATGCAGATGATCCGCACCTCGTCCATGGTGGAGTCACTGCGCACCCGCTGGCAGACTTCCTTGCCGTTGATGTCGGGCAGCATGACGTCGAGCACGATCAGGTCCGGACGGTAGTCCTTGACCATCATCCCGGCGTCGAAGCCGTTGTTCACGCTCCGCGTCTCGAAGCGGCCGTCCCGCTCGAGCACGTCGGTGATCAGCTCGACGAGATCCTGGTCGTCGTCGACGACGAGAATCTTCCGCCGACCGCTCTCGAGCGCGTCGGTGGGGATCCCGTTGTCCCGCATGAACAGGAACAACTGGTCTCGCGGGATTCGGCGGAAGCGGCTGCCGGGAACCCGGAAGCCCTTCAGCTGTCCCGAGTCGAAGCAGCGAATGATCGTCTGCTGACTCACTTTGCAGATCTTGGCGGCTTCGCCAGTCGTATACACGGTCTTTTGCATGTGCTTGACCACCCTCTCCCTAGCCGTGGTGCAGCTAGTCAAAAACGGCGCCCTGGGCCTCCTCACCGGCGACTCAGCCCCGAAACGCCTAGGCCTCCTTGCCAGATCGATCCACCGGTCCACCCAACCTGTGCACGCAGCCAACCGACCGAATCGACCCCGACGCCGTTCTTTGCGGCATCGACCTCGAACGGTCCATTGCACGAGCGCTTCGAACCAGTGCCCGCAAGACTCCTGGCAGGCGGGGGAAAGGAGAGAAGGGAACGTCCGTTTCCCTCGTCCTGCCTCCGTGCATGCCATCCTTGCCAGACACCCAGACTCTACAGACCACCTGCGCGGCGAGTCAATATCGACCCAACCGCCGTAAACGCCTGCGGCACAAGGGTTTTGCGCGAGGCCACGAAACGCGCCCAGAAAACCGAGTCCACCGCTTCGCCGCATGCTCGCGCGGTGGTCAGACCAGCGTCGAGACCGGAGAAGCGGCCGGCGGCGACACCACGATTTCGAGGAGCTCGATCGCCGGCCTGCCAGCGACCGAGATCTCGGCGACGCGGCCGTGGAGTCGCGTCGCATTTCCGACGAGCCGCCGCAGGTGCGGACCGGGTTCGATCCGCAGAAGTTCCACGTGATGCACCTCGCAGAGCAGGCCTGCCGCCATGAGGATTCTCCCCAGCGGCGCCGCATGTCTGCGGATGGCCGCCGCCGACTCCCGATCGAGAACCCCCAGGTCGATCCGCACGATTCCATGCTGCACGACGGCGCCGTCAGGGCGGACGAGAAGAATCTCGCGCGCGTAGGCATCGGCCGCGGGTCCGGCATGCCCCCGCTCCGACACGACCCGCAGTTCGACGGCGCAACCGTGATGCCGCTCCATCGCCACCGTCATGTGGCTGTGGTGATCGAGCAGATGGCGGTCGGGCTCGGGCACAGCCGCCGGAGCCACGACCTCGATCGAGCCGAAGTCGCGACCGCCCTCGCAAAACAGATCGACCAGGGCACCTGCTCGCGCGGCGGCACCACCGGCGCCGTCGAGCCTCGCGGTCATCGATCGGGCTTCCAGCCCGCGGGCACGGCGAGATCCAACAGGAACTCGAGGACCTCGCGAAGCCTGGGCAACCGGCAGGCGGCGATCGCATCGACTGCCAGGCGCCGCTGCTCGCCCGCCACCGCGGCGGCAGCCTCCACCACGCCCGCCTTGTCGTACAGCCGGCGAGCCTCCGTCACGGCGGACGCCGCTCCGCCGCCGCCACTCCTCGCGACGGTCGCGACCTCGACGAGGGCTGCACGATCCGGCGGCGAAAGGTTTTGCATCGCCAGCGCCCAGAGGAGTGTCGGCCGACCTCCGATCAGGTCGCCGGCCTGCGTGCGGTCGTTCTCGAGATCGCCCGCCCAGTCCTTCAGGTCGTTGAGTACCTGGAAGCCCGTACCGACGTGGAGGGCATACCGGTCGAGGGCAGCCGCCAGGGCCGGCTCCGCGCCACCAAGCCGCACTCCCAGAGCCACCGCCGCCTCGAACGCGGGCGAAGTCTTGAGGCCGTAGATCGTCAGGGCCTCGTCGGGCGTGAGCAGCCGGGCGGACGCGCTGGCCGCCACACCGTCGCGCCACCAGAGTTCCGCCCCCTGACCACGGGCGAGCCGCACGTGCGCGTCGGCGAGGATGGCGACGGCGTCGCGGGTCGTCGCCGCATCGACGCCGGGCAGCGACGACATGATCCGGTAGCCAACCCCGAGAAGGTAGTCTCCCGCATTCACCGCCGATGGCACACCGACTTCCTCGTGGAGCGTGGCGCGACCGTAGCGCACGGCATCCGAATCCTCGATGTCGTCGTGCACGAGCGAGGCCTTGTGGAAGATCTCGATCGCGACCGCGGCGGCCCGGGCCGACGACCGGGCCGTCGTCGGGTCCGAAACGAAGCCGGGAACGCCGACCGCCGGCCGTTCGGCACGATCCGCCACCACCGCGTCGAAGGCCGCGAGCGTCACGAACGGGCGGAGAAACTTGCCGCCGCGGGCGAGAAAGTCGCCCGCCATGCCCGCCGCAGCCTCCAACGGAGGCCACGCGGGGCCTGGCTCGGTGGCGGCGAGCAGTCCCGGCATCCCGAACTGGTCGCCCAGCACGCGAAGGGCCCCGGGCTCGAACATCCCCGCCGCCTCGCGGAGCAGCGGCAGATAGTCGCCCACCGGAGCCGCGTCCCCACCGGCCACGCCGAGCATGCCGAGCACCCACTCCACGTCGATCGTGGAGGCGGCCAGGGCATCGGCACAGGTCCCGACCGCGGTGGCGGCGACCGGCTGATAGGGCAGGGCGGCGATCGGCAGCGCGAACGCCGGAAGCATCGCAAAGGCCTTCTCGAGATCGCCGAGCCGCGCCACGCCGAGCACGCCGTCGTACTGGCCGGTGAGCAGTGATCCGATCGCCGTCACGGCCCGCGACGTCGATTCCACCGCCCACCCATGATCGCGGGCGGCGGCCCAGATCGTCGCGATGCCGCACGATGGGCCGCACACTCCCGGAGTGCCGGGCGATGCCGGCTCCCGTGCGAGCGGGCAGTCCGGGAGCAGAAGGAGCTTTCGCCCCGACGGGAGCGCCGCAAGCCGATCCCGCCAGTATTCCGAGACGATCGCCACCATCGTCCAGCCGACGACATCCGGCGAACCACCCGCACGACGGACGATCCGCTCCGCCTGATCTCGGAGTCCGGCGGCAGACCGGGCGGACGCCGGGATGCCCTCCGCACGCCACGACGCCACCGCGTCGGAGGCGATGGCCCGAAGCCGCTCGCGGAGTTGCTTCGACCCGGGACATGCGTGCAGCGACGCCGGCATAGGGTTCGCGACCGTCGCCGATCTGTTCACGGAAGCCTCGCTCGAGGGTCTGGAGGGGGCCACCGAGGCTCCACCTTCCGCCAGAAGCCTAGGAGCGACCCTCCGCACTGTCGAGGGGCGCCGACGCGGGCGCCCCGCGATTCGCGGGCGTTTGCTGCGGCGAAGCCTCGAAGAAGGAGGGCAGGAGGGAATCGACGCGGAGCAGGCCGGCGCGGGACAGCCTGGGTCGCGGGCGGATCGTCTCAAGCCAGCCCTCGCGGGAGAGGTGGTCCCAGACCCCGCCCCACTCGACGAGCGGATCGACGCCGAACTTCGCGGCGAGCCGCCCGGTGTCGACCTCGCCCTTCTTGAGGCCCAGCACCAGCTCGCGAATCAGCAACTGCCGCCGTGTGGGCCGCAGGCCGCGGTGAATCGGCAGCCGGCCAGACTCGACCGCGTCGAGATAGGGGTCCCAGTGCGGCTCGTTCTGGTAGTGGACGCCGGAGAGGTGACCGAAGCTCGCCACGCCGAGGGCCACGAGATCGGCTCCCTCCCAGAGCATGTCGCGGTAGTGGAAGCGGACCCGCTCCGGGTCGCGGACGAGCGTATAGCCGCTCGACACCGCGTAGCCCCGGCCCACGAACCGGTCGAAGGCCTCGCCGACCCAGCGGCGCTTGGTGGCCCAGTCGGCCACCGGCACGTCGTGGCCGGTGCCCTTCGCATCCTTGACGAACACGGTGTTGAGGGGGAGCTCCATCTGGTACATCGTCACGCTGTCGGGCTCGAGCGCGAGCGTCTTCTCGACGGTCGTCCGCCACGAGTCGTCGGTCTCGCCGACCATGCCGGCGATCAGGTCGATGTTGGTGCTCGGAAAGCCGGCGGCCCCGATCCACTCCCAGGCGCGGAGGATTTCGGCCGACAGGTGGGCGCGGCCGTTGGCCTCGAGGATCGCGTCGTCGAAGTTCTCGACTCCGAGCGAGATCCTGGTCATCCCGAGATCCCTGAGCGCCTTCACCTTTGGCTCCGAGAGCGTGCCGGGCTCGCACTCGAACGTCACCTCCTCGGCGTCGTCCCAGCCGAAGCTCGCGTGGATGCCCGCCACCAGCCGCTCCAGTTGCTTCACGGAGAGGAAGGACGGCGTGCCGCCGCCGAAGTAGACGTAGCGGAGCGGCCGGCCCGCCACTGCCGGCTGTGAAGCGGCGAGCGCCGCCTCACGGGCGAGCGCCAGCGAGTACCGCTCGACGTCGCTCGCGGCGACGTCGGTATAGACGCGGAAGTAGCAGAACTTGCATCGCTTCCGGCAGAAGGGCACATGAAGATAGAGGCCCAGCGGCACGTCGGCAGGCGGCGCCGCGAACGCCGCGCGCACGTCCGGCACCGCGTCGGCCGTCCACCGCGAGAACGGCGGATAGTTGGCGACGAAATAGCTGCCGGGCTCGGTGGCGTCGCTCATGCTGCGTGCTCGGTGGGCCGCGTCGCTCGATGGAAGTTTCTCGATTCTCGACTCGCGGCGAAGAAATCTCCAGTGCCCATGCGCGCGGTGTCCTGTCCCGCACGAGTCACGGGGCCGCATGAGATGGGCGCCGCCCGTCGGAAGCATGCTCCTGCGACCCGGCATGAACTCAGCGAGGGATTGCCCGTGCTCCGCGAGCTGGCGTATGCCGTCAAGCGCAGCCAGAATGGCGAAGCGCAGGCGGCATCCGAGTAAGCCGAGGCCTGGAGGGCCGCGGTGAACGTCCGGCGACGGGGCACGCGCGATCCCGAGCCCCGCGCACGGCCG
>Ga0315904_10008692_pt1 | contig 13391 bp, 14 predicted proteins | sample LakEriMetagenome_6_FD_203529 | JGI IMG/M metagenome (GOLD analysis project Ga0315904, IMG submission 203529) | Freshwater fungal communities from buoy surface, Lake Erie, Ohio, United States - Buoy 12 MA120 | ecosystem: Environmental > Aquatic > Freshwater > Lake | place: USA: Lake Erie, Ohio... | reverse complement strand
TTGCCTGACCTGTACTTTGGGGTGCCAGTAAGTTTCCAGGATTCAACATCAGGAAAGCGCCTCAGTAGTTCTCGCCACATTACTTCAGCTTCGACTCGTGCCAACAGGGAGCCAATGCAGTGGTGTGCTCCGAAACCGAAGGAGACGTTTTTCTTAGCATTCTCTCTTTGGATCAAAAAGCTATCCGGTTTATCAAATACTGCTGGATCTCGATTGGCTCCGGCTAAGTTCAAAATGACGGTTTGTCCAGCTTTAGCCTTTGTGCCATCGGCTAAGACAAGTGGAGAGTCTGCGGTTCTGACTACAAACTGAATTGGTGAAGACAGCCGAAGTGCTTCCTCAATGAAATTAGGAATCAGTTCTTGGTTCCTAGCCAGCAGCGCTAATTGATCTGGATTTTCCAGCAGGGCTAGGGTTCCGACGCTGAGCAGATTCATCGTGGTCTCAAAGCCCGCAATCAAGGTGAAAGCCACAGATGCGATTATTTCTTTATCGCTTAGCTTCTGCCCATCTGTCTGGGCGGATGCTAAGAGTGAAATTAGGTCATCCTCTGGTTTTACCCGTCTAATGGCAAGAAGTTCGCCGATCAAATCGGTTAGCGCCAGCGATGTTGCCTCTAGTTCTTCAAGCTCTTGATTGTTCTTAGGTAAATCCAAACCTATGCCGGCCAGTGTCCTCCCCCAGATATTGCACTTTTCCCAATACAGCTTTGGAACACCGATTATTTCGCAAATAACCGCTAGCGGTAGCGGGTTGGCAATTGATGCTACGAAGTCAAACTCGCCGTGTTCTTTGACATTACTGAAAAGATCGTTGACTATCCTCAGTGAAGTTTCTTTCCAACTATCAATCACACGCGGCGTAAAGACCGGTTGCATAAGTTTCTTGATTCGTCGCTGTTCTGCACCATCTATCGCGATGATTGAATCAAGAAATGGGTGAATGGTTTCTGGGGTATAGGTGGTTGGACCGGTATAGAGTCTTTCGGCAAAAGGTCTAGATAACCAGTTGGGCGATTTTAGAACCTCACTGCAAACCTGGTGATTGGAAGATACCAATACGCCGGTAATGCTTTTCTGCACCGAGACTTTGTTTGTTCTTTTGGCAAAAGTAACCATGTCTGGAGAGCTATAGAACTTTCCGATCGGATCGCCAATTAGACGCAATGCCATTGAGAGCGCATTAGTGCCTGAAAAATAAAGTGTGCTTCTTAGGCTAGCTGGCACTTTGAAAGTCCTTTGGAAAAGATTCCCCGCATCTTGGCCCTGACCTGAGTATTAGTCTTTCTTGCGCTTAAACCAAGACTTGATCTTGGCGACAATCTTTTCTAAGCCCTGCATACCCTGCTTGTTAAGCTCACTTGCCCATTTGATTTCAAATGCCAAGATAGAAAGTCCAAAGAAGATAAATAGCAAGCCTGGCCCAGGCGTAACCATCATGATCAAGCCTGCAACCAGCAGGATAAAGCCGATGGTTACTGTCAGCACCCAGCGCACCGGGTGCGGTAGCTTTGCCAGAATGTTTCTAAGTTTTTCCATGGTGCACTAAGCCTAACAACTGCTTACTGGATAGCTAGAGACTTTCTTTAACTGACCTTACCTGCCGTGCTCTTCGAGGTGCCATAGGAAGTTCCAGCTACGTTAGTTGCGGTAATCATGGCACGAATGTATTTGCCCTTATCCGTTTTAGTCAACTTGTAGATGCTAGAAGTCCGCCCGGTAATCACAGTGCACTTAGCAGCTGTTGTCGGCTTAGCCGCAGACGCTGTTGATGCCTTATTGGTACAGCGATACCAGGTGTATTTATAGGTAATTGGTGCAGTTCCGCTCCAGCTACCTCGGCTTACCGATAGAACTGTGCCAACCTTGGTGTTCTTGCCAGTTAGCAGAGGGCTAGTGGTAATCGAAGGCTTCACATCGGCAGGAGGTGGCGGTGGCGGCGGGGTCTCTGGAAGTTCTGGGGTTACTCCACCGTTGACACCGATATCGTCAACGTAATAAACATCGGCTGGGTTACTTACCTCAACCTGGAAGTCAGGGAAGATAACCACCTTGTCGTAGATCACGTTAGCCGACCAGCCGTTTACTCCGGCAAAGTCAAACGTCTGCGTGCTCCAGCCGAAAGGCGCTGACTTGATTAGCTCAACATAAGAACCACCGGAGAATACTTGAACAGCAAGCGGGCTGTTGCCCTTCGGTGTGTAGTAGTTGAAAGTAATTTTTGAATGCTGAGAGTTTGTGTAGCGAACTAGGCCAGTGGTATCAACCAAGGCATTTAGTCCTGTCCATGCAGCACCAGTTTTAGTTATAGCAAGTGCCTTGGTGCCGAAAGCTCCAGCGGGAGCATCAGAACTTATCACTGCAGAACCGCCACCGAAAATACCCTGTGGGTGTTCTCCTGTTGCTAAAGCAGCATTTAGTTCGCCAAGTGCATCACCGGTTTCATAAGTTACAAGAGTCTCTGGTGCAGTTACCGGCTGACCGCCGCCGCCGCTACTGGTAGCAGAAGGAAATACAACGTCGTCAACGTAATAGGTCTGGCCTGCGGTAGTTACTGCGCCATCGGAGAGTGTGTAGTCGAGGAAGAAGCTAGCCATGTTGTATGTGTATCCAGCGTTGAATCCGGTTGTACCTGGACGTGGAACAGTGAAGTCGAAAGTGTAGTCATTCCAACCAACGATGGCGTCTTGGGTTGCATAAGATTCGATCGAGTTTGATGGAACAGCTCGGTTCTCTATTTTCAACATCAGCTTTACTCCAGCCTTAGGAGAATAGATCTTTGCTGTGGCGGTCAGAGTACCTGCCTTTAGCAAAATCTTTGTAGGGCTGTTAACTATTGTTGTTCCTGCCCAAGAAGGTGTTCCGCGGGTGACTTTCAACACCTTGCTGGTGTTGCTGTCAAAGCCGCTGACGATTGTTGATGATTGGGCTGCACCAAAATCAACCTTCACATACGAGTAATCGTCGTCTTCAAATGTGACCTTGAACGGTTCATCAGCTTGAGCAGGAGCTAGGCCTGGGACGAATAGAAGGGATGCGACAAACAGAAGCATTAATTTGCGAAACATCTGGTCCACTTTCAGGTTGGGACGTTTCGCACAAAACGTAATCTTGTTCCAGAATAGAGCCTAAAAAGCGAACAGGCCCTGTCTGTGGGGTTCCTATACCTAAATGTGATACAGAGTTATTGCTGTAATAAGAGCAATATTGCTAGTAGCGCTATCAAAACGGCACCGAGATACTGCATTCTGGTCTGTAGCGTTCTAGTCATGATCTTGGTCATCAGATGCGAGGCAAAGACTAGGCTCATTTGCCAAATCACCGATCCGATGAACACCCCTAGACCGAATAGCAGCAAACCACTCGAGGTATTGGCACTAAGCGCAGAAACGCTGGGGGTGATGCCGACGAAATAAAAGGCCGTTGCTGGGTTGATAACGGTTAGACCAAAGAAGGTTATGTATGTCAAAACGGCCGTTTTTGTCTTCCCCTGGGAAACTGCAGTTCTCTCTGCCAAGGGTTTTCTGGCGTTCAGGGCAATACGGATGGCAACAATAAGTAGCAACACTGACCCAGCGACACGAAGTGGCAGTAGCCAGTCAGACAAACTTGAAACTACCAAACTACCCAAAGCAAAAACAACCAGGGCGTAGCCGAAATCAACGCTGGCCATGGCCAGCGCTCCAAAAAACCCTGTTCTTCTACCTTTTTGTATCGTTGTCGTGATTAGCAGAATTGCCATCGGTCCAAGTGGAATAGCTAGCGCTAATCCGGCCAAGAAGCCAACAAGAAATATCTCCAAAGAGTTAATCCTTAATCTCGTAATGAATAAAGCCAGTTCGCTTGGCTACTCGATCATATAAAGCTCTTGCTCTGGTGTTTGTCTCTGCAGTTAGCCAATAAACCCGAGAAATGCCTTCCCGCTTAGCCCAAGCATGGACATGCTCAATAAGCGCTTCCCCGATACCTTTACCTCTAGCGTTATCTGAAACAAATAGGTCTTCCAAATAACAAGCCTCTTCAATAGACCAAGTATCTAGATGGGTAAGCCAGTGCACAATGCCTAAGGCGTTGCCCGCTTCATCTTTTACAATTGCGCCGTGGATCTCAGATTTTAGGATTCTTTCGAAAGTGCTTTTCGTTACTTCAGCCGAAAGCTCTGTCTCATAAAAACTTAGATAGCCCTGCCAAAGCTCAAACCACTGCGAGTAGTCGTTGGCACTAATGGACTTTATCTCAAACACATGTTCAGTTTATCGCGAGGATTAAGTGTCTGATATGAAATAGGTGGCTCGGTTAGAGGCCAAAAGCTAAACACCCTTCCAACTTGGAAGGGTGTTTAGCTTTGAAGTTCTTTACTTATCTTCGATGTGAATCTTGCTAGATCCAAATACCACCAATAAACCAACAAAGCCAGCGGTGAGGATATAGCTGTTTAGATACTGTAGCTTGTCGCTTTCACTAACCATGAGAATCACGCCGCCTAAAACAATTAGGTTGAAGAAGATTCTGGTTAGTGCTGCTTGACGCCAAAGAGTAATTCTGGTGCTCACGACGTGAAGAGCTGGCATGAATGCTCCGGCAAAAACCAAAACATACATAATCAGCACTTCTGGCTGAGCGTTGAAGTAAAGTAGGCCATTTTCGCTAAAGCCTGGCGCAGACGGGTAAACCCAGGTTCTCAATACAAAGAGTGCTCCCAGGAAGACAAGTGCGATTGCGAAGATTAGGATTTTGTTCTTGCTTGACCAGTTGAATGTGGCTGCACTAACTAAGAACAAAAAGCCCAACACAAACGGAATTATTGAAAGCGCAACAGAGCTAGCTAAATCTGCTGGCCTGGTTGCAATCACTAGCCCCCAGCCAAGAAACGCTAAGCCAAATAAAGCTATCGCAATACCAAAATTCTTGAACGGGGCGGCCTTGAGTAACCAAAATTTGATTCCTACGAAGGCGAAGATACCGCTACCTAAAAGAAAAAACAGAACAACATCGAGTTTTGCATCAGGACTGAACATTTTTTGACTCCCCTCATAGTCTTGATGATTTGATATTACCTACCTAGTGGCCGAGTTATGGGTTGATCCGTTTTATCTCTGGAAGAGTAAAAATCCATAACGGATTGATAAATTAGCCCCTATTTATAGGCTTTCTTGGGGCTATGTTGTAATAATACTATATAGACAAATTGGCCATAATAAGGAGAAAAGTGAACGCGGAATTGCTGACAACCCTAATCATTGTGATCACCGTAGCCATAGCGCTACTTAAGGTGGTGCTCAATGAATTAGATATTAGATCCAGCAGAAAGGCTTTAGCTGGCAAACCAGCGGCAGAAACCAAAAAAGCCGTTGCATACACCATTACGAAGCGCCGTTTTGAAACGACCACCACTCTGATTCAAGCCGTTGTTGTTCTAGTCTTTCTTGCGCTTGGTTTGTTCGGTGAGATCCAGCAAAACGTTGCCAGTGTGATTACCGGTGAAATTTGGCAGGATCTGGTCTTTCTCTTAGTTATGGCTCTCGGCCTATTTGTTCTTGGTGTTCCAGCTTCTATTTATAGAACATTTGTTATTGAAGCCAAGTACGGGTTTAACAAAACAACTCCAGCCACCTTTATTCTTGACCGGGTCAGAGGCATCATCCTGGGTGCAGTAATCCTCGGTCCAATTCTGCTTGGGCTGCTATGGATCTATCAATTGGTACCTAATCAAATCTGGTGGATCGCATTCTTGGCCATCAACCTGGTTGGACTAGTAACCGCAGCTATCGGCACCACAGTGATTCTGCCGCTTTTCAACAAACTTCAGGAACTTCCTGAAGGCGAACTACGTGAAAAGATTTTTGCCCTGTGTGAAAAACAGAATTACAAACTAAAGAGAATTTATGTCATGGATGGTTCAAAACGATCTTCTAAGACAAATGCCTTTTTTAGCGGCATTGGAAAAACAAAGACCATCGTGCTATTTGACTCGCTGATTGCAAAGCACACTGTTGATGAAGTAGTCGGTGTGCTAGGGCACGAGATGGGCCATGACAAACTGGGCCACGTTCGTTCAGGTCTAATCCTGAATTTGGTGCAGAGCTTTCTAATCTTTGCGCTATTCGGCTGGGCCTTGCAAGAGCCAGCACTGACCGAAGCCTTAGGTGGATCAGGGGTTCAGTTGGTGCTATCGCTAATTGCTTTTGGCATGCTATTTTCCCCGATTAGCTTCTTGTTGGGTATTTTGGACAACTCAATTTCTAGACGTAACGAGCACGGTTCAGATGTATTTGCGTCGAAGGTCTACGGCAAAGAGCACATTATTTCTGCACTAAAGCGCCTCGGCACCGACAACCTGGCAAACCCTTCACCACATCCGTTCTACGTACTCGCTTACTATTCACATCCACCGGTTAGTAAACGCGTTTCGCACGTCGAGCAAATGAAACTTAGCTAACTAGCCTTTGGCTTATTTACCCTTAGGGTATTCCAGATACTCAATGCACCGAGCAGCACTGGGATCCCACCAACCATAAGGCCGTTTCCGCTGATGAGAGTAATCGCAACCCATGCGCCAGAGAGAACTGAAATTGAACCGAAAATCAATGTCAATATCTTGCCGATTCGATTCCTAAGCCATGAAAGACCAAAAGCTATCAAACCTGATAGATAGATGACTAAAAGCATCAGTGAAACTAACAGAGCTAAACTTTCCACTTTTCCTCCTTGTTCGAAAGTCTAATTACCAAATGTTGATCAAGTTGGTACTAAAAACTACAAAGCCTCTATTTCACCTTGTGGCATTCCTCCGCCCAGGCTTGGAACGGCAAGTAGGGCTTTGAGGCTTAGGTAGCGCTCTTTATCAATCAGTTCATGTTCCAGCATGAGCTTGATGGCAACTAGAGGGGCAGCTCTAAGATTGCCGTCGGCAATCTTGATGCAGATCCCGTAACCCGACCTAGTTCCCACTACAAATACGCCTTCAGCACCGTTTTTTGCAATGAATCCATGTTCGAGCAAAATAGCATCTGGGACGCCGTGATTAGAAATTACCCACCCGTTTGCGGTTAGGTTATCAACCAGAGATTTCTCCTGAAGCGTGAATTTGCCAATTGCTCGGGCAATGCCTTCAACGGTCATGGCATGAAGCGGTGCACCGCAACCATCAACTGTGGTTTTTAGTATCCTTTCGGAAGCAAACTCTTGCAAAACTTCGACCACTAGTTTCTGCATCGGGTTTTCCATGGAAAGATAGTTTGCTATTTCCCAACCACTTTTTCCACAGCTATATAGAAACCCAGCGTGCTTACCTGAACAGTTGTATTGAATGCCATCGGGACACTGCAGAGCTGTTTCAGGTAATCCAGCTTTGTCTAGAATGCTTCTGACTATTTCTATATGTTTTGGGGTAGACCGGTGGCTAGCCGAAGTAATCGTAAGCTCTTGACCGTTTAGGTCTAAGCCCGCTCTTATCATCGCTACAGTTTGCAGTGGTTTAATCGCGGACCTTGGATAGATAAGTCGCTTAGCGTTACCTTTGTGAACGATTGTGTTACCTTCTGGATCGGTAATGACTGCGACACCCCGGTGCCAAGATTCGATCAGTCCACCTCTACTGACCTGAGCTAATTCAACAAAATCTCTAGGGCTCGCTGCGATTGAATCGATGGTTTGTTGATCTGAAATCATTTAATTCCCATCCCAATCCGGATTGAATAACAAGCAAAGCAACTATCGCTATCTAAAGGATAAACCGCTACTAGTTATGGATCTTGGTTATAACCTTGTCTTGGAGGAAAAATGCCAAAGAAACAAGGGCTTAGCCAAGTTGAAAAGGATGCCATCGCCGCCAGAGCAAAAGAAGCTAGCCGGGCTAGAGGTAAAGACCCCGCAGTGGATCTTGCCGAGGTCATGGCAAAGTATAAGGAAATGCCGAAAGAAGATCGGGAGATGGGACTTAGGCTTCATGAACTTATCACTAAGACTGCACCTGAGTTAATTGCGAGGACTTGGTATGGGATGCCGGCTTATTACACTCCGGGCAAAGATGGGAAAGTGATTTTCTTTTTTCAATCTGGTTCAAAATTCAAAACCCGTTACAGCACTGTTGGATTTAGCGAACACGCAAAATTAGATTCCGGGGCGATGTGGCCGACATCCTTTGCTTTGGTAAAACTTACAAAACCGGTCGAATCGCAGATCAAAAAGCTCCTGCTTACCGCACTGGGTAAATAACATTCAGGTAAAAACCTGATTATTAGCAAAATTTTTTAGTAAGTCGGAGTATATTTTCTTTAGTAACAAAGGGGGAAATAATGATTTGCAATAACTGCAATAACTCAATTACAAGGCAAGATGTTACTTGCCCACACTGCCAAATAACAACGGGAGTCGGGGCCATAGCCCTACAGAATCTTTCCTACGTTCTTGGATCAATAGGCGTAATCATGGGTTTCGGCCCGCTAATTTACTGGACCATGCTGATAAACGGATCTGTTGCTATACCCACTTCAGACTGGGGTGACGGGGTAAACCTATTTCTCACCGGTATCGCTGTGACCATCATCGGTTCACTTATTGGTGTAGCGGGTCTAATTATGCTGATAATCGCCATAAGTCAAAAGCGGTATCGCAAAGCAAGATGACCCAAGCAGCTAAAAGAAACTGGTTTGTTCGTAGCCTGAGATACTTGGCTGGCCTATCACCAAGATTTTGCTATAACTGTCGAACAAAATTAGGGACAGCGGACCCTAAATGCCCTAATTGTCATCTGAGTGACTCAAAACTTCATAGTCCTTATGCGTCGGCAAGGATAATGTTTATGGTTGGGGCATTCCTTCTGTTGCTTGGCTTAATTGTCAATGGTTTAGAAATATTGCTCGAGCCTTACACCAGGCAGTATTACATCGACGCTCTAAGCATGAACTATGAAAAGCAATCCTATGCCGGCACCTTGGCTCAATACCCATTAGCTGTGGGTTGTATAACCATCGTTTTGTCAATTATTTGGGCAAGGATAATTGCTTGGTTTGTTTGAGCTTTAGGGTTATTAGCCATCAGCAATAGCACCGCCAAGTAGCCTTTAACTATGGAAAAACTTCTAATTGAAACTGCCCCTGGAGTAATAACCCAAACCTACTGGCACGAAGGTGGCGACAAGCTAATTGTTTGGCACCATGGCACCCCGGCTCCAAGGCCGATGTCCCCTCAGATGCTTGAAGTATTTAGTGCACACGGCTACTCCGTTGCAGCCCCGGTGCGACAGGGCTACATGCAATCTACCGAAGTTAGCCCTAGGCCAATTGGCGATGACACGAAGGTCACTCAGGCAGTAGTGAAGCACCTTGGTTTTAGCGAATTTCGAACTATTGGATACTCCGGCGGTGGGCCAAGATCTCTTGCGGATTTAGCGCTGCTGGATAACTGTGTTTCTGGTATTGCTTTTGCAAGCATGGTGCCAACCACTTTGGCTGATGTAAATCCTCTAGCAAATGCTCCGGAGGATGAACTGAAGGTCTTTGAGGAAGTTAGACGTTGGGGAGATAACCTCGAGGAGCGCTTTCTTAAATGGCAAAAGGAGTTTTCCGCGCAAGATCCACTAGCTGATTACAAAGACACCGATGAAGAAACTAGAGCATGGCTTGATTCTCCTGATGCACAATTTAGATTCACTCAAAGAGATTTGGCATTCGAAACCGGCGTTCGCGGCTGGATGTTGGATGAGTATTCCATGCTTGTTGATTATGGTTTTGATATTGCTAGCATCAAGAAACCACTGCAGATTATTACCGGTGATAAAGACGTAAACGTCGATATGGCTTGCAGTGTTTGGTTGAGTGAAAAAGTAACAGGGTCAGTGCTAAAAGTTTATGAAGGCTTCGGCCACAGCAGAATTTTTAATTTGGAAGTTATTGATTCGGCACTGAAGGATCTTCAGTAGTAGACCTTTTTTAACTGCACACGGATAATTCGATCATCCATCCAGTTTTCGCCACCTTTTGACCAGCCACCACGGCCGTCTTTATTGCTGGTAATCATCCAGAGCGAACCATCCGGAGCAAGAGTTGCCTTACGCAATCTTCCAAACTGGCCGGTGAAAAATGGCAACGGTTCGCCGAGCTTCTTGTCTCCAATAACTGGAATGACCCAGAGCTTCCCACCTCTTAGGCAAGCTGACATAAGTGAACCCTTCACAAACTCAATGCCGCTGCAAGCGGCATCCGCTGGATGCCAAGTAAGAAATGGCGGAGTGAACTTAGGATTTGTGATTAGCTCCTGATCTGATGGCATGTCAGGAATTTCTGGCTCTGGCGCAGGAGATTCTGCTGTCCCCTGGCCATTTGAATCTGGTTTACCTGGTGGCAAATCAGTAGGAACGTATTTGTATAGACCTTCGGCATATGGCCAACCGTAGTTCTTACCTTTTTGCATCAGGTTTAGTTCATCCCAAGTATCTTGGCCGAACTCCGTGGTCCACATATTCCCAAAGTTATCCCAGGCCATACCCTGAGTATCGCGAAGGCCTTTAGCCCAGACAAAAGAATCGGGGTCAGGGTTATCTGTTGGAACAGTCCCATCTAGATTCACCCGAAGTATTGATCCGCCTAGCCGATCCCAATTCTGCGAGGTAGCCCCCAGCTGGCCAGCATCGCCTAAGCTAACCCAGAGCTTATTGTCTGGACCGATAGCTAGTCGGCCACCATTGTGAGTAGTGGATTTACCACTGCGATCAATGCCTTTTAGCAATACCCGCTTATTAGTTAGCTGCCAATTCCCGTCGATGCTATCGAGGTCGTATTTCAAGATGCGGTTATCGATGTTAGTAGTAAGAAAGACAAAAAGGCTCAACTCATCGCCTGGTCTGTCAGCTGCTACCGCCATACCAAGGGTTCCACCCTCACAGAATTTCTCACAAGGCGGTGTGGTTCTAGTGAAAGCTACCTTAGTGACAGTTAGATCGGTTCCGATCTGCAGAATAGTTCCGGTATCACGTTCATCTACCAAAGCTTGACCATCTGGAAGGAAAACTATCTCCCAAGGAGCTTTTAGGCCAGTCACTAAATTTTCTGGTTCTCCGGTTGGGATAACATAGCTGGATTTCTCAATTGTTGGTTTTGGTTCTGGTTTGGAAATAGCAGCTCTAGTATCAGTGCTGGATGCAAAGACAACACCCACCAGCACAGCAAATATTGCTATGGCTTCGAATAGTGGGTCTCTGTATTTTGACAAATAAAACTCGCTAAGGGCTATTTAGATCTGAACCAAGGAATCATCATGCTGACGCTTCTTTGATATTCCTTGTATTCAGGATACTTGCCCAAAGAGATTTGTTCGGTGAAACGTGCCGAACCAAGAAACAGTGCAGTTAGGAATCCCACTCCGAGGAAGTATTCCGGTGCAGTGAAGTTCGCCGCAGCGAACCCCCAGAGAGCTAGCACCCACCACTGGGCCTGCTCGGCAAAAAAGTTAGGGTGTCGCGAGTAGGCGAATAAACCTGTATCTAAATAACCCTTAGTAGCCTTGCCTTGTTTTTTCAGTTGGTGGAAATTCCACTGCTGCTGATCTGCGATGAATTCCAAGACCAGTAGACCAAAGAACAATGCTGCAAGCAGAACATCGACTAGGCCAAAAGCGAGGATGGAATCCAAAGCTTGATTTGCTGGCAAAGTAATTGCTAGCAGTAGTGCATTTTGGAAAATCACAATGAATAAAAGATTGAAAATCTGATAGAGAGCAGGGCTCATCTTCTTTCTTAGAATTGCCCAGCGATAATCTTCACCACCTGGGGCATAGCCACCTTTTCTTGCAAAGTTATAGGTCAGCCTTGCTCCCCACAGCGTTACAAGAACAGCCATCAAGTTCAATCTTGGGTCAGTAAAGCCAGCTCCGTAGGCAAATACCCAGAGGTATACCACTGGAATAATTGACCAGATCCGGTCTACCCAGGAGTACTCCTTGGTAATGACAGATAGCAGCCACGTAAGCGCGCAGATTCCTACGAAGATCCAGAAATTCAGTTCTAGTGCAGACACGATACCCCTTTGCTCAAACCGATTTTACCGAGCAAATTTTAGCTATGCCCAGATTGGCTCGGTTACCAAATAGCTGTATTTGGTTTAGACTTGTTCTAGGTGAGCTGGGAAGTCTGGTCGGCACAATGTTTGCAGACCCCGAAAGGCTTACAGATGAACTTTTTTGCCGTACACATAAGCCCTTTTTTTGCTGCCACAGGTGACCCGGCACCCAAGACTGGCTTCCAAGTTGCCGCTGCAGTTGTTATCTTTTTAGTTTGCTATGTGCTAATTGCCGCTGAGAAATTTAACAAGATCGGTATCGTTTTAGTCGGCGCAGCGGCCATGGCATTACTCGGTATCACTACAAGCTCGGCAGCTTTCTTTGACCACGACACCGGAATTGACTGGAACGTCATTTTCCTGCTACTTGGAATGATGATCATCGTTGGAGTCCTTCACGCGACGGGCGTTTTTGAAGCTCTCGCTCTCTGGGTAATCAAAATTGCCAAAGGACAGGCACGCAGGATCTTCATCTACATGTTGGCCTTCGTTGGCTTCGCGAGCGCATTTCTAGACAACGTCACGGCAATTTTGCTTGCTGTGCCGATGAGCATTCAGATTGCCAAGCGAATGAATTCATCACCTGTTCCGCTAATCATCGGTCAGGTGATTCTAAGCAATATTGGTGGAGCAGCAACATTGATCGGCGACCCACCTAACATCATCATCGCCTCTCGTGCAGACCTATCTTTCAATGACTTCCTTATTCACATGGCGCCAGGTGCCATCGTTGCTTCCTGGGCGGTAATCGGATTACTGGTCTTTATGGCTCGTAAAGATCTAAAGGGGAAAATTGGTGATGCTGAGCTAGCGTCAATAACTCCCTCCAGTGCAATTAAGGACCGTCCACTTCTTACTAAAAGTCTTTGGGTGCTTGGATTGGTGCTGGCCGCTTTCGTAGCGCATGCCTGGTTACCCTTAGAGCCCTCTGTGGTGGCTCTTATTGGTGCTGGTGCCTTGATTTTATTTGCCAAAGTTCCCGTGAAGCACTGGGCGAAAGACATCGAGTGGAAAACGCTGGTCTTCTTCGCTGGTTTGTTTATTATGGTCGGCGGTTTAGTCCAAGTTGGTGCTCTCGCTGCCCTATCAAATTGGCTGCAAGTTACCTTTGGCGATAACTTGTCTAATCTAGCCTTGGTAGTAATGGTTGGATCAACCCTAGTCTCCGGGGTGGTCGACAATATCCCATACGTCACCAGCATGTCACCTGTCATTTCTGACTTGGTTGCCACCGCCAGCACAGACGCTTCTGGGCTCTGGTGGGCGCTGGCTTTCGGTGCAGATTTTGGCGGTAACTTGACGATTATCGGCGCAAGCGCAAACGTTGTTGCTATTG
>Ga0315904_10008691_pt1 | contig 13392 bp, 9 predicted proteins | sample LakEriMetagenome_6_FD_203529 | JGI IMG/M metagenome (GOLD analysis project Ga0315904, IMG submission 203529) | Freshwater fungal communities from buoy surface, Lake Erie, Ohio, United States - Buoy 12 MA120 | ecosystem: Environmental > Aquatic > Freshwater > Lake | place: USA: Lake Erie, Ohio... | reverse complement strand
TGCAGTGCGAAGCAAAAGCTCCAAAAAGAGAAACAAATCGAAGCGAGATATTGCGATATTTATCGGGCTTTCACTGCTTGCATTAATCCTCATCGGTATTCTCATTTGGGTCCTGATCTCGCAGGTCAAATGAGCAAATGGTTGCTGTTTGTTTCAAGACACTTCCAACGTTAGTTGATGAAAAGATCACTCTCGGTGAATGGACCCTTTCAAGTTGATTTCAAGGTCGGAAATATCAGACTTTTGTTATGACGACTTGTGGTCAAAGAGGGACCTAAGCATCAGGCTTATTATTCGAGAGTTCAGATCACGCCAGATGCCCGAGTTGTACTTGCTCGATTTCTCCCCGCTTTGATTAGACCCTGAGCCGCAATTCCAAGAACCAACAGCAAATGAGTTTGTGCAGATTAGGCGTTCGGTTAGCAACCTTGGGGGGCCGCTTGAAGGACTCGCCGTTCACCCGTTTTTCTCTATGGTTAAATCCCATTGCCCCCTTAATTCTGTAACGACCGGCCCAAACCCACGGCCCTGGGGTCTGTTCTTTCAACTCTTACGGTCAGAAATTTGACCGATATGTAAGCACCCTGTACATTACCGGGGTCGGTAAATTACTTAAATCGCGAGTAAACGGGCGATGGCAGTTACCTATTTCAAACGGTACCGGATGGAGAAAGATCTGCGAGATCTCCCGCAGAATCTGCAGGTTCGTTTGCCCGACCAATACTTCTTTGAAGCCTGGAATGAGAAATGGCTTCGCGACCATGGTGTCGTTAAGTGGCAGAGTTTTCGTTACGAATTAGATGCCAACGTCTTCCCATGCTTGGGAGATCGCGATGGCTGCGTGCGATTGATGAGAGAAATCTCATCCCGGAATAGTTTTATTCCTTCAGCGACTTGGTTGATCGTCTATCGCCATCCCGAGACAGGTGAAACGGAACCTTGTGCTACGATCCAAGGCTTGCGATCCGACGCTGGTTTAGGTTGCATCCAAAATGTCGGTGTCACCGAAGAGCATCGCGGAATAGGTTTGGGAACCGGACTGTTAGCTCAAGCTCTGATTGGCTTTCGTAACGATGGCTGCCGTCGAGTTCAATTGGAAGTGACCGCTCAAAATACCGGAGCCGTTCGTCTTTACGAACGGCTCGGCTTTCGAAGAGTTGAAACGCTTTTCAAGATCGCAGATGTTGTCACTGCCTAAAGCGACTACTTGGCAGGTTTGACCGATTCAATAAAAGCATCGAAATCTTTCTTCTGCTGCTCGACCAACTCGCCAGCACCGGTCAGCTTGATAAACTGCAATCCATGATCTTTGGTGTCGATGATGGCACCCAACATGCGGTATCCCTCTCGCTTTACTGTCTTTCCAGGAGCGAAGGGACCTCCACCCATCGATTCGCTCATCGTGCCGCTGATATCGACAACGGTCACTTCGTAGTCGCCCACCTTTTTCTTTTCAACTTTGGCGACATCTTTGGTTGGCTTGCCGTCGGGCTGACTGAATTGCCCAAGCCACCTATCAACGTTGGCATCAATCGATCCACCAGCAGCCATGATCGTAATGCGCGAGACCGTATCACCTTCTTTTGGAGCTTGAAATTCGTGTTCAATGATTCGATTGCGAGGCTGAACAACTTTCCAGGATGCGGGAACCGACATCGTTAAAGCACCATCTCCAAGCTTGATGGAAACGGGATCTTCGGCTCTGGCCGTAGTAGCTAGACTCCCGGCAAAGCTGAAAAGCAACGCGACTATCGCAAGCCGAAACATTTTCATCGGACGGACTCCACATTTAAAAATTTTGCCTAAAACTACCTTTAGCAATAACCAAACCTGGAAAACTGCAGCAGAGCAATCGATCCACTTTGAACGTTTTCCAGCTCCTAAACATCATAGCAAAGCTGGGGGCGATAGGGGAGTATCATCCTGACCTTTGACGCATCGCCTCGTACATAAGAATCGCGGCACTTACCGAGACATTCAGGCTGTCCACCCTGGAATCCATGGGGATTTTGATTCCGGCGAGGGCAGGGGAGAGCCAGTCCTTTTCCAACCCCGCCGCTTCACTCCCTAAAACGATCGCCGTCGCCGACCGCAGATCGGTATTCCAATGATGTCGTTCCGCTTGAACTCGCGCGACTTTAATCGCGATTCTATTCTGATTCAGAAAGGAAATGGTTTCTACTGCAGAAGCAACAGCGATAGGCAAGCTAAAGAGATGCCCCAGACTTGAACGGATTGCATTGGGGTTAAAGACATCGCACAAGCACTCAGACAATATCAGCGCGGATATATTTGCCGCCGCCGCGGTTCGGCAAACAGCTCCAATGTTTCCTGGTTTCTCAACACGATCAAGAACTACTATTAATGGGTCAGCGGGAAGTATCAGGTTGGAGAGTTTCAGGTTGGGAGTCTTGGCAACAGCGATCACACCTTCGCTTCTTTCGCCATACTCGATCTTCGCCAGAACTTCTGCCGTCACAGGTTGAAGAGTTACCGGCTCTTGTCGCTTGGGGGAGAGATGAATTTCGACAAACTCAGTACCGTCGATACGATCGATATCGAACCAGATCTCTTCAATAGAAACTCCACCGCGGCAGGCATGATCAATCTCTCGGATGCCATCGATGAGAAAGCGGCCCTGCTGTCGACGATGTTTTGCCTCCCGAAGCTTAACAAGACTCTTCAATCGGGGGTTTTGATTACTGGAGATGAGAGGTTGCATAGTAATAAAAAAGGACTGAGGTAAAACCGATGGTTCCCGATTTGTGCCGTTGCCGTTAGTCGATCGTGCAAAGTCGTTGTCCCGCGACTTAAAAGAGCGATCGTAGCACAAAGAGAACCATCGAGTCTTTGCCTCAGTCCAATTCCTAGACTGTTTTTACCAACTTAAAATCAGGTAGCCTCGGTGCCGGTCGAACTATCTCGAAGAATTGTTTCAGCTGCACCATCCAAGAAGCTCATCAAAGCCTTGCTGCGATAGGGCTGTTGTAGTTTTCGAACAGCCTTGCTCTCGATCTGCCGAACTCGTTCTCGGGTTACCGAGAAAATTCGTCCTACTTCTTCCAAGGTGTAGGCATAACCATCAGCCAAGCCGTAACGAAGACGGAGAATCTCGCGTTCGCGGTAGTTCAAAGTTTGCATTGCTTCCTGGATATGGAACTTCAACGCTTCTTGATTGGTTTCGTACAAAGGATCGTCGTCGCGATAATCTTCAAGGAACTCACCAAAGTAGCTATCGTCAAAATCACCGACGGGCTGATCGAGCGACAAAGGCTGCCGAGCCATTTTCATAACAACTCGTGCATCATCCAGAGTCAAGCCGGCACGCTGAGCGGTTTCTTCGACCGTAGGTTCACGTCCCAATTCCTGGATCAATTCGCGAGTAACAACACGCACTTTGGACATGGTATCGATCATGTGAACCGGTACGCGGATCGTACGGCTTTGGTCGGCAATAGCACGAGTGATTGCTTGACGAATCCACCAAGTTGCATAGGTCGAGAACTTGAATCCACGAGCGTATTCGAACTTATCAACGGCTCGCATCAATCCGGTGTTTCCTTCCTGAATTAAATCTAGGAAGCTCAGGCCACGGTTGCGATACTTCTTAGCGATCGAGACAACCAATCGCAAGTTACCAGCCGACAATTCACGTTTTGCAGCATCGTACTGCGTGCGATGCAAATCGGTTCGCTCGATTCGTCGACGCAAAGTAGCTGGGCTTTCATAAGTGATTCGCATTAGGTAATGCAATTCTTCTCGGTCCTTCTTGATCTTCTCTGGGCACTGACCCTCGGAGTTTTGATTTCCAGCAATCAGTTCCTGCATCCGTTTGTTAATGTCAACCAACTTATCGAATAGAGGCTGCAGGCGATTGGTACGAAGATTCATTTCTTCGATCAAGCGGACAGCTTTGTTGCGGCGACGAACCAATCGCTTCCAAGCTTCACGGCGAGCTGATGCGGACTGTTGTTTGTTGATTGCGATATAGAAGTCTTGGTGATTACGACCAAGAAGGGCTCGAAGCGTTGCTACATTAGGGCCGATTCGACGCATCACGTTTTTCTTTTCAGCGGTATTGGTCACGCTGACTTCGATCGTACGGTCCAAACGCAACTTGCTATCTCGAACCAGTTCCAAGAGGCGAGTTGCTCCCTGAAGCATGAAATCGCTGGCAAGCATCCAGTGACGATAAAGGGAGCGAGTGCGTTCGATATTTTGTGCGAAAGTGATTTCTTCGTTGCGGCTTAGCAATGGGATCTGGCCCATCTGCATCAGGTACATGCGAACCGGATCATCGGTTGCATCGGAATCATCTTCGGCTTCTTCCTCTTCGCTGTTCAGTTCGTCTTCAGAAGGAAGATCTTCGATTTCTTCATCTTCACCACCAGCATAAAGAACACCGCTGATGTAGCCGCTTTCCAATTCCAGCGACTCGCCTCCGACTGGAAGTTCGACGGAATCGAGATCATCATGAAATTCACGACGGGACGATTTCTTGGCCATGGCAACCTCTTTCGCATCAAGCAACAGTGATGAATGATGAGAAGCTCGCAGGCGAGTGGCAAACTCTTGTGCGGCTCATCGCGGGACGAAAGAAGCTTTTCGCAAGTCGGGTTCCTACCCAGGGCTGCCACTCCCCGAAAATCACACTAACTCCTTACCCTGAAAGACTTTAGGGCTCACAAAAAAGAAATTCCGTTTTTTTATTCGTAGCTCGATAGCAACATTTTGCCGTTCCCAATTGGAAACACGTTGTTTTTCGTAAACATTCGCTAAACTTCACCTGGAGATTTCGACGTCCAGAAACCCAAGTAGGTTCCGTCGAAAGCTAATTTGAGTTGCACAACTCTGCCAATTTCTGAAACGTAGTTACCGGGAAACAGCCTCAGCCATGGAAGACCTCAAATGGCTTGACAACGTCGAACGATCAAGCCTCTGGCTTTCCCAAGTCGGAATCGTCGATCTGGTGCGAGGTCAGACGAATCTGGCACGAATCGCCTCGAGCGGCATGACGGATGATTTGCTGCTGAATCTTTTCGCCACGCTAACTCGATATTTGCCGGAGACGGGTGATCCCGGGAACGTTTTCAATAACCTAGATCGATTCATCGAAGCGTCGATTTCGGCCCAATCACTGGGGGCGCTATTTGAGCGTGACGCCACCGCCCTACCTACGCTTCTGAAGATCTTTTCGGTCAGTCAATTTTTAGCTGACCAATTGATTCGCGATCCGGAGTCGTTCGATCTGCTGCGAATCACCGAAGGACAAGCCGTATCGCGTGCCAGTCTCCTCGATGAAATACTCACCGAGACGATGGCGATGACCGATGAGGCCCAGATGATGCGTACTCTAAGGCATTGTCGACAAAGGGAAATGCTACGAATCGCCTATGGGGATTTCATTGGTCATCATTCATTAGAGGTGGTTACCGAACAGCTATCGTTTTTGGCCGAAGCTCTTATGGATACTGCCTTGAAATGGGTGCGACAATCTCTCGAAAAGAAAAAGACACCTCCACGTGACCCTGCAGGCCAACCAATTCGCTTTACCGTACTCGCTCTTGGGAAACTTGGCGGCAAAGAACTGAACTACTCAAGCGATATCGATCTGATTTTTCTGGCTGACATTGAAAATGTCGAACGCCAGCGGGCCAGCCAAACACTTGAGTTTTTTGAGCGAATGGCTACTCAGTTCATTAAGGCTTTAGCTGAAAAAACGGCAGATGGACGTGTCTACCGCGTCGATATGCGCCTGCGACCACTGGGTTCAAACGGCTCGCTCGTATGCTCGCCTCAAGTAGCCTTTAACTATTACGAAAACCTGGGACGCACCTGGGAACGTCAAGCGTATCTCAAAGCCCGGGTGGTAGCGGGAGATCAGGAGCTGGGGCAAAAGTTTCTCGACGAACTCCAACCTTGGATCTTTCGACGCTATCTTTCGCGAGCCGACATCGCGGGTATCGGTGTTTTGAAGAGACGAATTGAAAAGAGAATTTCTCAGGAGAATCGAAGCGAACTCAATGTCAAACTTGGCCCTGGTGGGATCCGCGACATCGAATTCGTCGTGCAATTTCTGCAGCTGCTCAACGGTGGCGACCTAAAGTCCATTCGCTGCTGCAACACTCTGCAGGCGATCGAACGTTTGGAGCAAGCCAGTATCCTCAATCAACAAGAAGCCTCAATTCTGGACGATGGTTATCGACTGCTGAGGAAGGTTGAGCACTTTTTGCAAATCATGTTCGACCTCCAGACCCATACTTTGCCAGATACGACCAACGAAGTTCGAAAACTTGCTCTACGCATGGGATTCAAAGATCTGGAATCGAGACGAGCCGAAACCATATTACGTTCTCTTCTAGAGGAGAAAACGGAACGCATTCGCCGCATCGTCGATCACTTGCTCCACCGAGCCTTTGGAGATCAAGGAGAAACGGCAGAAGAGACGGACCTGATTCTGGATCCCGACCCGCTACCAGAAATGATTGAAAAGGTTTTGGGCCGGCATGGTTTTTCTCGCCCCTCCGATGCTTATCAACGCCTACTCGAACTTTCAAAAGAGAACTTCAGTTTCTTATCGACTCGACGCTGTCGACATTTTCTCGCTGCGATCGCACCACCGTTACTGTCAGCCATTTCGCGAACACCTGATCCCGACCGCACCCTTTCGCAGCTTTCCAACGTAAGCAATAGCTTAGGAGGCAAGGCTGTCTTGTGGGAACTTTTCAGTTTCAATCCACCCTCGATGCAGCTTTATGTTCGACTGTGCGCCTGCAGCCCCTATCTTGTTGAATTGCTGACTGGCAATCCTGGAATGATCGACGAGTTGCTCGATTCACTTCTGTTGGATCGACTGCCGCAACAAGAAGAACTTGAAGCTCAATTGCAGGAGCTTTGCAAAAATGCGGCGGATATCGAGCCGATCCTTCTGAGCTTTCGTAACTCACACCACCTTCGCGTCGGAACGCGTGACATTCTTGGTAAAGAAAATATATCTAACACCCACCGTACTCTTTCGGATATCGCGGAAGTGACCTTGAGACAAGTCGTTCAACACGAGTATCAACGATTAGCTCATCGATATGGGACACCAACACTGGCTTCAGGACCAAGGCAGGGTGAGGAATGTGGCTTTACGATAATTGCCCTTGGAAAGCTTGGTGGACGCGAACCGAATTACCACAGCGACTTAGATATTCTTTTTCTTTTCGAAGGAGATGGTTCCACCGTTCATCGAGGTCATGGCCGAAAAACCGACACGACGACCAATCGGCACTTCTACAACCAACTCAGCCAACGGCTCATTCAAACCGTCTCTAAAATGACTCCTTGGGGCCGGCTCTACGAAATCGATGCTCGCCTTCGCCCCACGGGCCAAAGCGGACCATTGGCCATAGCTGTCGACGATTTGAAAAATTACTTCGATGAAGGGCAAGGACAACTTTGGGAGCGTCAAGCTCTTTGCAAAGCTCGACCGATCTATGGTCCACCCGAACTACAAGCCACTACCATGGCGGTCATTCGCTCGATTATTACCGATATTGATTGGTCTACAGACGTCGCCCGGCAAATCTTTGAAATGCGTCTGAGACTGCAGCAATCGGCCTCCCCTAACAACATAAAACGGGGAGTCGGTGGAACTCTAGATATCGAGTTCTCCATTCAAGCTTTGCAGATCAAACATGCTCAGCAAAACCCCTCGATCGTCATCCCCGGGACACTTGCCGCGCTCAATCCGTTGGTAGAAATCGGAGCCCTGACGCCTGAGCAAGCTTGGCGAATGGATGAGGGTTATCGCTTTCTCAGAGGGATTGAATCGGGACTAAGGTTGATGAACACCGTGGCACGGCATGATTTTCCAAGCGAGGGAGAGGAACTTCGGACATTAGAGTTTCTGTTAGGTGTTCACGACAGCATCCCGATTGCCGAGCGCTGCCATCAAATACGCCGCCAAAATCGATTATTGCTCACCGAACTTTTCGAGCTACTTAAATCGGAATAACCCTCATAATTGTTACTCCTGTCTAAATCGCGGGAGTACCGGGAATGGAAACAATCGATTCCGTCGGATACCTGTCGTTGCACAACCTAAAGTTCCATAGAGATACGGTTGCATTGGGAAGGATTATTTCGTTGGTTTCTCGGGTTAGGTTGATGACATGCCAGATATCACTCCATCCGGCGACATCTTAGGCAATTTCGCTGTGCCGCCAATTGTCTCGTTCAGTGAATCGAGGCAACTTGGTCCCGAAGACCTCACTCAGCCACCGAAGCCACTGGCGTTGACCAGAGTTCTACACATCATCAACGGGGAATACTTTTCTGGCGCCGAACGAGTCCAACAAGGTCTCGGATACAAGCTCGATAACTTCGGCTTTCAAGCCGATTTTGTTTGCCTCAAGGCTGGGAAATTTCTCGACTGTTGCGAGCTACCTCCTAATCGTATCATGGTCTTCCCGATGACTTCTCGGCAAGACTTTTCTGTTGTGCCACGAATCACGGCCGTCGCGAAATCAGAAAACTACCATCTTCTACATGCACACACTCCACGTTCAGCGATGATCGCAGCAATGGTCGCTCGCAGAACGGGTCTGCCTTGGATTTATCATGTCCACAGTCCAACTGCTCGTGACAGCACTCGCCGCTGGATCAATTACCTTAACGACTGGATTGAGCGAGTGGCCCTGTTTTCTTGTAAGGGCTTGATCACGGTTTCTAACAGTCTTCGCAGCGAAATGCTCAAAAAAGGCTGGGATCGCAAACGATTGATGACTGTCCATAATGGCGTCGAACCACTTCCGGCGATCGATTGGGACAGTCGTCTACCACACCATCCTTGGCAGTTGGGAATGGTAGCGCTGATGCGCCCTCGTAAGGGCGTAGAGGTTCTATTGGAATCGTTGTATATACTCTCGAGCCATCGCCGTGATATACATCTCAATTTGATTGGAAGTTTCGAAACTACTTCCTATCAGAATCAGATCGAGCGGCTCATCAAAAAATGGCATCTTGAATCGCTGGTCACATTGAGCGGCTTCACTAAAGATGTTCCCTCGAAACTCAAATCATTAGATGGGCTTGTTCTGCCAAGCTTATTCGGAGAGGGACTTCCAATGGTCGTCTTAGAAGCGATGGCAGCTGGATTGCCCGTCGTTGCAACAGCTGTTGAAGGTACTCCAGAGGCATTGCGACATGGCGTCGATGGCTTAATCGCGTTACCCCGCAATCCGGGAGATTTAGCGATGAAAATTGAACAGCTCTGCGGCGATCGCGCCGCTTGGGCAGCTATGGGGCGTAGCGCGCGAGCTCGTCAGCAAAGGCATTTCACTACAGATATCATGGCCAAACGTGTCGCGAAGGTGTATCGACGAGTTTTAGCTCACACTAATGAAAAATAGAAATAAACTTTCAAATCAGCGACTGCCAATTCAGGCGTCTTTTGCTCACAAGAAATTCATCCTCAACTCGCAACTGATCAGATCTTCTAGCTGTATTAGCATGCGGGCACCTTCTTTTTAGTAGCGTCATGAAAGGACCCGACACCAGTTACTGATTCCGACAAGATTGCATTTCCACTGGTCGAGGGGATGCAATCAGATTAATCGGTAAAGGCTGCTCTCTCGCTCAGCAGATATTGACCATATCATCAGCCCCCTTTCAAAAAAAAAGCTAGACTTCCACCAAGGACTGCAGCATGGCGTGTGGTTCGTGAGGATCCAAATTTATTCGACCCTGTCCTCTATTTGAGTTGGGAAGCGCATGGAATTCCTTTGCGAAGCACTGAGACGACTCTGGCAAGCTGGTCGCACACCGCCAGATATATTTGCGTTGGTGCTTTCATACCCCAGGACACCGAGTCACAATGCTACTCCATTGATAATTTTAGACCAGAGATTTCGATGGCAATCTGCTAAACCTATACGAGTGGAAGAATATTTAGAGAAACTTCCATTTCTAAAGCACTCCAAACAGCAGTGTGTGGAATTGATACTGGGTGAGATCGAAGCGCGAAGCTTAAAACCTACAGCTGAAGTTATCGTCGAGTATTTAACACGCTTTCCGAACCTAAAAGAAACCTTAATACAGCGGTTCGATACGATGGTCGCAGATCATCAACTGGACGACATAACGATTGACCCGAGTTTCATATCTCTATCATCCGTCGCCGGGAAAACTCGTGACTTCAATCACAAAATTACTCTGAAACCGCGTTATGCCATTCGACGCCTGCTCGGGGAAGGCCCTTTTGGAAGAGCTTTCTTGGCAGAAGATCGCGAATTAAACCGCATCGTCGCTATCAAGTTTCCTACTGACTCGCGACTGAAACAAACAGAACTGCGTGAGAAATATCTCGCCGAAGCACGGACTGTTGCCGGCCTAAAACATCCCCATATCGTCCCTGTCTACGATGTTACTGAGCGGCCAGACGGCACGATCTATGTGATATCGAAATACGTCGAGGGACAAACGCTCGAGAGACGAATTATCGACAAACTACCTTCCTACACCGAGGGAGCTTGCATCATCGGTAGCATCGCATCCGCGTTGGCTCACGCGCATCAACGTAACTTGGTCCATCGCGATGTGAAGCCGGGTAATATCTTTCTTGAGAACAGCTCCGGCGCAGCGTATATGGCAGACTTCGGTTTCGTCTTTCAAGGTGACACTGACGAACCGACGGAGCGAATTTCGGGAACCCCACCTTACATGAGTCCGGAACAGGTTCGGGGGGAATTAAAAAAACTAGACGCGCGAAGTGATATCTTTGCACTAGGCGCGATTCTATACGAAGTTCTCACCGGTAAACGAGCCTTTTCAGGAAACTCCCCCAAGGAAGTCTTCCAAGAGGTAATCCACCGAAACCCAAGTTCGATTCGCCGAGCCAATCCTTCCGTTCCACTAGAGCTAGAAAGAATTTGCTTCAAGGCATTGGCTAAAAAGCCAGAAGATCGCTTTCAAACGGCTTCTTTATTCGCGCAAGATCTATTTCGTTGGTACATAGGAACCACCGCAACTACCGTTGGAAAGAGCGTCAACTTTGACTCCAAGAATCGATTAAGCGGAGATCTTCGAGATAATGCTCAAGTCAATGAAAACAAATCTACCCTTCTAAGCACTTCCGGTAGACGCTAATACAGCGATTTTCTCTTTCCTTCCCAATCTCTAAGCCAAACACCTCGTGTATTGCGGGTCAGGGAACAATCTGCGACTTGCACACCCCAGAGCGGTGCAGACTAGGCACTGCCTCAAGCTAAAGTGTAGAATAATCGTTTTAGCTCAAGACACATGCAAATCGACTAAACCTATGAAAACATACATGGCGATGGGAGTTTTAGTCCTTGGAATAATGCCTATGAAATCAAAGGGAGAGGAGTTTCTTGTTCCGACCAAAGCCTCTGAACAAATCCGTGTCGCAACATTTAACACCTCGTTTAGTAAAGATGAATCCGATGGCTTAGTTAAAGAACTACAGCAAGATAGTCAACAAGCAAAGCGAATTGCCGCTGTGCTCCGCGTTGTACGCCCCGACATAGTTCTGCTCAACGAATTTGATTACTCACCTGATAAAGATGCTGAGAAGATTTTCCTTGAAAAATATCTTGCTGCTCAGCAAGGAGCAATCGCTGGTGACCCCATCGAATATCCTTTTCGTTACTCGGCTGAGGTCAACACCGGAGAACCAAGCGGACTTGATCTTGACAATAACGGCAAGACAGATGATCCAAACGATGCTTGGGGATTTGGGCGATTCCCCGGGCACTATGGAATGTTGCTTTTGAGCAAGTATCCGATTCGCGAAGCTGATATTCGAACGTTTCGAAAATTTCTTTGGAGTGATTTACCGGGAGCCAAACGTCCTAGCGATCCAAGCAGTGGCAAATCTTACTACTCAGAATCCGTTTGGAAGCAACTGCGACTCTCCTCGAAAAGCCATTGGGATATACCCGTCGAGACTCCACAGGGCATTATTCACCTACTTTGCGCTCACCCGACTCCACCAGCATTCGATGGCCCGGAAAACAGAAATGGCAACCGCAATCACGACGAAATTCGACTCTGGAAGGAGTACATCGAAAACAATAACGCTCCATTTCTTAAAGATGACGCTGGCAAACCGGGAGGGCTTATAGAAGGTAGCCCCTTTATCATTGCCGGTGACCTCAACGCTGATCCTATCGACGGAGACGATCAAGGAGAAGCGATAAGGCAACTCCTCAGTTCACCACTTGTAAATCCTTCAATGACCCCGCGAGCTGATGGAGGAAAAGAGTCTGCTCAACGCCAGGGAAAGAAAAACAGTGAGCACAAAGGTGATCCAGCAGAAGACACAAGCGATTTCAATGATCGCAATCCTGGCAATCTGAGAGTCGACTATGTCCTTCCGTCAACTCACTTCAAAATAATTCAGAGTGGAATCTTTTGGCCGACATTCAAACAATGTATGCCCATCGATCCAAACTGGATGTCCGCGTCGGACCATCGCTTGGTCTGGATCGATATCAGCAAATAATTAACCAGTCCATCGCTCCAATAAATTGCAAACTCTGTAGACAACTTCCGGATTTTTATGATCCGGAAGCGGGAACATTGGCGTTGTGATAGACGTCCTGTACATCATCACAATCATTAAGCATATTGATGAACTTCTCGAACATCGGCAGATCCTCTGCACTGATCTCCGAACGCGATTGCGGAACGAAAGTGATCTCTTCCACTTCCAATTCAATCTTTGGAAACGCTTCTAGCAGAGCATTTTTCGCTTTATAGAATTCGGTCGATGGAGCGAATACTGTCACCTGACCGTTTTCACATTCCACATCGTTGACATCCACATCAGCACCGAGCAGTGCTTCAAGAACCTCATCACTGCTTGTTCCTTTAAAGGACAATACGGCAAGGTGGTCGAAGAGGTGTGTTGCTGAACCAGGTGCCCCCATCTTCGCACCAGTCTTAGTAAAGCAATTTCGAACGTCAGTGATAGTTCGATTGTTATTATCGGTAAGGCAATCGACAATAACGGAACATCCGCCAGGACCAAAGCCTTCGTAGCGTGCAGTAACGAAATTCTCGCCACCAGCACCGCTAGCCTTATCGATCGCCTTTTCAATCACATGCGAGGGAACCTGCTCACGCTTTGCTCGATCGATAATACTCTTGAGAGCTGGGTTGGAAGTTGGATCGCCACCACCATTTTTAGCAATCACATAGATCTGTTTACCGTATTTCGAATACAGCTTCGATTTTTGACCGGCCGTCTTGGCCATCGATACCTTGCGAACTTCAAAACTTCTTCCCATGGCTCATGCTCTTTACAGGTAGTTCAAGAAAATGCGGTTCCCCCGCGGCAAGCATCTTACCAAATGTACAAACATTTTTCATGACCCTACCAAG
>Ga0315904_10008690_pt1 | contig 13392 bp, 19 predicted proteins | sample LakEriMetagenome_6_FD_203529 | JGI IMG/M metagenome (GOLD analysis project Ga0315904, IMG submission 203529) | Freshwater fungal communities from buoy surface, Lake Erie, Ohio, United States - Buoy 12 MA120 | ecosystem: Environmental > Aquatic > Freshwater > Lake | place: USA: Lake Erie, Ohio... | reverse complement strand
ATCGTTGTGTTTACGTAAAATAATTCCACCTACAATTAATCCTGCATCTTCCGGGTATTTTTTATTTTTATAACGTAACATTTGTTGTTGAATTACATGTGGATTATCTTTAAAATTTAGTTTGCCTCTTTCAGGACTTCGTTGCATATTAATTATACCAGCATTTATAATAAAATTACCTTCTTGGTATATACAATTTCTTTTATCATATTCTTCTTGTTGATTATGATCAAAAAATGCTGCAGTAACATTATTTAAGTATTTATTAATTAATATATTAATATTTTCTCGTATTTCAAAATTTCCATCCATATAAATACTAATATCATATTGAGACAAATATCTATGTGGTAGTATTTTGTATCGTTTGGCATTTCTACTAGGATCATTGTATAGAACTGGTACTCGCACTATATTCCAATCGTTAGATTGAATATCAGAATCAGTAAAACATATAAAATCACAATTTTCTGGTCTATACCTTATTTTTGGTAGATTATCATATCCGCCAAAAATAGATGTATATATAACTATTTTATTCATAAGTATCGTATACCTTTTACAAAATTTAATCCTAATGTTTGTTGTCGTTGAACTTCATATGTGTCTGAGTATCTAACTACTAAGTGATTAGTACCGCATTGATTTGCAATATTAATTTTAGATTTACTTTTAATATATAACTGCATTCGTAATGACATATTATGCATATCTAACGCTGTATTAATAAAATTAAATGGTAATTCATTGATAGGTTTATATGTCCAATAAAAATACGGAAAGTTATTTAACTTTAAAATATCTGTTATTTTCATGATATCATTTAATAACGTTTGTTCATTATGTTTATCAGATTGTGTACCAAATCTATTAGATATTAATAATGATCCAAATTCATTATTATTTGTATATAACTTTATTATTTCATCTCCAGTTTTAATTTCATCAAGAGACCAATATAATTCTGGTTGTGAATCAGCTAATTCATCTTCAGTAAATTGCCAAAATTTTAACATTTGTTCTAATAATGGAGTATTTACATGCGTATCTGAGTATATACGGTAATGATCATGAAAAATATCATTTTGTACATCATCAATTCGTCCATCTACATATGGATTGTTATCAAATAATGATAATACAGTTGAATACGTATCATCGAATAAATCGCGTGGACCGAACAACTGATTTAATAATGATATAGAAGGTATATATACTTTACAATTAGGATATTTTTGTTTTAATAATCTAGGCATTGCTGTTATAATACCCCAATCTCCTATTCCAAAACACGTACGTAATATTACAAAATTTTCTTGTTTTAAATATTCATCAGGAATATAAGATGGATCTGATATTGAAAATCCTAATTGATTAACATTGCCAATATTGTGTACTTTATTATTAAATATTCTATAAAACTGCATTCTATTTTCGTATTAAATAGTCATATAATTTTCTTTATACCAAATATCCATACCTTGTCCATTTGGAAATTTTTCTCTAAGTGTAAATAATGGATTATCCGGATATATCGAATCTAAACTTTTACTATCTAATATATCTCTAAATTTAGATAAATATTCGGGATGATTTGCTGTTGAAAATTTTCCTACATTGTTTTCACCAATACTATCATGAAGTGCTACCATTAAAATATTTGAATAATTCCATATATTTTGTCTAAATTGTCTAGCTATTTCACCTTTAGGGCCGTCGATAAATACTGCAATTTTTTTATCTATATGTTGTTCAATCAACTTTGGTAATAATTTAAAACTATCACCTACGTGAAAATTTACTGGAAGTTTTTTACATCTTTCTTTAGCAATATTTTGTGCTTCAATTCCATAATGGGTTATATTATCAATTGTATGTACTTCGGTGTTAAGATATTTAGCAAAAAGATAACAAGATTGTCCAAACGCAGTACCCGATTCAATTATTATATCAATTTGTAAAGCTTTACAATATGCCATAAATGCAAATGCTTCAGTAGGTAAAATCCCCCTATCATAATGAGTTTCATTTTGTAGCGGTTTAAATTCATCTAAAAAATAATTAAATAGTTTCATAATATTCATTTTGTTTTACTTGACGTTCAATTGTTTTTGGATGATATAAAGAATAATCTTCTTCCATCGGAAGATATGCAAATTGTTTATGTCCTTCAAGACGTTCATGTACTTTGTTTACCCATTTAATCTCAGAAACATTTCTATAAATTCGAGTTTGATAATCGGGCCAATTCACCCATCCTTCCGAATTTACATTCCAACCCCATTTGTTAATATGTTCTTGTGTTAAACCATCTACTGTATTAACTCTTGGAACTACGTATAAATCTACTGCAGAATTATGTTCTAATATAGAAGGCAATGATTCCATAATGGGAGTGCATGGAATTTCATCGGCATCAATTTGAAAAATATAATCACCAGTACAATGCTGAGTTAAATTATTTTTAAACGCAGCGAAGTTATCGTTTAATGGATAAAATGCAACTCGAATATTACCTTGTTCATTATGTTTCATAAGATAAACATGTACTTGACTTTTATCTTCTGGATGATTTTTCATATCATCAACATTCAAATCCATTTGAACTACAATCTCATCTTGGGGTCTTTTATGTTTTAAAAGAAATGTAATGAGACGTTGAATTTCAATAAACTCATTACATACCGTTACGGCATAACTTATTTTCATGCTTCAATTTTTTTCAATTTTGGTAATGTAATTTTAGGCATTTCTTCAGATTCATTTGTTTTTTTCAATTTTGGAAGTTGAAGTTGTACCTGTTGTGGCATAGAAGTTAATGTCGAATCTATTACGTTTAATATTCGTTCATATATCGCAGCAACTGCATTTTTAGTGAATGTAGAATTTACAAAATATCTTTGACGTTTAGCCAAATCTACCCATTTTTTGTAATTCTTTTGTACATCCTTCATTATTTTACTAGCATATCCATAATCAGGAGTAAACCATTTTGCTTCTTTAATTAACCAATCGTTTTTTGCCGAATCGTGTATATTTGTAAGTCCTCCAGATAATGGACAAATAAAATCTTTCTTTAAGAAGTCTGCTTGACCAGAGTAATGTGGTGCAATAATTGGTTTTCCTGTAGTTGCAAATTCCAATAATGGACGACCAAATCCTTCTGCTTTAGTAAAAGATATCATGGCTTTTACTTTGGGATGATTATACATTGCGTTCATTTCCGTATCAGTCAATTCGCCATGTATCAAATATACATTAGGAAGTTTTGCATTTCCAAACATATCACGAACTTGACCAATTTTATTTTCAATCTCCATTCGATCTACGATGCTATAAGTAGCTCCGCTAGTTTTCATTATCAATGCCGGAGGATTCGATGTATTTTTATATGTATTGAAAAAACAATGAAGCAATCCTCCTAAATTTTTTCTATCTTCGCCTATTACACCTTGCAACCAATGTCCTACTGTTAAAAATGCAAAAGATTCCGAAACATCATTTAAATCTGACAATACGTTGGTTGCATTTGTTGCAGATTCTGTTTTTGTTGAATATATCGTTTCATCAAAATATTCCGGGATAACTTCAATTTTTGTAGTAAGTGGTTTATTTTTTTCTTTTGCAGTACGTTCAAATACCGTTTTAGTAAATTCGCTTGGTACGATTACTAACTGCATTGCATTTAAATTATCAATCCATTTTTCGGGACAAAGATCTCCTTCGGTGCCGGCAGTAACTCCAATATTATATTTTCCAACTGCTTGAAGTTCATTAGGTACTGAAATTTGAATCCAGATATCTGGTTGATATTGTAATGGTAATGGAATTATTCTTAGTTGCCAATCTACAGGAATTGGATATGTCATAGGAGTACCGCCCCATGGTAATGATATTAATTTAACATCCCAATCTTTTCCTCGTTGTTCTATGATATTAGTTATGATTTCTCTTGCATGATGCCCATAACCTGATTGTGTCGCAACTGGCGACGCTATAATTACTTTTTTCATTATGATACTATTCCTGTTTGTTCGTACTTTGGCTGTTTTACTTTTGTTATGGTATATAACGCTCTAGGCTGTTTTTGTATGGAAAACAAATAATTAAACATCTCAATCATTTTGTTACCCATTGCTTCTGCGGTTAATCCGTTATTCAAACAAAATTCACGACCAGCTAATCCACATTCTTTGCGACGTTCTTCAGCAGTACTATACCAATACATGATTGCTTTGGATACATCTTCAAATTGTACGCGATCATCAAAAATATATGGAGTCATCGGAGAACCTTGAAGTGATCTATTACTTGGAAATACTGGAAACGCCCATTTACCATGTGCTTTATATTTGCCTGTATGATTAGTTGCAAATTCCCCATCAAAACGAATCCATTTTCCTTTTTCATCCGTAAATCCGCATTGATCTTGCAATCCGCCAGTTACATTGTTAATTATCGGAGTTCCGGTTAGCATTGCTTCTGTTGAACTAAGTCCCCAACCTTCGTTGCTACCAATATTTACTACAACATCAACTACATTGTACATTGCATTCAAATCTTGTGCATTTAATTTTTGTTCAGAAAACAATATTTTACAATCAGGTGCTAATGTTTTAGCAACTGCGCGCAAATCTGTTCCATTTTCATCAACGGCTTGCGTATGCATTAGCAATGCTACTCGATTTCGTTTTTCTTTAGGTAATTGATCTACGAAATGTTTGAATGCAATAATTAAATCACCGGGTTGTTTTCTTCGTATGTTTCTATTATTCCAAAACACTACGAAATCAACTTCATTTTTAGTTTTAATTTTTTCGTACATTGTTTGATACACAGAATTATTTTCTGGTATAGGTTTAAATGTATTATGATTCAATCCATGAGGTACGAATCCCGTAACTACATCATTCCATTTTAAATTTTTCGTAACAGCTTCTTTATCATAATCTACAACGCCAAATCCGTTCTGTTTAAGTACTTCTCTATGTATATTATCAGATTGCTTACTAATTCCCATAATCATATCGCAACTACCGTAAAAAGGGGCGTTCCACATTGGATATGGTAAATCATCCCAAATTGAATAGTATGTAATTGGAATTCTAAATGTAGTTTTTATTTCGTGTTCTAATTGATACAACCAAACCCAATATCTAGGATCCGTAAAATGAAGAATTGCATCTGGCTGTTCTTGATTTAATATCGCAAATAAAATGTTTCTATCTCCATATCCATTCCATGGAATTAATTTAACCGATGCATCTTGTATGCCAGTTTCTTGTGCAATTTCTTGAGATAGATCAAATGCTTTTCCCGCATCTGGATGATTGATTGCTGCACCTAATTGTACCCAATCAAATTCTTTAACCGTATTGTAGATAATTTCTTTGCTAATTGTACCTATTCCCGAAGGCAAACGAAAATCGTCGGATAACAATAAAATTTTCTTTTTCTTAGGCTTGTTAGGATCAAATTTTTGTAACTTTGGTAATTCCATTTATTATTCCTTATAACTTTATTATAAATATTAACCTAGTATAACTACCGGTTTTTTTAACTTGTTTATGTTTGTGTAAGCTGTTTTTAATACAGGATCCAATGTTTCTTCATTAGTTAGTATCATCATGTAATCGCATTGTTCTGCAATTAATTTCATACGGTGATGTAACTGACTAAAATGATAACGTTTTCCATAATAAGATTCTGGCATAGCCGAATACAAATTATATCCAGAAAATGACGGATTGTATTCTTGATACGAAATTCCAAATTCCAAAGCATATTTTCTAACCATACTATTTGCACCTTCATTTCCTCCAGCGCCGATTACTAATAGATCTTCTGAAAATCTTTTTTTAAGTTCGTTTAACGTCTGTTGGACTTTTCTTCGATTCTGCAAACTTGTACTACCAATTACTGCTACTTTTGTCATGTCGTTTTCTCATATGAAAATTTAACACCTTTTGGCATATGTCCGTAAGCAATACGTAATGCAGATTCTAATAATGCACGATTATCTTTGCCATTCGGATCATCATGATCGGTTAACAATATGTACTCCATTTTCTCCCAACCTACATAAGGAGCACGTTTCTGAAGTTCAAATTTATATACGTATGTATGTTTATGTTTAAACTGAATCATATTACTATTATAATGATTTATCGACACGAATCCTATTTTCTTTAGGACAATTTATGTAATCAGTTTTAAATGGACAATACTTACAATTCTTATCACCTTTACCAGCAACTGCTTCATATTGTCGATCCGCTAACTTATTTCCTTCGCCATCAAAACAATGATCGATGAAATTGTCAATATGTTTTTGAACTTTGCGTTGCGTTACAGTGCCAGCTGCTGGACGTAACAATTGTATGCGTTTTTGTGGAAACATTGATTCTTCAACCAATTTGCGTTTCACAATAAAAAATTCAACTACTATGTTTTCTTTAGGAATACCAAATTGACGTGAAAAATAATTCTTATAAGCAACTAATTGAGCCATTTTAAGTGAATCTGACTTTTGATATTTATTCCAACCAGATCGGCTCGTTTTGATGTCGTATATATGAATAGTATTGGTAGGTATGTGTCGAATAACCAAATCAATGAATCCATACCAATAAACTGAAGAATTTGTTTCAGATGCCGGTTCGCAAAGTTCTAATTCAATACCAACCAATTCATAATCTTTTGTAGAGAAGTATTGTTTGCGACGTTTCTTGAACCAATCTAAAATAGCAACTCCATCCTCTAAATATTCTGCCATTTGCAAAGGATTGGAGAAATGTTCTCCGTTAGATTCTTCAACACAATATTTGTATTCTTCTCGAAGTTTGTTTGTTAATATGCTACGAAAATCTAAAGCATCTGCACGTTTAACGGATTCTGTATACATTACCGTTAAATAATGTTGCAATGTTTCGTGAAATGCTGTACCAAAGCAAGTTTCTATGCTAGATTGAAACGGAGCTAATCCATCAATATAAGCAAGTTTCCAAGACATCGGACAACGTTCGAACATTGACCATTGTGAATAAGATATTTTTCTAGGTACAGAAGTCGCATCGCGTAATGATAACTTGTATACAGGATTGATATAGTTTCCGGATTTCATACATTAAATATATGAAATTATTTCTTAAGATCCAAATTTATAGATTCAAACATCGAATAATTTTGAAGTTGTTCTTTAAGATAAATATCAATCAAATCTTTTGTCTTTTTGAGATCTTGTTCAAAGGTACCTTTATGTCGGCATCTTACAATGCGTTTAATGATATCGAATTCGTAACTATTTAATTTCCAGTCTTCTGCAAATTTATACAAGCTATCTTTGCCTTTATAGTGAGATTGGGTGTTTACACTCATTTCTTAACTCCTTTAACCATTGTTTTTATTTCTCGTTCAGCATAACCATAAAGTGACAGAAGATAGGCGCATTGATCTTGATTCATTAATTCGGCGTAGTCGATTGCTTCCGATTTGCTAACATGATAATGTTCTGCAATCTGTTCAATCAATTTGTCTGAATATTTATCTTCTTTTTTGCCTTTAATGTATTTTGCAAATCCTTTGCTTGTTGGCAATAAATCGTGATAAAGGCGATATGTTTCTCTTGGTCGTAACACTCCAATTGTATATGTTTGTAACTCATTAACGATTTCTATTAGATCCTGCCTCATTGATAACCATCTATTCACAATGAATGGTGCAAATTTACCTTGATCTGTTTCAGACCATTTTGACCATTCTTTTTTCTTGTGAGTAACTCCATCAATAAAATCAAAAATCGATGCACCTTTCTTTTCTTCTGCCATTTATAGTTTATATTTCTTTTTATACTGCTGTTGTAATTGTTCACCTAATCCAATTTCCAAAATAACTGCATTATCTGGAATTCCTGGTATTTTTCTTTCTAAAACATCATCGATGCTTTTGTTACGTATCGTTTTCATTTTTGTTTTAGCATTGCTTCTATTAGAAGTCTTAAAAACAATAGTAACATCCGATTTATGATAAGAAATTGACATTATTTCGTTTTCATTTTAACTGGTTGGAATTCTTCTGGAACAGATCCGCAATCATCACATCTAAACACAGGAATTGGCACCATAGTATCTTTGTCACCACCTGTTAAAAATTTTGATACTTTGTTGATTGCCATTACTTGACGAAAATACATTCCGTCACATTCTTTGCACGTTATCGGCTGCATATCATTGGGACCGATATTTACATTTAACTTACTCATATTTCTCCTAATAGATTTATAAACATTGCCATTATGTTAATTTCCTTATCAACTACCGAAGCATCTTTGAATTGTGCTTCAGCAATAATCAAAATGCTAGATGCGATATGTCCATGTGCAAATTCATCTAAATTGTCATATAAAAATGTATACAATGCTGTGAAGTCTCGAACTTTGCTATCTGCAATGATTTGACGTATTTTTGTAAATGCAGATTTTTTATCTTTTGGATTTCGAAGCACATCCAATATTTCTGTCATGTAATTAGCTTGAATTGTGCTAGATTTATCCAATTGCAATTTACCGTTGACTACCAAACTTTGTGCTGCATTAATTGCACGACGAATATCTGGATATGATGCATTAATGATAGCTGCAACATCTTTGATATCATATTCAACGCCTTTTTCTTCTAATACTGATACTAAACGTTTTGCTACATCTGTTTTATTAGGAGGAGTTATAGCAAATGTCTGACAACGAGATTGAATAGGATCGATTATCTTTTCGACATAATTACATGTTAAAATAAATCTTGTCGTTTTGCTATACGTTTCCATCAAATTACGCAAAGCAGCTTGTGCATTTGGTGTTAAATAGTCAGCTTCGTCTAATATGATGATTTTCCATCTTCTAAATCCAACTGTCGATGCATAACGTTTAATTTTATCTCTAACGGCATCTACTGAGTTTTCGTCCGATGCGTTTATATACATAACATCGGCGTCCACACTATTGGCGATGATTTTTGCCAACGTGGTCTTGCCAGTGCCTGCGGTACCATAAAACAACAAATGAGGTACGTCACCGTTATTAATAAAAATACTAACCTTTTCAATGATGTGTTCATTTCCAATGTATCCTTCTAATGTGTCTGGTCGAAAAGATTCAACCCAAAGTGTGTTTTCTTGTGTATTAAACATAAATAATTATTTTCCTCCTGTAGATCCGAATCCTTTTTCTCCTCGCTTGGTTCCAGTTAATGCACCAGTTGACAACCATTCAATATGTTCCACTTTGCATAGAACCAATTGTGCGATACGATCACCTTTTTCAAATTCAACGGATCTAGGACCGTGATTAATCAAAATTACTCCAACCTCGCCTCGATAATCTGCATCAATTGTTCCTGGAGTATTCAATACTGTAATGCCATGTTTTAATGCTAATCCGCTTCGGGGTCTTACTTGTATTTCATATCCTTTTGGTATTTCTACAAACAAACCGGTAGGAACTAATGCACGGCCTCCAGGATCGATTGCAAATGCATGGGTACAACGAACATCTAAACCAGCACTTCCCGGAGTTTCATATTCAGGAAGTGCATTATCTGATTTATTTACTACAGCTACTATCATATTAATTCTGCAACATTACTAACCAATATGCTGAATCAAAATCAGATCCAGAAAATTCAATACGTGCTAATCCATCTGGAGATACATGAAGCTTACCAGAATCTCCACGATTTGCTACTAATACTTCTTTCAACTTATCTGCAGAAAAACAAACAGGTTCCATATCAGCTGCCGGTGTCGTTCCTACTTCAAATGTAATGTTATCTGCATTTACGGTGCTATAGTTAATAATAAAACGAATCGTTCCTCCTTTAACTTGCACTGCAAAATTCTTTGCATCCGGTAAAGCATTTTTTGCTTTGATAAAACGTGTTATGAATTCTTCATTAACTGGAATTTCGATAAGATAATCAGGTTCTGCATTGATTGACGGAACTGCAGGAATTACTGTGGTATCTGCTAGCATGAAAGTTGCTTCCGTTTTACCTTCGCTAATTTTCATTGCGTAATTCTTACCTGCTGCATCTTTTACATCAATTTCAATGTTTTCGCCTAATGCTGATAACATTTTAATCAATGCACCGGTATGATTGATTCCTAATTCACCTTTCATAAACGGAGTAGTTTTCCATTGAATTTTACCAACTACCGTTTGATCCATATCTATTAACTCACAATTAATACCTTCAGCATTTTCCTTCAACTTAACAGCTTCGCAGTTACCTGCTAAATAGTAACGATTAATTAATGATTGTAATTTACTTTTTTCCATGTTTATCCTGATTAAAATTTAAAGAATTTATTAAAGTTTTCGGCATCCGTAGTAGAAATGCTATCTCCACCGAATTTTTTATATGTTTTAATGTATTTTTCGTATATATGCGGAGCCGAATCTGGATCTGCAAACATTTCATGCAATGATAGAATTACATCGTATAAATCTTTAGGAACTACCGTTTCTAACAATTCAACGTGACTATCAACTAGATGATTAATTTCATTTGCTGCATGAACATACAAATGCGTATTGTGCACAACCATTCTTGGCATAGCTTCTTGACTGTATCTATCCAATCCGGTTGCCGTTTGTCCGCCTAATAATTCATATGTAAAATCTTCACAAGCAGGACAACCTAAACTACAAGGAACATGTTGCGTCAAATCAATAGCTACATCACCTTTACCTTGCTTGATTTGGTTTTTTCTTCGATATTCTGCATTCTTAGGAAAATACAATTCAGAAAATGTCTGTGTCTTGTAATTAGTAGAATGCAAATAAGTTCCAAATACTGGATATTGTCCTGGTGAACTAGAATCCGTAGTTACATAGATTCTATTGCCATAATACTTGTTAAACAATTTTTGTAAGGTTGCTAAAATAAAGAAATCTGATATTTTGCTAATTCCTAACAAGTGAACGTATTCAAGTTTTTTGTTTTCAAATTCTCTTTCTTTAAGCATCAAAGAAATTGCAAACATGAAATCTACTAATCTTTGCGGACCTCCAATTGCCCATCCTTGAAAATCAAAATGCTTGAACTTGTTATACCACCAAGAATATTCTGCAGAATTAGATCCTTGCAACATGTTTAAGAATTTTGTCTTGCCGCTTTGATGTTTTTCAAACCAAGCAAAATTATCAAAACTAATATCCGCACATTCTGCAAATTTATTGCGATATTTAGTTTTAGGAGGAATATCTAAATTAGCTGCTACATCACTATTAGCTTCTAACCAATGAAAAATCTTTTCTCGCAATTCATTGCTATATGGCAATGCTCCCGTTGCTATCTGGTAACCGCCTGAGTCCCCAAATACTAATACATCTTTTTCTAATCCTAATTGTTCTCTGAAATCCATCTTCTTGTAATGATGACCTGCCGTAATCAAAAAATACGGATGACGCCATTGTTCGGGATAACGAGAATCAAAGAATTTAACAGGAGCTCCTGATTCAAATTTCATATCTTTCTTGAATGCCGATACCATGCTACCTGCAGACAATGACGGAAAGTATATGAAACGTTTTTGTTCTTCGTTCATTATTTGTATTCCTTTAGTTTATTAATTAAATTCTTTGCTGAGAAGAAATTTTCATGCAAATTTGTTATTAAATCTGCAATACTTTCTGACATATTTACATTTTCATATTCTAATATTGCTTTAACTGCCGAATCTACACTATCCGCACGTTTAAACATCGGCGAATACATTTCTTCATATGATAATCGATTAGGAACAATTGGACAAGCTCCAGCACAAGCAGATTCATACATTGATATACCTAACGTTTCTTGATCTGCAAATGATACTGCAAATTTAGCACGACGAAGCAATTCATGATATTCTGGTTTAGTTAAATTCATTTCCATTGCTACGCAGAATTGATAATGTGCTAATTCCGGCCGAGATGCCAATTCTTGAAATAAATCTAATCGTTTCTCGGGAGCTATTCGATGCGGAAACACTATGATATTTTCTTTTTCTGTCCACCAATTTTGTTGAATCGTATCTTTGGTATACTCCATTGGCCAACCCGTCTTCTTAAAAGTTGATTCAATCATTGTTTGAGAATACGTTTCCCACATCAAGCTCCAATGTGCTGCAGTAGCCATCCAATTGAAATCAAATGCAGATATAAATGCTTGTTCAGTATGCCTAATCCACGGTTTACCTCCCACGAGACGTCCTAAAAAGTCATTTGGGTCATATGAACCCGCGTGCCATAGTCCGTGCGTTACAACGGGAATATTTAGGAGTTCACTCATGTATTTTACATTGATAATAGCAGGATGCCAAGCATCTGTAAAAATGATATGATCTCCTGATTGAATATGCCCTCTAGTAAACATATATGATAAAGTATGCAACTGTTTTGCTTTATACATATTAGTGCCACCAAAGTTTAAGAATGCACCGGGAGTAGTTGCGTTTGGAATATTCAAATCTCCTTCTACTACAACTACTTCAAATCCAGCTTCTTGTAATAACTTTGGAACATGTGTCTTCCATTCGCACGTATAACGAGTAGGAACTGATTCTATGTCTACTAAAAATATTCTCATCTTTCTATGATTGCTCCATTTTCCCAATCTTCCCAAACTTCTACTTTGTATAATTCTGAAAATTGACTTAATAAAAATTCTCCTATAGCTTCGCAAGACATTGAACCAAATTCTAATACGCCATCAACATCGCGTTCAAAATTCAATTGAAGATTGCGTTTTATCTCACGATTCAATAGAATAAACTCTTTATCTCGATCCGTATGCGTTACCGTCGCATAACATCGAAATCCAAACATATGTCGATGTCTATCCGATAAAAATGCTACTTCCGGAAAAATGTCTTTAGCTGCGGGCCAACAATGAAACCCTTCGATGTTAAATGTTACTACTACGCTGTATTTCATCTGCAATTAATTGTTTGTATTTAGTTGTGGACCAACCATGTGATCTATCTATGTAATGAATAAGAGTTCCTAAATTTTTACCAGTAAAGTCTTTTCCAATGTAATCATCACCTAAAAAACGAATATCCGGATTGATGCCTTTAATAAATTCATAAAGAACATGTTCTGTAGAATATGTTATAACTTCATCAATCATTTCTAATGAAAGCAACATTTCTCTACGTTCGGCTACTGATAAAATAGGTTTCATTTTGTCTGGACGTTCAATACTAGGATCTTCATGTAACAATACAATCAACCAAGTACAATGTTTTTTACATTCATTAAACATTCGAATATATCCAGGATGTATTACGTCAAAATTACCTGCTATAACTCCTATTTTCATACTATATTATATGATAATATTTTCTATTTTCCAA
>Ga0315904_10008689_pt1 | contig 13393 bp, 9 predicted proteins | sample LakEriMetagenome_6_FD_203529 | JGI IMG/M metagenome (GOLD analysis project Ga0315904, IMG submission 203529) | Freshwater fungal communities from buoy surface, Lake Erie, Ohio, United States - Buoy 12 MA120 | ecosystem: Environmental > Aquatic > Freshwater > Lake | place: USA: Lake Erie, Ohio... | reverse complement strand
CAGATGCAACTCGATTTAATGGACGATGTCATTGTGCGGGCTGCTAAAAGTGGTGAATCAGCAGAATTGAATCCAATTGTGGCTCACGTTGCCGAGTTGCAAAAGGCGGGGCAGAGCTTTGAAATGGCGACGGCACGCCTGTTTACTCAGCCACCAGGTGAATATGGCACGGGTGTGGATATGCTTGTTGATGAAAGTCAATGGGACCAACGCTCTGATTTGGCCTCGGTGTATGTGCAGCGCAGTGGGTATGCGTATGGCGGCAGCCGACAAGGAGTGGCTGCCCAGGTTGCTTACCGCAAAATGCTCGGTACCGTGGATCACGTCTTTCAGGCTATTGATAGTGTGGAATTCGGTTTGACCGATATGCAGCACTACTACGGGCATAGCGGGGCGGTGCAGCTCGCAGCCAGCTACGAAAGTGGCAAGCAGGTCTCCCTCAGCTATGCGGAAAGTTACACGGGCCGTACGACAATTACCAATGCCAAACAGATGATAAGTATGGAAGTGCGCACCAAAATTCTCAATCCGCGCTGGTTTGAGCCACTCTTGGCGCAGGGGTATGCTGGTGCCACCGAAGTTGCCAACCGCTTTACCAACATCTTTGGCTGGGGGGCAGTTGGAGACACTGTCGAAGGGTGGGTCTATGATGGCATGGCGCAGACATTTGTCCTCGACGAAGACGTACGTCGCCGCTTTGCCAACGCAAATCCGCAGGCTGCCAAGGCCGCAGTACAACGCTTGCTCGAAGCCCATGGGCGTGGGATGTGGCAGGCCGATGACGATGTGATTGCCCGGTTACAACAGATTTATGCCGACCTCGAAGATCGCTTAGAGGGTGTGGGTGCATAGGATATGCGCCTGCCACGTCCATGCGCAGAGTCGGGCGTGGCGTTACATGGCACTGAAATCAGTGCTGTTGTCGTTGATCATGTCGTTGAGTTCAGCCTGGGTAATCGGCATACCCCGTTGTTGGCGCCAATAGCGAAACCAACGAAGGTTGTTGCGAAAGGCGGTTTCGACTTCAAGTGGGCTGAGTTCGGGGACTTTTTGGCGGAGCATGGCTGCCACGCTTTGGCGATCTTCGGTGCTCAACGATGGTACTCCTGCGATGATGCGCGCAGCCCGCAAAAAGAATATTTCACGTTCGAGCGCGGGGAACTCTTCGTTGATTTGGCGGATATTGCCGAGATAGCAAATGGTGCGTTGGCGTGGTTGACCGCTGTCGTCACGGAAGCTTTCGACGAGATACGCATCAAAAAACGATACATTGGCCGTATCAGCGTTTTTGTGATGGCGCACTATCCAGCGGATGTACATACTGCGGTCCTCTCTGTTAGCGGTGCCGTGTGATACCGCGACGGGCACAGACGTCGCTGATTGGGCACTGCGTGCAGCGTGGTGAAGTGGGGGTGCAGATCTGTTGCCCGAGTGTGACCAAAAGTTCGTTGATGTGTATCCAGTATGCCACAGGTACCAGTGCTGTCAATGCGGCTTCGGTGGCTTCTGGTGTGGCAGTGTCCAGATACCCCCAGCGATTGCAGATGCGATGGACATGCACATCCACACATATTGCAGGAATGCCATGTCCGACAGCCAACACCAAGTTGGCGGTTTTGAGCCCTACACCTGGCAACGCGCGTAGTTCGGCTTGAGTGCGTGGGACGTCACCCGCATATTGCTCACATAATATCGTGCAGATACGCAGGATATCGCGCGCCTTGTTGCGATAAAATCCGACGGGATAGATGAGTTGTGCAAGCTCCGATTCGGGTAATTCGCGCATTGCAGCCGGCGTACTTGCCCGCGCAAAGAGGCGCGGGGTCACTTGTGCGGTCGTCTCGTCACGCGTGCGCAAACTGAGCAACGTGGCGATGAGTACCTTGAACGCACCCGCCTGCTGCATTTGATCGATGAGTGGTTGCGGCATACCGATGAGCGCCGCACGCAGGCGCGTCAATACATCGACTATCGGAAACTCACTCATCTGCCAAAAGCTCACTCAACTCAAAATTATCGAAGTCGACACGCACATCCGTATCACCACAGACCACAATCATGCCCACACTCCCCGAGGTTGGCACATCGAGCTGGAGCATGCCCAGATCTGTGCCGTTGATGGCCACACTCAACTCGTTGTTGATGAGTGTCAGCTCGAGACCTGTCGTCTGGTTGAGTCCGGGTGCAACAGTATCAATGAGGATGGGGTCGATAAACTGGCGTGATGATCCATCACTACCGTTGTGTACCACGGAAAGGATGCCGCTCCCACTAATCATCACCATCGTGTAGCCGAAATCGCCGTTATCGCCAAAAATCAGCCCATAGGCGATTTGATCGGGATCACCATTGACGATGGTGCTGTCGACGCGTAAGCGGAAGTTTTGTACGGAGGTGGCACTGCGTGGCAGTGGATTCTGCCAGACGGTGACACGTGGTGACGAAATGATGTGGTAGCGCCCATCACTGGTGTATGAGCCACCCAAACTAAATGTTGATGATGTGGCATCAGTGAAATCGTCGCGGAATGTGACACCGCCACTCTCGCCAGTGATGTTGTCATATTTGACATTGACATAATCACCAGTGGTGGTAAATGTTGACAAGGTGAGTTGCCCCCGTACTGGTGATAAATCGTCGACCTCATTCACGTGTACGCCGTTGATAAATACGTGCACCAATGTATTGTCTGCATGCACCAATAGCTGATTGGTGATGTTGAGACCGGGGCGCAGATGACGGGTAAACGTCCACGGGACGATGTCACTTATTTCGCCGAACGTGCTGCGATAGATGCGGTAGTAGCCACGTGCGTTCACCGCCACCATCATATAGGAGTCGGTGGTATTCTGGCGGAAACGGATGCCGTAGTAGGCGTCATCATTGCCAGCAGTTTGGGTTATTTCAGCACTGAGCACGAAATCTTGCACCCGACTATCGAATGTGTCATTGTCGGGAATCCCCTTCCAGAGGGTGTAGACTTCTGCATTATTCATAAAGAGTTCTGTGATCAGGGCGCCATTCTGGACGCTCACCGCAGATTGATCCCAGCGTGGGCTGGGGACATCAAATGTATCGGTAATCGAGAGTGGTCGGGCATTATTTAGTGTCGTCGCAGATTGTTGGGCTGGGGGAGCTGCGGCACGTGGGATTGCACTGATGCGTTGGATGCGCTCGGCAAGGTCGGGCACCGCAAACGCTGTACCAAGCACCACACCTAGTTCAATAATAATCGTGACCACCAGCACAACGATGCCGATAGTGAGAATCCGGCGACTCGAAATCCGCATGTGTAGAACCTTTTAGTCGATACGCTGTTCGTACCACAACAAACCGACAATCAACAATTCAGCAATTTTATCGATGTAGGCGATTGGGGTGCGTTCTCCCACAAACACCCAAAACACGACAGTGATGATGGTATAGACCTGCAATGCGACGACCACTCGCTCGCGTGGTAACGGTATGCCGATGTTGGCATATGCAGCTCCAAGCACCAAGAATCCGATGGCATTGGCATAAAACATGGGGAGTGTTGCAGTGATTGCCAGGTAGAGGTGAATACCGGCTGTCAGCATGATGCAGAATAACACCCCGAATCTGATGAGTTGTTTCATACCGTTGCTCCTGCAGGTGCGAGATAACTCTCGCACCTGTGTCAACCACAAATTACTCAGCTATGGCAAAACCAATGACACGTGCACAGGCGCGCATATCGGCTTGGGCGGCCACCACGGAATGGGTGCCATGGTGTGCCAAAATGGCGTCAATCATGATTTTGAGCTGTTGAATGGCCACATGCATCTGTAAATCATCGTCGAGGGCGGCAAAAAATGCGGCGCGCTCAGCAGCCAACGACAATGTCGGACCACCGTTGGTGGAACGGGCCTCGAGTGCCGCTTTGAGCCGAGCGATGTCGTTCTCGGCAGCGGCTGCATCAGCACGAATGTAGTTGAAGTCTTCGCGGTACGGGAATGATGCCAAGTACCAGCGGATGGAGTCGGGGCTTTGTTGGCGCACGGCATCACGTACAAAGACGAGATTACCTAGCGATTTACTCATCTTGTTGCCGTCGAGCCAGGTCAACCCGCCATGCACCCAAAACGTGGCAAAGGGGCGTTTGTTGGTGTAGCCCTCGGTTTGCACGATTTCAGAAGGATGATGCGGGAATACCAGGTCGCGCCCGCCACCATGGACGTCGATTTGGTCGCCGAGGTAGCGCGTGGACATGGTGGTGCACTCAATGTGCCAACCGGGACGCCCAGGACCCCACGGGCTCGGCCAGGTTGGCTCGCCGGGGCGTGATACCTGCCACAACACAAAATCGAGTGGGTCACGTTTATTGGGGTCGTTAGGATTGTTGCCACGTTCATTGGCGGTATTCAGCAGTTGTTCGTAGCCGCCGAGACGTGCCATTTCGCCATAACTTGGCTCACTGCTCACATCAAAAAAGACGTTGCCGTTGCTGACATACGCTTTGCCGTTTTTGAGTAATCCCTCAATGATGGGAATCATGCCGGCGATTTCTTCGGAGACTTTGGGGAAGAAATCCGGCGCAATGAAATTCATGGCACGGCAGTCTTTGATAAACTGGTCAACTTCGCGCTTGGCAAGTGCATCCCAGGCAATGTTGTCGCGATTGGCGCGCTCAAAGAGCGGGTCATCGACATCGGTGACGTTTTGACAGTAGAGCACCGAGCCACCTTGGGAGCGCACATAGCGGATAAATACGTCAAAAATCAGAAATGTATGGGCGTGACCGATGTGCGTCGTGTCGTATGGTGTCACACCACACACATACAGCGTGAGCGGACGATCCTTGGGGATCTCGAGCGGGGCTTTGTGCCCGCGCAACGTGTCAAAAAGTTGCATAGTCTGGGAATCCTTGTGACGCAAAGTGTTGCTACATGCTTATTATACATGACTCGCTCGTGCAGAGGTAGCTTTGTGATACGATACAGGCAATTATCAGCGGGTGAGGCGAATTGTGAAGATTGCAATAGACATTAGTCGCTTGGCGACCACGCAACGTACCGGCACAGAGCGTTATACATGGGAGGTATTAGCAGGGATTGCAGCCAATCCTGGCGATCACGAATACATCCTCTACAGCGCACAGCAGCCTACTGAATTACCCGAGTTACCATCGTGTATGCGTGTGTGTGTTATGCCGTTTCCACGATTATGGACGCATCTGCGACTCGCGTGGCAATTGTGGCGTGATTGTCCCGATGTGCTGTTTGTGCCGTCACACGTGTTGCCCTGGAATGTGCGACTCGTACCTGGCATGCGTGTGGTTACTACGGTACATGATCTCGGTTTTCTGCACTTTCCTGAGGCTCATACGCGATTTCAAAACGGCTATCTACGGCTTTCGACATGGTGGGCTGCAATGGCTGCTGATGCGGTGATTGCGATTTCGGCGGCCACAGCCCACGATCTCCGGCAATTTACGGGGATTGTGCCACAGCGGGTGCATATCATTGCACATGGAGTTTCACCGCGGTTTGTGCCATCAGCGGCGCACGCACAACCATGGTCACGCTACCTGCTCTATGTGGGGACGCTCCAACCACGCAAAAACCTGATTCGTCTGATTGAAGCCTTTGCACAGGCAGTGCGACACCCGGATACGCAGTTGGTGATTGCAGGGCGTGCGGGGTGGCTCAGCGAGCCACTCATGGCAACGGCACACCGGTGCGGTGTCGCAGACCGCGTCCACCTCATCGGCTTTGTCCCCGATGCCGACTTGCCGGCGTTGTTGGCAACTGCACGCGCCTTTGTCTTTCCTTCGTTGTATGAAGGATTCGGCATGCCGGTACTCGAAGCCATGGCAAGTGGCGTGCCGGTTATTACTTCGAACACGTCAGCATTGCCCGAAGTAGCAGGTGATGCGGCGCTCTTGGTTGATCCCACGGATGTGGCCGCCATTGCGGCGGCTATTACGCGCCTTGACGGTGATGATGGGCTCCATGCAGCGTTCGTGGCTCGCGGGCTGGCGCATGCAGCACGCTTTACGTGGCAACGCTGTGCACAAGCAACCTATGCCATTCTGACGAACAGCGCATCATGAAGCAACCACGTTACTACGGCTGGTCAATAGTAACAGTGTTAGCCATCACTGAAACACTCTCGTATGGCATGCTCATCTATGCGTTCAGTGTCTTTGTGGTGCCGCTCGAAAGCCATTTCGGCTGGTCACGAGCCACGATTAGTGCAGGTGTGACCGCCGCACAGCTGGTGGCAGGGGCGTTGGCATGGCCGGTCGGTGTCTGGCTCGACCGGCATGGGGCGCGCTGGTTGATGACTGGGGCGGCCGTGTGGGCTGCCTGCTGGTTAGTACTGTGGAGTATGGTCAGTGCGCCCTGGCAGCATGTGGTGGTCTGGGTCATGTTGGGGATTGCCATGGCAGGGCTCTTGTATGAGCCCGCATTCGTGGTGGTAGCCAACTGGTTTGTTCGCCGGCGTAGTACCGCACTGACGGCCCTCACCTTTGTGGCCGGCTTTGCCATCATCATTGCGACACCAGCCACTGAGTGGTTGATACGTCATTTTGATTGGCAGGTGACTGCGCAGGTGTTTGCTGTGATCATGCTTGTAGTGGTCGCACCACTTCATGCCATCTGGTTGCGGCGTGTGCCGAGTGATGTCGGCCAGTATGTAGATGGTGGCACCCACCCACCGCAGCCGTCAGCACAGGTGATTGCGGTCGCTGATGTGTGGGCAGTGGTACGTGATGGCGCATTTTGGTTGTTGACTGTTGCATTTTTGGCGTCGACTGCCGCCCTCGTCGTCGTATTACAGACATTCATCCCCTATCTCATCGATCAGCGCTATACACCCGCTGATGCGGCTTGGTATGCAGCAGCGATGGGAGTATTGGCGCTGCCGAGTCGGTTACTCTTTACACCACTTGGTGCATATGTTTCGCGCTACACGATTGCCATGCTCCTATGTATCATGCAGAGTTTGGCACTTGTGGCGCTGGTGTGGCTCCCATCTGCATGGGCAGTGTGGGGGTGTGTCGTCTTGTTTGGCCTGAGTTTTGGGGCAATTACGCCGGTACGTGCAGCGCTGTTTGCCGAGCGCTACGGGGTGGTCGCCTATGGTGCCATAAGTGGTGTGTTGGCCTTGATTCTGACCGTAGCACGTGCAGTGGTGCCCCTGGCTGTCGAGTTGGTACGCCACCACATCGGCAGCTACGATACCATCTATGTCTGGGTCGGTATCGTGACTGCCGTGTGTGCGCTGTTGATTGGGTTGGTGCCGCTGCAGGCGGACTGAGTTAGGGTGGGGTGGGGGTGGCGGTCGCTGTCCGGGTGGCGGTCCGCGTGTGTGTGCGTGATCGTTCGACACCATAAAAGCCAGGTCCCACACGCCCCCCGACGAGTACGCGTCCATCACGTTTGGCAATGATGGAGTTTTGTGCGTACGAGTCGACCAACACAGCGTCGACTGCAGCGGGGAAGGTCTGTATGTAGGTGCCTCCTGGTGGTGCAGCGAGTCCTGCCGCCGTAAAGTCGCGGTATATGGTTTGTCCCCAGGCAATCACACTGCCGTCAGCACGTGCCGCAATTGACACTTTGCGCCCTGCGGCAATGCTGACTACGTTGGTGGCACCGAGGGGAATATTAATCTGATTCTGGTCGTTACAGCCCCAGCCATCGACGGTACCATCGGCGAGCAAGACCAAGGTGTGGTCTTCGCCGGCACTCGCTTGAATGACTGTTCGTGAGCCATCAGTGTACTCAGCCGGGACATCCGCAGGACTCGGTTGCCCCATACAGCCAAAGATGTGGCCACCCGTGAATCCCCATGACACCACGGTGCCGTCAGATTTGAGTGCGACCAGGTGGTGATTGCCACCGTCTACGGCAGTGACACCAGTCAGCCCGCCAGGTTTGGTTGTAGTTTGACCGTTGCTATCATCACCCCAGCAGATGACATCGCCTTCAGCGTAGCCGTTGGCTACATCTGCTGCTTTGACCACACAGGCAAAGCGACCACCTGCGCCGACTGCTTTGACATTTGTCCAGGCAGCCAGTGGTGCATCAAGCTCATTAAAAATATTGGATCCCCAGGCATAAAGATCGCCGTTTGCATCGATGGCGTAGCTGGATTCTACGCCAGTGGCTACATCGATGTATGGGCCATTAAAGAAGAGCGATTCAGGTTGCACATTGATGTGGAACTGAGCCTGTAAATTCTCGTTTTTGCCCCAGGTTGCCAACGTGCCGTTGTGCATCAAGCCGAGGACATACAAATTACCAATAGCGGCGTCTTTGAAGGCCACAGGCGCGACGGTGCGGGTAGGCGTGTTGGTGCGGGTAGGCGTGTTGGTGCGGGTAGGTGTGTTGGTGCGGGTAGGTGTATGTGTAGGTGTATTGGTGAATGTGCGCGATGGTGTCAGCGTGTTAGTTGGCGTGGCGGTACGGGTAGAAGTGCGAGACGCCGTAAATGTACGACTACGCGTCAGAGAAGCAGTAGTCGTCACGGTCGGGGTCATCGAAGATGTAACGGTACGCGTAACTGACCGTGTGACCGTGTTAGTACGTGTGACCGTGTTAGTACGTGTGTTGGAGCGCGTGGATGTGCGTGTGCTCGTAGGAGTGATCGTAATCTGGCGTACAAAAAATCCCTTACCAAACTGGTAAATCAGTGTGGCTGCAGCATACGTACTATCTCCTGCTTGCGTGGCCATCACATAACATGGTCCTGAATTGATGAGTCGCAACGTAGTTGCGCCACTCAGCGTACATACTGTTGATGGGAGGGCGCGGTAGGTGATTGATCCACCCGATGTAGCGGTCGCGAGACCTGTTAAGTTGTAGGTTTGCCCGATGAAAGGGTTGGGGAACGTGGTTGCTCCCCAGCTGACTGCTTGGGGTGTGCCATAAGTAACGTTGTCAACATACAGCGATGCTCCTGCGATGCCATCGCCACCTTTGTCAAACACACCAACCACTACTACTACCCGGTATGTACCTGAGCTTGGTACCGTCGCAAATCCACGAGTAAAATGCCCACTCCCACCACTTGTTTCGATGAGGGCACCATTTGCTATCGAGGTAGTAGTACAATCGCTTTTCTGAATCCATGCGTTGATGACAACCATATCGCTGGTGAGGGAACCCACGTTATCTGCGATACCGTACACCTCTAAGTTCACTTCTTGACCGGCGTTTGCATTGAATTGTGATGAGTACATGTGCGATCCATGTGCCACAAAATAACTATTTGCGGCACTGCTCGTCGCTGTCATGCGTAGTTGCATTGATCGTAATCCGCTGGCTTTGACAAGATTTGTGACTGCAGCGGTATGGGTGTTCGTCGCCAGGACATAATTATCGTGGGCTGGTCGGGCAACCGGTGTATACGTCTGGAGTGTGCCGTACGGCGTATTGTCCACGGTCGCACAGCCCGCAATACTTGTAACCCCCAAATCGGTACGGCTTTGTACCACCGTCCATCCTGTTGGGGTCGTAGCATCTTCGAACCCGCCATTAGTTACTGCGATGTTTGGTGCTGCGATTGGTGCCGCATAGGTGCGGGTCGGTGTCCATGTCACGATACCGCCAACCAAAAAACACCATAGTAGCACGTGGGTCATATACCGCATAACGCACTCTTTCATTGTTTGAAACTACATGGATATATCGCAAATTATACTATGTTATTAAAAAAATACAATACATTTGGTTGTTAATTTGTAAGCAACCTGCAAGTGATTACCGTGTAGGTGTCACGGTACGTGTTAGTGTAATGGTACGCGTGGAGGTGCGTGTGCGGCTCCGGGTGTGCGTATGTGTGCGAGATGATGTCCGTGTTTTGGTGGCGGTGCGGGTCGGTGTAAATGTCATCGTTGGAGTATTAGAAGGTGTCAACGAGCGTGTAAAGGTGGGTGTGATGGTATGGGACACGGTCAACGTGCGTGATGGTGTATGGGTGATAATCGGCGTACGCGTAAATGTGCGAGTCGTGTAGACCCCCGACAAATTGGTGCCCCCAATCAGGATGCCACCATCGCGTAACCCGACCACCGAATTCTGGTTGTCGGATGTCACCGTAAACGCATTGGTGATTGACCCTACCGGGAAGTTGGCATAGTCTTTGATGCCCCATGTCAGCAGCATACCATCCGCACGCACAGCGAGTGAGCAGTCTCGTCCTGCAGCAATACTCACAATATTGGTGGCATTAGCTGGTATGGTGATTTGCCCTTTTGAATTATTCCCCCACCCGACGATTTGCCCTGTGTTGAGCAGTGCCAGTGAATGATCTTTGCCGGCACTAATGGCGATAACGCCGGTCAAGCCACTGGGAACTTTGGCTTGCCCACTTAGATTCCCGCCCCAAGCGACCACCGTACCATCGCGTTTGAGTGCGACGGTGTGGGTATCCCCGCCATCAATGGCGATGACTCCCGTCAATCCGGCTGGAACATTGGTCTGACCACTATCATTGTTACCCCAAGCGGCTACCGTGCCGTCGTTGCGTACTGCGAGCCCAAAGCGTCCACCAGCGCCAATGGATGCGATGCCAGTGCGTGCATTCGCTGGGATGTTTGTCTCTCCGAAGTCGTTCTGTCCCCAGGCAAAGAGGCGACCATCATAGGTGAGGATGTACGATGTTGCCATGGCGGCAGCTACATCTTTGAAGAGCAATTCACGGTAAATGGTCGGAATCATCGATTCTTGGAAATCGGGCTGATTTTTGCCCCATGCCACCAACGTGTTGTTGTGGAGCACGCCCAACATATACAAGTTCCCAATGGCCACTTTGCGCAGTGCATATGGATTCGCAGTGGGTGTCATCGTGCGTGATGCGGTAAAGGTACGGGTATTGGTAGGGCTGCGTTGTGGAGTTGCCGTGTTGGTAATGGTTGGGGTATTGGACGCAGTAAACGTTGGTGATCGGTATGTTGTCGGTGAGCGCAAGCGCGTATTGCTCGGCGTACGACTCGAACTCGGGATCCGCGACGGGGTAAATGTTTTGGTCGGTGTTGCTGTCCGCGACGGGGTAAACGTACGACTCGCAGTTGGTGTCAAGGTTTTGGTGCTCACCGTATCGAGCGTTGCCGTTGCCGTGTTGGTGGCTGTTGCTGTGTTGGTGGCTGTTGCCGTGTTGGTCATTGTCGGCGTATTGGGGATGGTAGTGGCGATTGCGGTGGCCGTACCAAGTGTGACGCGCATCGCACGCGCACTCAGCTGGTTCGTAGCGTTGGTGACTTCGCTCACATTTGCGTTGCTCAATGGTACATCACCTACGGTTGTGGCATTTACTGGGATTGTCAACACGCATTGGTGTTTGGCGGGCACTGTCATTCCAGTGACCAGCACAGATGTAGATGCGATAGTCACTGTGCCACCACAGCTCGATGTGGCCGGTGTACCAAGCGTGGTGTTTGATGGAATGGTGACACGAAACCCCACGCCAGATTGATCAATCGTAGAATGATAATTGGTGGTAGTGACGAGTAAGGCAGGTTCATCGTCGCTGCTGGTAATCAGTGCTTGGGAAAACTGCGCATCGATCACAGTGGACTGTGGAACGACGTACTGTTCACTGTGAATCTTGTATACTCCGGGATCGGTGCCAATCCCCCAGTAGGCAGTGATGCCACCTGCATGTTGTGCGGGAGCCAGATAATCTCCAAAAGCGAGCCCAGTCCAATATGGTGCGACATCGTCGGGGTTGCCCACATAGGTGGCGCTCATTTGACTTCCAGGGACGTCGCGTATTCCCACTGCATAGCCACCTGTGACGCCGATTTCGCCGACTGAGCGAAATGGTGCATCGAATTGATAGGCCAGAGTTTGACGGCTCTGCCCAGGGGCTACCTGACCACCTTTGTAGATGCGCACATCGACGGTGTTTTCGTCGGGGAGAATGGCGGTGATTTTCTCGGTGTAGTAGTTGTTGGGATATGTATAAAAAATTTCACGGTCGAATGTGTAGTAGATGTCGCGTGTGCGATTGGGATCGCCCTCAATTGGGTCAGGGACAGTGGCTGTCACCTTGCGATAGCGCATCAGCACATAGGCGTCGCCGGTATCGGTGAGATTGTTGTCGGATTCAAATGAGACGCTACCACGCCATGCCAAGACGTCAACAGATGTCCATGTATCATTAGAAAAACCGAATCCAGTTGACATGGAAATATCGCCAATTGATACGCCCCAGCCCCAGTTACCAGCGTTGTTTTGGCAACAGAGGTGCGGCATGTTTGCATAAATGACTTGTTCGGGGGCATTGAACCGCGCGCGTAGCCCATCGCTGCCGGTGCTGTTGCTCCCACCCCCACGATTTATCCAGACGGCGTCAGTACGCCGATCCACTGCAGCGACAGGCACGGTGATATACTGCACCAGTATGATGCATACCGTAATACATACAACAACGACTCCCAGCCACAATCGGGTACGCTGTTTCATGATTGTCCTGCTTCGGTGAATATAAAAAATATTGTAAAGAAAAATGCACGAAAAGTCAAGTGCTATGCATCACGCATAACGACTACAGCATGCATGTGCTGATGCACATTTTGCGTCCAGCAGCAATGCTGACACTGTTTACGGCTAGAGCGGGAATCGTGATTTGATTATTCGTGTTACACCCCCAGCCGTGTACCGTGTTGTTGTTGCGCCTGACGAGCGTATGATCTTCGCCAGCAGCGACTTCGACGACGTTTGCGCCACTCGTACCAAAGAATGTTGACAAGCCCCCCATACGCATTGTGGTGCGTATGGGGGGTATCGGTACTATACTATACTAATTCTTTGAGCGCTGCAATCAGGCGGTCAACTTCGGCAGTAGTGTTGTAGTGGATGAGACCGATGCGTACCATGCCACCTTTGTCTTCGAGTCCGAGGCGCTCGGTCAAATTGACTGCGTAGTAGTTGCCATCCCACACAAAAATACCTTTCCCTGCCAAATGTTTGGCGACTTCGGCAGGGGTGTGTTTGGCCATGCGAATCGCTACAGTAGGTGTGCGATGGCCAAAGCGCGTGCTGTCGGTGATGCCATAAAAGCTCAAGCCGGGAATGGCGAGCAGGCGAGGAATCATGTAGTCGCTGAGCTGGCGCTCATAGGCTTGAATCGTCTGCATGGCATGCGTGACTGCTGCACGTCGGGTTGCAAATGGGGTGCCATGACTCCGATTCCCGAGCTCGGCCAAGTAGTCGATGGCCGCAGTGATGGCAGCCATGATTTCATGATTTTTGGTGCCTGTTTCCCAGCGCCCAGGTGTTTCGTCACCAGCAGGGCGCACTTTGTACGGGTGCAAATTGGCCAGATGGGCACGTTTGCCATAAATGGTGCCACTATGCGGTGCAAAGAACTTGTACGGTGAGCACGCCAAAAAGTCGCAGTCGAGCGCCTTGACATCAATGGG
>Ga0315904_10008678_pt1 | contig 13400 bp, 30 predicted proteins | sample LakEriMetagenome_6_FD_203529 | JGI IMG/M metagenome (GOLD analysis project Ga0315904, IMG submission 203529) | Freshwater fungal communities from buoy surface, Lake Erie, Ohio, United States - Buoy 12 MA120 | ecosystem: Environmental > Aquatic > Freshwater > Lake | place: USA: Lake Erie, Ohio... | reverse complement strand
CGTGGGACGCCTACGGCTGGCAGTTCGCGGCGCTCGAATATCCCTACTTCGCCGGGAACAACGTGAAAGCCCGGTTGCAGGACGGACGCGAGTTTGCGGGCGAGTACTGGTTCACGGTCGCCCCGGTGGGTGATGCGTTTTCGGCGGCGCCCGAGCAGTCGAAAGAGTTCTACTTCTGCGCGCTGGCGAATGGCCGGATCACGGCGCAACCGACCAACCGCGTGCTGATCGAGGACCGCTCGTTCACGACGCGGCTTGAGTGGCCGACATTCCTAGAACGCCAAACCGACTGGTTTAGTTCCGAAGACGGGGGAGGCTTATGAGCCGAATGATACCGCCGCAAGCCGTGGCTATCATCAAGGAGTTTGAGGGCTTCAAGCTGGTCGGATACCTCTGCCCGGCGGGGGTTCCTACGGCGGGATGGGGACACACTGGCCCCGACGTGCGTGTCGGCGTGCGCTACACCCGCGACAAGGCCGAGGCGTGGCTTCTGGCGGACATCCAGCACGCGGCGAACCGCCTGGCGGGCGTGGTCAAGCCCGACGTGCTGGCGGACCTTTCGGATAGCCAATACGCGGCCTTGCTGTCGTTTGTGTTCAACCTTGGCGCAAAGTCCACATGGACGATCTGGAAGCGGGTCAACGCGCGGAAGTTCGATCAGGTTCCGTCCGAGCTGATGCGCTTCGTGAACGCGGGCGGTAAGCGTCTCCCCGGCCTTGTGCGCCGTCGCGGGGCCGAGGCGGCTTTGTGGGAGCAGGGCGAGGATGACGAGCCCGAAACGCCGCCCTCGACCACTCTCCGCATGATCGGGATGACGCCCCCGACGCCCGCCACCGACAAACCGCTGACGGTCTCCAAGACTATGTGGACGGGCGCGGGTGTGGCGGCTTCCGGCGTCGTGGCCGGCGCCCAACAGGTGCAGGCGTTGGTCGCGCCGCAGATGGCCTATTCGGAGCACCTGCAAACGCTGGCCGCGATTGTGGCGGGCCTGATCGTCGCGGGCGGTATCGCGGTCATGGTGTTCAAGTGGCTAGAGCAGCGCGAGAAGGCCAGGTGATGGTCAACGAACTAATCGCCGCGCTGATCGGGTTCCTGATCGCCGTGGTGGTGTGCATCAAGCTGGTGGCGTTCGCCGTCATCGCGGCGGGCAAGCTTCTGGTGGCGTGGATTAGCAAGGCGGGTGGGTGACATGATCGCAGCAATTCTAGCCTCCCGCCTGTTTGGCCCGGTTGCCTCTGTCGCCGCCGTCCTGGCGCTCGCGTTGTCGGTGGGTCAGTGCTCGCGTGCGCTCAAGGCAGAGCGGGCGCTTGCGAAGGCCGAAGCGACGGCGGAACGGGCCATGACCAGCCTGACGACGTGTAAGGCTAACACGACAGCCCTAGAAGCATCCCTAGAGCGCCAGAATCGCGCCGTGGCGGCGATTGAGAGCGAAAGCAAGGCAAGGGTCGCCCAAAGCGCCAAAGCCGCCAGAGACGCCCGAGCGGTTGCCGAGAGCGCCCGCCGATCCGCTGACCGGGTGCTGGCGATGCGGGCTCCCGAGGACGTGTGCGCGGGGGCGCTGGATGTTCTGAGGGGAGGGTGATGCTGCGGGCCGGGCGTCCCCGACAAGGTGGGCTGGATAGTTCAAGCCACAGAGCCAGCAATAGCGGGCGTCCGTCCAATCGTCCCGTGGGCTTTTACACACCACCGCAGCCCCAAACCTATAGCGCGAACAACGGAGATAGGCTAGTGACAAAAGTCCTCCCAGCCGGTTCACCTGCTGGCCCCGGTAGGGTCCGCCCTACCGTCCGAAAGGTGCCGAGCCGGGGCGGTGGCGACCCCGGCAAGCTTGCCGCGACACTCGCAATCGCCCTCACGGTCGCCGCCTGCCAGACAACCGCCGAACCCCGCATTGAGGTCCGCGAAGTCCGCGTTCCGGTCGCCGTCAAGTGCGCCACCGACCCCGGCCCCAGGCCCGAGTACCCCGACACCGATGCGGCCCTAGCTGCCGTGAGGGACGTTTTCGAGGCCGCAAAGCTCGTGATGGCCGGACGTGCTCTCAGGATCGGACGGGAGGCGGAGCTAGAGGCGAGCGTGGCGGGGTGTCGGTGAGGGGTCGCGCAAGCCGCACTCTAACCCGTTCAGTGTGACCTTGTATCCGGCAGTGGTGAGGGAGAGGAAGGCGAACTTCGCAACCTGCTCGGGCGCGTAGTGCACGGCAACGGACAACGCCTTGACGGCCAACCACTGCTGAAATCGTGCGCGCAGGATCTCCAGCCATTCGCTCACTCCCCCACCTCCCCCAGCAGCGTGTCGATCATGGCGGTGAAGCAATCAGCCGCCCCATCCGCACCCATTAGGCGAGAGCCGTCGAGTTCCAGTTCAAAGCGCGGAATGGCACTATCGCCAGCGGCGCACATTTCTCTGCTCGGCTCTCTCACCACTCCCAACACCCCCCGCACGATAGCCAGACACTCACGCTCTGACAGGTACGGCTTTACGGTTCGGACGGCGGCGATCAGGTCAGCGCGGGTCATGGGGTCCTCGTCCACCAAAGAACCGCGACCGCCCACACGACGAGCGCGGCGAAGATAGACGCGTCGGTGATCATGTCAGCCATCACTTCCCCCTCTCAGCTTCATATGCAGCGATGGCGGCTCGGAGGCGTTCGGCCACGGCGTCGGGGCTCGGATATACTTTGTGGTACTCATCGTCGCCGCAGATCATGGCGTCTAGCTGGTCGATTGCGTGCCGCACCGCCTCCACCACGGCCTCGGAAGGCTCTGGTCGGGCGAGGATTGCGTCGGCCATCTGCCAGAACTGATCGTCAGGTCGGATCGCACGGCACTCTGTCGTGCAGAAGTTGTCGTGACAGGTGCCGTTCTTCACCGGGTCCGCCCAATAGCAGCACAGCCGCGCAATCCTCTCTCGCTCACTCACGCTCGCCTCCGTGCGTAATGAAGTCGCGGGCGGCGCGGAGGTTGCCATAGGTGATTTCCAAAGCCTCGCCCGATTCCCATATGTTTTGCCGGTCGTGTTCGTGCGAACCGTTGGCCGGTCGGATGGGATCGAACGCCTCCCCAAACGGCCGCAACACCCCCACCGCCTCATCCAGTGAGGCTCGCAGCCGCTCGATCTCTGCTTCGGCTGCGTAGAGGGCGGACTCAAGCGCGGCCACATAATCCCGCGTCGTGTCTAGCCAGTTCTCGCGTTCTGAATCCGATGGCTCAATCATCAGCTTGCTCCTTGGGTTCGATGGTGGCGGATCGGAGGGCGTTGGCTGCCAGTTCGTAGGTCTCCTGCGTACTCCGAAGCAGCGCCCTGAGTTCGGGCGCGTGAGGCCACCGATCAACATGAGCGCCCACGATCACGGCGCTCTCCTCCAACCACTTGCACACCTCCTCCACCGCCTCACGCGGGGTATCGGCTCGGATGGTGATGGGCTGGGTCATACGATTTCGCTCAGCGCGTCGGCTGCCTCGTTCATCAGGTCGTGGGCGCGGTCGATGCTCTCAACAAGCGACTCGGCATCCTCGATGATTTGCCGCAAGGCGTCCCGATCCGCGCCAACCTTTTCGGCCATCTTGATCAGTCGCACCCTCAAGCGTTCGACGTCTCGCTTCATCCTTCACTCTCCGGGGGTGGCAGCGGTTGCCAGTGGGTGACGTCGGCGTCGTGAAGCGACGCGCCGCAGGTCTCGCTGAACCAGTTGTAGACGCTGGGCTTGCGGGCAAATATCGCTCCATCGCTAGGCCCGTGGTACGCACCCTGATGGACGACACCCTCGAACAACAGCAGGACAGACGTCCCATCCCTCGGCGCGGTCTCTATCGGTTGCCACGTCACGGCGTCAGTCCTCCAGCTTCATGCAGGTCGCGGCAGAACGGCGGCATCCCCGGCTTACCGACCGGAGCGAAGCACTGATCGCACAGCCACAGAGTCCCGGTGTCGGGGTCGTGGTAAGCCGTGCCGCCGCAGGTTAGCGGGATCGGGCGGGTGTCGGTCATCGTCCTTGCTCCCGACGCACGGCCTTGATGGCGGCGAGGGCGATTTCTACCGTGTCGGAATCTTCACGGCGACCGCACGAAACGACCACCTCCCGCGCCAGGATCAGGTCAGGATCAACCGGCTTCCGCCCGGTGCGGACCAGGGCGGCGGCGATGGCTGCAGGGTCCTCGCTGGTGGGAGTTGATGGCAAGTAGTAGAGCCTCCGAGCCTCCACCGCCACCGAACGATCCTCGTCTGTGATTTCTGGTAGTTTGGTCACGCTTCAATCTCCTTGTGCCTCCAGACAACGGCTTCCGTGGTTACGGTGTCAATTCTTTTCACGGCCAGGCCAGGGACGACGTGCGCGTGCTTCTTTGCCCACTCGACCGCGTGCGAGAGCGTTTCAAAGGTGCAAGCGATACCGCCCACCGCCGTGACGGCGTGGTAGGATGTGCGGGCGGTCATCACACAAACCCCGTCAGTTTCGCCACCAGCCAGACGCATCCGGCCAAGGAAGCGAGGGTGATGACCTCGCGGAGATACCAAGCGAAGGGCCTCATGCGACCAGCCTTTCACGCAGGAGCCCCGCGTCAGCCGCAGCGGCGTTGAGTTCGTCAAACGGCGCCCACGCCTTTTCACGGTTGAACAGGGCCAGCAGGGCGCGCACGGTCTCAGGGGACAGGCGGGCGGCGCCGAGGTAGACTTGGCCGGCGGAACAGGTGAACCTCGCCATCACGCGGCCTCGTCGTCGGAAATCATCACACGCAGTTCGGCCAGCAAAGATTCAAGCCGATCCGGGGACCATCGCCAAGTCAACCGCTCGAACGCGTCTTTGATCAGCCGCTCCAGCATGACGGTGTCGTTGGGATGGGCGGGGCTCAAAGCGATCCGCGCCATTTCGGCAGGGTGGTTGCGTTCGGCGGCCATCACGCGGCCTCCCCGTAAGCCGCCGCTGCATCTGTGATGCTGGCGAAGCGGTTGACTGTGATATCGCAGTCCTTCTCGCCGTCACGGCTAAAGAACCATTGTTCCGTGACGACCTCAAACCCCGCCGGGGTTTCGAGAAGCGACACCTTGCGCGACCAATCGTAAGAGGTCCGCCGGTCGCTGTGTGTCGTGGCGATGATGTGTGCGGTCATCTTAGGCCTCCACCAGCCAGCGGGTGATGCGCTCGGCAGCCCACGCTTCGTGGTCGGGCTCGTGCGGGTCCATGCCGCAGTCAATGCAGCGGTCCAGCAGCACGTTCGTCGTGCGGACGTAGGTGCGGGCGTGGGCGTCAAAGCCTGACGTGGTGAACGCCGCATCCGCTCGCAGGCACGCTTGGTGCGCGTCGTTCAAAAGTTCAAGCTGGTGTTCGGTCATCGGTTCTCTCCGTTTGCGTTGGTCCCCATAGTCACCACGCCACCGCACCCGTCAACATAAAAATGCGCCTCTCAGTCACATTTAATGATTGACCGCGCCGTGTCCGTGCGCCACCACTAGGGCATGACCCTAGCTCAATGGATGGCCGCCAACGGCTACAAAGACCAGCGCCTGGCGGACGAACTGTCCCTGTCGCGCTCGGCAATCACCCGGATAAGACGCGGCGAGCGTAAGCCGTCGCTTGATGTCGCCTTGCGCCTTGAGCGCATCACCGGCTTGCCGATTGGCGCACTGGTGGGGGCGGGGGCGTGATTTACGGCTCCGTCTGTTCCGGCATCGAGGCGGCGACGGCGGCTTGGCATCCGCTCGGATGGCGCCCTGCGTTCTTTTCCGAGATCGAGGCGTTTCCGCGCGCCGTCCTGCAACATCACTATCCCGAGGTTCCCCTGCATGGCGACTTCACCACGATTGAAGCCGGGGACTACGCCCCAATTGACCTTTTGGTCGGCGGAACACCTTGCCAGTCCTTCTCCGTCGCCGGCCTCCGAGGCGGCCTGGGCGATGACCGTGGCAACCTGGCGCTTGAATATCTTAGGCTGGCTGACCGACTGCGCCCCCGATGGCTGGTTTGGGAGAACGTCCCCGGCGTCCTGTCGTCGAACGGCGGACGGGACTTTGGAGCCATACTCGGGGGCATGGTCGAACTCGGGTATGGGTTCGCCTACCGAGTGCTTGACGCTCAGTTCTTCGGAGTGGCCCAACGACGCCGCCGTGTGTTCGTTGTCGGATATCTTGGAGACTGGCGACGTGCCGCTGCGGTTCTTTTTGAGCGCCACAGCTTGCAAGGGCATCCTGCGCCGCGCCGAGAAGCGGGGTCGCGCGCTACCCAAAGCCTTACAACTCGCTTTGGAAACAGCGGCCCAGACCTCCCAGATGCAGAGGCCGGATGGCTGATTTCCGACGTCGCTGAGACGTTGATGGCTGCGGACCACAAGGGTCCAGGCCATAATCGGGACCACAATTTTATCGCCCGCACCCTCAGTGCGCGCCATGACGGTTCGCCATGCATCGACCGCGGCCCGAACATCGTGCCGGTCGCCGTTTTCGATCCCAACCAGATCACCAGCAAGGCGAACGGGTCGCGCTGTGAGCCTGGCCTGTCGCACACGCTACCGGCGACGGCGAACGCGCCGGTTGCCTTCAACATCACGCCCAGCAACAGCAACAGAGACTATAACGCGCGTCTAGCTCGCTACGCGCAAGCCATCACCGCAGGCGGCCACTGGCCCGGCGCGCGCGGCGGCGATTTGGTGGTGCGGGGAAACGATCACGTCTTTGCAATCCAAGCGAGCGTGATCAATCGCAGCGATGGCGCGGGGCCACAGGGCCCAGGATGGGACTCCTCGGGCGCGAGCTTCACTCTCACGAAATCGGATCAGCACGCCGTGGCTTCGACATTTGGCCGCCAGGTTCGGCGCTTAACCCCCCGTGAGTGCGAACGCCTGCAAGGCTTTCCCGACGACTTCACCGCCGTTCCCTATCGCGGCAAGCCCGCCGCTGACGGCCCGCGGTACAAGGCGCTTGGCAACTCGATGGCCGTTCCGTGCATGGCGTGGATTGGGCGCCGCATTGCGATGGTGGACGCGCTTAATTGCCAAGCAGAATCCCCAAACCCCCAGGAGCAAAACACGTGAGCCAACTGAAAAACAACACACGCAAGTTCGTGGAATATCCTGACCTCCCGATCAACCGGATCGCTGACAAGTACCTGCCGGACGCCAAGGCGCATCAGGAGCATCTTGCTGACATCGCCCGCGCGAACAAGGGGCGCGGTTTCGCCGTCGCCAAGGTGCGGGCGTGAACTGGACCGAGGCAGAATTGGCCCGGTTGCAAGAGCTTGTCGGGCTTGGGTGGGCGCGGCAACGCATCGCCGCCGACCTCGGGCGCACTCTGGACGCCATTAAGGCGCGTATAGCCCAAGGCGACTTTGACAAGCCCTCGGTTCGCGCGTCTCACTGGTGGACGCCGGAGGAAGAAGCGAAGCTGGAGGAACTGTGGCGGGCGGGACTTTCCGCCGGTGAGATCGGGCGCATCCTGGGCAAGGGTCGCGGCGCTATCGCCGGGGCGTGCGCTAGGCGCGGGCTTAAGCGCGGCTTTGATCGGGCGCGCGAGATCAGATCAATCTCCTCTGCGGTGCGAGCCGAGAAGTCGCCCGTCCGCAAGCGCGTGGCGAACTGGTCAATCTCCAAAGTCCCCGCGCCAGCCGACGTGCAATTGTACGTCCCCAAGACACACACCGTCCCGCCGACCGCAAAGCATTGGCTTCAACGTTCGTTCGGTGAGTGCGCTTTTCCTGTAGACGGAGCCGGGGTTGATCTGGTTTCGTGTTGCCGCAAAGGCTGGCGCACAACACCGGACGCAGCCGCCTATTGCACGGAGCACAGAGCGGTCATGTATCAACCGACACGCAGCGACCTTAGCGGGCTGGAGAAGGTGGTATGACCATCCTCGCAATCGACCCCGGCCTCTCAGGCGCGCTTGCGTTCCTCAAGCCCTCTGGCGCCCTCACTGTCATCGACATCCCGACGCTGCAATTAAAGAAGCGCGTGATTGACGAATATGCGCTGGCGCGGATCGTAGACGAGTGGGCGGTGGAGGTGCGCGAAGTCTGGCTTGAACAGGTCGCCACACGGCCAGGAGAGGGCGCGGTCGGCGCGTTCACATTCGGGCGCGGCTATGGGCTGATACGCGGTATCTGCGCCGCCAACTTCCTGACGATCCACGACGTAACACCGCAGGTGTGGAAACGCGCGCTTAACGTGCCGGCGGAGAAGGATGGCGCACGCGCCGCCGCGTCTCGCTACTTCCCTCGCTACGCAGGCGAGTGGGCGCGCGTGAAGGATGACGGGCGAGCCGAAGCCGCGCTGATCGCGCTTTATGGTTCACGACAGATGCAAGCGAGGGCGGCATGAGCCAATCCCTCACCGGCGCTGGCTGGTACTTCTCCGCGTCTCACCGCGACCCGATCCGCCAGGAGCTGCACGGCCACTCCTACGAGGTCACCGCCTATTGGCCCTCGGAACCGCCGCGCGATGCGATGGTCCTGCAATGGACCCTGCGCGACGTGTTGAAGGGTTTCGACCATGTGACGCTGCCCGACGAAATGAGCCGCGCTGAGAACCTAGCCCGCGCCATCGGTTCGCTGATCGACGGATGCGTGCGGGTGGACATTGCCCGGCCTTCCGAGCGCCTGCGGTGCGAGGTCTGGCTGTGATGACGGTCTGTTACCACGGAACGCCGATCACGCCGCAAAGCGCGCTCTTGAAACTCGCCGGGCGTCACTTCTGCGTCTCGTATTTCAACCGGACGAAGACCAGCCTCCCGCTGATCGAGGGCATCGCGTCCAGCCTCATGCTCGACAACGGCGCGTTCTCGGCATGGCAGGCGGGCGTTGATCTTAGCGATGCCTACTGGTCCGGCTATTTCGATTGGTGCGACCCTCTGCTGGATCGCCCGACGACGTGGGCTGTCATCCCTGACGCCATCGCTTCGGGAACCCAGGAGCAGGACCGGCTGATCGGGCTTTGGCCGCACGGCGACCGTGGAGCGCCCGTCTACCACCTGACCGACGACTTTATGCAGCCGCTTTCGCGCCTTGTCCGGCTGACGCAGGAGTGGCCGCGCGTCTGCATCGGATGGGCACACCCGCCGTCAACGCACCCGATCAACGGTGTCGCGTTTGAGCGCGCGATGGATGCGCTCTGGAACGAGCTGGCGCGGCATCATCGCCGCACGCCGGTCGTTCACATGTTTCGCGGGATGCAGCTAGTCCGGTCCCGGTGGCCGTTTGCGTCGGTGGACTCGACCGACGTGGCCCGCAATCACAACCGCCCACAGAACACGCCCGAGGCCATGGCCGCTCGTTGGGATGCGGCGCAATGCCCGGCGCGTTGGGAGTTGGCGCCCTCTCCTTTAGAATTGGACTTTGCATGACGAACGCATTCGAGACACACAACATCGGCCACCTGTCGCCGTCGTCCATCAACCTCTGGCTTAACGCGCCGTCGTTGTGGGTGCTTGAAAAGCTCTTGGGCCACCGTGGGGGTGTGGGCGCCGCCGCTCACCGTGGCACGGCGACAGAGGCGGGCGTCAGCGCGGGGCTATTCGACCACGACCTGACGCTTGACGCCTGCGTCGCCGTCGCGTTGCCCATCTATGACCGCCTCACGGCGCTGTCAGGCGACCCTAAGCGCGACACCGAGCGCGGCGTTATCCCCGGCATGGTCAAGCAAGGGCTCGCCCTACGCACGCACGGCGTCCCGATCCGGCCCAACCGGGGCGACCAGCACAAGGTCGAAACGTCGCTTGATGGCGTCGGTGTGCCGGTGATCGGCTATCTCGATTGGATGTTCGCCGATGAAATCCTTGACCTGAAAACGACGCTCCGAGTTCCGTCCGCCATGAGCGAGACGCACCTGCGCCAGGCGTCCGTCTACAAGCGGGCGCACATGGATAAGCGCGTGCGGTTTGTCTACGTCAGCGACAAGAAGTCAGAGACGCACACGCTCACGCGCGAGCAATACGACGCCGCCATTGTCCAGCTTACAGGCGCGGCTTTGCGGTTGCAGAAATTTCTTGCCATCTCGGCTGACGCGCGCGAACTTGCCGCCATTGTTCCGCACTCGTCGGACAGCTTTTACTTCAACGACCCGGCGACACGCGCCAAGTCGGTTGAAGTGTTCGGTTACTGAAAGGCGACCAATGGCGACGTTCACCGTCAAGAAGTATCAGCACAAGACGCGCGGGCAACCGCTGCTTGGCTTTACCATTCACAGTGGCGAACACGAAGTGTGGCGCGGCGATGGCTTTATTGAGCCTGAATATCGCGCGGCTTCCATTCAAGTCGCCCTGCGTGAACTGAACGGCCAACCGCCTGTCATCAAGGGCGAGAATATTCTTGACCGCACGGCGATGATCCTGGCGGATTGGTCGCGCCGCAGGTTCCCTGAACACGCGGCGTAAGAGATGGGCGGCCCGACCCTTTCGGGTATGTGTAAACTGAGGAAAGAACGAACATGGCACTAGGATTGCAGACCGAAGCCGGTGGCGGTGAAAACTTCCTTCCGGTGGTCAAGTACGACGCGCGGGCCGGGCGGGTGTTCCGCATCGACCGGCATCAGGACAGCGCGGGCAACTGGTCATCCGACGATGTGGACATCACGTCCACGTTTCAGGGCGCGTTCGACCTTGGCGCTATCGAGGTCGGCTGGGTCTATTTCGTCGCGGGCCAGGGTCCGGCCTGGGCGGTTGTCCCGCTGGGTCAGCCTCTGCCGGCCCGTCCGTCCGAGAACCACAAACAGTGCTTTCGCCTCAAGGTGAAGCTCGGCAAGGCTTGCGGCGGTGATGTGCGTGAGTTCGCATCCCAGGCCAAGTCGGTGATCGGCGCGGTGGACAAGCTGCACGACGCCTATACGGCTGGGCTCAAGGACAACCCCGGCAAGGTTCCCGTGGTCGCCATGACAGGCACGACGGCGATCAAATCGACGGGCAAGGGGCAGACCTCGACCAACTACGCTCCGATCTTTGAGATCAAGTCCTGGGTGGATCGTCCCGCCGACTTCGACACTACGCCCGCCCCTGTGGCGCCAGCACCCGCGCCGGTCGAGGCCGACGACACCGAGTTTTAAGAGACCTCCTCCCCGAGGCATCTAGGCGGGGCGTGAAAGCGTCCCGCCACTTTTTCAAGGGTCAAACGTGGTCAACGTGTCACCGATCCTAAGCCCCGATAAATCCGACATGACGGCCCACCTGGGGCTTCTGTTTGGTCGCGCCATCACCGGCAAGGTCGAGATAACGGGCATCCACGTCGATAAGGAAACCAAGGGCCGGACGCGCACGCGCTTCTTCGCCACTGACGACCTCGAGGCGGCGGCGGACTACGCATCCGGCCTGAACGCTCAACACGGTTGGAATGTCTACGTCGGCGCGGCGCTCCGCAAAGACGACGTGTTTCCCGACACCACCGCTGACGATACCGATTTTTTGCGCGCCTACGCCCTTTGGGCCGACGCTGACACCGAAGCCCAGCTACAGAGCGCAAGGGCCGCCTACGCAGGCTGTGACCCCGCTATCGTGGTGGTTACGGGGCGAACGCCGGAACGCCGCGCGCAGATGTGGTGGCCGCTCGAAACCCCCATAGACGACGCCGACACCTTGCGCGCTGCGACGCGCGGCATCGCCACGGCGTTAGGGACGGATCGCGTCGTCTGCACCGCAAAGCAGTTGATGCGCCTTGCCGGATCAATCGCCTGGCCGAAACAGAACAAGCCGGGCCGCGTGCTGGAGCGCACCGAGCTGGTGCGGATTGAACGCGCGCCGCGCGAGTTTGCGATTGAACAGATCGAACGCGCCTTCCCGCCCGTCACCGTGGCGCAATCAAAGGCAGACGCGCCGCCTGAAATCACCGTCGCCCCAGCTGGCGCGCTCGGCCTTGAGGAGAAGGTCATGGACGGGCGCGAGGGCTACGCCTTCCGCCTCGTGCGCGCCACGCTGCGCCAGTACGTCGGGGAGACGGGATCGGCGCCCACGGCGGAAGAACTCTACAAGGAAGTCGGGCCGACCTACTTCCGGCGCGTTGACCAGAACCGACCAGGGCGCGGTCCGACGTTCCTGCTGGCGAAGTGTCAGGAAGCCGTGCGCGCCTTTCACGCCGGCCAAATCCCCGGCATGGCGACGCTTGACGAAGCCGTCACGACCTGGGCCGAGAGGACGCATGACGACGGCCCTTTGGACGAACCGGAGGATAGTTACCCACCGCCGGAAGGTCCGTTTCGCGCCTCCGACCTGACAGGCGAACCGCCTGAGCGCGTCTGGGTGGTGGATGACTGGATCGTCGCCGGGGCGGTCAATTCGCTCTACGGCGACGGTGGCCTAGGCAAGACGCTCCTGGCGCAGCAGCTTGCGTGTTCCGTCGCCACCGGCGTTCCGTGGCTAGGTATCCCGGTCAAGCAAGGGTCGGTCCTCGCTATCTTGTGTGAGGATGAAAAGGACGAGCTTCACCGGCGCCACAACGCCATCAAGGCGGCGATGGGTCACACCATCGGCAACCCATTCAACGACGTCTGGCTGTGGCCTAGGGTCGGTGACGACAACGCCCTGATCCGTTGGGATAAGGATTCAAAGCCTATCGTCGGCGCGTTCTGGGAGCGGATTGAACAACAGATCGAGGCCGTCCAACCGTCGCTCCTGATCCTCGACACGCTGGCCGACTTCTACGCCGGATCGGAGATCGACCGGCCCCAGGTGAACTATTTCGTGAAGACACTGCTGGGCGGCCTTATCAAGCGCCAGGCGGCCAAGGGACATTCCCTGACCATCCTCCTGCTAGGTCACCCCTCTGTGGCCGGGAAGGCGTCAGGGAGCGGCTACAGCGGCTCGACGGCATGGAACAACGCCGTGCGTTCGCGCATCTATCTGACGCGCCCTGAAGAGGGCTCAACCGACGACCGGATGCTGACGCGCGGCAAGGCGAACTACGCCAAGTCTGGCGACGAAACAGCCATCCGGTTGTTCTTTGACCAGGGCGTGCTGCACCCCTGCGATGACGCCGAGGATGGGGATAGCGTGCTGTTCGCCGCACGCGAGGAAGCGTGCGCGCTGGTGGACAAGGCGTGGGCGTCAGGGCGTCCCTACGCAGGCCGCAAGGAACACCCCCGCTATATCTTCAAGGCCCTGCCGGCGGACATGATGAAGGCCGGTTTCAGCCCCTCCGTATCGCGCCAGGCCCTGCGCGAATTGATCACGGATGACGCGGTTATCAGCCTCGCCAAAGGCCGCGACAAGCGCGGTTATCGCACCTCAAGGTCCGGCGAATGACCGTGAACAAGACGCTAACTCATGTGGGCGGTGATGTGGGCGGTGATTTTACCGCCACACGTCATGTCTTTGAAATGCTTACGAAAAATGTGGGCGTACGCCACACCGCCACAATGTGGGCGTACGCCCACAAATTAACGAACAAAGACAAACGCTTAGGGGTCGCGCGTACGCGCGCGCGCGTTTTAAGGGTTTTG
>Ga0315904_10008676_pt1 | contig 13402 bp, 26 predicted proteins | sample LakEriMetagenome_6_FD_203529 | JGI IMG/M metagenome (GOLD analysis project Ga0315904, IMG submission 203529) | Freshwater fungal communities from buoy surface, Lake Erie, Ohio, United States - Buoy 12 MA120 | ecosystem: Environmental > Aquatic > Freshwater > Lake | place: USA: Lake Erie, Ohio... | reverse complement strand
TTAGCACGAGGCTGTGAGAAGAAACATCACGATGCTGCGAAGGAGAGGTTAGAGAATGACTTACTGCATTAAGTGCGGTCACGAACTCTACGACACCGTATGCATCAAGGACAACTGTCGCTGTGTCTGTGAAAGGACTTCCTCATAATGGCTACTAAAAAAGTAAAGCCTGTATCTAAAATTAAAGCACAAATGAAACCTCCAAGTGCTACTGGCTATTTGGCAGAGGCTGTTAAGGCAGTTCGCATTATGGACCAGAAGAAGAAGTTGAAGTAATGGCTAAAGTAACTGGACCTAAGACTTACGGACCATACAAGGGTTCTAAGCAAAACGGTGGTCGCTCTATCGTTGTGAAGTATGACCCAAAGTCTCAGAAGACTACGAGCACCAATGCTGCTCGTGATAAGAAAGAGAAAGAATTAGGGCGAAAGTTATCTAAGAACGAGCACGTTGACCACAAGGACAACAACAAGGACAACGGTGGTTCAAAGAACTTGCAGGTAATGAAAGCCTCCGAGAATATCGGTAAGGGAAACAAGAATAGGAAGAAGAAAAAATAATGGTTGAAAAAGGAACAGTAGCGGCAATCCTAGAAGTTGCTAAAGCAGAAGTAGGAACTATTGAAGGTCCTAAAGATAACGAGACCAAGTACGGTGCTTTCACAAAGGCTAACTTCTTACCATGGTGCGGAAGTTACGTAATGTGGTGTGCAGCCCAGGCTGGCGTAAAGGTTCCTAATACTGTATCTACAGTTGCAGGTGCAGCAGCGTTTAAGAAAATGGGTACTTGGTTCGAGGCAGACTGTGGACAATCACCACAACCTGGAGATATCCTGTATTTTGATTTCCCAGGAGATGGCGTTGACAGAATTTCTCACGTAGGTATATGTAAGTCAATCAAGTCAGACGGTGTTGTCTACGCTTACGAAGGAAACACTAGCGGCAAGAAAAAGGGAAGCCAAAGAAATGGCGGCGAAGTTTGCGAGCAAGTACGTGCATACAAGACCAACAAGGAAAAGGTTATGGTCTCAATCGTAGGTTGGGGTCGCCCTAACTATAAGGGTAACGAAGTCACTGCTAAGGTACCCGTCACACGGGCTCCAGCGTTCCCAGGACGCATTAACCCAGGAGACAAGGGTGAAGGCGTCAAGGTCGTACAGCGTGCCCTAGGACTCCTTGCAGACGGCGATTACGGTCCCGCCACAAAAAAGGCTGTCATTGCTTTCCAAGACAACCATGACGTAGTTGACTCAAATGGTATAATTGGCCCTAAGACTTGGGCGGAACTGGTTAAGTTCCTCTAATGTACTATTTGACCCATATCACCTTTCAAGGTGTATTTTTGGTAAGTTTGGTACTAATAGTCATTATTGGCGTAAAGTGGGCAGATAAAGACTAAACGGACATCTTAACCTACAACCCTCCAGGGATACCTAATGGTATTCTTGGGGGGTTCTTCTTTGAAGGGGTGAGCATGACAACAATCGTTGGAGTTCAGTACAAAGACAAATGTGTTCTTGCTGCTGATAATCAGGTAACTGGTGATGGCGGACGTCGTTACAACCATCCTGACATGAAAAAGATTGCACAACGTGGTTCTTTCCTAATTGCAGGAAGTGGAGAAGTACAACCTTGCGATGTTGTACAACACATGTGGAACCCTCCAAAACTTACCGCTAAAGATTATGATGACATTTATCACTTTATGATTACCAAAGCAATGCCTTCCCTCCGCAAGTGTTTGACCGATAATGGTTATGACTTCAATGAAGGAAAGGGGGAAGGGAAAGCAGATGAGAATAGGTTTAACTTTCTCATTGCTGTGGGGGGCGAACTTTTTGATATAGCCGATGATTTATCGGTTTGTCGTTCTGGAGATGGAATCTACGGAGTAGGTTCTGGTTCTGACTACGCAGTCGGTGCTATTCATGCTGGTGCTAAACCAGAGAAAGCAGTTGAGATTGCTTGTAAGTTAGACGTTAATACTTCAGGGCCAGTTCAAATAGTGGAGCAGTACAAGTAACCTGATAGGGTGGACTAATGACCGAAAACTTTTATACTTCAAACAAGGAAAAGAAGCGCCTTGTCAACATTGCAGAGCAAGCACAGTTTCTAAAAGAAAAGAAAGAAGCCCCATTCGTTAAAGCGTGGGAAGAAGCACAGATTAAGGCTGCAACAATGCAGTCTGTATTGGACTATGCCGTAGAGCAGTTCACAGAGCACAAGGATGAGTTAGAGCCAGATATCGTGGAAAAGACAACAGCACTTATTGAAGAACGACAGACAGAGATTAAAGAGTTCCTAATGACCGAAAAAGAACGTTACTTAGCAAGCATTGGCATTCAGGAAGACTGATAATAGGCGGTATGCCTAGAGGGAAGAAAGAACCAGAACTGGTTAAGGGTGGCAAAGGTCCGTTTAAACTAAACCAAACGGCACCAATATTTAACGACAGGCGCACAAAACGTAACAGAGACCGTTCGACACAACTTCGGAAATCTATTGAACGGAGTTCACAAGAATGAAAAACGGATTTAAGTTGTTTGGCAACATCCTCCTTCGCATCGTTGCAGTATTTGCTGCTAGCGGTCTTGGAGTTATTGGCGCTGGCTCTATCGCAGGTATCTCAGTAGTTAACGCAGTTACAGTTGCTGGTCTTACAGCAGTTGCAGCAGTTGTTGAAAAACTTGCTCGTGGCTTTATGAACGATGGAAAACTCTCTCTTGATGAGATTAACTCTGCATTTGCAGCAGTTGATGTTAACTCTAAGACAGCAGCAGACCTTCAAGTAGAGGCAAACCAGTCAGGAGCAGCAATTACAATTGAGCCTGTTGCACCTGCTAAAGATAAAGACCCAGAGTACAACTAACCACCAGTCTTATAAAACCCTGAGCCTTTGAACTGAAGGCCAAAAGAATTAAAGACACGTTGAAGAGCGTAGCCGCACTTATCGCAGACATAGTTAGGTTCTGCAGAGTGAATGCTACGCTCTTTTTCGTAGTCTAAATCGCACTGTATACATGCGTATTGATACTTTGGCATTACGGTATTAAAACATACTTTCCAGTAGCAGACTCATTAGATGCTGTAGTTGTAGTTGCAAGTATGCTTGCATAAGTAGCGTCTACAGAACCTTGACGCATTAAAAGCCAAAGGCCTGCAATAGAGGCAGTTGCATTAGAGGTGCCAGCCGTAAACCTTGTAGTTCCGTTTGCGTTAGTTACAAACCAACGACCGTTAGCGTAAAAGTCCACTGCAGAAGATACGTTGCTATAGCGAGCAATGTAAGGCTTTGCCTTGCTATCCCATGCAATTGGTTGGCTTCCAGCCCAAGGGTTATCTGTTGCGCCTACCGCTACAACATCCGCAATGCAGGCAGGTGAGTTGATTGCTGTTTTATTACTGTTGTTTCCTGTTGCTGAAATGACAGCAACATTGCGTGCTTTGAGTGTTGCAATCTGCTCAACCATGCCTGCAGGGACTTTGCAACCAGCAAACACTCTACCCTGTGAGATGTTTACTACTGCAATATTGTATTTTTCTTGATTAGCAATAACCCAATCAAGAGCCATCTTCACTGACTCTAAAGTGTATAGACCAGCATTACCGTTTGGATTTACTCCAACGATACGGATTGGCAATAACTTTGCTGAAGGGTTTACCTTTGCAACAATAGAGAGCATCTGTGTTCCGTGGTCAAGTGCTCTATCTTTAAACGCAGGAAGTGCTGAAGCGCCTGCACCTTCCATAGAAGGTTTTCCGTTTGCACAGGTGTAAGACTCAACTACGCAGTATTCGGCAACAATCCTGTCGCTAAATAGTGATGGGGTTGTTCCTGTATCAATAACCGCAATTGATGGTGGTACGTTGGCGTGTGCTGGTACACCAGTTGTACCTATAAACACTGCTGTTACTAAAAAATAAACTAACTTCTTCATTTTGCCCTCTTTCGTTGTTCTTGCCCTTAGAGTACAAGACTGACTTTAGATAACACAAATTACAAACGGCATTTGGCTAAAGACGTTATATCTTCTTAAGAAGGTAGACTTAGTTGGAGCATACACCGTAGCCATAGGGGGTAAAATAAAACTATGATTTCTAACCAACAGTTTGGTTTAAAGCCATCTATTACCGCTAGCAAACAGGCTATGCCTGAAAGCGTTAAGTACGATGGCCCAGCAGGGTTAGAGGTCAGTGGTGTTCAAAATAAGTTTGCTGCTAATTCAGGTAAGTATCTTCCTAAGCCAGGGTTTGGGTCATAGTGAGTACTGCAGTTAGTCCAACAGAACTTACTGCTTTAGACCGCTGCGATAAATGCGGAGCACGAGCAATGGTTCGTGCAACTCTCCGCACAGGAGAACTATTCTTTTGCGGACACCACGCTAAAGAAACTGGTTACACATTGGTACAAGCATCTGTAGAGATTTACGACCCAGAAGGATTTTTTGATTATGCCGATAGATAACAAAGCCATAACAAGCGTTCCGTTAACAACGACCGCTTACTACTACCAACGACGTCCAGGTAACGAGAAAGTTGCAAGTGGAATTTTTGGTGGACCTAAAGGTGACTACGGCAACTACAACGTTGGCAACATGACTCAGATGGAACTCAATAGACCAAGACAGAGGCAAACAGGTGGGTAACTTAAACTCAGGGCAATTTAACGAAGCGTTTGACGTTGGAGCACAGCAACGACGTAAGAAGGAACGCCGTGGTCTTGCTGGGGCTTACGTAGGTCTTGGTAACTATTGGTACAACTATCCTTACGTGTACGGAACTATGGGAACTGGTGGTTCCCTTACATCCTCTTATGAGCAAAATAAAAACCCAAACAAAGAAACTGCAGCAGACCACGTTGCTCAAGCAATGGGTGCTGCAACTAATGGTGTTGTTGATACTGGAGTTACGTCATCAACTTCAGATGGTGGCGGTATGGGCGGAACATTGACAGGATTGTCAGGTACATCTGGATGAGTAAACAACTTAACCGTAAAGTTCTTAAAATTAATAATCGCCAAGAAGTTACAACAGGATTTGTTTACACACCAGATAAAGGTTACAAGTCTGTAGCAGAACCAAGTATTGTTACTTGGACTGGTTCTGGTAGAGGTGTACAAGGTGAATCAGTTAACTCTGGAACTGGTTCAGGAAAAACACAACTACTTAAGAACCGAAAAGCAATTTAAATCTGCTTTAATAAGAAGTTGTAGGGCACATCAGCATTCCGAGGGGAATACTTGAAACTTCTGCGTATATTCGCAGCACTAAACGGAATCCTTAGTCGTATTTACTTTATATTAGGAGCAGGATTTATTTTCCTGCTTCTTTCGATGATGCCTGCGTACGCAGACGGCGAAGCGACTCCTCCTGTGCAAGACGTGATTCTTGTATCCACGGCGGATTCTTCAACTGCAACTGCAGGACCCGCACCTTCATCTTCAACGGATACGAGTTCTGGAAATACGACACAACCCACCCCGCAACAAAACTCAACAACATCAGAAACATCACAACAATCTGAGACACCTACAGTCACCTCCATTACTACTAAAATTGAGGATGCGACCTTAACACTCAACAACGCCGTTGAAAGCGCAACTGCAGCAGTTCAAGCAGTCCCCAGTGTAGAGGCAGTAGTTGCTGCAAGCCCTGTAGCAACTCAAGCAGTAGAGTCAGCCACAGTAGCCATCACTGCTGCTACTACCGCTATTACGGCTGCCGAATCCGCTACAGCAACCGCAGTAGTTGCTCAACAAGCCGTCGAATCTCAAACTGCAGTTGTGGCTGTAGCAACTACCGTTGTGGAGTCAGCAACCGCAGTAGTCACACTTGCCACAGCAGCAGTAGATTCTCAAACAGCAGTAGTGGCTACAGAAACTTCAGAATTAACTACTCTTCAAAATACTCCGTCTGATTCAAAGACTTACACAACTGCAGGATATGTAGCCCCTGTTGCTCCAGAGACACCTACAGTAACCACAACAACTCTTCCTCCTATGTGGGATGCAGCCACCAAAATCTCAACCCCATTTGACATCAAGATGGGCAACACTGTTTATGAAGGACAAGGCACAGCAAGCCAAATTTATGTAACCTCAAAAGCAACAATTACATTTGGTGTAGGAGACTTTAACTGGTCTGATTTCCCACAAGGTGCACATATCTCAGTATTTGGCAGTGATTTTATGAGTGCTGGACCTGGTGCTGGAATCACTGTTACAACCACAGAAACAACTTTAGCAGTTGATTGGGACCTCCATAGATTTGGAGATAACAACGGTCCTATTACAAACGTTAATTGGACAATGACAGTTAATCCTGAAACAGGTGAATGGACAGGAGTAGGAACAGTTGCTGGAAACACAACAAACCTCTACGGTGGTCCTCGCATTGGTGTACGGTTAGCAGCAGGTCAAACAGTTCAACCTATGGCTAACGTTTCAAATGAAACTTTAACTTCTCAAATTGAAAGCCAAACAGCGGTAGTAGCAACAGAGACTGCAGTACTAACAACTCTTACAGAAGAAAAAGTGGAGGCAGTAGCAGAACTTACAACTGCTCAGACCACACTAACAGCAGAGACTCAAGTACTTACATCATTACAAGAAACAGCAACAGCAACTATTGGTACTGCAAACACTTTGGCGGATACTGCAGTTACAAAAGTAAACGAAGCAGTAACAGCGCTTACTACAGCCGTAGCAACTGTTAGTAACGCTTACGCAGAACAACAAGCGGCAATTCAAGCAGAAGCAGCAAGAATTGCTGCTGAACAAGCCGCTGCTGCTGCCGCAGCCGCTGCAGCCGCTGCTGCATACGTTCCACCAGCACCTCCTGTTGTAACTCCTGACCCTGTTCCTGAACCTCCTGCAGAGGAGCCACCTGCAGAGGAGCCACCAGCAGAGGAGCCACCTGCAGAGGAGCCACCAGCAGAGGAGCCACCTGCAGAGGAGCCACCTGCAGAGGAGCCACCTGCAGAGGAGCCACCAGCAGAGGAGCCACCTGCAGAGGAGCCACCAGCAGAGGAGCCACCTGCAGAGGAGCCACCTGCAGAGGAGCCACCTGCAGAGGAGCCACCAGCAGAGGAGCCACCAGCAGAGGAGCCACCAGCAGAGGAGCCACCTGCAGAAGAACCTCCTGCAGAAGAACCTCCTGCAGAAGAACCTACTTCTGAAGAGGTAGAGGCTGTTGTAGATGATTTACTTTCTGATGGAAAACTATCTGCTGCTGATGCGGAAGAAGTTCTCGACGCTTTAAACGCCGACGGTGAAATTTCTAAAGAAGAAGTTAATTCTTTATCCGATGCACTTGCAGCAGATGGAAAGTTAACTTCTGCCGAAAAAGAACTTGTTGCTGATGCCCTTATTGCATCTGTTGCATCGGGAGAAACACTTACATCTGAACAGATTCAAGAGGCTGGTATTGCATACGGAGACTTACCTGCCGAAACTCCTGTTGATGTTAGAACTGATGAACAAGGAAATGCTGTCATAATTACTGCAGAAGTTGCAGAAGCATTAGTGTTACTTGAAAATCCCGCAGAACTACTTGGCGAATTATTCTCGGACCCAGGTCAGGCTCTGTTAGCCCTTGGAAGTATCGGGGCAGATATGTCTACTGAAGAACGTGAAGAGGCAACCGATATGGTTGTCGCAACTGTTGTTGCTGCGGGTGCTGCTATGAACGCAGTAGGTGCTGCAGCAGGTGCTGCTGGTGGTTCGTCCTCTGGCGGTACTGGTGGAGGCGGAAGTTCTGGTGGTGGAGGCCCATCGGGTGAGAGTAAAGGCGTAAGGAGACGTAAGTCGTGAAAATACTAAAAGACATGATTGACCAACTCTGGACTCTACTTGGCATGTTTATTGCTTGGGTAGTTCTAGATGGAAGCGCAAAGACAATTGTGGGGTACGCAATTATTGCAACATTAGTTGCATGGGCAATTACGTATCCGCTGCGTAACCGAGACGAATAAGAGACCATTGGTCTGAGTAGGGCATAGTTAGGAGAATCATGGATATCAATACACTTAAGGCAGCAGGAGCCACTTGGCTTCGTGCATCCCTTGCAGCAGTTGCTGCTCTTTATATGAGCGGTATTACTGACCCAAAGACTTTGGCTAACGCTTTCGTTGCAGGTCTTCTTGGCCCAGCAGCAAAGTTTGTTAATCCAAAAGACCCATCATACGGGTTCGGCAAGAAGTAATTTAAAGGAGACGCACCAGTGACTAATACCTTTGCAACTATTGGCATTGTCGCTGGTGCTCTCATTAGTCTAGGAGTGCTCTTGAGTCCTTTATACAAGAAGTTAAAACGTTGGGGTCAATGGATGGAACGTTTTATGAGGGACTGGGAAGGCGAAGAGGCTTCACCAGGGCGAGATGCCGTTCCTGGAGTTATGCAAAGACTAAACAACATGGATGGTGAGTTAAGCCAAAATGGTGGCTTTACTACGGTTAAAGACCGAGTAGACCGTCTCTACGAAAACCAAGCCGTAATTATGGATGCCTTTGTAGAGATGGGCGAACGTCTTATTAGCATTGAAAATTGTCTGACGAATACTAAGACTCAAGAAGATAAGTAAGGGAACATAGGACTATGGGACAGATGAACATGGCACACGCTGGTCACGGCAACAGCACCGAGAATCCTTTTGACTGGATTGGTAAGAAAATTGCTGGACGTTCCGAAAACATGCAACATTCAATTTTGCAATCAGGTATGCAAGGCGCTCAACACGCTCACGAAAAAGAGATGCAAAGCGCTACACACGGTCATGAAGTTAACATGGCAGTTGTTGGACACGTACTTGGGCAAGATGCAGCAGACCGTGCACACGGGCGTAACACACACTTTTTTGACGCAGTAAATAAGCACTCAGAAGGTGGCACTCCAGTAAGCATTGACTTTGGTGACACCAGTCTTAACTACACACGTAAAGCAGCAAAGGTTCGTGCTCCAAAAGCAACTTCTGCAAAACCACGTGGTCCTCAAAACATTGGTATGCCAATTAACATTGCTTCCGCTAGTAAGCCTGCTGCACCTGAAGCGCCTGCTGCACCTGCAGAGAAGAAGCCACGCTACGCACACCGTGACCCTGTAACAAACAAAATTTCTCACTACGAAGACACACCACAGGTTCTTCCCCAAAAGAAGCCAGCAAAGAAAGCAGCAGTAAAAAAGGCTGCAACAAAGAAAAAGAAGTAGTCAATGTCTGCGGCGCTTAACAAGGACACTGCTTCACACCAAGAATTTACTAAGGGTGTTTCTTTTGAATTGATTCCCCCTGACGTAAGAGCGCATGGTCAAATTGTTCGCAACTTTGGCATGATGCCGCCAGCATATTGGTTAGAATCACGTAAAACACGAATGAGTACTCCTGGTCCAATGACTGGTGGAGCACCTATTCTTAGTCCAACTCAATTTAGTCATGGGGTGATGTGGTAATGGCAACCAAAAAGAAAACCGCTGCTTGGTCTCGTAAAGAGGGTAAGAATGAAAAAGGCGGACTCAATGAAAAGGGTCGCAAGTCATACGAACGTGAAAATCCAGGTTCTGACCTTAAGCCACCAGTAAAGAAAGAACAAGCGGCAAAGTCTAAGAAATCTGCTGCTCGTCGTAAGTCATATTGTGCACGTTCTGCTGGGCAAGCAAAGATGTTTCCTAAAGCCGCTAAAGACCCAGATAGCCGTTTAAACAAAGCAAGAAGAGCGTGGGATTGCTAATGAAATGTGCAAATTGTAAAAAAGACGCTTTTTACATTTATCAAGTTACTAATAACTCACAGATTTTGTATTGCAACACTCACTTGCCAAAGTTTTTAGAGCACGCAAAAAAGGCTGGACTATTACAAACAACTGAAGCCCTTAAGAGTGTGCTTGAAGAAGGCCTTAAAAAATTTACAAATACCCCTGTTGTTGAGCCAAAGGTAGAAGAAACACCTGTTGCAGAGCCCACACCAACACCGACCCCCACACCGACTAAAAAAACGACTAAGAAAGCCGCAACAAAAAATGACACTAATTCGTAAGTTTGCTGTTCAAGGCCACTCAGTCCCAAGTTCTGCACATTCCCCTAGAGGACCATTTCCCCCAGAAGTTTTAGCAAGGCCTGAAATGGCTGTAGATGAGTATCATTCTGATTCCTTACATGCTGGTTTAGATGATGTTCGTTTTTTTAAATGTAGAGACTGTGATGAAGTCCTTATGCAAGACGAACTAGATGACCATGAGTGTGACGAATAAACCCTGACATATAGTCAATATTCTTGGATACTTACTCGTAAGGTTCCCCTAAGCGCATGGGGAAATTAACAACCTCTCTAGAGAAAGCAGAACAAACATGGCAACAAATAACAACGGTAATCTTCTAGATTCCGCAGGTGAAGTCGCTATTGACTTCGTATGGGGAAACTTCCCTATTCAACCAAACGACGTTCGCCCAGATGCAGCAAGTGCAACTCTTTCAGAATCAGTCACCACAAGAGTAGCGGGTCGTCTAGCCCCAACATTAGACAATCACATCATCGCTCTTTCAGGATGGAACGGTTTTCCACAATATTCACCAAACACAGCAGGTGAAGATGTAGCAGGTTCAGTTGACTACGTACTTGTACCTTCAGTAATTGGTCTAACAACAGCACTTGCAACTGATGCAATGAAGGATGCAACACTTGTCCCTACAACCGCAACAGCAGCAACAAACGCAGCATCAACAATCACAGCAGTTTCACGTACAGGTACAACAGCAACACTTACCTCATCAGGTGCTGGTGCTAAGTACCCAGTAGGTACAAAGATTACTGTTGCGTCTCTTGTAGCACCAGATGATGTACTTAATGGTACATACACAGTTACAGCAGTTGGTACAAACACTGTTTCATACACAACAACAACTTCAGGAGCACTTTCAACAGGTTCACTTACTGTTGCTGGTCTTACAGGTGTTGCTGGAACAATCAAGACACAGAGCATTGCAGCAGGTGCAAACACTATCTCTGCAGGTGCAGCAGTAACAATTACACCGTTTGCAGCAGCATCATAATCTGTTAGGAAATTAATATGGCTCGTGTAGCAGGCGGCAAGAGTGGTCGTGGTAAACGACGCTCTATGCCGTCTGCTCAGGAGTTAATGGGAGATTTAAGTCGCCAAGTATTTGGTGAAGAGTTTAAGGGTGCTCCTACAGCAGCATCTACAGCAGAGTTCAGAGCCATGCGTAATATTATGGAAGATGACTCTAAGGGCTTAGATTACTTTTTGTTTGACAATGAAAGAACAGATTACAATAACTTGGCTGGGTTACCAAGTTCCATGGACACCTCTTATGGTCGTCAGTTTGTTGAGTACAACCCACTTACAGGAGATGAAAGTATTCCTGGGTATTTTGGCCCTCAACTTGAAGAAGATGAATCTCCAGCACCCTTGACTGTTGTTCCAACTTCTACAACAAACCCAGAACGCCCACGCACAGTAGCGGCTGGTTATGACGCAGATGAAGAGAAGTTGACTGTAGTTTTCCGTGATGGAACGTTTTACAATTACTACGAAGTAGATGAAAATGAATGGGCAGCGTTTAAGGCTAACCGTTCTAAGGGCGCAATTATTTACCGTATGCTTGACTTTAAACCTCGTGGTCCAGCAGATGTATCTAGCGTATCTCAGGCTGCTAGAGAAGCGTATTACCGATTCTCTCGTGGCGCTCAAGTACACTCAAAGGGTAAAGCCAAGGGACAAACCAAAACCACATACAAAACATTAGGACAGAACAACAAACAAAAGAAAAGGTAGTAATGCCAAAGGTACACAACATCGGTCCAGTATTTGTTCAAGTAACTAAATTCCCCTACGAATGGGGTAGCAAAGTGGTTGTTCGTGGTTGGACCCAGGAAATTGAAGAACCATTTAGAACTTCTAAACCTTTTATACTAAGATTACCTAAGTTTAAGGCACTAGTCTGTGGTCGTTGGACTGGAGTTAAAGACGAAGAAGAAGCATTATCTGTAGCATTAGAAACACGGGAAGTGACATACGATGATTTTACGGAAGAAGCAGGATGGACACCAGCCCCAGACTCGGATAGAGAAGAGGGTGGCGAAAATTTCAACACCAGACTTGGTGCAATGGATGGAACACTCAATGTTCACGATTGGGAAATGCATCTCCGCTTGGCAGAAGAACCCAAGTGACGAAATGCTTGATGAAGTAGTTATGGGTGCAGAAGCATTCCATGCCATCGCTAAAGAGTTGAGACGAAGAAACTAATGTGTTACGCTTTGCTTGCTTTACCTCTCTCTTGGTCAGGCGACGGCCCACGCAAGTGGGTCTCGCTATTTACGGAGTAAAATGAATACGTATGATGACGATAAGTTTGAGGAAATTAATCCTGAGTTCTATTTAAACGACGAGAACTTAGCGCCTGAAGAAGTTGTTGAAGAGTTAGACGAACTATCGCAACAATTTGTTGAAAAACTAATTGATAAAATTTTAGACTTCTTAAAAGTCCTTGTAGGACATGACCTTCACGCATACCAAAAGCCTTTAGCACGTCGCATTATTGAGTCAGTAATTATTAACGACGGCGAAGAAATCACAGCGCTTGCATCACGTCAGTCAGGAAAGTCAGAGACAGTTGCTGACACAGTAGCCACACTTATGGTTTTGCTCCCACGTCTTGCAAAGTTGTATCCAGATTTGCTTGGAAAGTTTAAAGATGGTTTATGGGTTGGGTTGTTTGCACCTACTGAGTCTCAGGTAGAAACTCTTTTTAGTCGTGCTGTTACTCGACTTACGTCAGAGCGTGCAGTAGAAATTATGGGAGACCCAGAAATTGACGATGCTGCAGCACGTGTAGGCGGTGTGACTCGACAGATTAGACTTAAGAAGTCTGGTTCAACTATTACGATGATGACTGCAAACCCTCGTGCAAAAATTGAATCTAAGTCTTTCCATTTGATTGTAATTGACGAGTGTCAAGAAGCAGATGACTTCGTAGTATCTAAGTCAATTTCTCCAATGCTTGCGTACTACGCAGGAACAATGGTTAAGACAGGTACTCCAACAACAAGTAAGAACAACTTCTACCGTGCTATTCAATTAAACAAACGTAGACAAACAGGTCGTGGTTCACGTCAAAATCATTTCCAATGGGATTGGAAAGAAGTCTCAAAGTTCAACGCTAACTACGAAAAATTTATTAGAAAAGAAATGCTCCGTATTGGAGAAGACTCAGACGAGTTTCAGATGTCGTACTGCTGTAAGTGGCTTCTTGAACGAGGTATGTTTGTTACGTCCACAGTTATGGATAGATTAGGTGACACATCTTCAGAGTTGGTAAAGTCTTGGCACAAGACACCTGTGGTAGTTGGTATTGACCCTGCACGTAAAACTGACAGCACTGTTGTAACTGTAG
>Ga0315904_10008672_pt1 | contig 13403 bp, 8 predicted proteins | sample LakEriMetagenome_6_FD_203529 | JGI IMG/M metagenome (GOLD analysis project Ga0315904, IMG submission 203529) | Freshwater fungal communities from buoy surface, Lake Erie, Ohio, United States - Buoy 12 MA120 | ecosystem: Environmental > Aquatic > Freshwater > Lake | place: USA: Lake Erie, Ohio... | reverse complement strand
CGCAAGGAATGGCAAAATAGGCCCCCTGACCAAACCATGTGAGTGCCTTCATGGCGCGTTTATCCGGATGATTGTCGATTAGATCATGATGGATAGGGTAGGCAATCCACTCTACGGAAGAATCGTCTTGCAGCAACGAATATTCGCCGAAATAGATTGTGTCTTGTGCCACTGCAATTCCCGACCATAAAATGTTGTTGAACATGGTGGGAGTTGTTTTCAGGGTGTGATATGAAATTTGATTAGTCGTTAGTTCACTTTCAAAATGGCGATGCACGGTGTATTTGTGATAGAACGTGAGAAGCATATATAAGCTTGCATAGGAGCACGCTGCCAAAGCCCAACGCATGCGTTTAGGGTTTTCCCTTTTGAGAAACAGTGCCACAAGCAATAGAAGCATGAACGGAACTGTCCAAAGCGGATCGACAACGGTTATATTGTTGAATCCAACCAGATAATCAGTAAAGGGCAATAGCAGTTGAGTGCCGTAGGTCGTGCAACAATCGAGTAGTGCGTGGGTAATAAGAACGGAAGCCCAGAAGATGTACCAACGGCGAAAGGATAGCAAGTCCTTCCATTTGTTATGGCACCACTTGGCCAATGGATACGACAAAAGCAAGTGAATGAAAAGAGCGTGAGAATAGCCTCGGTGAATTTGAAGCTTGGTGATTTCATCGCTAAACAATGGATTGAGCAATACGTCGAGGTCGGGAAGAGTGCCTCCAATGGCGCCCAGAAGCTGAGCTTTATTCCCTAATTTCTTCCCAAGAAGAACTTCTCCCACTGCGGCTCCCAATACGATTTGGCTTAATGAATCCATGCTGCGAAATAACAACATAAGCTTATACAGGTTCTAATGTTTGAAATTCACTTGAAAAATGATGGTAGAAGTGAGCACGGCGCGGATGATTACAGTACATTCGAGTCAAATCTTAACAACCATGAGAAATTTTTTCTTTTCAATGGCAATTCTGGCTGCAGCCATTTTCACAAGCTGTTCGCCAACGAGTGAAGAGCAGATAGTAGCCGACACGCAAGGATTGTCAGGTAAACTTGTCCAACGCGAAGCACTGGTGCAAGTTCCGGAGGGAGTCCCCTTTTCAAAACAAAAGGTAGACGACTATGTGAAGGACTTGTATATCGCTCAAGGAGATTTTCGCTGGGAGCAAGCTGACTTCAAGATGTTATGGAGCGCCGTGCAATATGGAGATCAAACGGTTGCAATCGGTTACCAGCCGGCTGAACTTGTAGGTCTGGAAAACTCGATGTATGGACTTAATATTCAGCAAGGGGTTTGGAAGGAAGTGCATGATGCGCTGATAGAATTTATACAGCGTGAATTGTCGCAACGAGGTCTTGAAGTGGATTGGAGAACTATCTTGGTTGAAGATGACCGGGTACTTCCAATCATCACCCTCAAAATTTCGGATCGACATGTGTTAACTGCACTGCGCAATCTGAAAAACGTGCGCTACATAGAGCCACTGGATTATACGCATGCTGATATCTTAAGCGAGGATCGCTCTACTTCCGGCTGTTCGGTCAGCACATACGCACTGAATTCGGCTGATTATACTACAACAACACCAAATGCCATTTTACCCTGGAATTTTGATCTGATGAATATTCCCGCAGCATGGAGCAACGCGCAGGGTCAGGGCATCACCGTTGGCGTTATTGATGCCGGTTTGAGTTCATCACAAACGCTGTTGGGCTCTGCATTCAACAATGGCGACAGCAACGTTGGACGCACCGTAACCACGGATTATACTTTCGGAAATAGCGTTTATTCGACTTGTTCCCATGGCACGGCTATGAGTGGTTTAGCAACAGGTGCGCGCAATAACCTTGGAGCAACCACAGGTGTTGCCTACAAGGCCAGTCTCCACTTTATTCGAGGTTGTGAGGATGTTGTTCTTGATCGTTCCGCGGAACGCACGGGTTTAAAGAATGCTTTGGTAAAGATGGGCAACCGGGCAGACGTCAAGGTGATTAGTATGTCTATTGGAAATCCTCTGTACAGCAGCGTTATTGAAGACGGTGTCAATTATGCTTGGGGCGCCGGTAAAATGATGATGGCAGCAGCGGGCACATCCTTTAGTTTAACTAGTTGGTGGGGCGTTGTTTATCCTGCCGCTTTGTCCAAGTGTGTTGCTATTACGGGAGTCAAAGAGAACTTCGGTACGTGTGCCTCATGTCACGATGGGTCGCAAGTTGATTTTACAATGACGATGGAACGTTCAACGAATAGCTCACGCAATACACTTTCTTTGAATACTTCGGGGTATGCTGCGAAATATATTGGTGGAAGTTCTTGTGCAACCGCTATGGCCTCGGGGGTTGCCGCGATGGTATGGTCGGTGAATCCGAACTTCACTCGCGAACAGGTGTATAATTATTTGCTTACCACGTCACAATTCTATCCGAATCCGAACGGAAGTCGCGGTTACGGAAACCTCAATGCGGGCGCAGCTGTAAGTGCGGCTCAGGCAGGTGTCTAGTTGCATTAATGACGATCGAAATCGACGGTTATGTGCTCACTGGTAGGCACAGCCTGGCAAGTGAGTACATACCCCGATTCGACTTCACCCGGTTCAAGGGCGTAATTGACTTTCATGGTTGCTGAGCCTTCGGAAACGTGCGCTCTGCAAGTGCAGCACATTCCACCTTTGCAACTGAAGGGAATATCCATTCCACTAGACTGCGCAGCGTCCAAAATGGCGGTGCCATCCATGGGCATGAAGAAGTTGTTTTCCTGGCCATCGAACACCAATGTAACTGCACATCGTTTGCCTGATTCAACAACCGTTTCTAATGGCTTCTCTGCATTCCCGCCTGCTGTGGGATTGGGAGTTCCGAATAATTCGAAGTGAATGTTCTCCTCTGCGATTCCGCGCTCGAGAGAGAATTCTTTTACCAGACGAATAAGCGGCTCTGGTCCGCAGACGAAAACCTCATCGATGGTGTCCATTTGAATGAACCCTTTTGCAAAGCCCTCTAATTTCGTTTTGTCAATCCTTCCTGAAAAAAGATCTACATCATTCGGTTCAGCGCTCAGCACATGAAATACACGGAAACGACCCAAGAAGCGGTCTTTGAGGTCTTCGAGTTGATCACGGAAAATGATTGACTGAAAGTAGCGATTCCCGAAAATGAGTATTACTTCACTTTCTTGATCCGTGGCTAAGACACTTTTGGCAATAGAAAAAACCGGTGTGATACCACTTCCGGCGGCCACCAACAAATATTTTTTCTTCTGATTGTGGTCGATATCAGATCCAAATGTCCCCATGGGCGTCATGACCTGCATAGAATGCCCTTTCTGAAGCGCGCGATTGGCCCATGTAGAGAACTTGCCGTGCGGCACTTCCTTTATGGCAACCCTCAACTCAGGCTCATTCACACCGCTACATATAGAGTATGAACGACGGATATCTTCTCCGTTGATGGTTTCGCGCAGGGTGAGATATTGTCCTTGACGGAATTGATAGTTTTCCTTCAGTTCCTGCGGAACCTCAAATGCAATGGATACGCAATCCTTGGTTTCGCGGCGAACATCGATAACCGTTAGCGGATGGAATTTGGGTCTCATGATTTTTCTGGTGCCCGCAAAAATAGATGTGATGTTGATTTGAATTTACCTTAATCTTGTGCATTCTTAAGAAAAGTCAGTTATGGAAAATCAAGCATTGCTAGAACGTTTTCAGAACTATGTAGACGCTGAAAACAAGATTGAGGCGAAGGACTGGATGCCGGATGGATATCGCAAAACCCTCGTCAGGCAGATAGCGCAACATGCACACAGCGAGGTAGTTGGTATGTTGCCCGAAGGCAACTGGATTTCAAGAGCCCCATCGTTGCGCCGCAAGGCCATCCTTATTTCGAAAGTGCAGGATGAAGCCGGACACGGACTATACCTCTACAGTGCATGTGAAACGCTTGGCGTCGATCGCAATACTCTGATTGAGGAGTTGCTCAGTGGCAAAGCCAAATACTCATCAATCTTCAATTATCCGACACTCTCCTGGGCTGACATTGGCGCTATTGGGTGGTTGGTGGATGGAGCAGCTATTGTAAACCAGGTTTCTCTGCAGCGCACGAGCTATGGCCCATACAGCCGAGCTATGGTGCGTATTTGCAAGGAGGAAAGTTTCCATCAGCGTCAAGGCTATGAAATTATGATTGCATTGGCGAAAAACGGAAACGATGCACAAAAGAAATTGGCTCAAGAGGCCTTCAATCGCTGGTGGTGGCCATCACTTATGATGTTCGGTCCTAGCGATATTACCTCTGCACATAGTGCTCAAAATATGGCATGGAAAATAAAACGGCATAGCAATGACGAATTGCGTCAGAAGTTTGTCGATATGACCGTGCCTCAAGCAGAATACTTGGGTTTGACTATTCCCGATAAAGATCTAAAATGGAATGAATCGACGGGTCATTATGACTTCGGTGAAATTGACTGGACAGAGTTTAATGAAGTAGTGAAAGGGAATGGCCCATGCAACAAGCAGCGACTGCAAACTCGCAACAAAGCACACGAAGAGGGAGCTTGGGTGCGTGAAGCAGCCATGGCATATGCACAAAAGCAGCAAGAAAGACAAGCGGTTAGCGCCGCATAATGGAAAATAGAGATGCAATGAGTAATTCTAATTGGCCTTTGTGGGAGATTTTTATTCGAAGTAAAAACGGTTTGGCGCACAAGCACGCCGGTAGTTTGCATGCAGCCGATGCTAAAATGGCAATAGAGAACGCGCGCGATGTATATACCAGACGCATGGAAGGTGTGAGTATTTGGGTGGTGCGGAGTGCGGATATTGTAGCTTCATCTCCTGCCGACAAAGACTTCTTATATGAGCCTGCCAACGATAAGGTATACCGACACCCTACATTCTATGAGATTCCTCCTGAGGTAGGGCACATGTGATAGTGAATATTATACTGAGAGATTTCAATGAGTAATCAAGCATATTATACTTATCTGTTGCGATTGGCCGATGACACTCTTATATTGGGTCAGCGTCTGAGCGAGTGGTGTGGGCACGGTCCTATTTTGGAAGAGGACATCGCTCTTTCCAATATTGCCCTCGATTATATTGGCCAGTCAACGAATATATTCAAGCAGCTCGCCTCGCTTTCGAATGATGGCAAGGATGAGGACGCCATTGCTTTGACTCGCATGGAGTCGGAATACTTAAATGCCTTGATGCTGGAATTGCCAAATGGGGATTATGCAGCCACGATTGCTCGTCAGTATTATTATAGTTCTTTTTATCTTCTTTATCTTGAACAATTGAAGTCAAGCTCTGATGTTTTTCTTGCCGGCTTTGCAGAGAAATCAATCAAGGAAGTGAAATACCATTTGCAACATGCAACGGATTGGATGTTACGCCTGGGAGATGGAACGCCCGAAAGCCACAGTCGCATGCAACATGCAGTGAATAGTCTTTGGCCTTACTTGGGAGAGTTTTTTTTAGATGACGAATTGGATGTGCAAGCTTCAGGTGAAGGCTGGGGCGCATCTCGAGAGGCTTTGAAAGCGGCATGGACTGATAGGCTGAATTCGCTTTTTACGGAAGCCGGTCTCACTGTGCCTTCTGAAGCATGGTATCATAGCGGTGGACGCAAGGGTCGTCATACGGAGCATATGGGATTTCTGCTAGCTGAAATGCAGTTTTTACAACGGGCCTTCCCCGGAGCCAAATGGTAATATGCATAGTGCCCTGACAACACAAGACATTTGGAATTTGCTTTCTGAGGTTAGCGATCCGGAAATTCCGGTGCTGAATGTTGTAGAGCTGGGAATCGTAAGAGAAATATCCATTACTCATGATTTAGTGCGTGTAGTAATAACACCGACCTATAGTGGTTGTCCTGCAATGCGCACGATAGAGCAGGATATAGTTGAAGTCTTGGAAGAGTTCGGCATTAAAAACCACGAGATATCTACAGTACTATCGCCAGCCTGGACAACTGATTGGATGACCGATAGTGCACGTGAAAAACTTCAAGGAGAAGGAATAGCTCCCCCTCAAAAGGGTAGTGCAGATAAGGGGTTGCTTATGGGGCGCTTACGCGATGTGAAATGTCCTCGTTGCGGATCTACTCACACCAATATGATTTCTCAATTTGGATCGACAGCTTGTAAATCGTTGTATCGCTGCGAGTCTTGTCTGGAGCCTTTCGATTATTTTAAGTGCATTTAATGCAAAAAGGCCCCGAAGGGCCTATTGCTAAAGTTAGGTTTATCGTTTTAGTTTAGGTTCTAGTGTTGAATCATCACTTGGATGATTGAAGTGCTTTCAGTTCCATTCACTTTTAAAAAGTAGCATCCTGCAGGTAGTTGTTCGGTAGAAATTCGAGCGTTATGGAAGCCTGTAAAGCTGTCAATTTGCTGACCCGATACATTCATCAATGTCGCAGTGAACATATTGTTGTCTGGACTTTCGATTGTGAAGAAGTTTTCGGCAGGATTAGGGTATACGCTAAAGGTTGTTGCTTGCACATCTTCAACAGATGTTATCTCACACGGATCTACAAAGATTATTTGATTGGCAACGTTCACGCAGCCTTGGTTGTCTACGTATGTGTAGGTGATATTTTGTCCGCCTGTTCCCGGTAAAGCAGGGTAGAATGTATCCCCGAGGACACCATCACCTGCGAATGTTCCACCCAATGGTTCGCCCATCAACTGGAAGGGATTATCAGATGTGCACACACTGTCATTGGCAACGAAGATTACCGTAGGGAAGAACATTACCTCGATAATTGAGGTGGACGATGATCCCTCACAACCATTCTTATCAAGAATTACGTATTGTAATTCATGCATACCACCGCCGGCAAGACCGGGATCGAATGTGTTACCCACGACACCTTCACCCATAAAGAAGCCACCTTCCGGCAACCCCAGGAGGTTTACGGGAGTGCCTGAGATACATACAGAGTTTTGTGCTACTGTCATGGAAGCTTGCGGCAGCTCAATGAATTCGATGGTAATGGATGCAGACCCGCGACAACCATTTGGACCTTCAGCAGTTACAGCATAAGTGCGAGCTGTATCAGCAAAAACCATTTCACCTTCAGTTTGCGCAGGGTCATTCCACGTGAGCATAGCTTCAGTTTCGCAGATAGCGAGCAGCTCCACCTCACCTTCGCCGCAGAATGTAGTTGGTCCCATAGGTTCAATGATAACCTCCGGAACTTCAAGAGCGGTTACATGCACTCGGTTAGACACTCCCCAGCAACCTTCTGTATTGTATCCTTTTACGTACACAATTTCAGTCGTATCTACTGTTGTTAGCAAGAGGGTGTCGCTATTCATCCATGCATAATGTGAAGCGCCGCACGCTGTGAATAGTGATTCTTCACCGTAACAGAAGGTCGTGTCATCAATGGTGTGAATAACGACGTCCGGGTTATTACAGTCGCTCAATCGAGCATAAAATGCGTCAGTGTTTCCGTAGTTAATTTCATCACCAAAGGCAGCGGAGTTAGTGAAACCGGCAATCATTACCTTACCAAAGCGATCGCTTGCCATGCGTCCAAACCAATCGTGGCTTGAGCCTCCCATGTATGATTGCCACTGCATTTCTCCGAGGGTATTGTATTTCGAAATGAACATATCGATACCACCTGCGAGTTGCTCTTGGAATGCATCCTGTACAGTAATGTTTGATGATTCCGTAGTACCACCGATGTAGATGTTTCCGAAAAGATCTACGTGAATGTCTTTTACGCTTTCAGCTCCTGAACCAGTTACGAACTGAGACCATAAAAGAGTACCTACAGGTGAGAAACTCATGAGCATCGCATCTGAATTATTGGGAGCCAGAACCCCTGAATTGTCAAGGAAAGCAATGGGGCCTGAATTTGTATTACCACCTACAACCACATTACCCGCGGTGTCAAGTGCAATAGAATTGAAAAGATCAGCGCCTGCGCCACCAACATATTCCGCCCAATTCAATTCGAAGTTTTCATTGATGCAGGTAATGAATGCATCCGATACACCACCGAAATAGGGCATCGTAGTAATTGCAGAGAGAATGTCAACACCAGCAGTGCTTCCGCAAATGCATAGATTCCCTTCGCTGTCGAAGGTCAAATCTTTGATTTCATCAGTGCCTGTTCCACCCAAAAATGTGAACTTATCTACTTCACCGGTCGATGATACCTTGGTCAGAAAACCATCAAACGTACCACCACCATAATTGGCTTGTAATTGCGAAGAGAAAGGAACTACGCTAGAACTGGTTTTTCCGACGATGTAAATATTGCCGAATTCATCAATTGCAAGATCCTGTGTATAGTCGTCTCCATTACCACCGATGTAAACTGTCCATACCAGTTCACCTTGTTTCGTAAGTTTAGAGCAGAAGCCGTCGCGATTTCCACCTTGGTAGGAAGTTGCCACCGAGCCAAATGATAAATCGGTTGACGAAGTATATCCGACAACAACAATATGATCGTCGTTCGTTGTGGCTACAGCAGTGCAAAAGTCATTGCCATTACCACCTACAAATGCGGTCCAGAGTTCCTGGCCATAAATATTGCTTTTGGTTACGTAGCCATCGAAGCTTCCTCCTTTGTAGGAGTTTAACAACTGGCTAATACCCATTACACTTGGGTTGCCCACGCTTCCCGTGGTGTAGGTGTTGCCCATAAATTCGCAGGCAATTCCCTCTGCTTTGTCGGTTCCACTGGTTCCTAATTGCGAAGACCACATCATGTGATGTGAATCCACAATCGGGATTACTTGACCAACCATGGTAAGTTGTGCGGCAATGAGCATGGCTATAAAAAGGCCATTTACAATTACCAAGGTACTTTTAGGGTTGAAGGTTTTCATCGTGCTTCTTTTAAATTGTTTTTGTGTTGTTGGATTGAGTTTTTAGCTTTCAACAAGTGTTTATACCGAAGCGGGGATGGAAAGGTTACATTTCGAATAACCCAAGTTTTATATAGCTGTATTTCAATGTGTTGAATTTGTATCGTTTGTTGTTACCGCTTGCAGAAACACACGATTTATAGACTTGGAATTAGGAGCGACATATTCTGAAATGAAGTTTTTTTTTAGTCTCCGTAGCATAGTTTAAAAAAACAATTACATTTGCGCCCGCTTTAGCGAGGTGCCATAGCTCAGTTGGTAGAGCAAAGGACTGAAAATCCTTGTGTCCCCGGTTCGATTCCTGGTGGCACCACAGAAATGCGAGACTGTCAGTGTCTCGCTTTTTTTTTGCGACATCTTTGTGCGATGAAAATTACCAAACCCAAAATCGTTCGGAGCGAGGCCGTTTTAGGTGCTCAGCTGGCAAAGCAAATTGATGGGCGGCGCTATGTGCTCTTGACTGATGAGGTGGTAAGTGAATTATGCCTACCCGTAATTGGGGAGTTCGTGGCAGCCAACGAACCCTTAGATATCATTGAAGTGGAGTCGGGCGAAAAATGCAAGGCGCCGGAAATCTGCCTGCATCTGTGGAATCACTTCATTGAATTAGGATTAAATAAAACCGATGTTATTGTTTGTTTGGGTGGAGGTTCCATCACGGATTTAGGGGGATTCCTATCCTCTACTTACAAGCGTGGCATAGCATGCATATTTATTCCAACGACCTTATTGGCGATGACCGATGCAGCGCTGGGTGGAAAGAATGGAATCAACAGTTTGGATGTGAAGAATGTAATTGGGACCATTGTTCAACCTGAAGCGATATTCATCTACAGTCGATTTTGTGAAACGCTTTCGAGAACGCATTTTCTCTCAGGAATGGCTGAAGTCATTAAGCATGGAGCTATTTCCGGGTCAGATTTATGGTCAGCTTTTCAGAGTATGCCAGCTGATTCGAAGTCTATTCCCACCAACGTTTTGAAACAATCTATTGCCGTTAAGCTTTCCATTGTTCAGCTTGATCCGCATGAAAAAGGAGTTCGCAAATTACTGAATTTCGGCCATACGATTGGGCATGCAGTTGAGTCTGCGGTCATGCAACGTAGTAAATCTATAGAGCACGGTATTGCCGTAGCTCTTGGAATGCTGGTCGAAGCTGAGGTCGCTGTGCAATTAAAGCTTGCTGAAGCAAATGCGTTGCTAGAATTTAGTTCCATCATTAAAAAATGGTATGCTCAGGAGTGGGAAAATCTCCCCCTTTGGGAGGAGATTTCACCTTTCTTGGTCCATGATAAAAAGAGAATCGGAGAAAAAAATGTGTGTGTTTTACCTTTATCTATAGGAAATGTTCAAATTGTGGATGATGTACCATTGTCAGTTATTCAAATTGCTTATAATCAATTGTTAATGGGTTTGTTTTAGTTTGATGCCTTCTGTGTCCCTGTCCATAGGCGATTCGACTTAAGTATCAATCGATTGAATGAGTTAATTGAAATTGTCGATAAATCATGATTTTTATCCTATGTGTATTTAGTAAATGACTTAAATCAACTCTAACATGTTGATAACCTGAGTGTTAATTAGATGAAATGACACTGAGTAGCGATGAGTGGGGGTGTGGATTCGATGATGCGTCAAAAAATTTTGTTAGTTCATAACTAAATCCGTATACATTTGCCGCCGACTTGCTATCAACACTCCGGTGTTGAAACTTTAAATTAATCAAAAACCAAATCTCTTAATCATGAGTAAACTGTTACGTACAGTGAGCTTCGCTTCGGCGAGTTTAAAAACGTTAGCTATGGCTATCGTGCTTGTTCTCTGTGGCGCGAGTGATGCATTCGCCCAACCTTCTATTATGTGTCCAGACGACGTTCGTGTCGATTGTGTTCAAGACTTATCAGATTTTGATCTGGTGGGTACTGTTCAGGTTTCGAACACCGAGGGTTACTTTGTGGATGTTACTTTTTCTGACAACTGGATTAATTCTAATGGAAATCCATGTCGCAGAAATTACAATCGCACATATGTGGTAACCTTCACGGATGAAAGCGGGGCATCATTCTCTCAGGTTTGCACCCAGTCTATTCAGGTTTTCGATTTTGAAGCACCTGTATTTGCAGACGCACCTGCGAATCTGAATTTCCAATGCGAGGAAGAAGTTCCTGCTTACGTCAACCTTACAGCGTTCGATCGTTGTGGTGATGAGGTGGAAGTAGAGCAGTTTGGCTCATCTTCTTCAGCAGAAGATACATTGGTATGCGACCAAGTTACTACACCTGCAGGTCCCGGCGCAGACTGGGGTCTTTGGTTGAACGGTTTGTTCAGCGGTGGTCTTGCCTCAACAGACTGGTATCGTTGGGTTGGTGAGCCAAGCCTCGTTTTCAGCAATGATGGCGAAGCTCGCCTTATCGGCGATGTAGTTGCGTTGAACAACCCGGCAAACGGATGGCATGTTGACATGACACTCGTTGAGGGTGTTGATTGGGCAACATGGAGTGCCGATGGTGGTCTTTACATGGATAACCTTGGTCTTGGTGCAGCAACTCACACCTCTTGGAACTTCTACAAGCTTGTGACGACCATTTCTCGTTTAGAAGGTTTCGGTGCTTTTGATGGTGACCAGCTTATTCTCTCTCACCAGCCTGCGAACTACGCCTATGGTTTCCAGTTTGGAGCAGGAGCGAACAACCGCAACACGAATAATGGTGGTAGCGGATGGTTCTTCTACACAGGTCATGTAAACGGCCAAGATGTTTCGAATCATGGTGACGTAACGTTGGAAATGGGCTGCAATACGCCCAACAACCCGGAAGCTGAATGCGCTCAAACAATCGAGCGTCGTTGGGCTGCCACAGATGCATGCGGTAACGTTGCTTATCATACACAAATTATTGAAGTACAAGATACGACTGCTCCAACATTCACCAGCTGCCCGGCCAACGTGAGTGTGCAATGTGCTTCTGATGTGCCAGCTCCGGTAAGTGCGGAAAATGTCAATGCTGCAGACAATTGCTCAGGCGACGTAACGGTGACGTATGCTAGTGCTGATACTGCATATATCAATGGGAATTGCAATTTCACCATCACGCACACTTACTTTGCTGAGGATGTTTGTGGAAATCGCTCTGCATGTACTTACAGCATTGCAGTAAACGACGACACTGCCCCTGTGTTGAATGTACCGGCTAGCTATACTGTTGAGTGCAATGATCAAGTTGCGTTCGAAGCAGCTTCAGCTTCCGACAACTGCACAGCATCTCTCAACATTATCGAAATTGTTGACACTATTCAAGACGGTTGCATTATCACTTACGTTCGTAGCTTCTCTGTGAGCGATGATTGTGGTAACACGACCAATGGTTCACAAACTATAAATGTAATCGATACTACTGCGCCTGTATTGACAGTTCCAGCCGGTTACACGGTGGAATGCAATGATGACGTTGTTGTTGATGATGCTTTTGCCACAGATAATTGCACAAGCGATTTGACCATCAACGTAGAAGTTGATACTGTGAGCGATGGCAACGATTGCGCTTACACATACACGCGCTCATTCTCAGTTTCTGATGCATGCGGAAATACTTCTACAGAAGTTCAAGTAATCAATGTTATCGATACTCAGGCTCCTGTATTCGTTGGTCTTGCAGGTCCTTATTCAGTAGAGTGCGATGCTATTTACGATGAGCAGTGGGTGCAACCTGCAGCTACTGACAATTGCGATAGCGATTTGACTTACTCTTACCAAGATAATATGACTTCAGGTGGTTGTCTGGGTACAATTCATCGTACCATGACAGTTGCCGATAATTGTGGTAACTCGACTACGCAAACATTTGTAATTTATATCCAGGATACTACTGCTCCTGTATTCACCTCTATTCCTGCAGATGAAACTGTTGAATGTAGCCTTGTTCCAACGGCACCAAGTGTTAACACCATCGGTACCGCTGATAACTGCGGAGACGCTGCAGCAATCTATGGAACTTATGCCGAAGGAAATAACGCAACAGTTAACGTGACATTCGAACAACAAATTATTGAAGGCTCTTGCGCAGGAAGCTACACAATCCTGTGGATTTGGACTGCTACAGACTACTGCGACAATTCTTCAACTGCTACAACAACTATCACTGTCGTTGATACTACTGCTCCTGTATTCATCAGCAACCCTGAGAACATCACCATCGATTGTGGCGATGCTATTCCGGGTGCAGAGATTGTTGCTGCTGCTGATAACTGTACCGGTGATTTGATTATCGCGGTGTCTTCAGATAACACGGTGGGTGGTAGCTGCGCAGGTCAATACTTGATCGAGCGTGTTTATACTGCTACTGATGCTTGCGGTAACGTTGCGACTTTCACACAAAACATTTTCGTGGAAGACACAACTGCCCCAATTTTCAATGCAGATAACGAAAGCACATTTGTTTATGAGTGCGATGAAGATGTAGACGTAGTTACTCCGGTTGCAGCAGATGATTGCAGCGGTGTTGCTACAGCCTAC
>Ga0315904_10008671_pt1 | contig 13404 bp, 9 predicted proteins | sample LakEriMetagenome_6_FD_203529 | JGI IMG/M metagenome (GOLD analysis project Ga0315904, IMG submission 203529) | Freshwater fungal communities from buoy surface, Lake Erie, Ohio, United States - Buoy 12 MA120 | ecosystem: Environmental > Aquatic > Freshwater > Lake | place: USA: Lake Erie, Ohio... | reverse complement strand
ATCCAGAGTTGTCTGACGGTCTGCAGTACCGGCAAAGGACATCATCTTTGCAAAGAATGTTCCGTCCTGCGGTACCATCGAGGGCGCAATAGGGCCGCCGTTATTGCAACACGCGACTATGCGCTTGTCGGTAACGGAATACGCCATGGCGAGAGTTCCTCCCATACTGTTCCCAATAAACCCGATTGGCAGCCCTGGACGACGCTGGCTCAAATAATCGGTTGCGGCGCAATATGCCGCTTTCCAATTCTGGGAGAGATAGTGATTGTGAACAAATCGCGTTTCACCCTGCCCCGGCCCATCCAGCATGTACGCATCGATACCCCTCGCTGCCAGGGCGACGGCAAGGCTGCTGAAATCCATGCCCCACCCTTCGACGCCGCCTATAACCATGACAGATCCAACCGCTCCGCCATCAGCCGGATGATACCATCCGGCAAGGGAACCTCCCGAGGTTTCAATAAGGATTGAACTGCAGTCACCCGCGAGCTCACTCGCTTGCGCGTACAACTCAATGGATCGCTTGAAAATCGCCCGGCGCTCATCACTATCCGAAAGCATCATGGCCTGACTGATCCGTAACAGAGCCGAGGCCCGCCTGAGATAGGCAATCCGGGTTGCCGTACCTGCTAGCTTAGGCGCATGCTGAACAAATTTCTCACAAACGCCAGCCAGCGCTGTCGCAGCGTCCTGCCATGATTGGCCTGCCAGAACACGCGAACGCAATTCCACAGCGTCAGCATAATCGATCCCATACCCCATGGTCCGCTCAAGCGAATACTGTCGTAACGCTGCCTGAGATTCGGCGGAAAGCTTTGCATAAGCTTCCTCAGTCTCAGGAACTCGTACCGCAAAGGTCCGGTTTTCAATCTGCGGTATTTCCGAACCTGATCGAGCGAGCTCATGCATAACTCGTTTCCTTTTCCTTTGATAATGCAGACAGGCTGGCCTGCCGTTCGCTCAGTCCGTATACCGTAATTCAAGTGCACCGACATTTTCACAGAAAGCACTGAGCTTATCCCCGGGCTTTACCGGTCCGACGCCTTCCGGCGTGCCTGTCAGAAGGATATCCCCAGGTCTGATTTCAACAAGCCAGGACAGGGCGGCGATGCATTCTTCGACCGACCAGATCATGTCTGAAAGGTCGCCAGACTGCCTGATGATCCCGTTGACCTCTAGCTGCAAACGCCCTGAGTCAATACGGCCCGACCGGGAGACCGGGCGGATGGGGCTGACAGGACAGGAGTGGTCAAAACCCTTCGCCATATCCCAGGGAAGCGACGCGAGCTTGGCTTGGGCCTGCAGGTCTCGCCGCGTCATATCGAGGGCGACAGCATAGCCGAAGATGAGATTTCCGGCCTCCCGGGCCGAGACACCAACCCCACAAGCCCCGATGGCCACGGCAAGCTCTACTTCATGATGGAGATTTTCTGTCGCGATCGGAAATCTGAGCTGTCCTCCACCTGGCACTACACTGTCAGGTGGCTTGGAAAAAAAGAAGGGCGGCTCACGAACCGGGTCAGCACCCATCTCGCGCGCATGGGCGGCATAATTGCGCCCGACGCACCAGATCCGGCGAACCGGAAAGGCCCGCTCACCCCCCTCGACCGGAATGAACGGAATAAACGGTTCTGGCAGGGATAATCCGCTGACTGACTGAACCATAATACCCGCTTCCTGCAATTGTATCTGCGCTGATGCCATGCTGATGAAGATCTAAAGGATCAGGCCAGCGTTGATGGGAAGCTGAGCCTTGCCGAATCGGGAATATCAATCGCGGGATTATCGCCGGGCAGGAATTCTACTGTGACGAAAACTAGGTCTGTGTCGCCGACATTTTTTATGCCGTGTACGAAATATTCGCCTTGCCCATGCCTGAAATGCCGGGTTTCACCGGGATAGTGGTGAACATCGACAATCCGTCCATCCTGGTAAAATCCGCGTGCGATTCCCCTCGTAGTCGTCGTCCAGAAGTAATCGAGGACGTGGCGATGAAAGGTAAGCCATCCGCCTGGCGGAAGGTGAAGATGCCAGACGCGGCACCTCTCAGTTTCGGAAACCAGAAGGTTTCCGACACAACCACTATACTGATGCTCCGCAAACTCGCGTCGCAGTGCTTCCGGCCAGTCGCGCAGGGGGTCTTCAGGCGGACCGGCTGGAGCAATCTCTGTAATTCTGTGTTCCATTGCCTTTCAGTCCTGCGGCCGGACAACGACCTTGATGGCATTGTCGATTCGCGCGCGCGCGGGGTGAATTGCATTTGGCAGATCTGCCATCGCGAAAGTATGAGTATGCACAAGGGTGGCATCAAAACGCCTCGCCACCATAAGGGCCATGGCCCTGCTGACTGCACTCTTTCCCTCTCCGCGGATCCCGTACATGTAGATGTTATTCATGACGGCATGTGCGAGGTCGATTCTGGCCGGGCCGTGAGGGAAGGCGGCAAGGCAGATCTTGCCCCCCCGTGAACACATGTGAATGGCCTGGTTGATGGCAATTTCGGTCCCGGCGCATTCCATGACATAATCTGCTCCGATACCGCGCGTCAGCTCGCGGATGCGGGTGACAACATCCTCCTTGGTCGCATCGATCACGACATCGGCGCCAAGCTGGCTGCCGATCTCCAGCCGGTTCTCTCGCGTTCCGACCAGAATGACCGGCGAAGCCCCGAGCGCGCGCGCCACCGCGACCCCCAGAAGGCCAATGGCGCCCGGTCCGATAACAACAACACTTTCGCCGGCAACAAGGCCACCAAGTTCGGTAAAGCCGTACATCGAGGTTCCTGCAGTGACAGCCAGAGCTGCCTCCTCATCGCCGATTATGTCGGGAACGCGCACGAGCGTATTTACATGATTGACGACATACTGAGCGTAACCGCCATCAGTTGTGAACCCGTTCGCTCTGTGTCCACGGTTGTGGCCAGGGTAGTTCAGGCCATAATTGGTGCAGGACGTGTACATGCCGGAACGACATCGCCTGCACTGACCGCAGCCAGCATGCACCTCAACGGCTACACGCTCCCCGACGGAGAAGTCATCGCTTCCCGCCCCGAGGGCGACAATCGTACCCATATATTCATGACCCGGAGTATAATTCCGGTTGAAGGGCAGCTGCCCCCCGATACAGGCGGGCGGCCCCTTGGAAAGGATGTCGAGATCGGTCGCACATACCGCGACAGCATCTATCCGTATAAGGACTTCAGCGTTGACAGGGCGCGGGACGGGCTTTTCGACGAGAATTAGTTCATCGGGTTCACCAAGTACCCAGGCGCGCATTTTTGCCGGCACACGCAGATCCCCGCGCCTGGCAACGGCTGCACCGGTGTCGCTCATACTCAAATCGACCTCCCTGATTATGAAACCCATGCCTAATAAAGCTAAAAACCAATATCAACCTTTAAAAACCATTATGCGGCTTTTTTACAACATTTGAAAAATTTAAGCAAACTTTCGGACCACAGGCGGCCCGCCCACCATCTCAGCAGGCTGAGCCGAAATACTTTTTATACATTGTAATTACAGTTTTTTTTAGGTCTTCCAATCGCCTTCGAGGATCAAACTCATCGCGCAATCGCTTTAGATGAATGGTTCAATATTGGTTTTATTAGATTAATATTGGTCTTGCGATTGGTGCCGACATGCGGCAAGCGTGAGGCAGATAAAACTATATGGGAGGAAATCATGGTAACTTCGCTCACACGCGCGTTTCTGCTCACCAGCTGTCTCGTCACGCCGGCCTTCGCCGTAAGCTCGGCATCAGCACAGGAAGCTGACATCGAGAATCGTCAGGATACGGTTATCGTAACCGCCCTCAAGCAGGGTATCTCGGCACTCGAGACGCCCGCCACCATCTCGGCCATCACCGATGAGGAGCTCGACAATCTGAATATCACCTCAGCAACCGATCTCGGCGGCATCGTTCCGGGATATGTCACAATGCAGGGCGTGGCCGGCAGCTCCAATACTTTTCGTGGACTCGGCAGTAATGCGGCGGATCCCGGAATCGAATCTGCGGTTGCGACCTTTGTTGACGGGATCTATCTCGGTCACAGCCGCGACCTTGTAATGCCGCTTTATGATATTGGCAGGATCGAGTTCATTCCAGGCACCCAGGCGACCCTGTTGGGCAAGAATAGCAGCCTCGGAGCGGTAAGCATCACGAGCCGCCAGCCGGGCGAGGGCGTATCATATAATGCCTCGGCGACCTATGTGAGCGAAATCGAAGGAACAAAATTTGAAGGCGGTATTGATCTGCCGCTCGGTCCCGGCTGGAGTGTCCGCGCGGCGGGCCTTTGGAACGATGAAAGCGGATACGTCACCAATCGCATCCTTGACCGGTCAGAGCCCCAGCTCGAGGAAAATTCCGCGCGCCTTACCCTTAAGGGAGATCTGAGTGAAAGTGGCACGCTTACGCTCGTATATCAGCGTGACAAGCGTGATGTGAACGGCCATGGACTGAAAGTTCTGACCGATCCGGTTAATGAAATCTCGGGTTTGGCCGGCCGGGTCGGCCAAACCGGTTTCGTGATCGGTTACAATGATGTCCATCAGAGTGGCAGCGAGGCCTATCTGCCGACGGACACAGCCGGTCCGGGCCAGTTTGATCGCCAGACCGGCGACCGGGCGTCGGTGACAGCCAGTTTTGATATCGGCAACGGCCGCTCCGTGACATCCCATACCGGCTATGTGAACTGGGACTCCTCACGGGTCACCGACCTCGATTTTACGAGATACCGTCTTCTCGACCTGATTGACGCCGAGCAAAACGAGGCCTTCTCTCAGGAAATCAGGATCAATTCGGATAACGGCCCAATCACCTACCTTGCCGGCGTCCTCTACTACAACAATGACTATTTTCTTGGTCGCGACGTCCTAGCGCAGCCTGCTTCCGTCGTTGGTTTCTCCGGCCTACTCGAGAGTTCAAATGCCGTGGAAACCGAGGCTTGGTCGGTGTTCGGCTCGGGTCGGGCAGAACTAAGCGACAGATGGGCGCTCACCGGCGGCCTTCGCTATACAGACGAAGAGAAAACTGTTTCATATGAACGCACGACGACCGGCACTATCGGATTCGTACTCGGTGCGCCGCTGCCCGCAACAACCCTACCCAGTCAGAGCTCCGGTCAACTCGACGGAGACATCGGTCTGCAATTCCGGCCCGATGCCAATACAATGTATTATCTGACCTTTGCCCGAGGAAGCAAAAGCGGCGGATTTCAGTCCAATCCGAACTCCTTTGCAGTCGCCGCCTATGACGGGGAGGTGGCGTATACAACGGAAGCCGGGGGCAAGTTCAGGCTGGGTACCTCAGCCTCGGCAACGCTTGCAGTCTTCAACACCATAGTTGAGGACTTCCAGGTCGGACGACTGGCAACCGTCAACCAGTTCCCGCAGACAGTGATCGATAATTCACAGGTACGCTCACGGGGTGTCGAGGGCGCCTTCCAGTGGGATCCGAGCAGCCACCTCAGCCTTGAGGGCAGTTTCCTCTATGCAGATGCCGAATTCACCGAAGATTTCTTCAGCGTCACGAGAACCGGCGGCCAGGTTCTTGAGGCTTTTGACGGCATGCGTATGCCTCTTGCACCGGAATGGTCTGCCCGGCTTGCGGCGGACTATGAACGTCCGCTTTCGGACAATCTCGTTCTCGGCGTCGGTGCCAGCCTGAGGTATACGGGTGACTCATACCTGCAGTTCAAGCAGAGCAAACCACTGGCGCCAACCGCCGAGGCGCATACCCTGATTGATGCAAGGATATCGCTCGGCACCGCCGCCGGTGGATGGAAGCTGTCGCTGATCGGCAATAACCTTGCCGATGACCGCTATGCCTATTTTGCCTCGAACGCGCCGCTGGCCCGTTCGGGCCAGGCTTTCTTCGGCCGTTACAGCCGGCCCCGCACAGTCGCCCTCCAGCTAAGCATCTCGGATTGATGCGCTGGCCCCGCATCGCCCTGTGCACTACCGCAATCCCCTCATTCGCAGGCCGCATGCGTCCTGCGGATGAGCCTTATCCTCCCATGCGCGCCCTTGCCAGGATCGCCAAACCCTTGCGCAAGCGCCGGCTGACCAATATGGTTGGGAAGGTCTTCAAAGGGTCGCATGGTCACCTCCGCACATTTCAAAACCACCCTCCGGCACTGGCTGATTGGCGCCGGACTGAAAGCAGGCGACCGATTACCGCCGGAGCGCAAGCTGGCGGAGAAGTTCTGCGTGAGCCGGGCGCAGCTTCGCAAAGCGCTTACGGTGCTGGAGGACGAGGGACTGATCAAGCGCGATGTCGGGCGGGGGACGTTCATCACCTCGCTCGCCGGAGCTTCTCCGGCGGACGAGGAGATCGCTGCACGCACGAGCCCTCTCGCCGCCATGCAGGCCCGGTATGCCATCGAGCCGGAGCTCGCGCGCCTCGCCGCTCTCAATGCCACACCGGCCCAGATCTCGAAAATGCGCCGCCTGACGCGGGATATGCGCCTGGCCGAAAGCTGGGATGTGTATGCCGATCTGGACTGGCAGTTCCACAATTTGATCGCGGAAGCCACAGGCAATGTCCTCCTGATCGAAATCCAGCGCCTGCTGAACGACGTCCGACGCTATGTCGTCTGGAGCAACCTCGAGAAGAAGCTGACAGGGCCTCCGCGGGATTATCATTCCTTCGAGGAACACGAACAGATTGTCGATGCCATCGAAAACCGCGAAAGCAACAAGGCCATGGAGGCCATGCTGATGCATCTTGGCGGCACCAAGTCGCAGCTGGCCGACTATCGCTCCCTGCAGTCCTTACCGCCGCTCCGGTAAACCCGCCGCGGGCCGCCGGCCTGACCGGCCCGGGCCTTTCATATCCGCGCAGGACTGAGGGCTCACCCATCTTCCCTGAATGTATGGCAGATCTCTTATGAACTCGTCTCCGAAAGGCGTCATTGCCGCGGTCATTACGCCTGTTGATGACCGGTTTTACCCCGATCATGAACGGCTTGTGGCCCGATGCCGCTATCTGCTTGCCAACGGCTGCGATGGTATCAACCTGTTGGGAACAACCGGGGAGGCAACGTCTTTCTCGCTTGAGCAGCGTCTGGGCATCATGCGGGCGGTTGCCCGCTCGGGTCTTGCGATGGAGCGCTTTATGGTCGGCACCGGCGCGGCCTCGGTTTCAGATGCTGTGACCCTGTCGCGCCATGCCGGCGAGCTAGGTTTTTCGGCGGCTCTCTTGCTGCCCCCTTTCTATTACAAACCAGTGAGCGAAGATGGGCTCATACGTTTCGTCGGAGCCGTTGTTTCCGCCACCGCTGGTCCGGAACTTCCGGTCTTTCTGTATAACTTTCCGGCCCAGACGGGGATTACCTACACGGTTGGGATCACATCTGCCCTGCTTGCGCATTTCGGGACGCGTATAGCGGGCCTCAAGGATTCCTCGGGCGATATCGCCTATGCTGAGAACATCGCTGCCCTGGCAGCGCACCTTAAGGTATTTCCCTCCAACGAAGCCGTCCTTTTGCGTGCCCGCGAGGAAGGCATATTCGCAGGCTGCATCTCGGCAACCGCGAACATCAACCATGCTGACTGCGCCCTCGCCTATCATTCAGGGGACACGCGAGCCCTCACCCGCGCGATCGCCATCAGAACAGCCTTCTCCGGGCTGCCGCTCGTGCCGGGGATCAAGCAAACCCTGGCGGACCAGTATGCTGATCCTGTGCTTGCCAATGTTGTCCCTCCCCTGTCGCCTCTCGCAAGCGCCGAGGCCGCGCTCCTGCGGGTACGTCTTCAGTCGGCACAACAAGTCTGCGATGCGGACGCAAGCGGGCACGCCGATCATGGGGCAAGCAGTTAATGGAAGTAGCACCCGCCTTCCGATGCTTCATTGAAGACGAGGTGCTCCCCGGCCTTGACCTTCCGGCGGATGTCATCTGGAGCCGGCTGGAAGAGCTTATCCGGGCGTTTGCCGGCCGCAACCGGGCACTCCTCGACCGGCGTGCCTGGTTCCAGGAACAGATAGACGCATTCGTGGTGCAGGACCCTGACCGCGCCTGCCGGCCCGAAGACCAGGAAGCGTTTCTCAGGAGTATCGGCTATATCCTGCCTGAGCCTAACGCTTTCACAATTTCGACATCCGGTGTGGATGAGGAACTCGCGCGTCTTTCCGGCCCGCAGCTTGTGGTGCCAGCTGACAATGCCCGCTACGCATTGAACGCTGCGAACGCCCGCTGGGGCAGCCTTTATGATTCCGTGTACGGTACCGACGTCATGGGCTGCCAACCTCCGGGTGGGCCCTATGATCATGAACGCGGCGCCCGCGTCATCGACTGGACCAGAGCATTTCTGGATGAAATCTTTCCGCTGGAGCATGGTTCACACAAGGACGTGACCCGCTATGCGGTCCGCGCACGCAGCCTCGTCACGGACGCGGGAGGTCTGAAGGATCCGGCAGGTTTTCGTGGCTATCGCGGTCCACAGGAGGCGCCCAGAGCGATCCTTCTGTATCATCACGGCTTGCATGTCGAACTCTGCATCGATCCGGAAACCCCCGTTGGACGCACGGACCGGGCCGGAGTAAGCGACGTCCTGCTGGAAAGCGCCCTTTCCGCGATCATCGATTTCGAGGATGCGGTTGCTGCTGTCGATGCTGCGGACAAGGTCGCCATTTACCGCAACTGGCTGGGCCTGATGCGCTCTAGCCTGACGGCCGGATTTGAAAAGGATGGAAAAGCCCACCTCCGCCGACTGGCCGGCGACCGGCATTATACCGCCCGCGATGGTTCGGGGCTGACGCTGAAGGGACGGGCACTTCTGCTTGTTCGCAATGTCGGCCTGATGATGACGACCCCAATGATCCGGATCGATGGTGAAGAAATCCCGGAGGGCATCGCCGACGCATTCGTCACGGCTCTGATCGGGCGCCATGACGGCAAGGGAAAATTCTCCAACAGCCGCTTCGGCTCGGTCTATGTCGTCAAACCGAAACTCCATGGCCCGGAAGAAGCCGCCTTCACCCGCGATCTCTTCAGCGCCTGCGAACAGATTGCGAAACTGGCCCCCGACACAATTAAGATCGGCGTCATGGATGAGGAGAGGCGGACATCCCTCAACCTGGCGCGCGTCCTCGATGAAGTCCGGCGAAGGGTGGTCTTCACCAATACCGGCTTCCTCGACCGAACCGGCGACGAAATTCATACGAGCCTCAGGCTCGGCCCTGTCCTGCGAAAACAGGATATGAAACAGGCAGCCTGGCTGCATGCTTATGAAAAGAGCAATGTCGCCACTGCGCTCCGATGCGGATTTGCGGGCCGTGCCCAGATTGGCAAGGGCATGTGGACCATGCCCGACCAGATGCAGGCGATGCTGGAAGCAAAAATCGTCCACCCCCGATCCGGCGCGAATACTGCTTGGGTCCCGAGTCCGACCGCTGCCACACTCCACGCACTCCATTACCATCGGGTCGATGTGGCTCAACAGCAGACCGAACTGGTCGGGACGAAGACCGATATGGTCAGCCTGCTGACACCGCCCGTGGCGCGAACGCCAGGCTGGAGCCGGCAGGAAATCATCGAGGAAACAGAGGAGAACCTGCAGGGCATCCTTGGCTATATCGTCCGATGGATACAGTCAGGGACCGGCTGTTCAAAGGTTCCCGATCTCAGGGGTGTGGGACTTATGGAAGACCGCGCCACCTGCCGGATATCCAGTCAGCTTCTTGCCAACTGGCTCTGCTGGAAGATCATCGACGAGAGCGATCTGGATGCGGCACTTTTGAAAATGGCCGGCAAGGTTGACGCACAGAACAAAGGTATGCCCGGCTATCAGCCGATGCTGGGCGCCGGGAAAAGTGATCCAGTCATTTGCGCTGCAAGGAACCTTATTCTGAAAGGCCCCGGTACCCTGAACGGTTATACCGAACCGACCCTGCACGCGGCCCGCCTGCTGCATAAAACTCGTAGCTCAGACAGATAATCCCTATCGGTTCATGAAAGGAAATCCATGCTTACCCTGATCCGAGGCGCAATGATCATTACGATGTCCGGACAGTTTCCCGAACCGAAAATAATGGACATTCTGATCGCCGGAGATGAGATCGTCGGCCTCGGCGAGGGTCTCGCTTCGCAGGGTGCAGAGATGATCGACGGAGCCGGCCACATTCTGATGCCCGGCCTTGTCAACGCCCACATGCATACTTGGCAGAGCGCCTGCCGGGGGATTGCAGCCGATCTTGATCTTATGGCCTATCTTCAGAAAATGCATCTGGGCATCGCGCCGCGATATACGCCCGAGGACATTCATATCGGCACGCTTGCAGGCGCGCTCAACCAGGTCTCTTCGGGAACCACGACCCTCGGGGACTGGTGCCACAATAACCGGACGAGCGAGCATACCGATGCTGCGATTGACGCTTTGAGATCGGCCGGTATCCGTTCCGTTTTTCTGCCGGGCGCCGTGCGGGTGACAGATCCAGAAAACCCGGTTGCGCCTACGGAAACCGGCCACAGCCATGAAGAGATAAGCCGGCTGGTCAAAGGGCCGTTTGCACAACGCGACCAGCTTCTCACCCTCGGCCTGTCGGTCTTCGGTCCGCAATACGCCCCGCTGGACGTGGCCATGGCGGAGTTCAGGATGGCAGCAGAATTTGACCTCATCATCTCTATGCACAGCAGCGGCGGGCCAACGCGCACACCCGATGGCTGGGACAGGCTTGGCGAAGCCGGCCTTCTTGGACCACATGTCAATATCGTTCATGGCAATGCCCTGAGCGACGAACTGCTTGGCAGGCTTACCGAAAAAGGCGTAAGTTTTACGATCACGCCTGAGGTTGAAATGAATGCAGGACACGGACACCCGATCACGGGTCGCCTGATCCGGCTGGGTGCAATGCCGTCTCTGGGTGTCGATATAGAGAGTGGCATCCCGGGTGACATGTTTACCGTGATGCGTATGGCACTCGCCCATCAGCGGATGCTTGATCATGATTCGCGCCGCGCCAATCCGGACAGGGCCCATCGGTCACTGACGCAGCGGGACGCCCTCGCCTGGGGAACAATCGGCGGGGCCAGGGCGCTCGGCCTGGAGGGTTCTGTCGGCAGCCTTGAAACGGGCAAGAAAGCCGACCTTATCATGATCGATACCAGATCGCTGGGCCTTTGGCCGATGCATGATCCCTATGCGACAGCCCTGCAGGCCGGGGCCGCGAGCGTAACGCAGGTGATGATTGCCGGACAGTGGAAGAAGCGCAGCGGGCAGCTGCTTGGTGGCGATGCCCGCATCGTCCTTGACCGCCTCGCTGCGTCAGCCCTCCGTCTTTTGCCGCCACCAGCGCTGGCTTCCTGACGCCTATCGGCTATCGGCTATCGGCTATCGGCTATCGGCGGGATATCTTGTGGAGATTGTCCGCACAGGGCAGTGTGCGGGATCCTTGGGCCTGTCTGTGTTCCCCAGACCTCGTTTGCACTGGCGCTCCCCAGCCCAAAGGACCGGTTTCAGTCAGACGCCCTCAGTGCAGCGGCAAACTTGCCGATAAGCTGGTAGAGCTGCTTCACATCAGTCTTGGACCATCCGGCGAAGATCGAACTGGCAATCTCTTCGCGGGCGCGGTCTATCCGTTCGATCATTTTAAGGCCCAGTGGCGTGACGAGCACTTCTTTTATCCGCCGGTCATCCGCTTTCTCGTTCCGCGCGACCAGGCCAAGGCGCTCCAGCCGGGAAAGCTGGCGACTGACTGTAGTGTAATCGCGTCCGACACGGGCGGCTAGCTCGAGGACACCGATTGGTCCGAAGCGTTCGGAGACTGCAAGCAGGGGAAAAAGGGCCCGCTCAAGGGAGATACCGGCAACACGGAGGATTTCCTCATCACGCTCGGGCCGGTTCATCACGCTGGCGATTTCAAGCAGCGCAACATGAAAGTCCCTCAACCCTTCAGTTATATGTGCATTTTGCACATTTTTTGTTGACGCCATCTGAGCCCTCCTGGATTGTGTGCATAACGCACTTATTAAGGGGATAGCGAAATGACAAGGCAGGCCGATAGTGATGTTGTAATCTGCGGTGCTGGCGCTTCCGGGCTGGCATTGGCAATTGACCTGGCACGCCGCGACGTTTCGTTTCGGATAATTGACAGGCTGGCTGTGCCTTTCAACGGCTCTCGCGGAAAAGGGATTCAACCAAGGACACTGGAGATCTTCGATAATTTCGGGATCGTTGACGAGGTAATTGCCGCGGGTGGCCCTTATCCCATCCGGCGTTCCTATCTGCCAGATGGGAGCCATACGGACACCGAGGTGATGGCCGCTCATGCGCCAGGCCCGGCTGAGCCGTACACGACAACTCTGATGATTCCGCAATTCAGGACCGAGGCTATCCTCCGCGACCGCCTCGCCCAGCTTGGACACAGAGTAGATTTTGGCTGCGAGCTGAAAGATTTTCATGCTGATGATGAGGGGGCTCTGCTCCATCTCAATTCCCCGGAGGGTGAGCGGACCATCCGGACGCGCTGGCTCATCGGCGCAGACGGAGGGAAAAGCGTCATTCGCAAGACACTGGGCATCGATTTCCCAGGAAAGACGCTTGGTGTACGTGCCCTGGTAGCCGACGTCGCGCTGACGGGACTGACGCGCGATTTCTGGCACAGCTTCAATGATGCATCGCCGCGCCAGCTGATGTTCTGCCCTCTTGCCGGAACGGATATGTTCCAGATTCAGGGACCAGTTCCGCTTGAAGGCGAGATTGATCTGTCTGCTGATGGGCTATCGGCGCTCACCGCTGAACGGACTGGGCGATCAGATATCCGCGTTGAAAGGGTTTTCTGGGCATCCGCCTATTCCATGAACGCACGCCTCGCCGACACCTATCGCAAAGGCAGGATCCTCCTCACAGGGGATGCGGCCCACGCACATCCGCCTACAGGCGCACAAGGGCTCAACACGAGCGTCCAGGATAGTTTTAACCTAGGTTGGAAACTGGCTGCTGTGATTGCGGGCGCGCCTGACGGCCTGCTTGATACCTATGTGGCGGAGCGCCGCGAAATAGCCGCGGGCATGCTGAACCTGTCGACGACTCTTCTTAACGAGCAGCAGGCCGGGAAGATGCAGAGAGCAAGAGAGGTTCACCAGCTGGATATCGGCTATCCCTTCTCCCATCTCAACTTCGGAGCACCGCGCGAGAATACAATACCCGCCGCGGGCAGCCGGGCTCCGGATGCCCGACTCTGGAGAGACGGCACAGATCCCGTCCGCCTTTTCGATCTGTTCAGGGGAACTCACTGGACACTCGTCGGCTATCATGTAGATTCGGCTACTGCTACACCCTACCCTGACCTCCATATCCATATTATTGGCCCGGGCGGTCAGCTAACTGATTCATGTGATCATTTCCGTAAAGCCTATGGCGCAAAAGCGGGAGACTGGTTCCTTATCCGGCCAGACGGCTATATTGC
>Ga0315904_10008670_pt1 | contig 13405 bp, 7 predicted proteins | sample LakEriMetagenome_6_FD_203529 | JGI IMG/M metagenome (GOLD analysis project Ga0315904, IMG submission 203529) | Freshwater fungal communities from buoy surface, Lake Erie, Ohio, United States - Buoy 12 MA120 | ecosystem: Environmental > Aquatic > Freshwater > Lake | place: USA: Lake Erie, Ohio... | reverse complement strand
CTGTCGCATCAGATGTTAAAACATGCCCCGCAACAGCTCCTAAAGGAATTCTTAATCCTGATATGACTTCTAAATTACCTGTTCCGTTAATTTTAAAAGCATCCTTGTTACTATTTGTACCTGTTGGTACTGCTGCAAATATCAATTCCGTTCCTCTGGTTCCAGTTGTAACATTCTCAGTTGTTTTAGCGTAAATTTTAGCGCCATCTCCGTAATTTGAACCATCATGTCCTGCAAAATTTAATTTACCTAATTCCTCGTTAATAAGAACTTGAGTTCTTGGTCCTGCTCCAGCATTATTATTTCTTGTCAAATTAAGCTGACCTGATTGACCAAACCCTTCAGATGCAATTCCACCCTGAGCAGTTGCTGTACTTGTCATAACATGAAAAGTAGTTAATGGTAAATTTAAGTTATTAATAAAAACATTTCTATCACCATTAATTAAAAATACCTGTCTTTCATTAGTTCCATTATTATGAGCAATATTAAAGGCATCTGCCACTCCGCCAGTATTATTTCTTGCTTCAAATGAAAAATAACGACTAGATCCAGTGTTTGAAAATTTCACTCTACCAAAATCACTTATTGTGGGTGAAAGTATATTAATATGGGGGGATGCAGGTGATGAAGTGTGAGAAACACCTAGCCTTCCTCCTAACGAGTTATTAATTCCAACTCCAACACTATTAGTTAAGGTACTTGGATAAATAACACCACTAGTTACCGACCAATTATTAATAGAAGATAAATTAACCGTATTAGTTGTAGAACCTGATTGTAATGTTGTTCCTGATAAAGTTAATGTTGGCGTCACTAAAATAGTTTGTGTTCCTGTAGTAAATACACCAGTATTATTATTGTAAGTAGACATAGGAACGTTTACTGTATAATTTGGAGAAACATTGTTTACAGTTGCAACACCTGTACCAGTAATCGTTGGCGTAACTGCTGGAGACGTATTACTTATTGTGAAATTTGGCGCTGTACCTGTCACGGAAATTCCAGTACCTTGGGTATAATTATTTAAAGTATGCGTATTAATTGCCAAACCATCTGTTAATCTTAAAACGTTAGTAGCAGGCGTATAAGTTAACGCCGCAGGAGTAATTGTGATATTACCACCAGCAGGGGTTAAAGTGATGATTGAGTTACTAGCAATCGATAACCCTTGAGTAGAACTAATAGTTTGATTTGGGTATAAACCTGAAACCGTAATTCCTGCCGTACCTGTTAGAGTAGGTGTTACAGAAGATAAGGTATAATTTGGTGCTGTTCCTGCTACAATTATGTTAGTTGATGAGGTAATTACTGTTGTTGAACTAGTAGGTATTGTTAATGTTTGAGTTGGGTATGAACCTGATAATGCACCTCCAATAACTGATAAAGTTGGTGTAACAGACGATATCGTGTAATTTGGAGCAGTTCCTGCTACACTAATATTTGTGGAAGGAGAAATAACGGTTGTACTACTGGTAGGAATTGTTAATGTTTGAGTTGGATAAGTACCTGTTAATGTTCCACCAGTTACCGACAATGTAGGGGTAACCGCACTCACCGAATAGGTATTCCCCGATGGTGTTACTGTAATATTTGAATTACCTGAAACAACCGTTGGAGTGGGAAGAGAAACAGTATTTGTGGTTGGACCTGAACGAAGAACATTACCTGCCAGAGATAAAGTTGGTGTTACGGCAATTGTAAAAGCTCCCGTTGAAAACACACCTGTGTTATTATTGTAGGTTGACATGGGAACATTAATTGTATATAACGGTGCAGCATTAATTACACTAGCAACACCCTGACTAACATAAGAGGCAGTTTGCACAGCAGTAGTTGGAGTCCACACACCACCAATCAACTTTAACATTTGGTTTGCTGTTGGAGCAATAGTGGAAACTGGCACACCTTGCAATTTAACAACTGTAGATGTATTAATTGTACCTAATACATCTCCATTTACAGTTGGTGTATATTGACCTGCACTGGTTAACCTGCCATATGTGTCAACAGAAAAAGTTGGAACAGCGTTAGAAACATTTGCTCCATAACTAAAAGAGGTAACACCGGTAGGGACTAAATCAATTGTGTTACTAGTAACTGAAATATTATTAACTGTTCCAACATAGGTTGTTTGTGTGGGAATGGTTAATGTTTGTGTAGGATAAGTTCCTGTTAATGAGCCACCTACAACACTTAAGGAAGGTGTCGTAGAACTCACTGTATAATTTGGGTAAGCTCCAGTTACAACAACGTTGGTGCCAGATGAAATAGAAGTTGATGGACTAGATACCGATGAAATAGTATAACTAGGATAAGTTCCTGTAACTGTAGTTGTACCAGCTCCCGTTAAAGTTGGAGTGACTGCACTAATTGTGTAATCAGGGGCAGTTCCTGTTACAACAACATTGTTTCCAGATGAAATAGAAGTTGATGGAGAGGATGCCGATGAAACTGTATAACTAGGATACGTTCCTGTAACTGTTGTGGTACCAGCTCCTGTTAAAGTTGGAGTAACTGCGCTAATCGTATAATCAGGGGCAGAACCAGATACATTTATATTTGTACCAGAAGATATGGTTGTTATTGGACTAGCAACTGAATTAACTGTATAGTTAGGGTAAGCACCACTTATTGAGGTAGGTCCATTTGTGGTGAATGTCGGATTTGGCACATTAACGGTAAAAGTACTGCCTGTTGTAGGTGTAACAGTTGCTATACCGCTACCTACAATATCAATGGTATTCGTACCTGCTCCAATTAAGGTAACCGAACTATAAACGGTTGCTCCATCAGATATTGTTAACACACTTGTTCCAGGTGTATAACTTAATACTGGAACAGGCACATCCACGTTAAACACATTACCTGTAGTTGGAGTTACCACTGCAATACCTGTGCTTGTAATAGTAGGCGAAATGGCAACAGCAGTATTTGTTATAATACCACCTGTAATATCAATGCCCGCACCAGCCGAGTAACTGGTTGCAGCAGGTGTATTAACAGTAAATGTATTTCCTGAAGAAATAACTGTTGCCGATCCAATACCAGTTATGGTTGGAGTAACAGCCGTTGCAGTGTTAGAAATAATTCCTCCAGTAATATCAATTCCTGTTCCTGCCGAATAACTTGTTGAAGCAGGCGTAGTAACCGTAAATGTATTTCCTGATGAAGTTATAGTGGCAGAACCCGCTCCAGTAATTGTGGGAGTAACAGCAGTTGCAGTATTTGAAATAATACCACTTGTAATATCTATTCCTGGTCCTGCAGTATATGAAGTTATTGCAGGAATATTTATGGTATAACTACCAGCAGAAGATGTCACCGTATTAGGGGCATTAATGGTAATAGTAGGAGTTGACCCAGCATTTCCAGATGTTTCGGCATATAATGCGTAAGGCACACTCATAAATTGCTGCGTACCTACAGAGGTATAAGATGTTCCACCAGCAGGATCAATAGATACCTCTAAAAAATATGGTCCAGCAGCCCAGTTTAAACCAGTAAATACGCCACTATTAATTGAACCAATTCCTAAAGTAAATAAGCCAAAACTATTGGTAGTTTTAGTATGTGTTTCTGAAAAAACAACAGCTCCAGCAGCACTTCCTTGATGTAAATCTAATTTGATACCAATGTTTTGATTTGACAGAACTGAACCTGTTGTATTTCTGGCAACCCCTTGATAAGATATTTGTTGCGGAGCTTGACCAAATGAGATGAGAGTAATACTAGTTAGTAGAGTAAAAAAAAGTTTTTTCATATTGTATTATTTATAGCTGATGCTTATTCAAAAGAAAATTGTGTAAATCGGTTTAAATAATTCGTAAAGTAATTGTACCTCTTAAAATTATATAAAATTTTCAGAAAACGACATGCAATTATCAGACTAATCGACTATTTTATTTGTTAAAAAATAAAGATTTGTCGATAAGTCCAATTATTTGTTCAGAAAAAGCTTATTTAACTTAAAATTTGTTTGAGAGAAGCGATTTGTTCGGATGTTCCTAATACAAACAATTTAGATTCTGCAATTATTCTGGTATCCGCGCTTGGATTAATAATATACTCTCCAGTTGCTGTTTTATAACCAATAATATTTGCTCCTGAGCGGTTCCTGATTTCTAAATCTTTTAGTGTTTTGTTTTTTAATTCGTCTGGAATTCTTTCAAAGGAAATTTCTTCTAAGCTTATATTATCTCCGCCCTCGGCCGTAATATGATCAATAAACTCCATCACATCTGGCTTCATTACTAAAGACGCCATGTGGGCACCTCCTACCTTATCAGGCATAATAACATTGTTAGCACCGGCAATTTTCAATTTAGTATCCGAATTATCTTCGCTTGCACGAGAAATGATGGTTAAGTTTTTATTTAAGTTACGAGCAGATAATACAATAAACAAATTATCTGCATCAACTGGCAATGTTGTAATAATAGCTTTAGCTCTTAAAATACCTGCTTTAATTAACACCTCATCTTGCGTACTATCACCTGTAATAACTAAATCAGAAAATTTATGATTAAATGACGATGTAACTTTATCGCTATTTTCTATAACCACAAAACGAGTATGATGTTTTTTTAAAACTTGAGCAGCCTGACGTCCATTACGTCCATAGCCACAAATAATAACATGATCAGATATTTTATCAATAGTTGCGTTCAATTTTCTATTTTTAAAAAACTCGTTAAACTCACCGTCAATGACAAATTTAGTAATTGAGGAAACAGCGTAAGCAAATGTACCAAAACTTGTGATAATAAGAAATGCTGTGAATAATTTACCTTCAACAGATAATGGATGCACTTCTTGATAACCAACAGTAGCAACTGTAATTATTGTCATATAAAAGGCATCAAACCAACTATAATTATCAATAAGCACATAACCAATAGTTCCTACCAACCACAAAGTAAGTAATATTACTAGAGGCGCATAAAAACGATAATATGATTTGAAAACGTTGAACATAACAACGCCAAATTAATGAAAATAACTTAAACTTAGTTAAAAATAAAAACTAGAAATTGAAAAAACTACAAATCCCAAACACTTCTACGGCGACGGTAACTACTCGGCTTAAAGCTTTCTTTATGCTCTAAAATAAAAGCCATAATAAAGTAAATAATAATAGGTGAACCAAAGGTAAAAAAAGACAAATAGATAAAATACATACGAATATGAGTGGTTCTAATTCCTAGTTTTTTCCCCCACCATTCGCAAACACCAAAAGCGTGTTGTTCAAACCAATATCTAATTTTATCAATCATTATATTGCAAAGTTATAAAATTGTTTCAGCTATTTTTTATTTCGAAGAACTTTTGAGCAAAAACTCTGCCACATTGCAGTGAAGACATGCTTTCTTTGAGCAAAGGTTATCCAACAAATAGATTTGTGCTTGGCTTTCTAAAGCATTTTCGGTTTTAATACCCAATTTGCTAAACTCTTTTGTCTTGGTATTTATCTCTGCCGGAAGCTTTGATAATAAATCTAATGCGTACTCTATATAATAGTCATTTAAACTATGTTTCGACATAAAAAACAAATAAGGCACAATGGTATTAATGACTATATTTTGAAAAGCTGTTTCTCCAAATTGCTTCGAACTCTCTTCCGATTCTGTATCAAATTTATAATGTGTATTCCAATAAGCATTTGGTTCTAATTCAAAAAACACTTGTAATGTTTTTAAATCTGGTTTTTGCTCTATTAAATGATATAAGGACTTTTGTTTATTTACCAAAGAAGCTAACTGAGCAATTCTAATCGTTGGAAAATTAACAGGCCGTGTTTTTGAAAACTTCCAAAGTTCTTTTTTAAGTGGAACTATTTGGTGTTTATGTTTAAAAAACTCAAACTCGTTTTGTAATTGCTTGGGATACTTATCTTCAAACAACTCCTCCAATAAACCAGCTGTACCAAAAAATAATGCTTCTATTTGAATTGCATTATCGGCGTATTTTTTAAGCGTTGAGTAGGATAATGATTTTCCTAAAAGTTCAAATGTTTCATTATTGATTTTAAAACCAAAGTTCCTGCATAACAAGAGGTACAATGCATCTTCATGATTTTGCTGGCAATACTCAAATAAATGTTCTATGTACTCTGTTTTTTGTTCAATCCGAGAAATAGCTAATCTATCTAACCATGATTTCCAAACGATATCTGGAACTAAAGAAATAGATTTACCGCAAGGAATTGTTTGCTTAGATAATTGAAGTTTATTGTATTGTTCCAGTAAAGAAGGTTTGATATAGTTTTTCAGTTCTAAAACAGACACATTGAATTTTTCGTTTTGAGGCAATTCTTTGTCATGTTCGTAAACCACATGCAAAATTAAATTATCGTAAGCTTTGTCTTGCTGATGATTGTGTTTTATCCAATCAGATGTTTTGACATGGATTTCAACATTACCAGCTAAAACAATATCATTAATCTTAATTTTTGAATTAAAAAAATCAGGACCTGAGTCCTGATTATGTTCACCAATTGAAATGATTTCAATAGTTTCTTTTTTAGAGCCTATAAAATGTGTTTGCCCTAATAATTTATACTTCCATATGGTATGTAGAAGTGCTTCGTTCATTATTTTACTTCAGGAGCCTGAGTAGCTTTCATTGCTAGGATATACTTTGTTAAAGCATCTTTTTCAACTGCCGTTAGTTTTGCTTTAGGTGACATATCATCAATTTCATGCAACCAACTAGCTTCTGAGCGTTTGAAAATATTTTTTTGACCGTGGCAATTTGTACAAGCTCCAATATAAATGGAATGTCCCTGTTTTAATTGTTCTGCAGTTGCATCAGGATATTTTGCTTTAATAGCGGTTAATTGCGCTTCACCAGGAATAATACTTGGAGCTGCTGCTGAAGGGGCTGAAGATTTTTTAGATGAGCCGCAAGCTGTCATCATAATTGCTGCTAATGCTACAATTGTAATTTTTGAAAGTGTCATAAGTTTTTTGATTATTGATTATTAAAATTAGTAAATTATTTTTGATTAATTATCTTTCTCGATATCACTCGGTTTAAATTTTTGTAAGCCTGAAATTTTCGTCAATTGTTCTGATACTTTTGATTCGTCTCCTGCAATCATCAATTTATAAATATGAGGTGTATAATATTTCTTAATCACCTTTTGAACATCTTCAAGTGTTAAGGCGTTTAAATCATTAATAAGATTTCTTCTTTTTTCGAAATTATAAATTAAAGGATTGTACAAAGAAGAAATTTCATCTGGACTTTCCATTCTTTTTATACCTACTACTCTTTTGTAAACTGCTTCTTTAAAAGTATTAGCCTCAATTGGATTAGTATAGAAATTAGTTAATGTTTTATCAAATAATTCAATTGTATTCAATAGCTCATTACTTCTTACAGAACAACTGACTGTAAACAAATTTGAATATTTACTAGTGCGCTGATTACTACCAATGCTATATGTTTTGCCTCCTTTTTCTCTTATTTCTTTAAACAACACTTCATTAAAAATACTGTTGGCTATAGTAAATGCTAACTGATCTTTATCGGTAACGGCTGGTGCAATTTTATTCCATTGTAAAGCACATTGCGTTGCTCCTGTTCTATTTATAAAACCAATTTCTTTTTTCTTTATCGAGGATGATTCTAAACTAACACTATTAGCTCCGCCAAATTCAGATTTCCAAGAACCAAAATACTTTTCAATGATTGGCTTAATTGTCGTTACATCAAAACTGCCGCAAATAATCAAATTAGCATTCTTTGGAGTAAAGTTAAAATCATAATATTCTCTAATAATAGCTGGCGTTACTTTTTGCAACTGTGTTTTATAGAAATAACGCCCGAGGGGACTGGATAATCCAAACGTAAAATAATTACTAAATACTGAAGTCAACTCTGCAATATCCATTTTTGTTGGACTATTAAAATCGATGCTTTGAGAAATCATTAAATCCATTTTTTCTTTAGGAAATGTAGGTGTTAAAACGGCCGCCGACATTAAATCCATTCCAGCATCTAAATCCTTACTCAAAATATTCATGGAGATACTTGTATTATCATTGGAGGAAGAAGCAGACAAGGCTGTCCCTAGTGCAAATGCTTTATTCGTTTGATTTTCCAAATCATACTTCGCATTGCCCATTAAAATTGCGTTAGAAACAATCTCACTATAATTTTGCTGGCCCGGTGCTTCATTTACTTTGCCAGTATTTAATACTAATTTCACATTTATTGCAGGAATGTTACCATACTGCAATAAATAAACTTTTAATCCATTTTTCAGATTAAACGTTTCATATGAGGGAATAACTTGGGCTTTAAAAGCAAAGCTAAAAAGCAATAAAAAAACAACTCCTAAATTTTTCATCTTACTCTTCAATTTTATATTCATTAATTTTTCTGTAAAGAGTACGTTCACTAATACCTAGTTCTTGAGAAGCATATTTACGTTTCCCTTTATGTTTTTTCAATGCCTTTTTTATCATATCAATTTCTTTATCTTGAAGAGATAAAGATTCTTCCACTACAATTGGCTGATTAAATCCATTAGATGTCTCTTTTACGATAATAGGATTATGAACTTTAATTTCATTAGCACCAGATACGATTGGAAAATTAGATTCGTTATGATATAATCTATCGATGGTTTGCAAATCATCGGATGGCAAAGAACCGAGAGCATTACCACCAACCTGAACGATATCATGAACCACCTTTTTGAGGTCATTCAAATCTTTCTTCATATCAAACAAGACTTTGTATAACAAGTCGCGTTCATTCATATCAGAAGTTGATGACGCATTTCCAAATCCTGCATTCGCAATTGCTGGTAATGTATTTGTGTTATAATTAGGCAGATATTGTAAAATACTTTCTAAAGAAATTTCTCTCTCTTTCTCAATAATTGAAATTTGTTCGGTAATATTTTTTAACTGACGAATATTTCCAGGCCAATAATAATTCACTAAAGCATGCTCTGCATCAGTTGTCAACTTAACTGCTGGCATTCTGTACTTAGTAGCAAAATCACTCGCAAACTTTCTAAACAATAAATAAATATCATCTTTGCGCTCACGCAATGGCGGTAAATTAATTGGCACCGTATTTAAACGATAATACAAGTCTTCCCTAAATTTTCCTTTTTCGATAGCCACCGTAAAATTAATATTAGTGGCGGCAACCACTCGCACATTTGTTTTTTGAACTTTACTACTACCTACTCTAATGTATTCTCCTGTTTCAAGAACACGCAATAAACGAGCTTGCGTAGTTAATGGCAACTCACCTACTTCATCTAAAAAAATAGTACCGCCATCTGCTACTTCAAAATAACCTTTACGTGCTTCGTGTGCTCCTGTGAAAGATCCTTTTTCGTGACCAAACAACTCACTATCAATTGTTCCTTCGGGAATAGCTCCGCAGTTTACAGCAATATATTGCCCGTGTTTACGAGAACTATTTTGATGAATAATTTGTGGGAACACTTCTTTACCTGTTCCACTTTCTCCGTTAATTAATACATTTAAGTCGGTTGGTGCCACTTGGCGAGCAACATCAATTGCTCTTTCTAATAGCGGGTTGTTACCCATTATTCCGAAGCGTTGTTTAATATCCTGTAAAGTCATTTTCTTATAATTCTAACAATTAAACACATTCTCCAATAAGGGTTCCGCTTGTACAACTAGTAATCAACACATTCACATAATCCCCTTTCTTTAAATTTCCTTTCGGGAAAACACAAACTGTATTTTGTGAATTTCTTCCACTCATCATATCCGCTGATTTTTTAGAAACGTTTTCTACCAACACTTTGTAAACTTTTCCTAAACCTTCTTTCGTTCTAATTTCACTGTGTCTTCTTTGTGCATCAACAATCTCTGTTAATCGACGGCTTTTTACTTCAGCTGGCACATCATCTTCATATTTACGTTCTGCTAATGTTTTAGGACGTTCGCTGTAACTAAACATATAAGCAAATTCGTATTTTACTTCTTCCATTAAAGACAAGGTATCTTGATGTTGTTCTTCTGTCTCGCCACAAAAACCAGTAATGATATCGGCACTAATAGCCGCATCTGGCATGATACGACGAATAGCGGCAATACGATCTAAGTACCATTCGCGCGTATAACCACGATTCATTTTTTCTAACACGTCACTATTACCGCTTTGCACTGGTAAATGAACATACTTACAAATGTTCTCATATTTCGCCATCATGTGTAATACATCATCACCCATATCTTTTGGATGCGAAGTTGAATATCGTACACGTAAATCAGGATGGATTAAGGCTACCATTTCTAATAACTCAGCAAAAGTTGTTGAATTTGATTTTTGTTCTTCGGTTAAATTTTCTTTTTTCAAACCTCCTCCACTCCATAAATAAGAGTTTACATTTTGTCCTAATAAAGTAACTTCTCTGTAACCTTTATCAAACGCTTCTTTGCATTCACGAACAATGGTTTCTGGTTCACGACTTCTTTCTCTTCCTCTAGTAAATGGTACTACACAAAAGCTGCACATATTATCGCAACCTCTCATAATACTCACAAAAGCGCTCACTCCATTATGATCTAACCGTACTGGCGAAATATCAGCGTAAGTTTCTTCTTTACTTAAAATGACATTTATAGCTTGTTGTCCCCCTTCGGCTACAGCAATTAGATTTGGTAAATCACGATAAGCATCCGGACCAACCACCATATCTACCAATTTCTCTTGTTCTAAAAACTGATGCTTTAATCGCTCGGCCATACAACCTAAAACTCCAATTAATAAATTTTTATTGGTCTTTTTAACCTTTTTGTAATCGTATAAACGCTGACGAACTCGAGATTCGGCATTTTCGCGAATAGCACAGGTATTTACAAATATTAAATCTGCTTCTTTATAATCAGTTGTTGTGGTATATCCTTTATCAATCAGAATGGAAGCAACGATTTCGCTATCCGCAAAATTCATTTGGCAACCGTAGCTCTCCAAAAACATTTTTTTGCCACCTTTATTTTCGGTTTCTCTAACTAATGCTTCTCCCTGTTTTGATTCGTCTATTATTTTGTTCTCCATGTATATCAATAAAAACGCAAAGATAAGGCTTTGTTCTGACAAATTGACACGTTAACCATTTTTCACAATCAAAAATCAATATTTTTTTTAAATATTTTAAATATCTATAAATCAGATGATTAAACAGCAAAAAACAAACTCAAAACAACTAAAAATAGAGTAAGTAAAAATAAAAATTAGGTTTATTCGAATTAAATTTTTTTCCTTTGCAAACTTTTAAAGCAAACCAATCTCTATTTTTTGGGCTTAAAAACCTCAAAATTTGTCAAGTTTTAGCTTTAAATCGCGAACTTTTAATACATTATTATATACATGGCAAAAAATTTAGTTATTGTCGAGTCCCCTGCAAAGGCAAAAACCATTGAAGGGTTTTTAGGAAAAGATTTTACTGTTAAATCAAGTTTCGGTCACATTAGAGATTTGGTTAAAAAGGGATTTGGTGTAGATATAGAAAACAATTTTACTCCAACATACGAAGTACAGCCCGATAAGGAAAAAGTAATTGCAGAATTAAAGAAATTAACAAAAGGAGCCGACATGGTTTGGCTGGCATCCGATGAGGATCGTGAGGGAGAAGCTATTAGCTGGCATTTATACGAAACATTAGGTTTAACTAAAAAGAATACAAAACGGATTGTTTTTCACGAAATTACCAAGCCTGCAATTTTAAAAGCTATAGAAAATCCTCGTGAAATTGATATTAACTTAGTAAACGCACAACAAGCTCGACGCGTATTAGATAGATTAGTAGGTTTTGAATTATCTCCTATTTTATGGAAAAAAGTACGTCCGAGTTTATCTGCTGGTCGTGTACAATCGGTAGCGGTTCGTTTAATCGTGGAGCGCGAAAGAGAAATCCAGAAATTTGAATCAACATCAGCTTATAAAGTATCTGCTTTATTTAAAGTTGGAACTGGAATTTTAAAAGCAGAATTAGATAAACGATATGCTACAGAAGCACAAGCACAAGCGTTTTTAGAAAAATGCAAAGTAGCGTCTTACACAATTGAAAGTTTAGAAACAAAACCAGCAAAACGTTCGCCAGCTGCGCCTTTTACAACATCAACTTTACAACAAGAAGCAGCTCGTAAATTAGGTTTTTCGGTAGCGCAAACCATGCAAGTGGCTCAACGTTTGTACGAAGCTGGTAAGATTACTTACATGAGAACTGACTCTGTAAATTTGTCGGACACAGCCATGGATCAAGCAAACAAGGCTATTAACGAAAATTACGGCGCTAAATATTACAATCCTCGTAAATACAAAAACAAGAGTAAAGGTGCGCAAGAAGCGCATGAGGCGATTCGTCCTACATACATTGATAGAACGGTAATTGACGGGGAGCGTAACGAACAACGTTTGTATGATTTAATTTGGAAACGTACTATTGCATCGCAAATGAGTGATGCAGAATTAGAAAAAACAACAGCTAAAGTAAATGTAAGCGGCGCTTCTGAATTATTTGTAGCACAAGGTGAAGTATTAAAATTTGATGGTTTCTTAAAAGTATATATGGAAGGAACAGACGATGAAGATTCTGACGAAGAAAACTCATCCATGTTACCACCAATGAAAGTGGGCGAAAAATTAGAAAGCCAAGAAATTTCAGCTACTCAACGTTTTACTCATCACCCAGCTCGTTATACTGAGGCAAGTTTAGTGAAGAAATTAGAAGAATTAGGTATTGGTCGTCCATCAACATATGCTCCAACAATTAGTACGGTTCAAAAACGTAACTATGTGGAGAAGACTGATAAAGAAGGGACTCCAAGACAATATGTAAATTTAACGTTGGTTAAACAAAACATAACTAAGGATATTAAAACAGAAAACACAGGGGCTGAAAAATCAAAATTATTTCCAACAGATATTGGAATGGTAGTAAATGATTTCTTATTGAAATACTTCCCTACGATTTTAGATTTTAATTTCACGGCTAAGGTTGAAGAAGAGTTTGATGAAATTGCAGAAGGTAATTTAGATTGGCAAAATATGTTGAAAGAGTTTTATACTCCTTTCCACAAAACAGTTGAAACGACTTCTGAAAACAGTGAAAGAGCTAGTGGAGAAAAAATATTAGGTATTGACCCAGTTAGTGGCAAACCTGTATCAGTTCGCGTGGGACGTTTTGGTCCTTTAGCTCAAATTGGTGAAACGATTGAAGGCTCTGAAGAAAAACCAAAATTTGCCAGCTTAAGAAGAAACCAAAGTATTGAAACCATAACTTTAGAAGAAGCTTTAGACTTATTTAAATTACCTATGAGTTTAGGTGAATATAATGGTGAAGAAGTAATAGTAGCGGTTGGACGTTTTGGCCCATATATTAAATTAGGAGAAGCATTTATTT
>Ga0315904_10008668_pt1 | contig 13405 bp, 16 predicted proteins | sample LakEriMetagenome_6_FD_203529 | JGI IMG/M metagenome (GOLD analysis project Ga0315904, IMG submission 203529) | Freshwater fungal communities from buoy surface, Lake Erie, Ohio, United States - Buoy 12 MA120 | ecosystem: Environmental > Aquatic > Freshwater > Lake | place: USA: Lake Erie, Ohio... | reverse complement strand
AATTCCGGTGCATTGTAGATGCCCGGAAACCCGGGTCAACAATTCGCCTGCCGGATCTGGCAGAACGCTCATCGAGGGGGTCTCGTCGCTCCGATTGCAGGGAGTAGGTGGCTAGGTCCCAGGCACGCGTCGGCTTCACCGATCCCGGGGGCTACTTTGAGATGGTGGTTTAGGTAAGGGTGATCGATCGAAGCGATTTTTTCGAGTTTGGGTAGTTTGAGCCATTGGACGCTTCCGTCGTTGTACAGGACGTTGAGTCCTCGGTTTCCGTGGAGTTCGAAGTCCTCGTCGTTGGGTTCTGAGTGGAGTTCGGCGGGCCAACGGTCCCCGATCCAGGCGACTCGGGCGGAGGATTCGATCGAGGGGGCTTGGTATTTGTCCTCGACGATTGAGCCCATGTGGTAGGAATAATCGCCGCCGGCGAGCATTCGCCAGACATAGCGCTTGGACTCAGGGGCTTGGAGATATTGCTGCGAGGTCGGGATATTGGCGAGCCAAGGGGAGGAGGGTTCGCCGGGGCATTGGAGCCATCGCTTCGTGTCGAGTAATTCCTTGTCCTGCAGTCGGATTGCGTAGACACCTGCAAACGACAAAGGGCCTTGGGGTTCGATCGCTGGGAGGCGATGGGTGGGTTGGAATTGGGCAAAAGAGATCAGGGCTGAACCAAGATGCCGAAGGTTTTCGGCGCATTCATGTTGCCGTGCCGATTCCCGCCAGCGGAGGATTCCAGGGAGCAGAAACGACAGGACGACGATCCCGGCGGCTAGAGCGACGAGGCTATCGAGCCACGCGACGCGGGTGCTTTGGGACTCGGCAGAGTGGAACTGCTGCGAAAGAGCAAATGCTTGCGTCGGGGAAGGACTGTTGGACTGTTGTTGGATTGCCCGGAGGGTCTGTTCGATCAGCCCGTCAGGTGGCAGATCGAGCGTTTCGGGCTGGCCCCCCGAGAGGCTATCCGAGAGACTATCCGAGAGGCTATCCGAGAGGCTATCCGAGGGGCTAATCGCTTGGTCTAGTTGATCTTCGGCCGGTTGTTCCTCGGCCAGGGGTTCGAGCAACGAGCGAAGATCACGAAGTCGTTGTTGGAGCGTTTGGTCGCCGAGCAGAAGAGCTTCGATTTCCGCATTTTCTTGATCGGAAAGGCCGCCCAGGATGTAGCCCAGGAGGGTTTCGTCAGAAGGTAGGGGAAGGTCACCACTCATGGCGTTTTGGCAGTGTGGTCTTGTTTGGATTGCGGAAAAGGAAAAGCGTTATAGCTCTCCTATTGCATACGCATCCAGATCTCATTGAGTTTGCGCATCGCGGTAAAAACTCGACTTTTCACTGTGCCGACTGGGATATCGAGGATCTCGGCAATATCGGCGTACTTGAGGCCTTGGTAGAAGGCCAGTTGGATGAGTTGTTGGGTCGACTCGCTCAACTGCCCGACGGCTTCGCGCACTTTGGCATTGGTCTCGCTGCGGATGGCTTGTTCGTCGGGTGATGGGCCCTGACTTGAGAGTCTGCTGACCATGGCTTCGTCGGATTCGGCGTGTTGGACGGTCGAATCGAGGCTGGCCATTTGGTGGCGTTTGTTTCGTCGCATGAAGTCGATGGCTTTGTTGCTCGCGATCGCATAGAGCCAAGGCCGAAATCGCTTTCCGGGTTCGAATTGCTCGATCCGAAGGTGGACACTCAAGAAGGTTCCTTGGAAGACATCCTCGGCATGTTGGGCATTTCCCAGGAAACGGCGGAGGAAGGTGAACAGTTCCCGTTCGTAGCGTCGCATCAGGATTTCGAAGTGCTTTTCTTGCCGTTCTCGCAGATAGGCTTCGACCAACTGCTCGTCGGCCAGTTCGGCGGCGAATTCCTGAATTTCCGATTCGCAGATGTTGCTCGTCTCCAAGACGGTCGGTTTCGGGGTCGCTGGCATAGGGGCTTGTTCCGTCGCTCAGAGGCTTGGACTCTGAGTCATTGAGTCATTGAATGGATCGGTGAGTGTTTAGAACGATCAAATATCGCGTTAGTTTATCGACCGCGGGTCCGGGAAGTCAAAGACTGCCCGGTGGAATTGGAGTTAAAGATTAGGGGCTCGGAGGGGTAGTTCCAATAAAAACGTCAAAATTATGGTCGAAGTCCGGCCATCATACGGACGAAATCCTTGTCGAGCTTCTCAAGGTCCTGCCCGAAACTTGCAAGAAAATCGTCGAGTCGCTCCTTGGAGTCCGAGGGATTTCCCGGTGGCCTTTCCCGTAGCTTTTTCAGGTAAGCAACAAATTCCTTGGGTTTTTTCTTGATCAGAAAAAACGTCAGGCCCCAGCATTCGCCATAGGCTGCTGCCGAAGTGTCCCCTTTGCGGAATCGCTCGTCTTGGGTCAGCAGGCTAGCCAGGGAGTCCGGGGGGCGGTTGCGGAAGTAGAACCGAATTTGTTGCAGGTTGTAAGCATTGACCTTTCCGGCCCCGGCCCAACCGCTTGAACTGCGGGTATCGGCCGACTCGAAGAACGTGGCGATGCCCTCGCTGAGCCACAGCGGGTAGTCCCCCAGACGGGTCTGAAGACCTGTGTTGAAGGCGATCTGGTGGCAAGCTTCGTGAAGGATCGTGGCGATCTGCCGCTCGGCTTCGGGGCGGGAGAAAATCTCTGCAAGGAGATCTTCTCGCTGGACTTTTGCCCCGGGGGGCAAGACCCCTTCGATCCCTGTCAGGTCGAAAGTCGCTAGGCGATTGGTGGTTTGCGTGTAGTAGCCAAACGTGTTCTCGCCACCTTGGAAGTCCCTTTTGGAGTATTCGATGTAGTCGGCTTTATCGCGAAAGATCAAGGCGACGAGAGGAAACCGCGGGGGCTGGAGTTCGAGCCCCTTTTCTTTCCAAAACCTGAGCATTCCCTTGAACATCTTTTCGTAGAGGTTTGCGTTCCATCGGGCATAGGTCTCGGAGGTGTCGTAGCACACGACGAAGTGCTCGGTCGCAAGGGATTTGGCCCCGGCCGGGAGCAGAGCCAGAGTTTTAACTGCGATTTCGCTAGCGGGAGTCGGCCGCATAGGCTCGTCGATCGCCTGAATTTTGGCGATCTGGGTGTTCGGTCCGATCGCGATCAACTCGCCGTCGGGGTTTTGAACCAACATGCCGTATCTGGGGTTCTCGGTGAGCACTTCCCCTCGGAGACTCGGGCGATCGGAATCTGCAAATTCGATCTCGATGTGCTTGGGCCCGCTGGTCGGGTCGTCGTGAAAGCTCTCCGCTTGGGTCTTTGCCATGCAGAAAGGAATCAAGGTCCAGGCAAGCCCCATCGCCCAAAGAGGCCCTATCGCCCAAGCATGCCCCACAGTCATCAGATGGCGGGCTGAGTTGTGAGGGTGCAAAGCTAGGCTCATTCGAGCTCACCGTTTTTTTTGCTCGGGCCCGATTGCTTACGAAAGACCGCGACGACGTCTTCGACGGGAACCACGTACAGTTGGTTGTCGGGCTCAAAGTCCACGGGGATGGCGTTTTTCGGGTGGAAGATGATCTTGTCGTATTGGCGCAGCGGCATGTCCTGGTCATGCTCGACTTGGCGACTGATACTGACGATTCTGCCGGTGATCGTCGGGATCTCCGACGCATCGGGCAAGGCGATGCCCCCTTTGGTTTCCCGTTTGGGCTCGTCCTTGAGGACCAGGACTCTGGCCCCGACCGGCTCGATCGTTTCGAACGTGTTTTTCTTGGTCGTCATGAATACCGCTTCAAATCTAGGCAGGGGTAATGCTGGGGTAGTAAGGTCCAGGAATCCATGGGATTCGAAATCTATTATGGTGCGAACTACCCCCGGCATAGAAGCCCCTTTGCGAAACTAATGACTTTTTGGACTTGCAACACACGGTAAAATTGTCATACTCCGGGGCCCCAAAGGGAACACAAACCGCGTCTTTTCGCAGTTTTTTGCAGGTTGAGGTCTCCGATCCGGACATCCTCTAGGCTATCCTGCATCACTGTGGAATTGCGGCGAGATACAAGCGGCCGACAAAAGATGTCGGTAACCAAGACTTTGACGAGACCTTTAACGGCACCACGGCAACGGGTTTGATACAGCGATGATTGAGACGATTGAAGTCAAAAAGCGAGATACCTTAGGATCGCGAGCGATGATCAAGATTCGCGAAAGCGGTTCGATCCCAGCGATTCTCTACGGCCACGGCGAGGAGAATGTTTGCTTGAGCGTCTCGCTAGATACGGTCAATAAACTGATCAAGCACGGCACCAAGCTGGTGAATCTTCGGGGTGATATCTCCGATACGGCCCTTTTGCGAGCCGTCCAGTGGAGCTCTATGGGTGACCACATCATCCACGTCGACTTCGCCCGAGTCTCGCAAACCGAGACGGTTGTCGTGACGGTCCCTGTACACTTGCACGGCGAAGCTCCAGGGGCGATGTCCTCTGCAGGCCAATTGCGGTTCGTTTCCCACGAGCTGTCCATCCGATGTCCGGCCGTCAAGATTCCTGAATTCATTACTTGCGATATCAGCCAGTTGCAACTTGGCCAAGCCATTCACGTCAGCGAGCTGAAATTGCCCGAGGGGGTCGAGGCAGTTACACCTGGATCGATCGTTGTGGCTCAGGTCGCAGCAGCAGCCGGTGTGGACCTTGAGGCTTCGATTCCAATGTCGGCTGAGCCTGAGTTGATCCGCAAAGAGAAAGCGGCTGAAGCGGGGACCTGATGTCCAGTTCCACCCTCAAGCTCGTGGTAGGGCTCGGGAATCCTGGAGCGAAATACGAAAATACGCGACACAATATTGGATTCGATTGTTTGCAAAAACTGCATGCGTCGATGGGCTCCCCAGGGGTTCAGTCCAAGTTCGAATCGCAAATAACCAAAGGCACTCTAGGATCGCACGACGTGGTCTTGGCTTGGCCGATGACCTACATGAATTGCAGTGGAAGAGCGGTCGCCCAAATCGCACGCTTCTACAAGATTCCAGCAGAATTTATCCTTGTGGTTTGCGATGACCTTAGCTTGCCACTCGGAAAGTTGCGGTTGCGGAAAAGTGGCACCAGCGGTGGACAAAAAGGACTCGATGACGTCCTCAAAGCCCTGGCAACACTCGATGTGCCAAGACTTCGCATCGGGATCGATGCGACACCAGAGAATTTGCAGACCGTCGATTACGTGCTGAGCAAGTTCTCGAAAAAAGAACGACAGGTCGTCGAGGAGTCGCTCGGCTGTGCCCTGGATGCCATCCAGTGCTGGTTAGTCGATGGAATCGATAAGGCGATGAATCGGTTCAACGCCTCAAAGCAATAAACACCGAGCAATAAACACCATAAGAAACCTACCGTCATCCTTAGCGAGGAGTAGTTACGTTGGCCAGCGCATCCTACGAATGTCTTTTCCTGTTCGATAGCAACCACTACGCCCGCGATCCGGGTGGAGTCTCGAACCGAGTCCAAACGATGATCACCGACATGGGCGGAGAAATCCTCGTTTCGCGCCTCTGGGCCGAACAACGATTGGCCTATCCCATCAAAGGTCACAACAAGGGGACCTATTGGTTGGTCATTTTCAACCTCGACACGCTCAAGCTCAAAGACATCAACCGCGCTTGCCAACTCAACGATAGCCTCCTGAGGCACCTCTTTACCCGACTCGATGCTCGACTCGTCGATGCACTCGTCGCCCACGCACAAGAAAAAGTCGTCGTGCCAATCGACCAAATCGAACGCCTCGGTGCGGCTTCTGCCGTCGGTGCCGAAGAAGAGGAAGAAGTCGGAGTCGAGGTCGACGAAGAGTAAGCCTTTCTCAGGCCCTACAGCAGCGCTGTAGGAAATTTTGAGCCAAATCCGTCCATAGATTCCACTTTGGGGTAAAATCGAAGAATTGCTTCGCTTGCAGTTCTTCTCATGGAGTCGATTATGGCCAGTTTCAACCGAGTGATCCTCATCGGAAATCTCGTTCGAGATATCGAAATCCGCCACACCACCAACGCCAAGTTGGCGGTGTGCCAAAACGCGATCGCCGTCAACGACCGGCGAAAAAACGCCGCTGGTGAATGGGTCGACGAGACTTCCTTCGTCGACTTGACCTTCTTCGGCAGAACCGCCGAACTCGTCGGCCAGTATCTTACCAAGGGTTCCCCAGTCTTCGTCGAGGGCAAACTCAAGCAAGATACCTGGGAGAAAGATGGTCAAAAGAGGTCCAAGCTCTACGTGATCGTCGAGAGGATGCAGTTTCTGACCGGCAAATCCGAAGGATCCAAAGGGGACGGAGCCCAGAAGACCGCTGCGAACAGCCGCTTTTCGGATCCTAACGGTTATGGCGGTGCTCCCGACTCGGTCCAGCATCCAGAAATTCACGAAGAACCCGTCTACAACGACGGAGAAATGCCCTTCTAAAAACCCTATTTTTTCGTTATAACACGTGGCCCCTTGACAGGCGGTTGCATCGACATGCAAACCAAAGCGATCGGGGGACTTCGCACACGGGCTGCGAAGTTGCTGCAAAGATACCGTGACCGGCCTGCATCCTTGAACCTATCATGACAACTCCATCCAAAACCACCCCTAAAAAGCGAACCCCGCAATACCCAAGGCTTCCTAAGGGACCCAATGGTGGCATCCAATTGATGCTCATCCAAAATGTTCAGCACCTTGGCAAAGCAGGGGAGATCGTTGAAGTCAAACCGGGGCACGCCAACAATTACTTGTTGCCTGAAGGCCTTGCGATCGTCTCGAACGAGCATCACAAGCGGATGGTTGAGAAGCACAAAGAGAAGATTGCGGCGATCGAGAAGCAACGACTCGTTACTTTGCGAGCCTTGGCCGATCAAGTCGGCAAGCAATCGATCAACGTGGAAGCCAACGCGAACGAAGAAGGTCACCTTTACGGTAGCGTTGGAACACCAGAAATCGTAGCGGCGCTTAGGGCCAATGGCGTGGCCATTACGGCCGATCAAGTCAAGCTTGACGGGGTCCTTAAAGAACTCGGTCTCTACACGGTTCGAGTTCAATTCCATCCTGAGATCTCGACGGATGTCAAGGTTTGGGTTGTGCCTGCAGCATCCAACTAGCGATCACTGCTTGGGCTCAACGGATACGCGTTAAGAGAAACATCAAGGCAAGGAGTAATGCTCCTTGCCTTTTTTTCTTACTGGCCTGAATTCGGTGCGGGGCTTATAGCCATCGCCCGCGGCTGTGCGCCTGTACGGCTCATCTGTAGCTGCAAGTTACGCCTCCGCCGGGCAAGCCCGACGGTAGGCTTACCGAGCGGCGATCGAGCTCTTCTTGGCCTCCGTCGGCTTCATGCCGGCGGGGCCAAGACTTGCAGCTACAAGGTCACCGATGCCGCCGGAAACCACGATAAAAAAAGTCAGGAAAGCCCCGGCGGTGACTTCGGTGCACCATATTGTTCGTGCGTCTTCTCGTACTCAGCATTGCCGTACTCGTACTCCAATCGATCCAGTATAGCAATCCGGTCCATTGGTCCGCAACTTACCGCGTACCGCCTCGTTCAACGATCGGCATCGCCGCATTTCAAACAGCCATCGAGTACGAGTACCGTTTCACTGAGTACCGTCCGCCGCGGCGGACTGAGTACGAGTACGACGAAATCCGATACTAGCCAGAACATATAGTATGTGGAATTTACCGTAATCCAAGAGACGCTCAATGTTTCACAAACACCGCAGCCCCATACGGCGTGTTTGGATTCGCTGGCTTAAAAAACCAAGAAATGCTCGGTTTCCACGAACCAATCGAAGGGATTCTGAGTTCGAAGATTCTCGGCAGTCCGATGGCCCATGACGATGCGGCATGGCTAGCCAAATCCCCGGCGTTGCGAGAAAAGCTCATCGCCGTGGGATTGGTCGACCCAGAGACGATTCCTGAGAAGGTAATTATCCCAACGCTCGATGCGGTCGACAAGCTGATGAAGAAAGCCAATCTTGTTTGGCAAGTGATTCTGGTTTTGAGTCGCTATCCCGTTTTTCTTAACCACAGAACACACCGAACAAACGGAAACAAATCCTCCCACCGTAATGTCATCTTTCCGTGTGTTCGGTGTGTTCCGTGATATTGATCTACGCACCGAAATGACGCGACTCTTGCGCCTCGCGGGCGTCTCGGGTTGGCCACGATTGTTCCACTCCGTAGAGCTTCAAGAGGGGCGGGCCAGCCGGCAATCGGAACTGCAACGTGAGTTCCCTTTGCATGTGGTTTGCTCGTGGCTTGGCAACTCGCCTCGGATTGCCCAGCAGAGTTACTTGCTGGTCACCGAAGATGATTTCGCCAAGGCAACCGGGGTCGCGAAGGGGATGGTGGGGGGGTGAGAGTTTGATCCTGGAATAAATGCGATTTCGAGGAAAACGTGTGAAAAACGCGAATCAATGATGGCTACAAATGCTCCCTTAGTTACGGAGATATGGCGGTAGCCTACCCCAGTGAGTTTACTTGCTTTCAGTTTCCGAGGCTCGGTCGCATTCACAAATCGCGGGAATGATCTTTTGGGTTTTTGTTTTCAGGCTACATTTTTGGTATCGGCACTGCCAAATCGCAACCAAGTTCTTCGGAACGAGAAGTGCGAACGGGGGACCCACAACACTGCGTGAGAGCCAGAAACGTTTTGACTCTTCCGCTTGGGGCGTAGCTTTGTAAGCAGCGAACTTCGCTGGATGCACTAGCGGGATTTTTCCAATCCTAGCCCGACAGCTAACCTCGTCGGCCGACGGAAAGGTGTTCTTTCTGTCCAGGAAGGAGACGGTTCGTCTTCGGTGCTATGAAATCGTAATGAGCGTTCGACTGCTTGGGGAATCCTTGAGCTCGATCGATGCACTGGGAAAATGTCTACACATAATCAATCTTCTGCGATGCCGCTCTGGCCGCGGATCCGTCAAGCGACGGGAACTGTTTACGGGGATATCGGAACCTCCGTTCTCTACACGATCATGGAGATCACCCGCGAAGCGGTGCTGCTACGGAACCACCATCTGGGACATGCCGCTGCCGCTTCGTTAGTGGCAAGCGGAGGAGACCTGTTGTCCAAAAATGACTTACTGGGCGAGCTAAGCCTCGTGTTTTGGGCATTGATCTTTCTGACCGCGAAATACGACTTGATGATCATGCGTGCGGATCACCGAGGTGAAGGTGGTACGTTTGCCCTATGGAGTCTGCTCAAGGGATATAGCGGACGAATTTTCGCTGGAGGATTGGTCGGATTCTTGGTGGTTTGTGCAGCAGCACTTCTTGCTGCTGACGGAATCATCACACCACCAATCAGCATGCTGGGAGCTTTTGAACCGCTGGGCCAGTCTTACTCGGTACTTGTAACGCTCGCATGTCTTGCAATGTTGTTCAAAATCCAGTGGCGTGGAACCAGCAAGATTGGCGGATGGTTCGGATGGTTCATGATCTGCGTCTGGTTCCCCTGGATCGCGATCAAGGGAGCGCCTTGGATCATCGCACATCCTGAAGTTTTCTTAGCCTTCAATCCCCTTTATGCGATTGAATTCCTGCGGAGCTTTCCACAACTCGGATTCATGGTGATCATGGGAGTGGTTGTCCTAGCGATCACTGGAGGAGAAGCGAAATATGCCGATATTGGTCACTTCTCTTTGTCGAGTGGCTCATCTAGCAAGGAGGGAGAAAGTATTTCCCCGAGAAACTCTGGCCGGATTCCGGTGATGTATTCTTGGTTTATCGTCGTCTTGCCCAGTCTGTTGATCTGCTACGCTGGGCAAGTAGCTTACATGCTTGGTAATGGAGTACCGGAGAGATGCAACACGTTCTATGCTCTGACGCCCAAGAGTGGCATTGCATGGCTGGACCAAATCATTCAGTACAGTGACGTTTCTATTTCTGCCGTGGCTGCGATCATTGCTTCCCAGGCATTGATTACCGGGATGTTCTCGATTGTTAAAGAAGCAACAGCACTCGGAGTCGCTCCACGGTTTCGTGTGTTTCACACCGATGCGCATGGTGCAGGGCAGGTCTACATTCCAGCAGTGAATTGGGCGCTGTTTCTTGGCTGCGTCGTTGTCACGATTCTATTTCAAACGTCTGGTAACCTCGCAGCGGCCTATGGTGTGGCGGTGACAGGGACCATGGGGATTACGACCATAATTTTCGGGTACGTAGCCCACTACCGTTGGGAATGGAAACTGCCTCTCGTTTATCTCGTCTGCACTCCAATTTTGGCGATTGACTTGCTCTTCTTCGGAAGCAATTTGCTCAAGGTGTTCCATGGCGGTTACTTTCCAGTTCTTGTTGCAGCAGTCCTGGTTTCGATCATGCTTGTCTGGCAATGGGGTCGAAAATCTCTGGCCACCGCTTTTTACGAGTTCGGCGTGCGTGAAGGTAAAAAGATAGACTGGCTCGTGGCTTTGCGAGAAATGCTCGATGACCTTGAACTAACTCTTCGAGAAAATCTACCAGCCGCAAGAGCACTGATTCAAGGTCGACGACGCCTAGTTGAGAGTGATCGAGCAGCGGTCTTTCTCTGTTCTCGCCCGATTCGCACCACCGAGGATTACGTACCGGTAGTTCTCAGAATCTTTTTGAAAAAATATGGGGTCTTACCGGCACAAGTTGTCCTCATGCACGTCCATCAAGCTACTGTGGCAACCATTCCACCATCGGACCGATACAGCACAGTTAAGCTTGGCAACGACATTCATTCGATAACCGCGAGCTACGGATATATGGAACAACCGGATGTTCGCAACGATCTGAAAGAATTGCAGCGACGAGGGATGCTCCCGATTTCCGCAGAACGCTGGATCATCGAGGTGGGTGAAGAGGACATCATCGCTTCACCAGATTTACCTCTGCTGAAACGTCTCGGAGTGATCGCTTTCAGCTGGATTTTGCGATTATCCACTCCTGCACATAAGTACTTAGGACTGGTCTACGATGCCGCGGTTTCGAAGGAAGTCATTCCTGTGGTATTCTCTCGTCATGAGATCAAAGTAGCTTTACCGGAACTCGAATTAGTACCGCCACAGATCACGGCGGCAGCAAGCGACGAAAGTGTTTCGAACACCCAAGTTCGAATCCTACCACCTTGACCAACGTGGATCGGTGCCAGACTGGGACATTCAAAACCCCAGTGTTTCGGCGACCCAGCGCGACTCGAAAAACGACTCGAATTTAGGTGCGCGACGCGAAATACATCGCCGCACGACGCCATGCACCGAGCCAGCATGGGCGCACCAGAGCTCCAAAGCAATTGGCCTGAAACCCGAAAAACGCTGGGAAAACCTTTGGTTTTGCAGCACGGGCTTCAAAAAGCTAATGGAGAGGACAGGAACCGAACTTTCGGGTGTTTTACCAACTTTTTGAGAGTTGCCGGGGAAATGCTTGGAAATGTTCGGGGAAATAACAGCGAATGACAGAGGTCGATTACCTAACATTCAGACCAACTGCCGAAATCCTAGTTTCGAGAGTTTCTCATCGCCTCGTCATCGCTACCGATCTCATCCGGCAATCCGATAATGCTCAAGAGCGATTTTGATGTAGCAGTATCTTTGTTTTGAGCCGCATGATTTGCATTTACCATCGGCTTGGCTTTCGCCAATGACAACCCGAGTTGATGGAGTTCGCTGACCTCTCGAAGGCGAGTGGAAATCGCAGAGCTGGACATGTCCACTACGTTGGAATCAGAAAACGGCTTGTCATTCAATTCACTACTCATCTTCTTTATATCCAAGCTGTCTGATATCGATTCGATCGATATCTCGCCCAGCGGCACGCTTCATTTCGATCAAACCGTCTTTTGCTCGGCTTAGCGACTCGGGGGCGATCAAAAAATCGATGTCTTTTGTAAAACGAGGATATCCATGGACAGCGAGCGCCATTCCCCCGCATAAGGCATACTCTACTTTCGCTTCATTGAAACGTCGTACGATTTCGCGAAGTTCGGATTCCAGAGTAAGCACAGTATCTCTCTAATTTTTCTTCGGTCTCAGCGATAGAGATCGTGTTGTCTGAGCTGCGTTCGATCCTACAACTAACTCCAGCGTTCTAGTATCGCTCAGTTTCAGAAAGGGATCAAGCGTCGATGCACAGGTACATTGCCGTAACGATTTCCCCTTGAGAGTTGGGGCGGCCAACCAAATTACTGCTCGCCACGCGAAGGAGCACGACGATACACAAGCGGATCCAATTCGCGAGGCAATTCATACACGGTGAGGTCGATTGGAAGATCATCGAAGAGAACCCGTTTTGCAAGGTAAAGATCGGCCCTGAATCCGGTGCCAGGCACCTTTGGAAGCGTGCCGGAATGCTAGCGAAACTCGCCCAGGCTGGCCCTGAATCCGGTGCCAGGCACCTTTGGAAGCGTGCCGGAATGCTAGCGAAACTCGCCCAGGCTGGCCCTGAATCCGGTGCCAGGCACCTTTGGAAGCCCGCCGAATGCTAGCGAAACTCGCCCAGATTGGCCCTCAATCCGGTGCCAGGCACCTTTGGAAGCCCGCCGAATGCTAGCGAAACTCGCCCAGGCTGGCCCTGAATCCGGTGCCAGGCACCTTTGGAAGCCCGCCGAATGCTAGCGAAACTCGCCCAGGCTGGCCCAGAATCGGTGCCAGGCACCTTTGGAAGCCCGCCGAATGCTAGCGAAACTCGCCCAGGCTGGCCCTGAATCCGGTGCCAGGCACCTTTGGAAGCCCGCCGAATGCTAGCGAAACTCGCCCAGATTGGCCCTCAATCCGGTGCCAGGCACCTTTGGAAGCGGTGCCAGGCACCTTTGGAAGCGTGCCCGAATGCTAGCGAAACTCGCCCAGGCTGGCCCAGAATCGGTGCCAGGCACGAATGGAAGCGTGCCCGAATGCTAGCGAAACTCGCCCAGGCTGGCCCTGAATCCGGTGCCAGGCACCTTTGGAAGCGTGCCCGAATGCTAGCGAAACTCGCCCAGGCTGGCCCAGAATCGGTGCCAGGCACGAATGGCACTTTGTTCCATTCGATGCGGGCGAGTTGGCAAACGGAACTCCGGCGTGAGTTCCCACTGCATGTGGTCTGCTCCTGGCTGGGTAATTCACCACGCATCGCCCAGCAGAGTTATCTTCTGGTCACCGAAGATGATTTTGCTAAGGCAGCCGGCGTGGCGAAGGTGATGATGGAGGGGTGGATGATAGATCGTGCGGGAGTATGGAAATAGGGGTATGGAAACCGGAGGATTCCAAAACCGAATGGGGCCACCCAGGTTGAGTGGCTTGCAGCAATAACGAGGAATAAGTGTTGTATCTCTCCGCAACATTGCGTTAAAAACCGGAACGCATTATTGACTACGCGTGTAGTATGCCTTAACATGTCTGCGGATGTCGTCACTCTAGTTTGCATGAAAGGATTTGCGATGGTCAAAAAGCCAGCGTCGCTCGGAAGAGTCGAATGGGAACTGCTTCAATACATCGACCAGAACCACCCGATCTCGGTACGCGAGGTCGCTCAGTACTGGAACGAAAAGAC
>Ga0315904_10008656_pt1 | contig 13416 bp, 12 predicted proteins | sample LakEriMetagenome_6_FD_203529 | JGI IMG/M metagenome (GOLD analysis project Ga0315904, IMG submission 203529) | Freshwater fungal communities from buoy surface, Lake Erie, Ohio, United States - Buoy 12 MA120 | ecosystem: Environmental > Aquatic > Freshwater > Lake | place: USA: Lake Erie, Ohio... | reverse complement strand
GCGCACGGGCTTTACGGTACGCTAACGAAGGAATCGCTATGCTCCATTTCCTCTCTTTTATCTGGATGTATCTCCTCCTCGCCGCCGTCACGGGGTACTTGCTGGCCCTCTGGTGGCTGGGGCGCAACCGTTCTTCGGCGGTAAAACCCGAGCAGGATACCAAGCTACAAAAAGACTTGGACAACACCAAGCGCAGCTTGCTAGAGCGTGACAAGCAGCTCGAAACACTCAAGCAAGAGCGCCACCAGCAGCTCGAAGCCCTGAAAGCCGAGCTCTCGACAGCCAAGACCGACCGGGATCGGGTTCGCGCCGAAGCCATTCCGCTCAACGCCCGCCTTGACGAGCTAACCCTCAACCTGGAAAGATCCGAGAAACTCCGTGTCGCTGCGGAAGGCAAGGTTCAGACTGTCGAGACAAAGACCAAGCTCACCGAGACTGGCCCCAAAACACTTGGGGCGCTTGAGGCAATCGCCGGAGAGCGCGACCAGCTAAAAGAGGCCCTTGCCAAAGCGCAAGACCAGCTTGCCGCTCACACTCAGGCGCTGACCCAAGCCAACACCAATATCCAGACCGCTAACGCGACCATTCAGACCGCGCAGGCCCAGCTCAATGCCCAAGAAACCCGCCTTCAGCAGCAAGCTGCAGAGCTGACACGCCTTCGTACTGCCCACACGGCGACTACAGCGACCCTAACGACAGCATCAGGGCTCGCGATTGCCGCCGTGGAACAAAATCGCGCAGATGATCTCAAGGAGATCATCGGAGTCGGGCCGTTTATTGAGTCCAAGCTCAATACCCTGGGAATCCACACCTTCAAGCAGATCGCCCTTCTTTCGCCGGAGATGCTGGAGCAAGTCGCGGAGCATATCGAGCACTTCCAGGGCCGCATTGGCCGGGAGAACTGGACGGAGCAGTGCAAGGCACTTCACTTCGATAAATACGGCGAGAAAATCTAGAAAACCCACTCTGAAAGCCGGGAAGTTATCCCGGCTTTTTCTTTTTCCAAATTTAACAAACATTAGCTTGCTTTTCAAAAAAATGCTGAGTGTTTCAGAGATAGGGCAGGGCCTGGTTGACCTCTGCCGCGAAGGCAAGTTTGACCAGGCGATGGCGGCGTACTACGCCGAGGGAATCGTCGGTGTGGAAGGCGACGGCTCCGAAGTGGGAATCTACACCGTTGAAGACGGCAAGATCGTCCATGAAGTCTTTCTGTTTGCGGGTATGTAAATTCGAATGTTGCTCAGGGCAGGCGAGTTTCGTCTGCCCTATATTGGGTTCGTGTTCATTCATCTTCGGGCGGATAGTATTTTATAAGGCAGCTAGGGAGGGGCGAGAAACGCTCTGCACCTGGATAAGGCAAACCCAATATCAAAATCCCATCTGGGCTAACGCTCCAACAGTTTGAAAAAGCACGGTCTAAAAAATCACCCAGTGTACAATCACGCAGGGTAATATCAGCCATAAATGGCTCGTCGCGATCCCGAAAAAAGAAGTCAATTTTCTTCTCTCGCAAAACATGTTCTAAAAACATAAAAGGCTCAATTTTTTTCACAGAATAATTCAATTTCAAGCCAGACACTAATTTCTGTATATCATTAAATTCTATATCCCTCTTATCAGAACGAATCGTTTTATTTTCTGAAAAATACGAATTATCCTTATTTTTCTTCAAGAATTCTTCGATGTCTTTTTGCTTGACGTAAGCATTATCACTTCCTGCGCTAGAATGAGTGACATGACCATCATTAGTTCTTTTAAAAAAAGTCCATCCATATCCATTTTTACCTGAACGATTTTTAGATTTTATCAATTCTATGCTGTATTCATCCATCTCTTCTCGTTCTATTTTAGGATATGACGATGTGACTTCCATTTTTGTTTGAATATCAGCAAGAGAGAAAGCATAATCTTGAATCTCCTTTGGTAAATCTTTAAAAGGAACCGGGTTTGTCGGGCCATCGAATCCATTAGGCTTGACGAGTTTATCTTTCAAGTCAGGATATTTATCCAAGCATTCCCATAGATCGCATGCAATTTTAGATGCCGCTCGTTCAGGTTCTTCAGTATGAATCCAAGCAAAATCATTTTGTGGAAATAATATATAACTGTTGTTTTGTTTTATCCAAACAGACATTTCCGCATAAGCAATAGTATCCATTATTTTAAATATCTGTCTTTCAGAAATGGAATAATAATAATCAATAAATTTAAATCTATTTTTTTCTGTTCGTAAACGAACTCTGACTTCTCGGTAAATAGAATCAACAAAATTCAATTTTGTTGACACACTCTCTATTGAAATTTTTTTATGAAGCCGCTTGTCTTCTGAAAGTTTTTTTATCGAGTCCATTTAATTATTTCCTCTAAGGAAAAATGAGTGTACTCAGTATATGAGTACACTCTTCATAGTTTCAAGTGCCAGGGTTCACGTAGTGTTCTGACTCTATCATGTCTGGTTCGTCTTGAATCGGCGTAGTCCCTCCGGTTCCCCGTGAGTACAATGTGTACTTGCGAACGATTTTCTTTACAACGCCTACTGACCCATTAAGCCATTGAGCAGTATTCCAAGATACAGAACCCATTACTATAGCTGGATTTCCATAATGAGTCCATTCTCCTGTACTAGGAAACCTCTGTGTTTTTCTTTCCTGTACTTCGGTTGTCCCATCTGCACCATAAAAAAACACTTCACCAATGACATAAGCATACACATTGGCATTTCCTCCACCCGGAGTTTTCTTGCATCGAGACCAAGTATGGATAGAGTCCGAGTGAGTTGGGCCTACTCCAAAAACACTTGTTGGTTCAAACCGATCATGAACTTCATAAGCAGCAATCTCTGGTAGGCCCCCTTCCTCCTCTTCAGCGGAGGCACGCTGGGAGCTAATTCCTACGAGCGCGGTAATTGACAGGAGGCTTGTAAAACAGACAAACTGACGACGAGACATTTGGTTTGGGGCATCCTCGAAATATTTCATTATAACTACCTTTCTACGTTCGAGTTGCACCGGAGCAGAGTTGCACCGGAGCAGAGTTGCACCGGAGCGACACCATTATCTCACGCAAAAATACCGAGTGTCAAGTCAGCTAATTTTCTCGCGCAAGCAGGGGCATTCTCCCCTTATGCTGAATCTCTCACTATGAACCGACGCGTGTTTCTCGCTTCCAGCTTTGCCCTCGTGGCCACTCCCACTCTTGCCCAAGAGAAAGAGAAAGAGAAAAAAGAGCAACGAGAGAAGAAAGCGCCTAAGGCCATGCCAATGCCGCCGGAGGTGCTGGTTGCCACCGACTTCCAGACGCCGCCGCTGGCGGCGCGGCCTCATACCTGGTGGCACTGGATGAACGGCAATATCTCCCACGAGGGAATCACGGCGGACTTGGAGGCGATGGCACAGGCGGGAATCGGCGGGGCGCAGATCTTCAATGTGGACCAGGGAATTCCGCTGGGGAAAGTGCTCTACATGACCCCCGAGTGGCGACAGGCGATGGTGCACGCCGCCAAAGAGGCCAAGCGCCTTGGGCTGGAGCTGTGCTTTCACAACTGTGCAGGTTGGTCGAGCTCGGGCGGCCCCTGGATCACGCCCGAGCTTGCGATGCAGGTACTTACTTGGTCTGAGACTACGGTTACGGGTGGGAGCAAGCTGACGCTGACCCTAAAAGAGCCGGAGAAGCGGGAGAAGTACTACAACGATATCGCGGTGCTGGCGGTGAAGGTTCCGGCAGGGGGCGACACGGCACGCCTAGAGAATATCCGCGCCAAGGCCCTCTTTGACCGGGGCGGCGACGGGCTCGGACTGAATGTGAAGGGCGTGGTGGGCGAGGGAGCCGCCACCGAGGGTGCGATTCCCGGGGACAATGTCACCGTCTTGCAGTGCACCGCCGACGGCAAGCTGACCTGGGATGCCCCCGCAGGCGAGTGGCTGCTGCTGCGCATGGGCCACACTCCCACCGGCGCAATAAACTCCCCCGCGCCTGAGGCAGGTCGTGGCCTGGAGTGCGACAAGCTCAGCCGCGAGGCTATCGAGCTACACTGGGAGAAAGGGGTCGCGCCGGTACTTGCCGACATGGGGCCGGAGCTGGTGGGCAAGTCGTTTAACAATGCGCTGATCGACTCCTACGAGATGGGAAGCCAGAACTGGACCCCGAAGCTACGTCGCGCCTTTATCGCTCAGCACCGCTACGATCCCCTGCCGTGGATGCCCGTGGTGACGGGGCGCGTGATCGGGAGCCCGGAGCAGTCCGAGCGCTTTCTTTGGGACTGGCGCCGCACGATCGCGGATCTCTTTAGCGAAAACTACGCGGGGCGCTTTAAAGAGCTCTGTCACGAGAACAAGATGCAGTTTTCTATTGAGCCCTACGGCAACGGCCCGTTTGACAATCTGCAAGTTGGCATGCACGGCGATATCCTCATGGGCGAGTTCTGGGTGCCGGGGGGAAGCGCAGGCGAGACGGTAAAAGTGGCGGCGAGCTGCGCGCACGTGATGGGTCGCAAGATTGTGGGAGCGGAGTCGTTTACGGCGGGCGAGTTTGAGGGGCGCTGGCAGGTCGAGCCCTATGGGATCAAGGCACTGGGCGACCGAATGTTTAGCCAAGGCGTCAACCGCTATATCTTCCACCGCTACGCCCACCAGCCCTGGCTAGACCTCAAGCCAGGCATGACCATGGGGCCGTGGGGCTCACATTTAGAGCGTACCCAGACCTGGTGGAAGCAAGCCGCGACCTGGCTGACCTATGTCGCGCGCTGCCAGCACTTGCTTCAGTCAGGGCGCTTTGTGGCCGACGTTCTGACGTTCTGCGGCGATGATGCCCCCAATGATCTTTACCGCCCGAGCCTGCCGCCCGGCTACGACTACGACGGCTGCGACCGCACGGCGCTGATGACTGCTAAAGTGGACAAGGGCGAGATTGTCTTTCCATCGGGTGCACGCTACAAAGTCCTCATGATCCCTGACTCGATCTGGCTGACTCCGCAGACCGCCGCCAAGCTGGTCGAGCTAAGCAAGGCGGGCGCGAAGATTGTCGGGCGTAAGCCCGAGAAGTCCCCGAGCCTGGTGAACTATCCCGCGTGCGATGCCCAAGTGAAAGCCTTGGGCGCGCAGCTCACGCTCACCACGCTGGAGGCCGCGCTCCCCGCACCCGATGTTGCGCTGCCTAAGGGGACTCCGTTTGTTTGGCTGCACCGCAGCACGCCCGAGGCCGAGATCTATTTTGTCAGCAACCAGCGCTACACGCAGCAAAAAGCCACAGTGGGCTTTCGCATCATGGGCCGCGCCCCTGAGCTCTGGCACCCGGAGACCGGCACGACCGAGTCGGCACCGCTCTGGACGACCGGCAAAACCCACACCAATGTCACGCTGGCCCTTGGCCCCGCCGAGTCGGTCTTTGTAATCTTCCGCAAGGGCAGCAAGCCTGGCAAGAGTTTTGCAAAAGTCGAGCGCACCGGCGGCCCAGCACAAGTTGCCAAACCGCCGGTTCTGGAAATTCTCTCCGCACGCTACGAAGCCGTTGACGGTGCCGGCGGGGCGGACGTGACCGCGAAAGTGAAGGAGCTGGTGGCCAAGGGTGAGATCGAGATTCCCGCCTCCAACGCCCTCTTCGGCGACCCGATCAACCTCCATGTCAAGCACCTCCGCATCTCCTACACGCTCGATGGCAAGCCGCTAGAGAAGACCGCCCCCGAGAACCAGACACTGGTGCTACTCGGCAGCGGCCCGGACAACGCCCTCCCTGAGTTCACGCTCACGGGCGGCAAGCTCCTGGCCTACACGCCCGGGACCTACACCTTCACTGACCCGCGTGGCACGCTCAAGCAGCTCTCAGCTCCCGCGCTCCGTGAGACCCCCCTCACCGCTTGGGAGCTGACCTTCCCCGGCCAAGAGCCACGCACGCTCGAAAAACTCAGCTCCTGGACCGAGTTCACAGAGCCCGATGCCAAGTACTTCTCCGGCACTGCCACCTACAAAACAAGCTTTACTGTCACGCCCGATCCCACCCGTGCCGTCATTCTCGACCTGGGAATCGTCAAGAACTTCGCCGATGTGCTGCTCAACGGCCAGCCCATCGCCACTCTTTGGAAAGCCCCGTGGCGCTTAGAGATCACCGAGCTGGTGCGCCCCGGCAGCAACACGCTGGAAGTGAAGCTCACCAACCTCTGGGTGAATCGCTTGATCGGCGACGAGCAGCTCCCGCCCGAAGAGGGGGTCGAGTGGACGGGCAGAACCGGCCCCATCAAAGCCTGGCCCAAGTGGCTTGTCGAGGGCACGCCCCGCCCCAAAACCGACCGCGTCACGTTTACCACCTGGCGCTACTGGACCAAAGACGACAAGCCCCTCGAATCCGGCCTCCTCGGCCCCGCCCGCATCTTGCAGGTGCCTGCTCTGCCGTTCTAAAAGCTTAGGCTTGCATGCGGCGGAGCCAGAGGGCGGCGAGTCCTTGGATCATGCCCCGATTGTTGGCAGGTCGGGTGATAAATCACCCGCCTGCGCAAAAAAGCCGCGCGGGGGCTAATCCCCGGACTCGGTGTAGTAGCCCTTGGGATGGGACTTGCGCCACTCATAGGCATGCTTGAGGATGGACTCGATATCCGGGTACTTAGGTGCCCAACCGAGCTCGGCCTTGATCTTCTCACACGAGGCACACAGACGGCCTGGATCACCGGGGCGGCGTGGGGCGGACTCCCAGTTGATCTTGACACCCGTCACTTTTTCTGCGGCGGCAAGCGCTTCTAAGACTGTGGTGCCGTAGGTGTTTCCAAGATTGTACGCGGTGGTCTTGCCGCCTTCGCGGAGATAGCCTAGGGCGCGGATATGGGCATCGGCGAGGTCTTCGACATGGATAAAGTCACGCAGACAGCTTCCATCGCGCGTGTCCCAGTCGGTGCCGTAGACGAAGAACTTTTCTCTCCGGCCCAGTGCGGTGTCTAAAAGAAGTGGCAGGGCGTGCTGCTCGGGGCTATGGTCTTCGCCAAGGCGGCCCTGGGAGTCGGCACCCGCAGCGTTAAAGTAGCGCAGGCTCACACTGGTGAGGCCAAAAGCGTGCTCGTAGTCCTTCAAGATCCGCTCGAACATGAGCTTAGTCTCGCCGTAGGGGTTGGTAGTCTTCTGCGGGTGATCCTCAGGGATGGGGAGAGTCTGCGGCTCACCAAACGTCGCGGCGCTCGACGAAAAGATCAGGTTCTTGACCCCGTTGTCCAGCATCGCCCCCAGAAGCGCCAGGCCCTTGGTGATATTGCCTTCGTAGTACTTGCGTGGGTCAGCCACGGAGTCCGGCACCGAGGCATAGGCCCCAAAGTGCATCACCGCATCCACGTTGTACTGACGGATCGCCTTTCCCACGGCAGCACTGTCACCATAGTCGGCATAGACAAAGGGTACGTCCAGAATCTTAACGGCCTTGCGGTGCCCTAGCTCGAAGTTATCGAGAATGACCACCTCATGGCCACTTTCCTTTAGATACAAGGAAGCATGAGAGCCAATGTAGCCCGCGCCACCCACCACGAGAATCGACAAGAAAGTTTCCTCCAGATTTTGTTTAGAATCTTTATTCTATCAGGCTAGTCTGCCAAAGCGAGCGATCCCATGGGATCCCAGGGATCTAGCGGGACAAGGGACTGATTGAGCAGCGCAAGGAGCTCTTGGGAAAGATATTTTTTCTCCACCGCCACCTCGTACATGTACTCATCGAACCAGGAGTCGGTCATGGCCATGAAGCCCTTATCACCACCCTGCTCGCCCCAGGAGTTCTCAATCCGCCACTTACGCGGCTTATTGTCCTCATCGAGATCTACGCCAGTGAGCACCATGGCGTGGGTCATCAGGCTCTGGCCGTAGTCGAGGCGTGCGGCTTTGTCCATACCAAGGCTAGTTCCGTAGAGCAGCTCGTACTCAAAGAGTTCTAGGTCCATCAAACCAAGATCACGGTCCATTTGCTTGCCGACATCGCAGCCAAACCAGACCGGCTTGCCATCTTGGATCATTGCCTGGGTCACCGCCTTGAGAGTTGCCATCTCGACATTGAGGTACTGAATCGGCTGCCCTCCGACGACGTTTCCGAGATAGGCAATCGTGTAGGGCGTGTTGTAGCTCTTGGTGGTTTGGGGACAGTGGATCAGGCAAACTAGCTCGTCAAGCTCCGTCGTAACGTATTTTTCCCGGAACTGCTGTGGGGTAAGCACGCCGTCGCGGTGGAAGTTCTTATCTTTATCACGCCACTGCCACAAAAACTCGGTGGGCGGCTCGCCCAGATGCGTCACCAGCATCCGGTAGAGTGCTGGCACGAGCGCATCTTTCTGCATGCGTAGCTCGGCCTCACTAGCTCCCGCCTTATGGGTCGCACGTAGCTCACCGGCGGCCTGACGTAGCTTGAGGGTCATCAGCGCATTCATGTCGGCAGAGCGCGACGAGCTCTCGGTCTCGGGCATGACCTCTTTGGGAACGACACCATATTTTTTTACCAGCGCGGCAAACATGTCCCACTGCCCACCGTCTTGAAGCGGGCTAGCACAGAGCCAGTCCAGAAGTCGGCTGCCCACGGGCTCATCGAGAGTGGCGAGGATATTTTCGAGAAAGTAGTTTGCCTTCTCCAGCTTGTCCCAGAACATCAGGTAGTTCTGCGAGAGCTCGAAGTCCTCCACACCCAGTGTCTCCGCGATTTGCGTGCGGAAAAGATTGAGACCCGCAAAGAGCCAGCAGCGGCCTGAAGCATTTTGTGCGGTGGTCTTACCCGTCAAGACGGAGTGGGAGTAGGTATGAGTCAGCCGCGTGACCGCATCCCGGTTCAGCGCGACGGCTTTGATCGCGGTCTTAGCGACTGCATTACGAGCGATCCGCGCCACGGGGTCGGAAGCGAGCGTGGCGCGGCAGTGCGTGAGGACCTCGTCGGTGAGGGAAGTGGGCATCGAGGTCTACTGCCTTGGCGCAATCACAATATAGCGATTAGGCTCTTCACCCTCCGAGTAGGTCTGAATGTCGGTGCGCTCGGTGAGGATCTGGTGGACGATACGGCGCTCAAGAGGCGGCAGCGGGTCTAGCACGGCCTCTTGACCTGTCGAGGCCACTTGATCGGCAAGCTCGTTGGCCATGTCCGTGAGCATCTTCTCGCGGCGCAGACGGTAGCCATCGGCGTCAAAAGTGACGCGAAGTCGTCCACGGCCCTGCCCCATGATGCTATTGATCGCGATAACCTGAAGCGCATCGAGAACCTGACCGCCCCGCCCGATGAGCTGCTTGGCGTCCGTTCCCTGGAAACCAATCAGCACGCCCTCGGGCTCGTCCCGCGTAATCTCCGCCGTCACGTCTAGCCCCGTGGTTTCGGCAAAGCCCTGAGCAAACTCCAGCACCTGCGCCTTGAGATCCTCCATCATCTACTCCTATTTCTTCTTCTGATTTTTGGGCGAGATTAGCTTCGGATTTGCTGCCAGACTCGCACCCGGTTTGGCATTATCCCCTGAAGTGCCTTCCGCTGCCAGTACGACGGGGCCAGTCCCTTCGTCTTTGGTCATGCGGTTCATCAAGAACTGTCGCAGCATTCCTAGGAGCGTCGAGACAAAGTAGTACAGGACAAAGGCCGACGACACCTGGCTATTGAACATGAACATGAAGTACATGACCGGCATGAAAGTCGTCATGGCCTTCTGCACTTCTGCTTGTGTGGGGTCGGTCGGAGGGGGCAGGAGCTTGGACTGAAGAAACTGCGCAACGGCATAGAGCAGTAGGAGCAGAATGTCCAGCTCCCCTAAGTGATGGGCAACCGCGCCCGTGAGAGGCGACGGCCACTGGAGACTCGCGAGGCCATTTGCCTGGTTGATCCAAAGAAAGTGCGTGTTGTTGAAATGGAACTGGTAGCTCTGGATGAGCTGGAACATCGCAAAGAAAATTCCCATTTGGGGAATGATCATCCAGCAGCCCTGCATCGGATTAACGCCGTGCTGTCGGTTGAACTCACCCATCTTCTGCTGCATGAGCATCGGATCTTCTTTGTAGCGCTCCTGGATCTTCTTGATCTCAGGCTGGTACTTCGCAAGCTCTTTGAAAGACTTGTATTGTTTGAGCTGAAGCGGCCACATGATAATCGCCACAAAAATGGCAATCACAAAGATCGCAATAACCGGTGAGCCTTCGGGGTTGCCTCCACAGAGATTCACCAGCCCATCCATGATCTTGTAGGCAACTCCCTTTGAGTTGTCCTTGTCCATCTTGAGGCCAAGTGCATCTAGCTTTTCCACGAGGGCAGTTTTTTCAGGGCTCTCGACCTGCGCCACTTGGCGCACTTGTTGTTTGAGCTGAACCCAAGCCTGGTAGTCGTTCTTGAGATGGGCAATGCTCAGGTCTGCAGCGACCACGGCGGCCTTCATCCCCTCAGGCTGGGTGATGAATTTATTGGCAACGGCTCCATAGAACCCCGCGGCTTCCTGCCAGAGAGCAGCCTCTTGAGTGGACTTACTCTTCTGAGCCTCTTCGGCAGTTTTTACCTTCGCTTCGGCGGCGACGATGGCCTGTGCAGGAGTGTCTGGAACGACATAGTTGGGGCCACACCCCGCCCCGAAGAGCAGGGTGAGCGTCAAGAGCGCTAGGGCTAGAAAAGTGGAGACGTGTCGAGAAAGGGTCACTTCAGTCTTATCCTTCGTTTGAGGGAGCGAGTCCAGGGACAGGATCGTGGCCACCGGGATGAAACGGATGGCAACGACAGATACGCTTCATGCCCAGCCAGCTCCCTCGGAGGGGGCCGTAGGCCTGAATGGCCTGTGCGGCATACTCGGAGCAAGAGGGGGTGAACCGGCAGGTAGAAGGAGTGTAGCGAGAAACACGCTGGTAGCCACGAATCAGCCCCAGAAAGAGGATCTGCGTCCCCTCGGAGAGGAGAGAAGAAACTTCTTGGAGCTTGGTTCGTGTTTTCTGCCTGCGCCCTGTTTTCATCGCTCGTCGTGTCCTTCTTGCGAGTCACTGTCCCTCAAGACCCCTGCCTGCTGGAAAAGTTGCACAGCAGCCACTTGGAGCTCGGTAAACGCCAGCGCAAGCGCCGGGGTACGAACCACAAGTATCAGATCACAGCTTCCCAACCGTGGCAAGAGAGGCAAACAGATTGCCCGAAGGCGACGCTTAACCCGGTTCCGGTCGTGCGCCTTGCCTGCTACCTTCTTTGATACGACAAAACCAAGCCGAGGCGTTCCCTCATGCAGACGTCCTACATAGAGTGTTAGCGCCGGATGATCCATCCGGCGCCTCCTCTGGTAGGTTACCTGAAAATCCCGTGTACGGACAAGCCGTTGGGCACGCGGCAACATTTTTAGGAAGACAACAAGAGCGTCTTATCTAAACTAGTGCTTGTGGGCAAAAACCGTCAGAGCATGTCGCCCCTGCTGACGACGTCTGCTGAGCACACGACGACCCGTGGGGGTCTGCATACGGGCACGGAAGCCATGCACGCGCAGACGGCGGCGGTTCTTAGGCTGGAAAGTTCGCTTCATTTTTCTCTACTCACTCCGAAAATTTTAGACGGCGTAAAAACGGCGCGGATCACTCCGCGCCGCACACACAGACGGTCATCTTATCACGGCTCATAGCCTCGCGCAATATTACCAATCGCAGACAGAGCCGTCTTCGTCGTAGAGGTGCGGAGGTTTCCAGTCGTGGCCGAGTTTTTCGGCGATGGCATCTTCGTCTAGCTCGATTCCCAGACCGGGCTTTTTGGGAAGTGGGACGTAGCCATTCTCGGGGACGAAGGGCTCTTTTAAATAGCCTTCGCCCATGTTGACCTGCTCCTGAATCAGAAAGTTCGGGATACTAGCGTCCAATTGTAAGCTGGCCGCAAAGGCAATGGGGCCGAGCGGGCAGTGCGGCGCGATCCCCGCGTAGTAGGCCTCCGCCATGCCCGCAATCAGGCGCAGCTCGAAGATGCCACCTGCATGGGAGATATCGGGCTGCAAGATCACAGCGGCGCGTTTTTCCAACACCTCACGAAATGCCCACTTGGTGAAGAGGCGCTCGCCCGTGGCGATCGGAATGTGGGTCTTTTTTGCCATGTCCGCCAGAATATCCACGTACTGGCAGTTCACGGGCTCCTCAATAAACATCGGCTGATACGGCTCCAGCGCTTTGATCAGCAGCATCGCTGTGGCGGGTGGCACAGCCCCGTGAAAATCAATCGCGATATCAATATCGGGGCCCGCTGCCTCGCGCATGGCGGCGAACTTGTCGCGGACGGTCTCAACAAAGCCCGGTGTCTCGATCATGCGCGGAGGACGGCCTCCCGAGACGCCAGTTTTGATCGCCGTGTAGCCTTGCGCGAGCTTCGCCCGAACATTGGCCGCACTCTGCTCCGGGTCATCGCCCAGGCCACAGTGGGAATAGACACGAATCTTATCGCGCGTCGGGCCGCCGAGTAGCTCATAAACAGGCACACCCAGCGCCTTGCCCTTGATGTCCCAGAGGGCCTGCTCCACTCCGGAGAGCGCGCTGGTCAAGATCTCGCCACCACGATAGAACGCATGCCGGTAGATCGCCTGCCAGTGATGAATAATCTTGGTGGGATCTTGCCCAATCAGCTCACTCTCTAGCTCTTTGATAGCCATCGCGCAAGTCTCCGCACGGCCTTCAAGGAGCGGCTCCCCTAGCCCCACAATCCCTGCATCGGTGTGGATCTTTAGAAACAGCCAGCGTGGCTGAACCAGAAATGTCTCAAGCTTTGTAATTTTCATGCACGTAGGATACCTGAGTTTTCTTGTGGATAACGGGTACAATACCCGCATGCAAAGTGCCGCATCGAAGCCAAAAATCGCCGCTCAAAAAGCTCCCTCGCGTTCCAAAAGTCCCAAAGGCTCATCACCGATCCAGGTTGCGGGGATGATTAGCGGAGTGGTGGATAAGCTCTGGGAAACCAATGATACGTATTTCCACGACGGAGACTATGTTCGCTGTATCTCCCTTTGCCGTATCTGCGTGGAAGTAGATCCCAACTTCGACGAGGCCTACAGTTCGGGCGGCTACCTGCTCTGGAGCCTGGGAGAGAATGCCTCGGCGGAGGCGTTTTTAGAGTACGGCACGCGGCGCTCCAAGAAGCCAGGCCCTCTCAATAGCGAGATGGGCCAGCAGCTCTTCCGTACCAAGAACTACGCGGCGGCGCTGCCCTACTTCCAGAAAGCGATCAAGCTAGGTGGGGTAGAGGTCACCACCTACACCACTCTGGGCCACTGCTACACGCGCCTGAATCGTTTTGAAGATGCCGTTGAGGCATGGAAGCAAGTGGTAGCAAAGTTCCCTAGCTTCCTCGCAGGCCCCAAGAACCTCAAGGACGCCGAGGCGCGCCTTAAAGCGGGCAAGTAAGAGATAGCGGGTGTGCAGACGCTTCCTAAGACAATCTATCTCTGGCTAGTGCTTCTTATCGCGAGCCTCTTGCTGGGCAATCGTCTAGAGCCGCGCA
>Ga0315904_10008655_pt1 | contig 13416 bp, 4 predicted proteins | sample LakEriMetagenome_6_FD_203529 | JGI IMG/M metagenome (GOLD analysis project Ga0315904, IMG submission 203529) | Freshwater fungal communities from buoy surface, Lake Erie, Ohio, United States - Buoy 12 MA120 | ecosystem: Environmental > Aquatic > Freshwater > Lake | place: USA: Lake Erie, Ohio... | reverse complement strand
TTAAAGCCACGTCAGTCGTATTTAAATGATCCTGTATTAGATGAACAACCTTGCTCATTTTACAAAAGTAAAATATTTACTTATTCAAATTGGACTGATATTTTATTACTTTTCCCGAATTGTCTTTTATTTCAGTGATGTAGCTTTTCTTGTATTCTGCGGTATTAAAAGTACCTAGCTTTAATTTCTTCATAGCATCAGCCTGAGCTTGTATCTTAAAGTAATTTCTCGCTGCGGCTTGACCGGCTGGATCAGAGTTCTCTAAAGCATCTAAATTTTGATCAATTAAAGCATTTTGGAACCTTTCAAAGACATTCTTAAACACGATAGTCTCATAATCATCAGCTGTATATGTATTTGAAATATCTTGATCAATCTCTTTAAGCTGTGTAAATCCATTACTAATCAAAGTCTCGACCTTAGCCTGATTATAAATATTCATCAATTGCGCTGCACGAGCTTCTGGACGCATATTAAGAAGTTCATTGTATCTATCTGCTACTTTATTAGAAAATAGATCCGTAGCTTCTTCTGTCATCTTTGTATTTGTCCCTGGATTTACATTAGATACGAATACATTAACCTTATCAATAGGCTTCATATCAGGCAAATCCTTATATAATTCAGGGGCGATACCTCTTAATTTAATATTTCTAATCTCATCTTTAGCTGCATCAATAAATGGGCGTGAGAAAGGAACAGTTGTTCCAGACTTCATAGTCAAATAGGTATTAGCTACTTGAAGGAATAAAGCTAATTTCTCCTTTATACCTCTCTCCTCTGAGCTTAATTTAGAATCATTATCATCAAGGAGCATATTAACGAAATTGGTAACGCTAATGTTTCTTTTACCAGCCATAGCCTCCATTTCTCGCTGTAATAGATCAAATCCTTGCTTGAACTGAGGAATATTGTACAACATATTTCCTCCAAGTTCAAACGCATACTCCTTACCAAATCCGTCAGCCGGAGATGCAAAGAAATTATCTTTTATAAAACCTTCCCAATACTTCTTATCTTCTTGTTTTTTAGAGGATGCATACATCATTTCAGCAGCTAAATAAGCTAATGATTTTCCAACACCTCCTTCAGGTCCTGACATTAAATCCACAACCGCTTTCCTTCCTGATTTGGATAAAAATTCATTCATCCCTTCATTGCTGGACAATTTCTCTAATTGCAATTTTGCCTTCTCTTTCTCCTCATCATCTCCAAAAGAAGAAGCTATTAACAAGCCTAAAAGCAAGCTGGCTGTAGCATACATCATGGAGTTTGTAGCAACCCTTGATGCCTTTGTAGCTGCATCATTAAAATTCTTAGTTCCTCCACGAGTCAATAAAGCTTCAACATCTCCCTTATCAGAATATAGGAAGTTTGTAAACATTGAAACAGCTCTACCAGCAGTGCTATCTGCGGCTACAGTTGTCCATTTAGCATCTCTCAATCCTGGCAAATATGAAGATAGGGGTACAAATCTAACCAATTGTCTTCTTTGACCCTTTTTAGGACCTCTGGTTACACTAGCAACTTCCATGTCAGCAACAGCAGCCGCATCCATTATTGCTTGTCTATAACTAGGGTCATTCAAATAAGATTGGCTCCAGTTTTGACCGGTAATGTCTCTAAATTCAGAATTAAATTTAACGTACCAAAATCCTGGTGTTAAAAGAATATCTGACATTCCTTGAGTGAACTGCTCAATCTTAGTAAATATTGACTCCTCTTTAATTCTACTTCTATCAAGATATGCTGATCTATTACCAATACCCTCAATTTTATCAAGCATTGGGCTATTAGTGAACTTCATTACATCAACAATACCCTTTCTAAGCTTAGCATCTTCTGATCCTTTTAATATACTTCTAGCATATACCTGCCCAAATTTAAAGTCGGCAGCCACCCCTAACTGAGCCATGTTAGCTGCAAATTCAGCCCCAATACGAACCGGGTTACTCAACAAGAATGTTTCAAGTGCTGATTGAGACCTTTCCAAGAATGGGATACTTGCTCCTGAACGGATCTGATAATTCAATCTTGATAGCTCATATTCTCGGATAGCCTGTAAAGCATTTCTATATTTTACTGGTGTAAATCTTCTAGCCTCCTTGAAGACTTGAGTAATCTCACCCAAAGCTTGATGTAAAAAGAAGTCTTGAGATACAGATTCAACGTGGTCTGTTAACACTCTATCCATGTTGAAAGATAACATACGTCCTCTTAAAGGAACACGGCTAGTTCTTTCAAATGAAGCACCTGCTCTTTTAACACCCTCTTTGGCTTTACCCTTCTTCAAATCATCCGGACCTGTTTCAACTCCAGAGTAATAAACGTGAGGCATATAGAAAGGATTTACAAGCCCTTCCTGACCTCTTAACGCTTGCGCCCCCATGACAATATCACCTGTCTTATTAAAAGCGTCTCTTAGGGCGTTATATATGTCTAGTTGAGTGCTATCTGTAAATACCAATTTAGGATCCCTTTCAAAAAACTCAAATAACTCTTTGTAATCTAATGTATCATTTGGTCCAGGGAATGTATTTTTAAGGTCTTGATAAACCGTAAAGGCAGCCATTGTTTCTGCCATGTTCCCTCCGGTTAACATTTTCACAGCTGATGACGCCATACCTGGACGTTCTCTTTCATTAGCGATAGATTGCATTAACTGAAGATCTTCAAAAGCTCTTTTCAAGAAATCAACCTGAGGCAATCCACTAGCAGCATCAAAACCCTGCTCTAATGCATATCCAATAACACCGGCAGATACGTTGTTATAAATATCCTTTCTAATTACAAATGTCTTATCAGTGTCTGAGTCTATTAAATTCCCAGGAATAGTTAATTTTACAGGAGTTAACCGGTTTTTAATTGTATTATTACCAGCGGCTTTAGCGTATGCTTTAATAACATTATTGACAAAATCCTCATACTTCTGGATCGCCCTGTCTGTTACTGAAAATACAGCCTTAGTTAAAGCGCTTGATTTAGCAATACCCAATAATTTCTCAACCTTAGCTGAGTCATTTAATTGTAGTTTTAATTTTAACGCTTGTTTGTTTTTAGCAAATCTGGAGGTAAAAGCCCATTTACGCTCACCTAATGTTGTTATTTGATTAGATACCGCTTGCCCAACAACAACATTACCTTCAATTACACGACCTGCTTTTAACTTAGATGTTAGCTCCATAGCCTCTCTCAAAGGAACAAATCCATTAAATATAGATTGAGATACAGCATTTAACTTTTCTAAGTCTGTTATTTCAACAGATTGCAATGCGTTATCTGAAAAAATGCTAGCTTTCTTAAATTCTTTAACTGCCGCAACTAATTCATCAAGAACTTGTTTTTCAAAATCAGTTAAATTATTTAATACATCTAGATCATATATAGCGTAGTCTAAATTATCTGTAATAGCAGCAATTTCATTCAACTTCACCATGTTGATCTCATCCATCCTCTCCTCTTCAAACACTTTCTTCCCATCCTCAATCTTGTAAATTTGCTCAAGAAGATTGTCGTACTCATCATCGCTTACAATCCCCTGATCATACATTTTATCTAATAATCTCTTAGCTGAATTAACAACCTTCAAGAAATCCTTATATTCATCTATATTGTTAATCTCTTTATCCGCTAAAAGATCAGAGAGCTGATTAAACATCGTTTGACCATTTTGCTCATTGAACTGTACTTCCGCCTGATCAATCATAGCATCCTCTCTCATTCTAGCCAAAATAACCCTGTCAAATAAGCTATCCCCAGCAGCATCTCTTGCGTACATTTTAGAATGATTGGGTATTTTATTACCCAAGTCATTTAAGGCGTCAAGATAAGCATCTAAATCAGCATCACTAAGGATCAACTTACCATTGTTATCAAACAAGTTAACAGAGGCAAATCTTCTAACATCAGTCTCGTACTTATAATGCTTAGGCTTTAACGCTTTCTTCTTCGCCTCATCTATACGATCCATTTTCTCAGCAAAAGCAGCGTTAGTCAATACCTTATCTACATAAGCTACGAAATTATTCAATCTCTTTTCAGTGTTAGCATTGGCAGCCATTTTAGCCAATTTTGAAGCTGTCCTAGATGATACAGTCCCGACCTCTTTAACAAAGCCACTATTAAGAAAATCTGTTATGATTTCCTTGGCTGTCTTAAAGTTTTCAAGCTTCTCAGAGGCTGTTTTCAAACGGTTTTTAGTACTTGTCAAAGCAGTTCTAACCTCCTGCAATCTAGCCTTAAAAGTATTCTTCTTCTTCTCTTCTGATATTGCTAAGCCAAGAGCCATCTCCAACTCACTTTTCAGAGTCTTCTTCTCCTGCTCATAGCCTTTTCTTTGATCTGCAATCTCACCTTTTAATTCTGATACTTGAGCCTTAGCTTTTTCTCTTACCTCAGATGTCTTGGTTTTTTCAGCTTCAACAGCAGCTTTTAACCTCTCAGCAGCACGCTTACGGATCTCCTGTTTTTGAGCAGTGAAATCTTTTCTAAGAGCTGTTTTTTCCTGAGTAGCAATCTTCTTCTGATCCTTTAATTTCTGGTTAAGAAGGTCTACTTTATTCTTTATTGAAGATACTTGATCTGGAGAAAGGTTAATACCCTTTTCTTGAGCTATCTGCTCGATACCACCAGTAGCAAATAGACGTAATAATTCACGTCTTGTAAAGTCAATTTCCTCTCCATTAGAAAGGGTTAAAGTCCAAATACACCTTCTTTTCGCCATTATTTTTTCATTTCTTGGTCAAAGATAATAAATCCACAAGGATCATCTTTAATGATCTCTAAACGAGCAATCAAGTCTCCATATTCACCTACAGCCTTACGCTGAATTTCGATGAACTCTAATAGGATCTGCTGGCTAATTGGATCATTCATCTTAAATATCTCAACATAGAAATTAAGAAGTTCGTTCTCCATTTCAAATGCAGCGTTTAATGAATCCATCAATGACGCTATATCATTTGTGATAGCTGGAATAGTAGGCATTTCAGCCTCATATCCTACATCATTCAAGAAGTCAACAAGCTTTTGAAAGTGAGTAAGTTCGTCATCACTCTCACCCAAGAAGAACGATTGAGTACCAAAATACCCCATCATTTGCATTTTTGTTGCAAAATGACGATATGTATGACTGGCTAACATTTCTTTCTGTAGTGCATCCATGAACATTGATGCGACTGTAGAATCAATTATTTGATTTTTCATATTCTTAAATTATACAAGTTTTGATAAAGCCAAGATCATCAGCTAATTTGTCAAAGTTACGATCAATTTCCGCTATTTTCTTACCCTCTTCCCCTAATTTTTCAGAAACTTCTTTTTGAGCTTTAGTAATTTCAGAACCACCAGCTTCTTCCGCATCTGACAGCATATCTACCGCTTCTGTTAATTTATTAGATCTTATAGCTTCAGCTTTAGATTTAGTTTCTCTTTCTATAGCTTCTGATGCTGAAACCTCTCTAATACCTGATCCGTATGGAGCTATTCTAGATGTTTGAAGTACTTTTGTAACATCCTTTTCATTTCTTAAATAATTAGGTAATATATCGTAAGCATCAATTTTTTTATCAGGAACTCCGATTACTTCACCTAATATATCATTTTCATAAGTAGAGTGCTTTGATTTACCGCCAATTTTTTCAGGTTTAAGCACTAACATTACATCATTAACATCAAAATTATTATCAGCATAAAAACCATCTCTAATTGAATTTATATCTAATAAAGCATCTCTTGATTCTAATATTTTATATAACCCACTATTTGGCTTATCAAAAGCGTTGACTAATTCTATCAACATCTTCTTACGCCCAGTCCCTACTTTTTTTGTTTTAGCATTATCTGTGGATGAATCTTCTATGAGGGTATCCCATGAATTATGAGCATTTAAAACTTCTCTAACCCCTTTAGTTGTCTTAGCGTTTAATACCTCTGATTTGAATTTTTTATAATCACCTAATTTATCTTGGAATAGTTTGAATACTGCTTTATTAAATAATTTACTTTGAGTTGGAGAGCCACTTATAATGAATATATAATCTGCATTTTCTATGTTTTTATTTATTGCAGTTGATTCCATTCCACTAGCCCAAATAACTCCATTTTTTCTATTCTCTGGATCTAAAGCAAAGCTAGGACCTGCATCAAGAAAATGTTGATTACCTGTTTTTTTATCAGAATAAATACCTCGACCTAATTGATCCGCTACCCAAAACCAAACTTTTTCACCCTTTGATTCTATATCTTTAATCAATGATTCTATATCAATTAGATCTTCTGGTTTTACAAATGATAAATTATGCCCTTCTGGATTAACATTTACCTTCTCTCCTTTTATAGATGGAGATTGAATTTGAATAGGAGATTGATTTATAACATTGTCTAATAATTCATCAACTACATCTTCATTATACTTATCTTTTAATTGATCTTGTAAGTATTTTTTAGCTTTATTAATACCATTAATTAAACCTTCTCCAGTCTCAACAGCAGTAGCAATAATTTCAACAGCTCCATCCCAAATAGCTACAGGAATACCTAATCCAGCACTATATAATTTGCCGCCTTTGCTCTTTAAACCTCTGATAATATCAGCAATAGATTTCTTTTTAGCTACTTCATCCTGAGAAGCTTTTTGATCACCATAAGCTTCCTTCTGAGCATCAATAAAAGAATCACGATAAGCCATGGCTTCATCATAATCTGTAAATTCTTTCTCTTCAATATCAAGCTTGTTCTCCGGATCGTAAACCATGGCTACTACATCAGGAGTTCCATTTTTTTTCTTATCCCAACCTGTTGGAGCATTTTTCTCACTAAATAGTAAACGAGATGTAACTCTAAACCCATTACCTTCATAAATCTCCATCAACTTAGGTATAGTGAAATTATCCAACTTAATACCTCCAGCCTCAATAGCTTTTTTAATTAGCTTATCACCAACATCTCTCTCCTCTGTATCTGCATATTTATAAAGACCTTTAATCTCTCCAGACTTATCAACAAGAGCTTCTCCTCCTTTTACTTGAACAACAGTACCCTCTTTAATATCTTGAGCAGATGGAACGCTTACAGAAAAGTATTTTGAAGGATCTTGTTTTTTAGTCTCCTCTAATTTAGATATATAAGTTTCCGCTTTTACATCTTCTTGATTTTTATATTGAGATAAATCATGCTCATTTATATGAATGAATACTTCTTTATCAATAGGAACGCCAGCTTCTTTTTTTAATATCGCATTAGCTTCTTCTTCAGAAATATTAGGGTCAGAAATTCTATCCATTAATTCTGGAGTAACTTCTAAATAACCAACTAAATCTGTATTTTCACTATCGTGAATACGATAAACTTTATCACCAGCTAATGATACTCGTAATCCTTCATTAGCTGCTTTAGCTAATTTATTATCAGTTAAATTCTGAAACGCTTTATATTCATTACCATCAAAATCTTTTAAAACATCATCAGAATTTAATTCTTCATTTACTTCTTGTCGTATTTTTTCTAATTTCCTATCATTCTGCTCAGCTTCAGCTAAATCTTTATTTGATAATTTAGGATCTAAAAAATACAAATTAACCTTATCTTTATTGTACTTTTCAAATTGATATTTTATATTTTCAAATAATCCAACACTACTTCCTCTATCTAACTCTTTATTAACCCATATATTATGAGGTAAATAACCCATGCCAACACCTCTTCCTGCTTCACCAAGGCTAGAATCAATTACTGGCAATTTACCTAAAGGCTTATTTATTACATTTTCTTTTTTGGTTACAAGACCTTTTTCTTCTTGAGGCTTATATTTTGTTATATCATTTTCATTAGCATGGATAAGGACATTATCTCCTAATTCAACACCTGCTTCCTCAAACAATATTTGTTTAGCCTCCTGCTCTGAAAGATTTGGATCTGATATTTTTTCAATCAATTCTGGAGTAGCCTCTATATAACCTAAAAGATCTGTGTTTTTAGTGTCGAAAATTCTATAAGTACCATCTTTCTCATCACTAACTAGTTCGGCTTTTACACCCTCTTGCGCTAGTTCAGCACCAACTTCATTTTCAATAGCGGCATTTTCAGCTCCAGAAAGCATCTTATTTCCCTGAGCGTTTATCTTATCTGTAAGCTTAGTGTTGTACTTATTCTCAGTATCTAAAGAACCTTCCGACAACTTAGGGTCAATAAAGTATAAATATACTTGTTTTCCTTTGTTTAGGACTTCGTTCTTTACATTACCCAACAAACTAGTCTTAGAATCTCTTCCAAGCTCTCTAGAAGCCCATAAGTTATTCTTTAAGTATCCTGCACCTATCCCTGTGAAGTCTTCTGTATTTTCAGGAAACTCACCAAAAGGTTTATTAACAACTTCTTCTTTTTTAACTTCTTTGGGAGTTACACCCTCTTGGGTAGCTTCTTGATTAACTCTTTTTACATCATCTAACTTTCTTTTTATTACAGCAGCGGCATCTTCTTCAGAGAACCCATCAGATACGAATTCATTAGATGTTTTCTTCAATAATTCTTTAAAAGAACCTCCTTGATCCATGTACGCTCTTGCAGACTCTCTTAGTTTTAAACCATCAGAATAGGAAGAAGATGGGTTTCCAAAAAATGCATCTTTAAAATCTTTTTCAGATTCATTTAAAGAAACTTCTCCAGAGTATTTATCTACGATTGATTTAACCTTTCTAGCTTCAGTGTTGTCAATATAAGCACTAAATCCATTAGGCATAGTTTTATTTTTCTCTATTAAAGAATCTAAAATAGATTTTATAGATTCTAATGGAGCGTTCATAATACTCTTCCATTCTCTATTCTCTAATTCCTTGTCTATTTTATTGAATAGAGACTTATCTTTTTCATCCTTCGATTTTTCTATTCCATATTGCTTTTTCTCTAATTCATCGGATGACATAGATTTAATATCAACTACTTCTTCTTTTACACTCTCTTGGCTGACTTCTTGACCTTCTTGGGGAGCTTTTTCCCCTTGGACGCCTTGTCCCATTCCTTGAGGTTCACCCCCTGTTTCTGTAGTTGCTCCTTGTTGGCGTGGAAGAACTTCCTCTGTGCTTGGCTCTTGTATGGCATATTGTGGTAGTTTAAATTTAGGGTTGTTTCTAGCTTTATCTATATACTGCTCTACAGCAGCTTTAATATTTCCTATCTCTTCTTTTGTTCCTGGATCATCAATTCCAATCTCTTTGTTCTTCTGCTCCAAGTATTTCATCCTTCTCACTTCGGAAACAATATGAGCCTTTTCATCGTCAGTCATATTCTCCCATCCTGGCTTAGACTTCATTGCGTTATTAATAACAGCAAACTCATCAACAATCTCACTTACTTCATCAGGAAATTCAATTTCATTATGTGCGGCAAGTTGTAAAATTTGAGGATTAACAGCAGCTTGATAAAAAGCTGATTCTTCATGAGGCATAAATTGCTTTCCTAATCTACCAGCAACCCTAGCTCCTTCAGATCCCAACCAACCTCCAACAACAGTATCAAGATAATCTTGACCTTGAAAAACTTCAAATTGACCCTTATCTTTATTCCTTTCATTATAACCAGTCTTGATTAAATCGGTTAGTGCTTGCGCTCCACCCTCCTCAATAGCTCCTTCTTTAAGAAACCCTTCTAGAGATTTACCAGATTGATATTTTAAAGATTTAGGAAGTTGATCAAATGTTACAGCGAGAGCTTCTTTAACTGAATTGGTTTTCTTTAATGTTTGATAAAATGTATTTCTTACCTGAGGTGATTTAAAGAAATTCATATCAGGGAAAAATGATTCTATAACAAACTCAGCAAATGAAATATTAGACGAATATTCAGCAGCCTCTTGACCGGAATAACCCATAGCTAAAGCCTCGTCATAATTATCCGCTAAAGAACTACCTAACATTAACAATCCACCCCCAGCAGTCGTTCCTAATCCTAACACTCCTGTAGCTAAAGATCCTGTAGCTGCTAAAGAAATAGATCCTAATCCAGAGCTTGTTAGGTTATTCAATCTGTATATCAATGGGAGATCTTCATATTTTTTTGGTTCTCCTATAAAAGCAAAATCTTGCGCTCTTCCAAAAGTCTCTTCTTTTTGCAAGTTATATCCCTTAGCAAAATTGCTGATCTGATCAAATATATCATAATCAGTATCTCCAAGAGCCTCTCCTGCAACATCAAAAGTTCTACCCAACAAATCCACAAATGACTTACCAACAGTACCAGAATAACCTCTAGCAAATTCTTCAACAGAAGAGTATTCGTTATTCATGGCTTCATCAAAACGCTTCTTAGCAGCTATTCTGTTTTCCTCTTTCTGCTTCATCACGTCAGACTCTAATATCCTTAACTGTGATGTTGCTATTTCAGGATCAGTATATCTAGATGCAGATTCTTCGTATTTAGCTTGGATCTCTGGAGTTACGCCTGTTCTTTCAGATACTGATTTGATCTGTTCAGCAAGCTTATTTCTTTTTTGAACTAATTCATTATACTTAGTTACTTGAGCTTGTGTCGCTCCCTTACCTGATGGATCAAGATTTAAAGCTTCAATATCTTTGTCAATCTTATCTATTTGACTACTTATAACATTTAATCCACCATAAAAACCTTTAATATCGTAATCCTTTTCAATCTTGTGCATTACATAACCATTTAATAGGTTATGAAGCCTCATAGCTTGAACATTATACTCTTCTAAAGTAGCCTTCTCTCCAAGGCTTCTATCCTCCCTTTTCTTATTCTTTATAGCTGTTATTTCATTATTTACCCTATCGTATTCATTAGGATTAGTCTTTTTCAAAAACTCCAAATAATCATCTTGCAATAAGGAATAAGCATTTTCAACTTCAGACTTATTATTTATATTTAAATTCTTGAAGTCAATATCGTTTGATTTAGTTCCAAAACCATTGTTGATCAACGATTCTATTAAATCATAGTTCTGTCTATAAATTTCTTTTTTATCTATAGCTGCAAGATCTTGTTTAAATTGCTCTTGAGTTTCTTCAAAAGTCATTCCTTTAACCTTAGCCGCTTCCTCTTCTCTTTTAGCTTGCTTTGCTGAATCTTGAGCAACCTGTTGGATATTAACAGGAGCCTGCATTACATCTTGCTTTTGCTCAGTATTTTTTACTACATCACCAATTAATTCCTCTTCAGTGAATCTCTTCCATATCTTCTTACCGGTCTTAGGATCTATTGTGTAATCTTCAGTACCAGATGTTTTTATGCTTTGATCTAATAAAGATTTATTATCTATAGTAGATCCTTTTGAAGTCCTTGGTAATGTTTCAGGATTATAATTTACAGAAGGCTCTTTACCCCCATAATCCGGACCCTGTATAGTTAAAGGTTTACCACCTTGATTCCAAAACTGATTAGTGATATTAGGATACTCCTGCTCAAACCATATCTTTTCTTTCTGAGCATTTGGATCTTTTTTATACTGATCTAGATAACTAAAATAGTCATCTATTTCTTGAGCCGAAGAAAATGATCTCTTAGGTTTAAATACTTGAGGAGCCGTCTGAGAAGATTGGACAGGCTTTGAGCCATTGGATTGTTGGGTTTGAGTAGATCCACCTTTTCCACCTTGTTCTTGTGATGTACTTTTTTTTTTAGGGTCACCCGTTATGATAGCCTGAAATTCCTCAACAGAACTAGGCAACGCAATCCCCATTTCATCATATTTATTTTTGTTTTTTAAAGCGCTATCAAATGCTCGACTAGCTTTTTCGCTATCAGCCATATCTGCAACAAATGTTTCCTCGTCAGGTAATCCTGGGAAAATGCTTTTAGAAGCGTTATAAATATCTGTCCTTGTCATATTTTATTAATACATTGTAGCAAAACCTTTTTCTTCTTGTTTTATACCCCTCTTTTTATCTTTCTCTTCTTGCTCATTAACTAAATCTGCAAACCCTTTATAGTTTTGATCCATTATTTCAAAATTATCATAACCACTTAAAGGAAATTCTAAAGCCCTTCCCTTATATTTATTTACATCATCCCATGATAATCGAGAATCGGCTGAAATATTTGCATTACCTGAAACATTTTGGAAATCTTCAAATACAATACCTTTTATTTTATATTTTCTTACACCCCCATCTACAAAAGGTATTATTTCTAAAGGAATTACCTCGTTTTGAGGATCATTAGGTTTCCATCCTTTTAATTGAATAACCTTTGGAGCTTTACCAGTTTGTAATTTAATTCTATTAATATCACCCTTTTTCAATTTTCTATTAGAGTCATCTACATTCAAATAATCAGCCGATACATCAAACACAGGGACTTTATTTCCACCTCCTCCACCACCAGCACGAGGCGCTCTAGGTCTAGCCCTTTGCTCTTTATCCCACAATTCAACCTGTTCTCTAAAATAACCTATAGCTGCTTCAGGTGTTTTTTCTTTAATATTACCGTCTAAATATAACTTTTCTAATTGATCTGCTTTTCTATCCATAGGTAAATTATCCCATTTCAATTTAGCAAATTTATCTAATTCTTCTGGTTGTGTTTCCAATAATGTTCCAGTTTCATTTTCCGGAACCACATAATCCTTTTTCAAATAACCAATCAAATCAAATTCTTTCAATGGTCTTATAGTGGTAATAGTTTTAAACCCTTCGTTTATACCACCTTTTTCATAAGCATCTGTAACAGATTTTTCGTATGCATCTATATCCTCTTGGTTATAATCTTTACCCAAACCAGCAAGCATTGTCTGCATATTTTTATTATATGTTTCAAATGCTTTTTCGTTTTCACTTTTCATGGTGTTCAATTCAGCCTTTCGCTTATTCAACTCCATGTTGAAATCTTGATTAATAGGCTTGCCTGAAGCTCTCCACTCTGAAACAAAATCACCAATCTCGTTTACTTTCTCATCAAAATTAGACCTCGCAATCTCCCACTTAGGATCATACTCAATACTAGAAATGTATTGATTTAACTTCTCTTGGCGAGTTTTCTCATTTAGCAAATCCTTCTCCTGCTCCAACTTCTTTTGTTGCAACATACTATTCATATAGTCTTGAGCAACCTCAAAAGAGTTTGGCGCACCCAAATTATATTGTTGGGCATATCCTGTACCTTGTCCTGAACTATATTGTTCTGGAGCTAAATCGGGAACTAAAAAATCTAATATTGCCATATTATTGTGTCAATAATCCAAATTTATTTGCTTGACCCATGTTGAGTCCCATACCGCTAAGTTGAAACATTTGTAATTGTTGTTCTGGAGTTAATCCCATAGGTAAATTCATACTTTGTTGAGCAGGACTATTTATACCTTGCTGCCCAGTCATCATTGTACCAATAGGAGTCATCCCTTGTAACATTTTAGGAGCCGCAGTATTACCCATCATTTGCTTACCAACATTTACACCTTGCAACATATTA
>Ga0315904_10008651_pt1 | contig 13420 bp, 7 predicted proteins | sample LakEriMetagenome_6_FD_203529 | JGI IMG/M metagenome (GOLD analysis project Ga0315904, IMG submission 203529) | Freshwater fungal communities from buoy surface, Lake Erie, Ohio, United States - Buoy 12 MA120 | ecosystem: Environmental > Aquatic > Freshwater > Lake | place: USA: Lake Erie, Ohio... | reverse complement strand
GTAGCCGTCGCTAATGCGGGCCTGGAGTTCCTGCGGGGACACATCGCCCTCAAGGAGGGACTGGATGAGTTCTGGTCGGTTGAAGTACTTGTCCATTCCGTTGGACTTCATGACCTCGCGATAGACGTTCTCCATCTCCACGTAGGTGCTTGGCTGCAACTGGGGCAAGCCGGCAGCAGCACGCTTGGCGTTGGCTGCAAACCTCTTCTTGAAGGCTTCGCTCTCACGGAGTTCGTACATAACCGCAGATTCAGTTGTGATGCCGCGGGCCATGAGGTCGCCGATTTGGTCTTCAAGGGTCTCCAACCCGAACCTGGCCAAGTAGGAGCGAATCATCGTCATTGAGTTACTGGTGGTTACGTCCGGCGCCCCGTCCCCGCTGCTGCCCTGGCTGCTGCCCATTGGGCGAGCCACATACATGCGGTCCAGTTCGTTCATGACATCTTCTGCCGAGTAGGTGCCAGCCTCAGCCCCAGCAACAAGGGTGTCAATGTAGTCCTGCTCTGCCGCCGTGTAGTAGGCGCCAGTTCGTTCAGCCGAAGTCCTGATGGTACCCATCCGTGACACGTTGGCCTCTGCCAGCAACTGGGCGGGGGTCTTGGCTGGCGGGGTTGACCCAGCGCCAAGAAGGATGTCGTCTGCTGCGTACATGCTCATGTCACTCATATCAACGCACCTGACCCCATGACTTTTCCATCATCATGATGAACTTGGCAGCCTGGTCTTGTGCTGCCCGAGTGTTGCCCCATCCGTACTGCGGGTCCTTGCGGAGCAAGTACTGAAAGTCTTCAGCGGTCATGCTCGTGCCATCGGCGCGCTTGTTGAACACGACCGAGAACTTCGGGTCGCTCATGTTGATGTCAGTTGGATTCTTCTCAAGTGTGCTCGCGGCGATGTTGCGATACGGCTCAAAGATGTCATCCAATGTGTAGCCCTGGTCAAACTGGTCGCTGAACTGCGAATACATAATCTTGGCGTTGTCCCTGGCCTTCTTCAAAAGCATCTCTTCGGTGTATGTGGTACCAAGGTATGGCTTGCCGGTAAGCGCAGAGCGAATCTGGTCATCCAGTCCAGGCGGGCTGTAGTTGAAACGCTTCAGGGATTCCTTGAGCACGGTTGCGGCATCGGTCTGGCCAACAGTCGGTGGCATTCCCTGTGCTGCTTGACGGTCAGAGATGATTGAGTACGCGTAATAGCCAGTCTGCAGTTCGCTGGCCTCGGTGCTCAATGCGTAAGTGGCAAGGTCACGCAACTGCGCATCATCAAGTTCAAGGTCAGCATAAGCCTTGCGGAAGTCAGCAACCTTGGTTTCAACTTGCTTGTCTTTATCTGCCTGACCCAGCAAAGCCCATTTGCGACGCGATGCATCGGTCGATGTGTAAAGTTTCGTGCCCTGCACCTTGGAAAGCCAGACAGCGCGACCAGCATCGGTGGTCAGGTCGTATGCATCAGGGTTGTTTGCATAGGAGATGAATAGGTCAATCAGGTCGTCGCCGAGAACAGAGCGGGCCTTGGCTTCTCCATCTGCGCCGTCCACCATTGAGGAGAACTGCGGGAAGTCAGTCTTGAACTTCTCGCGCCAGTCCTGCTTGGGGGTCTTGGGTGTCTTTGGTTTTGGAGCCATTATTGACCCAGCGCCTGAAGTGCGAGTGCGATTGCGTTACCCAGACCCCAGGTTGTCTTTGCCGTTGGGTCGGTTTGTTCTGCGAACTTGCCAGCAGTCAGTGCGGTGCTCGGCATCTGCTGTCCGGATGCAACGGCAGCACGTTCCTTGTTTTGGATAAAGTCGATTGCCTCGGCCAGTTCCTTTTTGTTCGGTGCTCGACCGAGTTTGGAAAAGAATGCTTCGCGCGCGTAAGCCATCGCATCCTCATCGGACGTAACGCGCACGCTCGGTCCACCCTCGCTGACGCTTGCAAACGAACCAAGTAATCCGACCATGTCAGACCAGGTTTTCTGGTTGACATTGGAGAGATTCAAAAGTCTTGCCCACACGGCCTCGTCGTCTGGAGTCCAGCCCAAGCCTTGTTTCATGGCTTCGCTGACCTTCTTGTTTCCGTACCAACCAACGCGCTCCAACTCTTTGGAAACCTGGATGCGCTGGTCGGTGGTCAACTTGTACATTTCGCGAGCAATGACAAACGGGTCTTCCAGGTCGTAAGCCTGTCCAGCAATTCGACCATCGTTGTCAAACAGCACCGGACCCTGGACGTAGTGTTCGCTGACTGCTCCAGTCCTGGAACGGAAGTGGCGAATCTTGATGTTGATGTTGGAGCGGATTGCTGCCGCTTCTTCAGCCGAAAGTTTCGGAGACCAACCTGAATACTTGCGGCGAGGATAAGGGCTCTGGCTCAGCAGGGTTGATGGGAAATCCGCAACGCCGCCCGAGGTGTCTACTGGGGGTGTCGTGTTTTGTGGATTTACTACCATCAGATGTCAACTTCCTGGACTAAGAAACGCTGCCAGATTCTATCAAATTCAGGGTTGGCAGCAGAGAGCGACTCGCCCAACTGGTACAGAGCCTGTCGTGCAGCGGCTGCTTTCTTGGGTTGGAAACTAATCAGTTGCTCTGACTGCATGATTTGCTTTCTGGCAGTGAGGTATCGGCTAACCGAAGAAGCAATTGCATTGTCCTTGAGGCGTGGGTCCTCGACCAACTTGTACAACTGGTCAATGTCGTTCTGCAGTTTGTTGGCTTCGAACTCGGCGCGGCGCGGGAATCCGGGGAGTTTGGTGTTCAGGTACTGGCGGTAGTTGCGCAGGGCATCGCGCTGCAATTCGTTTGGATTCGGTCCAAACAAACGACGGGCGGCACGGTACTTGACCGAGCCAAGGCGCTTTTGTGCCAGGTCAATCATTTCTCGGTCGGTCAGTTTTGCTCGAGTGCCCTCCAGCAACTGGCGCTCCCAGACAGTGAAGTTGAATTCTCCGCCCCCGCGCGGTGCCATGAAGTAGGCGGTGTCTGGGTACTGGTTGATGATGTCTTTGTTCTCGCGCTCCCAGACGCCGAACTCTTCGGTGGCCTCAAGACCCTGTGCTACAGCGCGGCTCTTGGAGCCCAGGTACAAAACCAGTTCGTCGCCGTACAGACCAAGGAACCTGTCAACGGCGCTGTCGTAGTCCTCGGTCTCAAAGGCGCGCAGTTCGGTCATGAGTTGGTCAACGAACTTGTCGCCCTGCTTGGTCGGAATCTTGAACTCGTTGGTCGGGGCAGCCGGACCAGTGAACTGACCAGCAGCGCGCATGAGGGTCAGAATCTGTGCCCTGGTGCGGGCATCGGCCATGAGTTGTGTTACGCCCTCTTCGGTGCTCAGGTTGTACTTCTCGGTGTTGACCGACAACGCGCGCAGGGTCTCCATGTAGGTGTTGCCGTAGGTCGTATTCATGTAGACCTCGTTGAACAGCATGCCCTGGACTGCCGGGGCTGCCTTTGACAACCACGACGGTGTTACGTTGAGCGCGTCCTTCCAGCCGACCTCTCCGTATGGAAGCAGTAGTTCCTTCAACTTGTCGTACTTGGGAACGTCGGGGAGAATCTTGGAAACAGCAAGGCTGGCCATCGGACCAAGGGCTGGGTAGAAACTGATACCTTGCGACAACCTGGCCAACGGTGCGCTGAGTGGGGAGTTGATGCCGGTGAAGAGTTTGGCAATCGAGCCCGACATCGGGAAGGTGAACATCTGTTCGCCAGTCGACGGGTCGCGGTAGATAAAGCCACGACCGTCCATGTCTGGGTCGCCCTGCGACAGACCGTGGTACACCTTGTGGAACTGACGGTACATGTGGATGTTGTCGGACACCGCAAAACTTGCGTAGCGGCCCAGAACGTCACGCCATGCTGCTTCAAACGGAGCAACGATTCGCAGCGCGTCCTGGAAGTTGTTCCTGGTTGACGCGTCGTACAGAAGTTCCTTGGTGCGCTGAATGCCCACGAAGCGCGAGTAGTCATCCAACTCCTCAACCTTCAGGGTGCCAGTGACGCCCTTGCGCTTTGGCAGATTCTCAATGGCATTGGTTACCTTCTTGCGAAGATTGCTTTCTCCGAGGTACTCACGGATTTTGCCACCGGACTTTTCGTAGATGTCGGCATACAACTTCATACCCTCTTCGTAGGACAACTGGTCAATGTGCTTAACCACTTCGTCGTAGTAGAACTCGCGGAAGACAACCGACTTCTCCAACTTTCGTGAAGCCGAATCATAGAAGCCATCAAAGAACCATGATGTCGCTTTGTCGGCCAGGTTCATCGTTCGCTCTTCCAGCGAGTCGAATCGACCACCTGGGCGGTAATTAATCATCTGCTCGCGCGGATAGGCAACAGCCAGACCCTTCTTGGAGTTCTCGTCCCAGAGGCGCGCGCGCTCAATCATGCGGCGTGCTTCCTTGGAGCCAAGTCCGTTCTTGCCGGCGGTTGCGGCATTGTCCACCAGAATCGGGATGAATGTGTATTCGTTGCCGGCAGCCTTCTGGATAATGCCGGTGACTTTCTCGCCATTGATTTCGACGACGCGCTTCTGACCAATCTGCAGTTTTTCTTTTGGCTTCAACTTGAAGTCTTCTGCTCGCAACACACGAGCGTCGTCAAGATTGCCAATGGCGTTGTGCGCAAACAGGAAGGTTATGTCGTCAAGGTTGCCGGTGTTGTACTTGACGTTTGCCAGGACCACGTGACGGAAGTACGAGTCAAGGACCGAGCGATAGAACTCCGGGTCGCTCTTCTTGAGTTCCTTGATGTACAGCGGCGGGAACTTGTAAGGCGCGTCATTGGTCCTGTCGTAGAACTCAAGGCCGTCAGCAAACAGGGCGTCTACACTTCTAAATGCTTGACTCCTTTCGTTATCCATGAATCCGATGAGTTCTTGTACAATCTCATCGTCTGTCTTTCCGGCGCTTATTGCGACTGCAACTCGACTCTGGAATTCATCAGAGAGAGTCTTCTGGGCGGACTGGATGACTCCGTCAGTGTGGTAACGGGTAAGGTATTTTTTCGGACCATCAGCCCTGGTCACAAGCGTAAATGAACCAGACTTGTGGCGGTGCCTCAGGGTGTCGCTAGCCGTCCAGCCGTGACGGGATGAAGCACCCACGAATGCGTTTCGCAGGTCTTCCCAGACATCTTCTTGCTTGCTTCGCTCCCAGATGCGCGGGCGAACGCCAGCCTCGATTGCCTCGGCTGTTTCGGTTACGGCCTTCTTGCCAGCATCAACGCCCAGGTCAGTCAGGCGAACGCCGGTAATGCTTTCCCCGTAGCGCTTTCCAAGAACGGCGTTGATGTAATCGATTGGGTGCTTGAACTGGTTGACTCCGCCAGCAGCCATACGCACTTGGGCGTCAAGCATGTTGCGAACGACGTATCCACCGGTGGCCAACTGGGCAACCTTCCAGATGCGCTGTTGCAGAAGTTCGGCAAAAGCCAGACTTAGTCTCTGCTCTCCAGTCAACACCGGGCGCTTCTTTTGCTGGGTGAGAGCAGCCATCTGGTCTTTGAGTTCGTCGATTCGCGCAGTCGCATTGGCGCGGCTGGGTCCCTTGAGTTGCTCGAGCCTGAAGACTTCGTCCTTCATTGCCTCGTATGCAGCCCTGTTCTTTGAATCAACAACGTCAACCATGCGTATAGGCATACGGCTGGTGATTGGCAACTTGGGAATCAACTGCTTGCCCTGGCTGTCCTCCAGCAGTTTGCGGAAGAGCGGGCCTCTGGTGAGACGACGAATGGTCCTTGTGTCCGGCAGAATCTGAACTCGGTTCAGCAAGTCAACGAGTTGGGCCGGCTGCAAGAGTTGGATGTCTCGGTTGGTGAACCCAGCGCCATCGAGAACCTCATTGACGAAGTCGGGGTCCAATCTGTCCTTGACCTGTTCGTACAGCGAGCGAACCAATCCGTTGTCGGTTTCCACGCCAGTTCGGCTGCGGAAGTAGGTGCGCATGGCATCGAGTGAAATCTCGCCGCCGTTAAGAATCTCTTCAATCATTTCGTCGTACACGCCAGACGAACGCAGATAGGTCTTCAGGTAGCGCTTATAGGTATTGAGTGTGTTCTTGCGTGCCGTTGGGGTGGCGGTTGGGAGGCGAGAGAATGCTTCGATTGCGCCGATTGTTTTGCCATCACCAGACAAGAACGCCTTGACATCAGCATCAGATGCACCGCCAGCGCGCAGCGAGAGCACCATGTTCTTGATTGATTCCTGGTTGTCAATGTCTCCGCCGGAAACAACGATTTGTTCCTTGGGCACTTCCTTGAATGCGCGCATCTTGCGGATTGTGTTACCGACAAGGTTGCGCTCAAACTTGTATTTGCCGATGCCAGCCTGCAGTGTCTTTTCGCCGAACTCCCATCCGCTGGTCAAAGCCGAAATGACTTGGTCTTCGGTCTTGGCGTTCTTCAGGCGGATAGCCATGTCGGTGCTTATCTGCCCATCAAAGATGTCTTCCCAGATGACGCCAGCGTTGTCCGATTGCTTGAGCGTGTCGACCAACTTGATTGCGTACGGGTTGGTACGGAAGAACTTGTCAAATTGCAGGGCGTTGTAGGTTGCGCCAGAGAAGTCCATCCCAAGGCCAGACTCGCGCAGATACTTCTGCTTGGTCGGTCCAAGTGCTTTGCGCAGGCTTGCGGCATCTGCTTCGCTGAGGAGCGGGACGATTCCCTTGAGTCCAGCCGACGGCTTGCCAGCCTTCATCAGCGCCTCGATTGTCTCGCCCGTCTTCATTGCTACGGCTGCGTATTCGGCAGCACGTATTCCTTTGGATATCCACTTGGATGGGTCCGGCAGCACGACGTTAAAGATGGCGTCGATGACTCCCGAGCCGTAGCGGTATGCCATGTCGTTCTCGCGGAATATTCCGCCAGTGGACATGACTCCGCGACCCAGCGTGAATGCCGAGCCGTATATGGTTCCGCGTACCGCGCGTGCGCGCGAAGCCTGCTCTTCTACGATTCGTGCATTAGGCAGCCAGCCAGTGCCCTGTTGTTCTGGGTTGTCCAGCATCGTTTGGAAAGTAGAAGCAGAAAGCATCCCAGGAACATCTATTCCCTTGCCGGTTGCTACCTGTCCAATCAGGGTGTTCGCATACTCTGGTATGGTCATCAGCGCTGAAAGCGACCATCGCGAAGCCCATTTGGCTGGTCGGCCCAATGTGGTTGCCAATGCGCCGCCAATGCTGGTTGAAACATCGGCAACCGATTCGGCTGGTGCCGGGATGGCAAGTTGGAATGTCTTTGACGCGATGCGCTTGGCCCAGCCGCCTGCATCGTAAATCGTCCTGACCACGGATGGCAGCGTTCCAACCGCTTCTCTCTTGGCATCGTATGAATCCATTTCGCGCTGCGATGCCATCTTGGCAACCTGGTCAATGGCGGCAGTAGTGGCGCCAGACTTTGCCAACGCAAGTTTGACTTCGGGCGACAGCCATGGCGCGCGATAGTTAATCTGATTCATCTTCATCGCCATCGACTGCGAATACTCAGGGCTTACTTGAAATTGGTTGGTACCAACGTCTTTCTGCATCTGCAGCAGATATTCCCTATCCTCAGGGAAGAGGTTGTTGTATAGCATCAGCCAATCCCGTAGCGGGCCAGCAAGTCATCCAAATCATCGCTAGGGAACATCTGGGCAATAGCGCGTAGTTCTTGAATTGCCTGGTCTGTCTGGGTCATCATGGGTATGCCCGCCTGGAACATGTTCGGACCAGGACCAAATGGTGCTCCAGCGGTAATCGGTTCATCCGGGCGCTGCGTTGGCGCATTGAGTGGGGTCAGTTTGGTTGCTTCCTTGGCAACTCTGCTGGCAGCAACATCTGCCGGGGATGCACCCATCGGAACTGCAGACTGGCTGGCCATCTGCTCGGTTGCTTTTCCGTAGGTCTGTCCTTTTGCTGCGGACTTCGCAATCTTGGATGCGGGGTTCTGTAGGTCGAAACGATTAGCCACGTCAGGCTCCCATTTGCGCTAAGAGTTGCTCCAGGCTAGGTTCGCCCCCTGGTCCTGCTACTGGCGCCTCTGCTCCCATGCCAGGAAGCGCCAACCCCGGCATTGTTTCTGGTGCGCCCGCTGGCATTGCCATGGCCTGACGCTCCTGTGCGCGCGCGTTCGTGCGCTGCACTGCTTCGTACAGGCTGACATCTTGCTCCATAACCAGTTTGACGAGGTATGCAAGGTCGTCTGGCTGGTACGGACCCATCGGGTTGACCGCTTGCTGCTGGATGCTGGACAGTAATGCTGCCTCCACACCCTCTGCGATGATGCGGTCGTGCTCCAACTCCGGGTCGGAAATCAACGGGTCGGCTTCGCGTGCGGACTCTTTGCTCATCATGCCGGTTCCCAAACGCTGACCAAGCCCAATGATAAGTGAATTGACATCCGAACCAGCAGCCGAATACGTGACGTAGTGGAAGTCGGTTTCCCAAATCTTGTTCGGTACGTAGGTCTCCTGGCCGGTTGCGACACGCGACGGCAAGAAGAACATCTTGGGTACATCGCCCCAGTACGCCTTCTCGATTGCAATCGCAATCTTGTCTTCTTCCAGAAGCGACGCTTCAAACACTGACTGCGATTCTTGAACGCGGAAGTCAACGGTTGCCGACAGCACGTTCTCACCACGGCGACCAGTGCGGATGTTCGTTGCGGATTCTCCGCCGAACTCTGCAGGGATTGCACCCTCAAGACGCTCTTGGCGCTCAAGGCGGTCAAGTGCTTCGTAGGTCTTGTATCCAGGGTTGAGGTCTTGACTGCGGATGTCGCCACCGCGCACGATTCCCAAGATGCCGTTCTTGCTGTCAGCCAACTGGACAATCTCTGGGTTCTCACCAGTGCGTGCAATCAGATACTCTTCCGGGAAGATGCCGCGCTCGATGGCAATCTCGGTCAGCGCTTGCAGGCGTGCGCGCGTGTAGTACATGCCGATGAGTCCATCGAACTGACCGCGTTGCTTGTCGAGAGTGATGCGGTTTGCAACAACTGCAAGCGGCATGCCGGTTCGGTTGGGGATTGCCTCAAGCAGCATTTCCTGCATGCCTGCACGCTGGGCTGGCGACAGTTCTGGATTGTCTTCTGCGCCCATCACCACAAGTTGCAGTGCATCAGCGGAGACATACTCAAGAAGGGTGTAGCGCGAGTCGGTATCAACTTCGCCCATGCGTAATTGGTCGGACACCAAGTCGCCGTAGTTCTGCAGCAACCAGGCCGCAGTTACCTTGTGCGAGAAGATGCAGTCTGCTGGCAGCATGTCGTCTTGGTCTTCAACGGGCGCCGGGTATGTGTCAAGCGGATTGCGCACAACCCACTTGGGCATCAGTGTGCGGAAGTCTGGCTTGATAAATACGGACGACTGCGAGTAAGCAAGCAGGTGGCGTGCACGACGGCGCATCTTCATCTGCATCTTGTTGTGGTCCCAAAACGACAGCATCGCCTTGCGACGCATGCGCGAGTATCCCTTCGAGCGCTCAGAGCCGTCCTTGACTGGCGGGAAATACGGAGATGGCATCGTTGACGCAATGCGCATTGACATCTGGTCAAGCCCGGTTACGAGCAAGTTTGCAACGTTTGCTTTTGCACTGCGGTCCAACTCATTGAGTGGAACCACCACTTCGCCATTGGCAAGGTCGCGCACGCGGCGCATCTGCTCGTAGAGCGGGCCAAGTTTTAACTGGCGGTTGCGGTACAGTTCAACAATCTGCTCTGCTGAGAGCATGTTTTACTTACCCGTCTTGAGTCGGCGAAGAGTTGCCTGTGTCTTTGGGTTCTTCAACCACGTTGCGTAGTTCTTCGCCCCAGGAGCATTGCCTTCAATCGCTTGCTGAGCGCGGTTGAGTTGCTGCAAGAACGGCTTGTCTGCTTCCGTTGCGTACCTGTACGTGGACGGGAAGTTCAACGGAATGTCGTCGCTTGGCTTCAACGGCTTGGAGTCTGCACCCTTGGTTGATGCAGCCCTAGTCGTAGCAGGCTTGGTGGTAGCAGGCTTGGTGGTAGCAGGCTTGGTCGTTGCTGTCTTTGCAGGAGCAGCAGGACCGTACTTCTGGCTACCGACTCCACCTTGCTTGTTGAATCTTACGGTTGGACCCTTGGTGCCGGCTGGCTTGGTGCTCGCTGGCCTGGTGCTCGCTGGCTTTGGAGCAACTGGTGGCTTACCTGGGTTGAGTGCAAGCGGAGATAGATTCTCCCTTGCTGGACCATACGGTGTCTTACCAACACCACCAAATCGGTTGGTACCTGACTGCTTTGCATCAGGAAGCAATTTGCCAAGGTTGCGCAAACCAAAGCGAACAACTCCAGTGGCTTTGCGAGCCACAGCAGAAAGTGGCCTTGTGCTTCCAACGGCAATGGCAGCCTCGCCAAATTCTTGGGCTGCGGCTTTTGCAAGTCCACCAGCAGAGAAATCCTTGATAGGACCCTTGCCGCCAAGTGGGTTCAACAAACCTTCAATGGCAGTGCGACCAGGGTAGTTAATGCCTTGGCCAATAATGTTGTTGCGACGATTCTTCCACGCCGAAGCAACAGTCGTCTTTGGAGTCGGGGTAGAAGTCGTGCTGGTCTTGGTTACCGTGGTCTTCTTTGGCGGAGTCGGAACCTTGTAGGAACCACTCTTAACAGCACCCTGCCATGCTTGGGTGACGGACTGTGAATAAGAAAGCGGTGTGGTAGAGGTGGACGTAGTGCTGGAAGTTCCGCCCATCTTTCGCGCCGGAAGTTCAGTTGCAAGCGTGCGCTTGAAATCCCTACGCTCTTCTGGGTTCGCATTGGGCAACGCACGTTGTGCAATCTTTGTGCGTCCCTGTTTTGTTTGCGCCAAGACATCAAAGCGTTGGCGAATCTGCTTACGCTCTTCTGGCGTACCTGTAATCCCCCGCTGTTCGACACGAGCCTGTACGAACTGGCGGCGAGCCTGCTCGTATGGTGTCAGTTTTTTCTTGGCCATAGACGCTCCTACAGTAACATATTAAATCCAGGAAGGGCGCCAAAGTCTTGGCGGTCGCTTGACCGGACCAAGTTGGGGCATGTGTAGTTCGCCAAACCAGTGCGCCATGACCAAGTCGGTGCCATTCTTTTTGTCCCTGGTCCACGAAGTCATCTCGTCGATGAACGCCAGTGTCTTCCAGTTGTCAACCATCGATGGCAGCCGGATGCTGCCCGAGCGCCACAGCGGTGGCAGCAAAGCCTCAACGCCAAGGTTCTCATCCAACTTGTTCCTGGAAGTGGTGTGGGGTACGATGAGAACACCATGGAGGGCTTGCCATTTACGCACGAAATCATGGGCGAGAAGGAAGCGCTGGGCAGCGTTAATCTCAACAACCCAGTGGCTGATTGGGTACCCGTACTCGAACGACCGTTCCTGCCAAATGTCCATAATGCCGCCGTATGCGCCAAACTGCGTGTCGTAACCAAGCAGGTCCTCGGCAGTCAACTTGATTCGCTCCAAATCGACTAGGTAACGCAGGTTCGTTTCCGGCTGATACAGCCACCATTGCAGCGCCCAGAACTGGGTTGGGGACGGGTCAACCGTGGCAATGGAGATAATCGGGGGCTTTAGCCCAGCGGGGATGTAGCCAGGTCGGCGGTCTTTGTCAATGCACCCCGGATACATAACGCCGTCAGGGCCAATGCCGCCGGTTGCCCAGACGCGCTCGATGAGGTAGTTGCCCTCTGCCATGTCTTGTTGCTGATAGACGGTGGCAAACTTCTGGGGCGAAGAGTGCTTGATGTAGGACAGGTCTCGCCAAGAAAGACGGTATGGCTCAAGAAGGGGTCCTTCGGGCCAGGGTGGTGCGTCGTTGCGGCGGGACTTGGGGCCGGTATCCAGTTCTTCGTAGTACGCCTTGTAGACCAGGTGTTCGTACTTCTGGGTTTTGACGGGCTCTGGGATTTCCGATAGGTCGGTGACTGCCTCTCCGTCGTAGTCCTCTTCTTCTTCGTACGTCACTTTTGACAGACAGTGTGCGTAAAGGTCAAGTGAGCCCAAGCGCTGTCCAATCACGGCAAGCAAACCACCCGGGTCTACGCGGGCTTCAGCCATGGAGTCCCAGCGCTCAATCAACTTATCTCGGGCTACGGATTCCTTGGCGTTCTCGGGCGATGCCACGTCGTCAAACAAACACAAATCGGCGCGGTGTCCGATGAACTCAGACTCAATACCGTAGGCAGACACGGTCGGCTCTTTGTTGTCAAGAGCACCACCTGCGTATTGTTCAACGATGAACTCTTCGGCTCTCCATAGAGCACCAGCACTGTTGGGCTTGAAGCGTCCGTAGTCAAGGGCAAGGCAGGACTCGGCATCCAGGGCAAGGCCGCGCTTGACCAACTCTGGGTCCGGGCGCAGCGGTGCGGTTCGCTCCAGGGTGTCGCGGATACGACGGCTATACATCTTTGCCAGGGTTTGTGAAATTGAGCCAATCATGACGCGCACTGCTCGGTTGCGCACAATGGCCCACACCGCTACGTCATGGAACAGCGTTGACTTACCGGCACCAGGTGGGCAGTTGAGAACCAGGAACTTTTTATCCCTATCCTCCAGGCGCTCCACAATCTTGTAAGCAGCGTCCACCTGCCATGGGCTGGGTACGCGACCCAGGTAAACGCGCCTGAAGTAGTCGAAGTCCACCAGTCCACGCTCGGCGCGTTTGCTCAATCGTCCGTGCGGAATTACAGGGGGCAACTCGCGCATGGAGTTCAGGTCGCGAGACAGGCTGTTGCCGCCAGTGCCGCGGCCAGACTGCAACTTTGCTTCGTCTAACTCAAGTTTGGTTTTCTTTGCAGTGGCGACCCAGTTGCGCGCAGTCGTATAGGAGATGCCTGAAAGACGTGCGGCCTCCTTCATATTCATCCCAGACTGGATGGATTGAAAGAAGATTGCCCTGTCTTCAGGGCTTACAACTCGTTTCCCCTTTGGCACTTACTTGAAGAAGTCCTGTGGGTCAATGTAGTTTTCTGGCATGTTGCGCCGTGCATTGCTGATGTCAAGAAGGCGCTGTAATTTTTTTGCCTTAAGGTCTGATTGTCTTTGAATAAACTCGGCACGTCTGTCAGCAGGAATTCTTTTTAGGTATGCGCCTTGTTGGTTCTTTTGGAGAACCCTAGACACCACCCTTCCACGCTCACGCAAGAAACGCTTGGCAAAGCGAACTTCTTCTGCGTTCCAGTCTTCATCGATGCCTTGATACGCAGACTTGGCAGTGTCCATGAGCATTCTGTTTTTGCGCCCGCGAGAAAGGGCATCGTCGCCAAGTGCGGCAATTTGTTCTTGAGTTGACCTGGACACAGGGTTTGCACTTTCGTACAAGTCCATGTAGTCGTAATCTGGCGTCTTTGTGCCAACTTGCTTGCTGAAGTAAATTTCATCTTCAAGGCGGGCTATTTCACCCTTGGCCTCAAAGACCTGGTTGAGAAGTTTGCGCTGTGCAGCAAGGGAATTGCGGGTGGTAACCGGCT
>Ga0315904_10008649_pt1 | contig 13422 bp, 12 predicted proteins | sample LakEriMetagenome_6_FD_203529 | JGI IMG/M metagenome (GOLD analysis project Ga0315904, IMG submission 203529) | Freshwater fungal communities from buoy surface, Lake Erie, Ohio, United States - Buoy 12 MA120 | ecosystem: Environmental > Aquatic > Freshwater > Lake | place: USA: Lake Erie, Ohio... | reverse complement strand
ATCGTGAGACCTAATTTTGAAATCTCCTTGTCACGAATATGAATCAACGACGCATCATTTGAAGCGTTGTATAACTTGTTAGCGAATTGCCAAGCAGAATCACGTGCTATTTCGATACTAAATTGCATGAGCTTTTCATCAAAATTTTTTACCAACGGAAATAACCATCGATATGCCATTGACATGCGAGCTAAATCCGCTTTCACTTCATCAATCATATTTGCGAGTACCGCATTAATTTGAAAAAAGTTCTCATGCAATATTTCTAAAGGTCGAGCTTCAACAGTCTCAACAGCAGCTATACCTAAATCGAGGTTGATATGTGCGTTGATACCCGCTATTAAATGTTGTAAACTAATGGATTGATTGTATTCACAAGCATCAAAAGCCACTTTCCAACTGAGAGCGGAAGGTAAATCTCGCTTATACAAATGGTAAGCTTCAAGATATCGATTCGCGAAAATTACATCGAGACGTTCCATGAGTTCATTGTTATCAAATTCATTTTGTAAAATACCCGATTCAACACGCTTTGTAACCTTCCAGTAAAGGACGGCGAAAAAACCAGTTGGATTGTGGTTGAGAATAGACTCAGCTACAATTTTTTCGAGTGCTAGAACAACCTCTTGAATATTTTGGCATAACATGAAGGTAAAGTAAATTAAAAAAAATGTTTCATACATATATTAATTTATGGTATACATACGAAATATTTGTGGTTAGGTTTGATAAAAAAAGCAATTCAGTCCAAGGGTGCGACGCAAGGAACGATGAAAATAGCAATTCAGCTGATGACCTTAATAAATAAGGGGTGACATGTAGTACATTTCTTACAAAAAAGAGGTTGAACTTTGAAAAATATTTTTGTTTATTCGAAAGTAAAAACTACTTTTGCGTTCCGTTAAAACAAAATTTAAACTTTTAAAAACTAAATAAGATGGCAAAAGAGACCTTCAAAAGGGTTAAACCCCACGTAAACATTGGTACCATTGGTCACGTTGATCATGGTAAAACAACCTTAACCGCTGCAATTACAGACGTATTATCAAAAATCGGTTTGGCTGAAAAGAAAAACTATGATGATATTGATGGAGCGCCGGAAGAAAAAGAGCGTGGTATTACCATCAATACAGCACACGTTGAGTACGAAACTGCTACACGTCACTATGCACACGTTGACTGTCCAGGTCACGCCGATTACGTTAAAAATATGATTACTGGTGCTGCACAAATGGATGGTGCGATATTAGTAGTTGCTTCTACAGATGGTCCTATGCCACAAACTCGTGAGCATATCCTTTTGGCACGTCAAGTAGGTGTTCCTAAAATGGTTGTATTCATGAATAAAGTTGATATCGTTCCAGATCCAGAATTATTGGAGTTGGTAGAAATGGAAATTCGTGATTTATTAAGTTCATATGGTTTTGATGGTGACAATACACCTATCATCCAAGGTTCTGCTACTGGTGCTTTAGCTGGTGAAGCACAATGGACTGCAAAAGTTACAGAATTAATGCAAGCTGTTGACGATTATATTCCTTTACCTCCGCGTCCAGTTGATCAAGATTTCTTGATGTCAGTTGAGGACGTATTCTCTATCACAGGTCGTGGTACAGTTGCTACAGGTCGTATCGAGAGAGGACGTATCAAAGTTGGTGAAAACGTTGAAATCGTTGGTTTCAATGAAGAGCCTTTAAAATCAACTTGTACAGGTGTTGAGATGTTCCGTAAATTATTAGACGAAGGTGAAGCTGGAGATAATGCAGGTTTATTGTTACGTGGTATTGAGAAGAACGATATCCGTCGTGGTATGGTAATTTGCAAACCAGGTTCTATTACACCGCATACAGAATTCAAAGCTGAAGTTTATGTTTTATCAAAAGAAGAGGGAGGTCGTCACACACCATTCTTCCAAAAATATCGTCCTCAGTTCTACTTCCGTACTACAGATATCACAGGTGAAGTTGCTTTACCAGCAGGTACAGAAATGGTTATGCCTGGTGATAATGTAAGTATCACAGTTAAATTGATTGGACCTATTGCGATGGAGAAAGGTTTGAAATTCTCAATTCGTGAAGGTGGTCGTACAGTAGGTGCGGGTCAAGTAACTGAAATCATTAAATAAGAAATAATTAATAATATTCTTTGAAATAAACTTCCATTAGCTAATTGGCAAACTTGCTAATTAGCTAATTGGTTTTTACGGGCATGGTGCAATGGTAGCATACGGGTCTCCAAAACCTTTGATCTGAGTTCGAATCTTAGTGCCCGTGCAACAAAACAGTTCTTTATATAGGTAATTTTATAAAAGAAAATTGACAATTAATAATTTTAAGCTTCCCAAACAGCATGTATTCGTGTTGTGGTTATGATTTCCTAAAAAGAAATCCAATAGGATAAAAACAAACGAACGTGTATATTGCGTTCACAAAAAATAAAACATGAGTAAAATAGTTAATTATTTTGAACAAGCATTTGATGAATTGATTCACAAGGTTACTTGGCCAACGTGGTCTGCATTACAACAATCAACATTGATTACATTGGCAGGAATTATTATTCTTACCTTATTGATGTTGCTAATGGATAGTGCCTCACAATTTACATTTGAAAGTTTTTACGGATTTTTTAAATAAGCATGGAAGCGATGGAAGCAGTGAATGAAGTGGAAATAAAAGACAAAGAAACCAAGTGGTTTGTATTGCGTGTTTTGAGTGGAAAAGAGCGTAAGATTAAAGACTATTTGGATATTGAAATCCGTCGTTCGGGTTGGGGAGGAACGATTACCCAAATATTATGCCCTGTTGAAAAGGTCTTTAAGGTAGTTGGCGGTAAAAAGGTAATGCGCGAGAAAATATTATTCTCAGGTTATTTGCTTTTAGAGGCTACTACCAATCGTTTGAGTGATGATATGATAGTTGCTATTAAAGCTGTAAGTGGTGTTATTAATTTTTTAGGTAAAGATCATCCAGATGCTTTGCGCAAGAGTGAAGTAAACAAAATGTTTGGCAAAATGGATGAAATGTCTGACTCAGATGTTTCCATGTCGGAACCATACATTATCGGCGAAACTGTGAAAATTATTGACGGTGCTTTCAACGACTTTAACGGAACGATTGAAGAAGTAAATGATGAGAAGAAGAAATTGAAAGTAGTTGTGAAAATATTTGGCAGAGCTACTCCAGTTGAGTTGAGCTTTATGCAAGTAGAAAAAGTTTAATTTCCAATTCCAAAATATATAAAAAAAGCCTCCTATAGTGGAGGTTTTTTTATGGGATAGCTACGTTTCAAGAATTGTAAAGCCTCATTTTTACTATTCATTCTTACAATATAATAACCATTAGATAGGTGTGAAACATCCATCGAAATATTGCTAACATGTAAATGGCCTTTTAGAAGTATTTTACCATGTCAGTCTAATATAGAATAAGAGAGACTATCATACTCACTCGAAAATTCAGCGTTCAAAGTAGAATAAGTAATCTCAGCTGGCGCGGATTTGGCGCGTTGCCTTTCTGCGATTGCCAACTTGTGCTTTCACAATGCTAAGCATGTTTCTTCAAAGATGAAGCACAAGAAGCTAATACACATTACCTGCCCCTCATTCCCGTGCTAGCTGGGTAAATACCAACAGGATTTTTAAACTTATACTTGACACTCATTTAGCAGATAATTAGAGTGTTCGAAAATAAGACTTTTATAAAAATATTTACAACACGAATACTCAATTTTCAATGAACACGGATTGGCTTACGCACAACTCCAATGCTCCAAATCCGCGCTAGCTGGCTTTCGATCGGCATATACGCCAAGTAATTTCTATCGGTATAAGATTTGAAATCACAAATTTTCTATTCAACGAGTAGATTGTTCGAATTTGCAAATCACATAGGTATTACTAAAGCGGATACATAACTACATTAACACACAAATCTAAACTTGAAACACACCCACATTCATTTCCTTCTCAATAGGGGCATGATTGGCAGCCTTGATACCTTCAGATATTACAGTGCGTGTTTCGATAGGATCGATAATAGCATCCACCCATAGGCGCGCTGCTGCATAATAGGACGTAGTTTGCTCAGCATATTTATCGATAATTTTTGCGAGCATCGCTTGCTCATCTTCAGGGGTGATGGTTTCACCTTTAGATTTTAAAGCTGCAACTTGTATTTGCAGCAATACTTTAGCAGCTTGCTCACCACCCATAACTGCTATTTTGCCATTGGGCCATGTATAAATAAATCGAGGGTCGTAAGCTTTACCACACATCGCATAATTACCAGCTCCATAGCTATTACCAATGATTATGGTTATTTTAGGAACTACAGAATTTGAAACTGCATTTACCAATTTAGCTCCATCCTTAATAATACCGCTATGTTCACTTCTACTGCCTACCATAAAGCCTGTTACATCTTGCAAAAAAACCAAGGGAATCTTTTTCTGATTGCAGTTCATAATAAATCGAGCTGCTTTATCTGCACTATCATTGTACACAACTCCCCCTAATTGCATTTCATTTTTACCACTCTTTACAATTTTACGCTGATTGGCTACTATACCAACTGCCCAGCCATCGACACGTGCGTAACCGCAAACGATGGTTTTACCATAATCTTTTTTAAACTGATCAAATTCTGAATTATCAACCAAATGCTCTATCAATTCAACGATGTCGAACTGCTTGTTATTTTCAGCAGACACAATGCCATAAATGCCATTTATATCTTTAGCTGGCATGCTGGGTGTAGCTCTATCAAAACCCGCATTCTGTGGTGCACCTAATTTATCAATGATACGCTTTACTTGATCAAGACATTCTTTCTCGGTTTTAAATTTGTAATCAGCTATACCACTAATTTCAGTATGCGTGATAGCGCCACCTAATGTTTGAATATCTACATCTTCGCCAATAGCGGCTTTTGCCAAATAAGGTCCTGCTAAAAATATTGATCCATTCTCTTCTACCATTAAAGTTTCATCGCTCATAATTGGCAAATAAGCTCCACCCGCCACACAACTTCCCATAACCGCAGCTATTTGCGTAATGCCCATTCCACTCATGCGTGCATTGTTTCGAAACATTCTACCGAAGTGCTCCTTGTCGGGAAAAATTTCATCTTGCATGGGTAAATAAACACCAGCACTATCAACTAAATAAATAACAGGAAGCCTATTCTCCATCGCCATTTCTTGCATACGCAAATTTTTCTTCCCTGTGATCGGAAACCATGCGCCTGCTTTTACAGTTTGATCATTGGCAACAATTACACATTGCCTGCCACTGACATAACCAATGCCTGATACAGTACCACCCGCAGGACATCCGCCATGCTCTTTGTACATTTCATAACCTGCAAAAGCCATCATTTCAACAAAAGTTGAATCTTTGTCGATTAAATATTCAATACGTTCACGTGGTGATAATTTACCTTTCTCATGCTGTTTAGCAAGTGCTTTTTCACCGCCGCCTTTCTCAATAATGGCAAAGCGACGTTTCATTTCGCTTACTGCCAATTTCATTCCATCTTCATTCTTATTGAATTCAATATCTATTTTCTTTGCCATACAAATGAGTTTCTAATTATTTCGTTTTGTAAATGACAAAGTAAGTGCAAAGCTCTGAGCTTATCAAAATCATGTATGCATAAATTACCAGAAAAATATGAAAGTGGACTCACCCTATTCTTTCATAAATTTACCAACATAGTTGATGCCTCCTTGGTAAAATTTTAATCGATAGATTCCTGTTGCCAGTTCGCTCACATCTAGCTTCCGCTTAAACATCTCTTGTTTGAGCAATTTGCCATTCAACTAGTAAATACTAATCCATGCATCTCCCTCTGAATTTAAACATATAAACTGCTGGGCAGGATTAGGATGAAGAATGGCTTGTGAAGGGATTACCCAAGAAGGTAAGGACAAAGGTGTAATAAATGAAACGCCATCCAATCGCAGACAACTGCCTACATATGAACTTTCTTGGGCAGAACGAAATGTGATACTATAATGATTGGGAGAATTGTTACTCGTATAATTCACAGGAATCTAAACTAAGGTATAATTCTTATTCGTAATACTTGTTTCCCACATGGCATTTCCAACTTCATCACCATTACTGTCATAGAGCACCAGAAGTGCGGAAGCAGTATCATTACCAACACTATTAAACTTATAATAAAAGTTAAAAGTAGTAGGTATAAAACTAATCGGTATATAGATATTAAATCTGAAATCGGAATCCACAGCTACTGAACCACAACCAGGAATAGGTTGCGATGCATCAAAATTATATGCATTGCTAACTTCAAGTGCATTGTTCCCTATGTACGCATCTGATGTGGCATAGCATATATGTGGAACTGGAGATGTCGAAACGACTGAATCTATATGCCCTAATCCATTAGTATTAATCCAAGCTGAGATTGATAAAAATATACCTGCCATTTCTTTGATGGACAGATTCATATTAATTAACGCACAAATTTTGAGTTCATTCCGAATGATTTCAGGATATGATTGCTTGATTCGAGTGTAGAAATTTTTATTCATACTCTCAAATTCCAAAATATCGAAACCACCTTTCTATAAGAAAGGTAGGCAAAATTATATCGCCAATAAAAAGAGCTTAACGATTTATGAAATGTCTCTTGAGGCTGAAAAAAAATTTAGTTAAAGATAACTTCATGAAGATTATGTATGCTTCACGAAAGGAATTGAATCAAGAAACAATTCTTTTCTAAAATACAATCTTGAAAAACTCGAGAGCAGCTTACAACTCCTTGCAATTTATATAGTTAAACCTAAATCATTTGATATATATGGTTTTTACAACAAAAAAGATGAGTATGATTAGTCGATAGATAGCAGTTATTTCACTCGGAATAACCAATTAAAAAAAGGTGTAAAATACTATGAAATTGAATATTTGAATGGATTCAAAATACCATTGGCATTGTTTGTGAATTTATTTATAGATAATCTAATGGAAGAAAAATAAGTAACCTGATTTGGTATAAAAAAATATTTTGACATCAATTTTTTGATAATTCAATAATAATAGTGATAAAAAATACGCATCACTTTTTAATAAATACCTTTTCAATTAAAGATAATAATGAAGCAGAAAAATTAGTGCCAAATCGCTTGGAAAAGAAACCTTATTCAGCAACTGCCTGGGAGCGATACGGCGATTTAATGAAAGAAAAGGAAAATAAATCTAAGGCTATTGAATATTACACAAAGTCTTTGTATTTCTATCCGCACGATTATAGTTTGATAAAAAAAATCAAAAGCATACAAGGTAAAAAAATAGAAATTGAGCTTTTGATACCAGAAACATTGAAAGAGATGTTCAAAACAAAAAAAGTACGTTCTATAGAAGTCCCTTCAACATTATCAGAAAAGAATTATATTACCTTACTTAAAAAATCATGCAATGTGGTCTATGTAGGTGGATTAGTGGCCTCAAAATATTTTTACTTTTATAAAATACTAAATGAAGCAGGTATAAATGAATTTAAAGAATTTTCAAATTTCGGAAATGACTTAATGATATTTAAAGAAGATGGCAAAGTGATTTTCCCCGAATTTGGTTATGGTTCATCTGTACTTACCGATTTGAAAATCGGCGATATAATTGGCTTAAAAGTAGAGATAGAAGGAAGTTCAAATTTTGAGTATATCAGTAATCGATATAACCTCGAGCTGAGTGTTTATAACAATGAACCAACTGTATTTTTAGAAGAAGATAATCTTATTGCTAAAAAGATAGGGATAAAACCCGATCTTCATTCCGAGGGTAATGTGCTTACGCTCACTTAAAAAAAATATGATGACGAATTTAATTTATATGAAGTGCGAGCTAAAAATCCACTTCATGTGAATAGCTAATTATATACTAGCAAACTCATTTTCAACTTATCATTTCTTTCATTAAACAATTTCGAATCCTGGGATGAGAATGCACAATGTTATATTGATATTGCATCACCCACTTTACAAACTTCAGATACAATTAAAGCCTTGGAAAAAAAATAGTTGGCAAACGGAGGCAAGTCAATACATGAGGGCAGAACTATTATATAAATGGATTGTTAAAAATATCAATTATAGTTCACAAGGTTTCAGACAAGACAACTATGTACCTCAGTTACCTATGAAAGTAATTGAAGATAAATTAGGCGATTGCAAAGATTTATCAGCCTTGTATTTAACAATATGCAAAGAAGCTGGCATTGATGGTCACTTTTGTTTAGTAAATATGGATCAACAAGCAGAAATCTCGCGCCACTTTCCTAGCACCGGATTCAACCATTGCATTACTCGTATTTACCCAGATGATAAGCCATTATTCGTAGAACTTACTTCAGAGAATTTAGCTTTTGCAAGACAAGCTAATTATGCCTCATATGGCTATGCTTTAGTAGCGGAAACATCGAAAAAGAATACTATCATAGATTCATATCAACCTGACTTTCGTGATAAAATTCATTTTAAAAGAAACATGAAATTAGTGAATAATTAATTGAAGTTGAACGGACAAATTTTTATCGAAGGCGTTACAACTACTTTTTTGAAAGATGGTTTATATAAGTTAGATAGTGCACAAGCTGTAGTTCCTATGCAAAGTTTCATTACAGAATTAGTGCCAAGTGCGCAAGTCACTTCTTGTAATTTTACATCTAAAGAAGTTGAGTCAGACAGCCTCACCATCAATTATGAAGACAAGAGCAATGTTCTTTATACCGATGTCGCTGGCTTGCAAGTTTATAAGCTGACTGAGTTTTTGAATATCTTAGCAGATAAGGGGATTTTTGCTAGTCCAAGTCGTAAAACAGACTTATCACTCATACAGTATTTGGGCATGATTGGTTTTGCACTCGATGAGACAGAGATTCAGATTCCAGTGGGAAAAAGCGTTTTTAAAGCACCTGATAATTCAACTGTTGATAATGAATATTTTACCTTTCGAGTACGAATTGAAAAGCGAGATAGAAGCTTATATGTTAGTAGAGATTTTACACTGAAAACTCAAGTGATACCAGCCGCAAAATTCAACGACTTTAAGACTGAGATGGAAAAGGTTTATAAAAATGATATCGTGACTATTGTCATGCAGCATTAATTTGTAAATGTGATGTATTAATATTGGAAGGATGTCTCAAGAATATCTGCGACTCCATCTGAGAATCTTGCCCACTCAACATCTTTACTAACTTCGTAAATCATATTTTACTATATTTGTACGACTCGCATGGAATTTTCGTTACTCATTTATGTTTTGATGGCCTTTTGTGTATCGGCTATCACCCATTACTTGGTAATTGACCTATCTCATAAACGTGGTATTTTTATTGATGATCACAACAGCGGTTTGCCTCAAAAACTTCATAACGTGCCCACTCCACGTATTGGAGGTCTTGGTATTTTCTTCGGCATTTTATTCATGGCAAAAGATTTAATGCAAAAGGATTTGCAACTTGGTTTATTTATCATTCTATGCTTGATTCCCGCTTTTATGGCTGGCTTCTTAGAAGATTTATTAGCGAAAATCTCGCCGTTACGTCGCTTACTCATTATGAGTATTTCTGGCGGTATGGCTATCTACATGATTGAGGCGGTTGTGACTAATTTTGCAATTTTTAGTGTGCCATACTGGGTTGGCATACTTATAACAATGGTTGCCATCATAGGCCTTATTAATGGGGCGAATATGATTGATGGATTCAATGGTTTATCCTCAGGTGTTAGTTTTCTTATTTTTACAACTTTTTTTATTACAAGTTTAATTGTTGGTGATAAGGAGATGGCATATATCAATTTGGTTTGCATGGCGAGTATTTTAGGTTTTATCGTTTTCAACTTTCCAGGAGGAAAAATATTTCTCGGTGATGGTGGCGCCTATAGTCTTGGCTTTCTGCTAGCCGTAATTTCGATTAAAATGGTTGAAAGAAATCATGATATATCTCCATGGTTTGCATTGGTTTCTCTCATTTATCCAGTTTGGGAAGTGATTTTTTCTTTTACAAGACGCACACTTGTGCATAGATTGTCGCCACTCTACCCAGATTCTAAACATGTACATCAACTTATATATAGAAATTTAGCCCGTGAAAACAATCCACGAACAACTTTGATTATTCTACCTATTGTATTATTATTCAATATGCTTGCAATTTATTTTTACAACAACACAATTATACTCATATTGATTTCTATTCTATTTATGACGATTTACACAATTTTCTATTTTGTTTACTCACGTCGTGAAATGTCGCAAGTCAAAATCGAAGAATATGCTAAAAAACCTAATTGAACCTTTTATTTATAAATTTCATCATTAGTAGCCGGTAAAAGTTTTGCTAAGACCTATTTTTCAGTATTATAATTTACAATTTAGCCATATTTAATTACGCTTAAATCCTTACTTTTGCGACTCAAAAAAAGCAAATACTATGTATCAACAACTTATAGATAAGGAATACAAATTGGCTGTTATTGGATTGGGATATGTTGGTTTGCCTATTGCACTTGAATTTGCGAAACATATTCAAGTAATAGGTTTCGATATTAATGCAAAGCGTGTCGAAATGATGCGTAATAAAATAGATCCAAGTAATGAACTTGAATCAAACGCATTTGACGGATGCGAAATTGAATTTACCGATTCATTCGAAAAATTAAAAGAAGCAAGATTTTTTGTGGTTGCCGTACCTACGCCCGTTGACGAGCATAATGTTCCTGATCTAACACCTGTATTACGAGCTTCAGAAACTATAGGTAAAGTGGTAAAAAAAGGTGACTATATTGTATTTGAATCAACGGTTTACCCAGGTTGCACTGAAGAAGATTGCTTACCTGTAATAGAAAAAATTTCTGGTTTACAAGGATTTGCTGACTTTAAAATAGGCTATTCTCCTGAGCGCATTAATCCAGGTGACAAGCAACACACTTTGCAAAATGTGATTAAAGTAGTTTCAGGGTGTGATGATGAGTCATTGGAAAATATTGCTAAAACCTATGAACTTGTTGTGAAAGCTGGTGTGCATCGTGCGTCAAGCATTAAAGTTGCTGAAGCTGCCAAGATAATTGAGAATACACAAAGAGATTTGAATATTGCATTGATGAATGAATTGTCCATTATTTTTGACAAACTCAATATCAATACTTACGAAGTTTTAGAAGCAGCCGGCACGAAATGGAATTTCCTAAAATTCTTTCCAGGTCTAGTTGGCGGACACTGTATTGGGGTTGATCCTTACTATTTGACTTACAAGTCAGAACAATTAGGATATAAATCTCGCGTTATTTTAGCAGGCAGAACTATCAATGATGAAATGGCGAGTTATGTAGCAAAAAAAACAGTGCAGGCAATTATTAAATTAGGTGCCGATATATCCAAATCCAAAGTGTTAGTTATGGGAACCACATTCAAAGAAAATGTTTCTGATATACGCAATTCTAAAGTAGCTGACCTTATTCACGAATTAAAAGGCTATAGTTTAAAAGTAGATGTAATAGATCCGCATGCCGATTCGGATGAATTACAACATGAATATGGTTATACATTAACTGAAAAGATTGACACACATTATCAGGCTATTATAGTAGCGGTAAATCATGATAAATATGCAAATTTAGAAGTGGCTTACTTCAAAGAACTTGCTTCTGAAAATGCCTTAATTGTCGATTTAAAAGGTATTTACAGAAATAAATTACAAAATGTTTCCGGTTTGAAATATTGGAGTTTATAACCCTAATTAAAGCTGATTGTACATAGTTTGAATCTTTTGTTGCCACTTAGAAATTTTCGTAACATTTGATTCAGATTCACTTTCATACTCTTTACGCATTTGAATATATTCAGAATTCACTTCGTTATAAACCTTATTCATTTCAGATTTATACTCACCTATAGAGTAGGGATAGTTTCGGAGTAGCTTCTCTAACTTCAATCCATAAAAAGTACACATATCAAACAAGACTTGTTGTTGTTCGAGCAAAAATGATTGCTTCTCTGAAGAAATCTTATCAGATAAATAGCTTCTATTTTTTGCTAAACACGAGTATGTATTTATAGCCAATTTAATCTTGTCGTTATCATCTATTGCGATTGCCTTATAACTTAAAATAAAACTTGACTTTATCTCTTTCGCATCTGGCTTTGTATTGACACTGTAATGATCAGCCGAAATTTTCTCTCCCTTTGCACATCGAATACTATCTTTCAAATTGACAATTTTATTATGATTCACTTTTACATCAACACTACCTGCAGATGACTTCTGTTGTGTATGCCAATCTTTGTGCTGCTTAAATTCATTGCTAAATTTTTTAATTGCGGTTTGTATAGCTCTTGCTAAATAGTTTTCAACCACAACATTTGGCTCTTCAAAATTCCCCATAACATTCTTTGCATTAAACGTATAAAGCGGAAAAAGTTCATTGTCATATAAAGTTCGAAACTCACATTGAAATTTAAATGTATCAGTTGCAGAAATCTTGCCAACTTGAGTCGGCAAAATGGCTAATTGACTAATATGTAAAACAATAGGCGTGGACGTTTTGCACCCATTATAATTTCGTTGCAAGTAATCGTAAATGTGCTTCGATTTATCTAATGGCAATTTAATATCCACAATGGTTTTATTGGAATAAACTAAGGCACGGCCTAAAAATTCCGTCTGCAATGGCAAAAATGTAACCTCTTTAAAATAATATGGAAGCCCAATTGCATCTTTTGGTGTATTCATCAAATTTAAAATACCCCCATTCGTTTGTGAAAAACAATATTGGGATAGAATACTTAAAAGAAATACTGCAACTTGTTTCATAACGACTTGATTTAATCCAAAAGTATAACAACAACGCCATTTATCGAAAACTTTGCGCTTAGCGTCTTGCAATTGCAAGCATTTATGCTAAATTTGAGGATTATTAAAAATTAACTCAATGCGTAAAGCAATATTCATATTTATTCTTTTCTTAATGCTCTTCGGGGCCGGTTATATTTATTGGTTTTACTATAACTCATTCAGCGATGGCTCACGAGAAGGTGTATTATTTAAATTTTCACGTAAAGGAAATATATTTAAAACGTGGGAAGGTGAGATGATGCAGCCTGGCTTGCGCTCCATTCAAGGTGGAAGTATCAATACAAATAATTTCTTTTTTTCCGTTGCAGATTTAAGCTTAGTCGATTCATTAAATAAATCCATTGGTAAAAATGTAAAAGTTCATTACGTTCAATATAGAAAAAATTTACCTTGGCGTGGCGATAATAATAATGGACGAAATCAAGAAAATGGACAATATTTAATTGATAGGATTGAACGAGTGAGCGAGGCAAATATTCAGCAAGCTTTTTAATCCCACTAAATAAAAAAGGCTATCCGCAAGAACAACCTTTTTTTT
>Ga0315904_10008645_pt1 | contig 13428 bp, 5 predicted proteins | sample LakEriMetagenome_6_FD_203529 | JGI IMG/M metagenome (GOLD analysis project Ga0315904, IMG submission 203529) | Freshwater fungal communities from buoy surface, Lake Erie, Ohio, United States - Buoy 12 MA120 | ecosystem: Environmental > Aquatic > Freshwater > Lake | place: USA: Lake Erie, Ohio... | reverse complement strand
CCTGGACAATGAGTAATGGCAAACATCATTTCTTACAAAGCACATAACTTTGACTGCCCTAATGAGGTGGGAACGGATGTGATTATATCTACATCCACCACCACTACTAGTAGTACAACATTCCCTCCAGGTGGATCTGGAGCAGTGACACCAAGCTCAACCATTACATATTATGATGGTTACTTCTATTTGTTTGCCTATGGTATTCCAAACTTCTATTGCGAGAGTTCTTACAATCTTGATTTAAGACAAGCGTTTAACAATAGAGAAGGAGACTTCTGGCCACATGTTAGTACAGACATTCCAGATGATTGGGTTCAGGAAAGTTTTGTGCCTATTGCACAAGACAACACCTACTTCTATAACACCACATTCTCTAAGCAAAACAAAGAGAATACATTTACTCATTTGCCTCCTGATTGGGAATCAAGACTTTGCTTCACAAACTATCCATTCAGAACAATCTATTCTGATGCCCAGAACATTGATGCTGACAATAGAATAAACAACTGGCTTATCTATAGAGCTATTTCTTATTTTGATTTCCCACAGAACTATGGAAATCTTGTAAGCCTAGATGGTATACAAAATAAAGCTATTCTAGCTAGATTTGACAACAAGTCATTGTTATACAATAATCTATTGACTATTGACACAAGTAACCCTCAAGCTGCTTATGTAGGCAATCCACTATTATTTAGAGGTGCTCCTCCAATTGACTTTGCTGAAACTGATCTTGGATATGTAGGAAGTCAACACAAGATGCTTCTAAAGATTCCTCAAGGTCAAATTACAATAGATGCAAAGAGAGGGCAAGTGTTCTTGATTCAGGGAACACAAGTGACTGACTTGTCTGGGTTTGGATCAGGGATGAACAGATTCTTTGTTGAGCATCTACCATTTATGATTGATAATAACTTCCCAGATGTGAAGATTGATAATCACTTCAAGGGAATAGGACTACATGGTGTGTATGATGCTGTGTATGATAGAGTGATTATTACAAAACTTGATTATGCACCAAAGTCAAATAACATTCTGTATGATCCAGTGGAACAAAGTTTCTACATTAACAACATTGTCAATGGTTTAACCATCAGACAAGATGTTAGCCTTAGTGATGAAGAATACTTCTGCAATGTATCATGGACATTGTCTTTCAACATGAATACAAAGAGTTGGATAAGCTTCCACAGCTATCTTCCAAACTTCTATATTGCTGAGAACAATTTCTTTTATTCTGGACAAAATAATTGCTGTGAAGACTTTGATTTCTTAGTGGGTGTATTGGTTCCAAATCCAACTACCACCACTACGACATCAACAAGTACAACATCAACAACAACTTCTACAACCTCCACGTCCACATCAACTACTAGTACGACCACTAGTACAACATCTACGTCAACCACTAGCACTACGTCAACTACTAGTACGACAAGTTCTACAACCACTACAACTACAACAGTTCCACCAACCACAACTACAACAACAACTGCTGGACCTACAACAACTACAACTACCACCACAAGCGTTCCAACTACCACTACAACAACAACTACTCAGACACCATCTGATTGTTATATATTAGCATCAGCTCCATTTGGTGGTTGCACGTTTGTATACAAGAATGAAAATGGTGTAACTATAACTTATAACATACCTTCTCAAGACGAGGGCTTATGTTTCACTGCGTGTGTTACGGAAGTTATAAGTGATGATTGTGGGTTCTTATCTCAAGGTGTTGGTTGTCTTGACCCACAATGTGATTGCAGTCCACCCCCACCAACCACTACAACCACTACAACAACGGTAACACCACCACCAACAACAACAACCACTACTACAACTCCAATCACCACTACTACCACTACAACTACACCATCCACTACCACTACCACTACAACAAGTACTCCATATTGTTATGAAATAGAAAGTATTCAAAGTGCTCCTGGTGAATGTTTTGATTGCCCTGGCAATTTTGCAAGTACAACAGATACGTTTATCACTTTCTACGATGGTTGTGGTGGAAATCAAATACCAGCTCCATTTAATATAAATGTAACCGCAAATTATAGCGATGCTTCAACACAAAGTACATTTATACCTTCAGGAGCTACTGGTAGTATACTGATTGCCACAAGTGATGTGCAGTGTGCACCACTACCTTCATGTGGTGAAGTTGCAAGTCCAACATTTGTAAGTGCAAGTGTAATACCTGTAACAGGAAGTATTAGTGAATGTTGTGGCGGACCTTCGTAATTAAATAAATAACATGTCAAAGACAATTACTATAAAGCTAACAAAGACAGGCCCTAACGCAGGGCCTTTCACCATCACAGATGCGTTTGGGAATGTTATTGCCTCAGGTGTAACACTTTCTGAAGTGACTACAGGTATTAGTTTCATTGTAGATGATAATGTTAACTTGATTACAATCACATCTGAAGGAAAGTGTGCTTATGAAAAATCATTTGCTGTTACAACTATTACACAGGATCAATATCAAAATACTCCTTTAGAAACTATTCAAACAGCCTGTGTATGGAGACATCTTTATAACCATACAATCTATAATACATTCTACGGAAACATAGAACCATACATTATTGAATATCCTTTTGCATATCAATACCAAGATGAGATTTTGCAGAATGTAAAAGACTATACCAAGGTGTACAAATACTTTAGCGATCCTTATGGTGTGTCAAATGATGTATCAAGAATAGAACTTGACAATGCATGGTTTAACAAAGCTGTTCTTTACAATGGACAACAGAGTACAGGTGTATTGGAACTAGTGCCAAAACCAATAAACAATTTGAAATCCTACTTACAATATCCTATATTAAATGCTGAAAGCAAAACAATCACATTTACTAAGAGTGATAACTTCTATCAGTATAATACATTCTGGTCTGTAGTGAAAGACAAGAGTATACCACTCTTTGTTAGAACATGTCAATCACTTTCTCTTGATAAAGAAGTGAATCAAATCAACATGGACTATGGACCAAGATCATTTAAGAAAGAACCTCTGAGAGCTAAGGAATTGAAAATCAGACATATTCTTGACAATCGTTTAGATGCTCATTTAGTTTCACAATTCATTATAGCTCCAGCACAAATAAGTTACAAGTAATGGAAGGAAAAGTAAAATGCTCTGGATGTGGATGGTCATGGAATAAATCAGATTCCAGCAAGAAAGATATGTATGTATGCCATCAATGTGGAAAAGATAACACTATGAAAAATGGAGGTTGGTTAAATAAATACGATGATGGTGGTCCTGTACAACCTAACTACAATGACTCTTCTGTATCAATGTCTGATGACTTTGTAGGACTGGGCTATGATACAAAAGGAAGAAACTATTCTCCCGCATGGGGAGGACAGTTTCAAGGTGGTGGTAAACTTATTCCAGTTTCTCCAATGCAACAGATCACTGGGGAAATGCCTACTATTTCCCCAACTGTTCCATATTTACAAACAAAAGATCCTGTAGAGTTTTATCAATCATGGATTCAAAGTCCTGAATATGCAAGAAGACAACTTCTTACAGGATATTCCCCATCTGCTAAAGATGAATCTTTAAGTGTTCCAAGTGCAGCAGCTTCTAGACAAATTAGACTAGAGAGTTTACAGAATATTGATCCAATTACATATAGCACAAGACAACCATCTGAATCAAGACCTGGAGTTTATGGAAGTTCTTCTACAGTTAATATCAATCCACTAGACTACATTGATACAAATAGAGGGATGGTCGAAGCTCATGAGCTTGCACACATTGCTGGTGCAATGGAGAGTGAAGGAACTACACGTCCAGGCGTAATGAGTGCTAAAGAGCAAGAGATATTCAAGAAGTCAATGCTTCCTATGAAAGAACCTGTTCTATCTGGTCCACAAGGTTCTCAACAGAGAGAAGCTAGTAAAAGAGCTCTTGAAGATTTTATGCATTCACAAAAACCAAAAGAACTTAAAGCTGATTTAGATGCTCTTCGTTTTACAATGTATGATAAAGGCATTTATGATATTACAAAGGGGCAAAAGTTTACAGAATCAGATTTTGAAAAAGCAAAACAAAATTTGGGGAAAGACAGAGTTTTCAAAAGATTAGAAAACAGAGTGGGTAAGAAAAACTTTGTCAACTTAATGAACACTATTGCTAAAGCAGATGGTGATGAACAATTACCAATGGCAATGGGTGGCATGTCTATTCCTGGCTCTGTAGGATTCACATATGCACGCACAGGAAGCACACCATCAAATGGTAAGTATGCAAAGAAGACAATGGCTTCTGCACAGAATGGTCAAGAAATGAAATTCTACCAGAATGGATTAGATTGGAAACCAAGAAGTATGCAGAATGGCGGGGAAGAGATGTATGAAGGTCAGCAACTTCCTGAGATCACTATAACTCCTTATGATGAACAATATCCATTTTATCAAACTCTTTCTCCTGAACAAAAGAAATATATCAATGATGAAGGTCCAATAGGAAGAGGTATTAGAGCAATTGCAACAACTGGTAAGATAGGACAAACTGCTAAAGATATATCAACACCTTACAGAACTGTTCAAGAAGTTGCATCAGAAGTAACTGGAGTTCCAGGCACTATAAGATTTTCAAATGATCCTGCTAAAAATCTAAAAGGTGCAGGTAAAACTTTATTGGATCTTGGTGTTTCTGGAGCTGCTGCATTTTCACCAACTGGCTATGGATCACTTGGTGGATATAATCCAATTACGAAAGAGGAGTTATTTAATCAACAAAATCTAGAGGGAACATTTAATACATTAGATACATTTGGTTTAGGTTCTCTAATGACAGCACCAATTGCAAAACCAATTGGAATTGCAGCTGGAAAAGCAGTTGCCCCACATCTTAAAAGTATATCAAATGTTACAAATGAAACATTAGATGCAATAAAGGAGATTGATCGCACTAGACAATTAGAAAAACTTGCAGTGGCAGATGTTCCTGCATTGAGAGATATTGATAAGGTTAAAGATGTTAGAAACTTTGGTAAAGAAATTGCTGAATTAGAATCAAAATTAAGAAATCCAAATCTTAATGAATTAGGTCCACTTCGTGAGAAATATGCAAAACTTAGTACAAAAGCTAAAGAAATTGAATCACTTGGTATAACAGATGTCAGAAATAAATTAAATTCTATAAATGATAAACTAAAGACGCTATCAGATTTTAAGCTCGATGATTTTATTAGTAATCTAAAAAAACAAGGAGCTAATAAAGTTGCTTTAGAAACATTAAGGAACAACCCAGATTTAGCATTACGCTATTCTAATACAATATCTTCTTTTAGTAATAATCGAATGGCGGAAGAGCTAATTACTGGAGATGTACTATCAGCACTTGAAAATTTTCGAACATATCCTAATTTAGGAAAAGTATCAGATTTTTCTCCAAACTATACAAATATTTCTACAAATAGAGTAGACCCTACTACTGCTGATATAGAATGGTCACAACGTCCAGCATTGAAAAAAGTAGATAATAAACTATATGTAGATTCTTATGGATGGGGCGATGAGGGTGATGAATTTTATTCATATCCATTTTACAAAAATATTGGTGATAAGATAATAGATACTTATGCTAATTTAAGACTTCCATCAGCTTCAACTATTCCACAAATACCAAATTCAACTGGTGCTTATGAGCTAATGCCATCTTTGTTTGCTGACAGATATAATGTGGGAAGTATGCTTCGTCAAGCTTCAAGATTCATCGATGAAAATCCAGATGGAGTAATGTTTCCAGCACGTAGTTTATCAGCTGATAGTTATCCATTGGCACTTAACATGATGGCTCGTGAATTAAAAAATAATCCTGATTCAAAACTAAGACTTATTGGATTTGACAAATCTAATGAACTTGGATTTGCTGACAGAATAAATAATCCTGAATTAGTAAGATCTGAACTTTCTCAAATAGTTAAGGAGCTGGAAGGTATTTCTGGACAATCTCTTCCTAAACCCTATATAAACAAAAGTGAATATGCTAATAGCTTAATATTACCAAAGTTTGCTATATCCAAAGGTTCAACAAATAAAGCAATTCAAGACTATTTAAATAATAGTTCAATTGCAGATAGACTTGGTGTTAAAAGAGGTGTTTATGATGCATCTTCTAATGCTCCTATTTCTAGTCCTCCACAAACTATTGATTTTGATTTTTCTGATTATGATTTCGATACTAATTTTAAAAATGGTGGAGTGACCAAAGACAATCGAGGATATTGGAATCCAGACAACTGGGGACAACCTGTAGAAATAGATTCTAATATGATTACAATGCAAGGAGTGTACGAACCCCTTCTTGGTGTGTCTGACACTGGTGACACTAAGCTAATGAAGCCAGGAAAGAATTATAAATTCAAGGGTGAGAAGGTGACAGAGTTTCCTGTAGCCCAGTATGGAAAAGGCATACCATTTAAAGATGCTACTAATAATCCAAAAGATGCAGCAGATCCTATTCGTAAAGATTTGGCACCGCCTATTAGACCAAAGGCATCTTTTGAAGAACAAAAAAGAATAGCCAAGTTAGAACTTGATAAGTATGGATATACCTCTGACCAAAGAAAAGGATATGTCAAGGGTAAATCTGAAAAAGCATTTAAGAACATTGTTCCTCAAGGATATGGAGATTTACCACAAACACTTGATAGAATTGAGAGATATGAAAAAAATTTAGGAAGAAATCCAATGGAGACTCTATGGTATGGTGCAGAAGAAAGTTCAACAGGAAAACCAATATACTATGATCTTCCTAAAAGAGATGATGCTTTTGCTTTGTATCTAGGATTACCACAAAAAAATAAAAGCTTTGGCATTTCTGAATATCAACCAGGCGATTCGAAAGAAAACAAATACTATTTCAAACCTAATTACTTAGATGAAAATTTAAAAAATCGTTTAGTTGCTTCATATTTTGACAATAAATATGTAGGAGGAGACGAGCGTTATCCTAGAGATAATGATAATGTTTATATAGCAAATGAAAGAGGTGATGTTTTTCCACAAAAAACTGATTCATTGGAAAGAGCAGGAGTCCCTTTTGAAAATCCAATGTATGCTGAGTGGATGGTGGACAATCCTCTTGGAGATTTTAAAATGTCCAAGGGTAAAGATGAAAAGGGTCACTATATTTCTATTTATGATACTTGGGATTTGAATCCTTTTAAAGAAGGTAAAGGTTCATCAAGTAATGCATATGCTGCTACATTAAAAGCATTTGCTAAAATGAAAGGAGTGGACGTGAGCGATGATACAGAAATATCAACTCTTTTTGGAGCTGGTAAACCTTTTGAAATCTATGATAGAATCTATTATGATCCAAAAACTAAAAAGGTCATTCCACAAAAAAGAAATGGTGGTGGTGTGGGAATCAATCAATTAGATGCTCAACCAATGAAAAAACTAAATCAATTACTTAACTTTACAAATAACCCAGACAAGGATAACTGGCTGGATAAATACAATTGATATGAAGGCTGAAATTTTAAAGATGGCAGGTGTTAAGTCTGAGAAGGAGTTTTATAAAAAGTTTCCTACAGAGGAGTCTTTCATGGCTAAGTATGGAAAACAAGTAAAGAAACTCCAACAAGGAGGAGCAATGGCAATGATGAACAAACTTGCTGGAAGCAATGCCTTTGCTGCTGGAGTTCAGTCTGTTGGTGATGTTGTTGGTGGTATTCAGCAAATGAAGGATGAGAAACAAAACATGCTAAAGGCTCAGCAAATGCAAGGAGTTAGTGATGTTGCTCTTCAGGCTTCTATGACACGTCCAGAACAAGTTCAGAAAAAATATGTACGTCCAGAAGATAATATTAATACAGGACAAGAATTCTTTCCCATCTATGGTGTAGGAACCACTCTTGCAAAGAATGGTACAGAGATAGCAAATACATTTGCCCCTAATACTATTTACACAGATTTAGAAGAAGCTCAGGGTGGAATAAAACTTCCACAGTTTAAGACTAATCCTGACTTCATGAAAATGGCAACAGCAAAAGATGCTGAAGAGGATCAAATATCTGACATCTACAAATTTGCAAGTCAAGGTGGTGGAGATGCTTTAGCACAAGTTACTGCTGGACTTGGAAGTCCAAAAGGATATGGTGTTAGTGGTGCTGGAAGAGTAGGTGGTGGTATTGGAAGTGTAGCAGGCACATTACTTGGTGGTCCAGTTGGAGGAATGATTGGGAAATTTGCTGGCCAAACAATTGGTAATCTTGTAGATAGAAAAGCTGAGAAAACAGAAAAAGCAAATGAAGCAACTGCTTATAATACTAACACAATGGCTTTTGGTCAAGGAGCACGATCTCTTCAGCAAGCAAACGCCTCTTATATGAGAGATGGTGGTATGGCAAATCCACAAGTGGCTACACATCTAGAAGGTATACCATTAACTAGATTGTTTGCTCCAGATCCAACAATGGATACATTACGTGCAGGTGGACATTTAAAAAGCTACACTCCTCCTAGTGAACGTGCAATGTATACAGGAAGAGACAAGTTTGCTATGGGTGGTGATCTTGAAACTCATTGGGGTGGATATGCAGAACCTATTTCATATAATCCACATCTTCCTAAAGGAGGAGAAACTGTAATGTTTAGAGGTAATTCTCATGATCAGTCTGATGGAAAAGGTAGAACAGGTATTGGAATCACTTATGGTGATCGACCTGTAGAAGTAGAGGGAGAAGAGCCAGCTATAGAACTTGAGAATGGTTCAAGTAGTAATACTAGTCTTACAGTTTACGGTAATCTAGTAATCCCAAAGATGGGGGCTGAGATGATTGGTGCTCCTAAATCAGCAGGTAAGAAGTTTAAAAACTATGTTGCTGATTTATCTAAAACTGAACAGAAACAAAATAAACTTATTGATAAGGCTGTTACAGAACTTGACAATCTGGATGTGAATAATCCTTACGACCTACTCAAGTTTGAATCATACAAGGCAAACATGCTTGGAGCAAATCAAAAGCTCAAGAACATTGCTGATGAAAAAATAAAACTAGCTGATCTACAATCTGCTATCAATGACACTGCTGAAGAATATAATCTTGTAGCTGATGATTTGGCACAAGGTAAAGTGAAGCAAGCTAAGAAAGGAGCTTCTGTTAAAAAAGCTCAAGGTGGTAAAGACATTAGCAATAAGATATATAGAGATGCTTTAGAATTAGAGCCTAGAGTTAGACTAATGTTAGAGAAGCAATTGGACACTTTACCAGAAGATAAATTAGCAACTATACTTGCTAAAGAAAGAAAGCCAGATTTCTCATTGCCTAAAATTCCTGAAAAAATTAAAAAGGCAGGAATTAAACAGAGACCTGAACCTACTGAAGAAGAATTTGACTGGATGACTATAGCTAATCAAATCCTACCTTACGTGAGACCAACTGATGCAGAAGCTCTTGATCCACGTCAACTCTCTGGAGAGATGCTTGCTCTTGCTCAAAATCAATTAGAGCCTGTACAAGCACAAACATTCCAACCACAATTAAGCACACCTTATGATATTTCTCTTCAAGACATTATCAATAAGAACCAAGCTGATTACAGAGCTGCTCAAAGAATGATTGGATATAATCCAGCTGCCTTAGCTGCATTGAATGCTCAGAAGTATCAAGCAAATCAACAGGTGCTTGGTGAGCAGTTTAGATTGAATCAATCTATGAGAGATAAGGTGTTTGCTGAAAATAGAAATATGTTAAATCAGGCCAACATTCAAAATCTTGGTATTCTTGATCAGCAGTATGGAAGACAGCAACAAGCTCTTTCTAATACAAAGGCTACAGCACAGGCTGCTCTTAATTCTATTTCTGCTAAATATCTACAGAATCAAGCTGAGAACAGAGCCCTTCAGACATACGAGAATCTTTACAATTACAGATTTGATCCACGCTTCAGAGCAATGAATATGAATCCTCTTGCTCAGTTTGCTCCTCAAGGATCTGGAGCTTCTGACACACCGTTTGGAAATATGACTTCTGACCAATATAAACTCATGGCTCTTCAAAAAGAACTTGAAGAAAAAACAGCAGCAGAAATGGCTAAGAAATCATCAAGTGGTAAAAGAAACGGAGCTCTTGTAAAAGCAATCAAATCTATGTAATGTGCATAGAATAATATATTACTACTAAATTTGATAAAACAATAATAACATGGCTTCATTTACAGATGCAATACCACAGTTTAACCCATATATTCAACAGCTTCCTGTTGAGGCTATGGTTAGAGTTGGTATGGAGAAGCAACAACGTTACGACCAAGGATTGCAAAAGATCCAATCTCAGATAGATCAAGTCGCAGGATTAGATATTGCTCGTGATGTAGATAGACAGTATTTACAATCAAAGCTTAATGAACTTGGCTCTAAGTTAAAGACTGTTGCAGCTGCTGACTTCTCCAATTATCAATTAGTCAATTCTGTAGCAGGGATGGCTGGTAGTGTTGCCAAAGATTCTAATGTATTATCTTCTGTACAAGCAACTGCTGCATACAGAAAGGAACAAAAGTTCATGGAAGAGTCCAGACAAAAAGGCGAGTCTGCTATTCAAAATGAATATGACTTTTCAAGACAGTCAAGTGATTGGTTGAACGATCCTAATTTAGGCGCAAACTTTAGTGGTAGATATAGAAAGTATATTGATGTAGATAAGAAGTGGCTAGAAGTCATGAAGACTTTACACTCAGATCTTTTGGAAGAAGACATCCCATATGAATACAATCAAGATGGTACGCTCAATGTTGGTGCAACAGCACAAGCAATGCAAAGAATTAGTAAGGAAGGCGTTAGTGCTGAAAAGATTCAAAATGCATTAAGAGCTAGTCTTTCTCCTGATGAGTTAGAACAATTAAATATTAATGGTAGATATCAGTTTAGAAATATAACTGATCCTGAACAACTTGCTACATTAGCTACAACAAAAACTGCATCTGCAATAGCACAGAATAATAAAACTATTATAGAGCTTCAAGGTGCTCTAAAGATGTATGAATCTGATCCTGATAAATACGTTAAAGCTGAACAAGGAATAAAATCTTTGCAAGCAGTGAATAGTAGATTAACCGCAGAGATGAATGAAGAGATAGAATTCATTAAAGCAAATCCAGAAGAAGCAAAAGGAATCATTTATAAAAATGGAGCAATAGAACAGTTTGCTAGTTCAAATGCTTGGGAAAATCAAAAGAATAATCTTTTGACAAATCCTATAAGACAAGATGAGTGGGAAGCTAAAAGGTTCAATTTATCACAAGCAAATCTTGCACTTGAACAAGATAAATTTTCTTGGAGTCAATTTAAAGATAATCGAGATTATCAGTTAAAACTTGACGAGGCAAATGCAAAAATGTTTGGTGTACCTGGTGGATTTCAAGTATATGGTGGAAAAAGTACAAACGTTCCCAATCAAAGAGTTGCTCTTTTGAAAGATGTTGAAAGTGCAAGTGGAGTAGTTGAAGATCAAGTTAATCAACTAGTGGATGCATTAAATGCTGGAGGAGGAACAAAGGTGCAAAAAATCCAAGTATTGAATGCATTGGAGGCTTATAGAAAAGGAGATGTCTCTGCGTATGAGTCTCTTATACCTAATGATTTGAAAGACTTAGCAAATTCAGTAATCACTGCTAAAGGTGATTTGAGTAGAAAAGAACAATTCTTAAAAACTGTTGAGGAAGAAGCTGCAAATTCTCCAGAACTTCAACAGATTAAAAATGAATATGGTAATCAGCTTAAAGAAGTTGGTGCTTTAAATGTAACTATAAAAGGAAGAGAATATTTCTTCACTCCTTTTGAAGTGGCGCAGTATTTAACAAAAGTAAAAGAAACTGTAACAGGCGGTCAGGTATCTGGAACAGGTGCTACTGGTGGTCAAAAAGTAGAAACAGAAATATTATCTCCTCTTTCAGAAAGAGAGAAGATAATGTATGACAATAAAGCAATGTTAAGAGGATATTTTGCACCTTATAGAAGAGCAACATCAGATTATAACGGTCAATATAATTCTCTTATAGAGAAAAAAATTAGTGATAAAACTATTCAATACATCCCTAGAGAAGTTCCAATTATATTTGGAACGGGAGAAGGTAATATTGCAAGAAGTACTTGGGAAAATATATCCACATCATTATTGAGAAAAGTAGCAGATACTTCTTTATCTGGAATGGAAGGAGGATATGAAGGACTTTCTAGTAGCAGAGCGAGAGAAGTGTTGCAGTGGTTTGATTCTTCTGATAAATCAAATCTTCAATATAAGAAACTTGAACAAGGTGATCAAACTTCTCTAATTATTCTCAAAGGAGATGAAGAAGTTGTTATACCTTTAGATCCAAGAGAAGCACAACAGCTTCCAATAATTGATAAAGATTCTCCAAGCCCTCAATTAAGAAGACTAATGGAAGCGCAATCTATGGGTGGAAGAAATACAAATCCCACTGGAAGTTTTGAAAATGCTTATTTCCAAGGTCAATACATGCCTAGAGTTAATATGAATGTTAGAGCTGATATGAAGCACTCATTAGGATCTCCAGAAAAGCAATATTTGACTTTTAGATTAAAACTTCCTAATGGAATAGTTTATCCATTACAGCCTCAACAGCCAGTTGATGCGACTGAGGGAATGAATTTTATAGGGAATCTTACTGATGAAAAGGTAAAACAGTTGTATCTTCAATCTCCGAATATTTCAGAGGAAGTTAAAAAAATTATTAGAACCATGTAATCATTGCTAGAATGGCTGATTTTGATAGAAACTTACAACCCATCATTAAAGAAACAGGTTACAAATCTTCTAATATTCCACTAGTTGCACCAAAGGATCCTCCAATGAACTTTAGTTCTGGACAAGGTGGTGGAGTTTCAGATCTTTCTCAGAAGGAAGATGTATTTGCTGAACTAGCAGCTGCTGGACAAAAGTTTTCTCAAAAGGGATTGTTTGTTAGCAATGCAGAACTTGAGGCAAATAAGAGATACAAAACTTTCAATCCTACAATTGGAGACTACGAAGACTTTGCTGCACAAGGGCAAGCTTGGTATAAGCAAGCTGCCAATGGTGTATTGAAAGGAGCAAACCTTGCAGCCACTACAGTAGCTGGTGGATTTGGTATGCTATATGGTGTTGGTAAGTCATTGTTATTTACACAGAAAATGTCTGATGTATTTGACAATGAAGTAATGCGTGGATTGGATAAGTGGAATACTAAAGTTGATAATGAGTTTCTTCCAAACTATTATACAGCTGCTGAGAAAAATTCTGAGTGGTATTCTACAGATAACTGGTTTACAACCAACTTTCTTTTTGATAAGTTAATCAAGAATGCTGGATTTGCAGTGGGTGCAATGGTTACTGGTAACATTGCAAATGCTGGACTTTTAAGACTTGGTTCAACAATAGG
>Ga0315904_10008644_pt1 | contig 13428 bp, 10 predicted proteins | sample LakEriMetagenome_6_FD_203529 | JGI IMG/M metagenome (GOLD analysis project Ga0315904, IMG submission 203529) | Freshwater fungal communities from buoy surface, Lake Erie, Ohio, United States - Buoy 12 MA120 | ecosystem: Environmental > Aquatic > Freshwater > Lake | place: USA: Lake Erie, Ohio... | reverse complement strand
CCGTTAAAATTCCTGGCATAGAGTAAAGCCCGGTACATGATTCCAGAATTCACCGGAACAAGATCGTCTGTGAACATGCGCACCCCGGATGAATACATATCGAACATTTCCGATAGGTTCTCTCCAGCCATCCGTTCTGTGATAGACCCCATAGGGTGAAGCTGTGTCACATGGCCTCCGGCCTTTCGCAGCATATATTCGACCTCAGTCTTGCCGTCAACTACAGGATGTGTTGAAGGAAGGACAGCTACGTGAGTGTAACCGCCGAAAGCAGCTGCATCGAGTCCTGATTCAATGGTTTCCTTGTGTTCTTCTCCCGGATCGCAAAAATGTGCTTTAAGATCAACCCAACCCTGTGAAACGTGGAGGTCTGCTCCTTCAATAACTTTTGCTTCCGGGTCGTGAATATCCATGCTGATCGACTCTATAATTCCCTCATTAATGAGGATGTCCACAACATTTCCGTTGTAATCCGACGAAGGGTCAAGAACAGTTGCTTTTTTGATCAGTATTTTCATGATTCCGGGTGTTATTTCCAAAGTTTCAGTATGAGCATTTCAGCCACCAGAAAAACGAGCGCTAAAATGATAAATAGTCTCCAATATTCAAACGGTTTGTCAATATCAATTTTCGAAACACTTTGTCCTCTGTCGATCACTGAGGCTGATACATTTCCCAGTCCGGAAGCAGTCAAATCGTTTGATATTTCTTCAATCGACTTACAATCGGTAGATGATTCTGCTCGGCTGTAATTAAGTGAGAGGCTTGACTGTTCTGATTCTCCTACAATGTTATAGTTCCCCGAGCGAAGATTTTCGACTGCTTCCAGTCCATTCAGAACGATGAAAGTTGTCAGGCCCTTTTTCTCCATTCGAGGAATGAAGTCGATCTTTCCGTTTTTTAAGTGAACCGGCTCATCAGCGTTTATTTTGTCATAAAGCGGGAAGAGTGCATCACTTCCCAATGTCAGTGATATCGGCCTCTTTTTCTGGCTCATCTCGCCAATTCTTAATAATAAAGAAGGGTAGAGGGATTCACTGGTGAAGGTTCCGAACTCGGGAGATGCGGAAATAGTAAACAAGTAGAAATTGAATGAACTGTTTGAGCGCATCAGCAATGGTTGTCCATTCTGAAACGTAATCAGATCTAGGCAACCGGATCCTCCCCCGGGGACGATGGTAAAGGCTTTTGAAACACTTTGCAAGTTCAGTTCTTCCTTCCTTTTATCAAACATTCCAAAAAAGAAAGGGTCATCATAGTGGATCTTTCTGATGCGAGTTCCCTGATTCGTTGTTTTACCAAAACCAGGCATCCCGGCTTTTCTTAGGAGATTGTTGGTTGCGGCAGTTTCAATTTGTTTAGCCGGAATCAATGCTATGGATCCTCCTTCCTCTGCGAATGAGATCAATTGTTCTGTCATACCGTCCGGTACGGAGGTTATGCCATTCAGAATGACCAGTTCCTTTCCCTTGATCTCATCCAGAGTAAATGCTGTGTGCGGAATGGACTTGACCCGGTAATAGGATTCCAACAGGTATACTTTTTCAACGGATGGACTTGCGTCTTCCCCATTAATAATGAGGACATCCGAATGGTCATCTACGGCATAGGAAAAATAATAGTCATCATCCCAGAAAAGTTGACGGTCATTTACCGTGATCTTACCTTTCTTTTCTCCTTTACCTTTTTCAGTATAATTAATTGTTGTGGTCGAACGGTCTTTTGCCGGGACATCTATGAATATATCACGTTTGATGTTTTCCAGCGAAAAACTCACTTCAACGTTGGTAAGATCTGTTTCACTTTCATTTACAATACGCAAGTTCAACTCATTATTAGTACCGATCCGTCTGATCGGTGAGGAGAACCAGGCTGAATCTATGTAAAGGTTAGATTTTTCCTGAGCTGAAAAGAGGATAGGGTAGTAGTAGCCTTGATCATCTTTTTCAATATCATTAATTAAAGTCGTGTTCCGCTGAAAATCAGAAAGTAGAAGGTATTGTCGTGAGCCGAGTGCCTTGCCGGATTCATTCTCGCGATCCAGAGTTCCCTTCATCCATGCGACCACATCGCCCAACTGCCGAACCATTGGACCAGGTTCTATTTTGTCGAGGTATTCCAGTGCTTCGGGTTGTGTCAACAGCCGTTTCTCTATGCCGCTCAGTAAATTGGTATTAATTAGAAAAGCCGTCCGAACGGGTGCTTTGCGAATGATGTTTCGGGCAAATTCACGGGCTTCAGAGATCAGTTCACCTTCGGTTCCTTTAGCGGTCATCGAAAATGAATTATCGATGTAGATCGCGATGACGGGTTTTCCTCCTGACCGTCCATTGTTTTCCACAGGGAAATAGGGTTGGGCAAATGCAATAATGATGGATGCCAGAGCAAGCAACCTAAGGATAAGAACAATAAGATGCTTGAGCTTTTGGGTGGAACGCGTCTGCTGATCAACGAACCTTAGAAATTTCAGACTTGAAAAATATAGGGTCTTGTATCGGCGGAAATTGAATAAATGAATGATAACCGGAATCAACAGAGCCAGTAAAGCCCACAGAAACTCAGGATACACAAACTTCATGACCCAAAAGTAACTAAAAATGGAGGTTCAGTTTTACCGATCCGGAGACGTGTTCAAAACTTTTCAAAAGCACCGATACCAAAGAGCGCGAAGTCATACTTTACGGGATCTTCGGGGTCAAATCTCCTTAATGCTTCCATGATCTCTTCCAATGCTTTCCAGTCATCTTGTTTTCGGCTTAGCAGTCCCAGTTTACGGGCATTTGAACTTGTGTGCACATCAAGTGGAAGATACAGTTCCGAAGGAGAGATCGAATTCCATATGCCAAAGTCAACACCTTTATTGGGTGATCTAACCATCCATCGCAGAAACATGTTGATCCTTTTAGCGGCGGAGTTCTTCAAGGGATCAGAAAGGTGTTTTGAGCTTCTTTCTTCGTGTGAGATGCTAAGCATTTCATTTCGAAAATTTATTATCCTGCCTCTGATTCCTGGAATTTGAGGATTTAACTTAAACGCTTGTTCCAAACCACCTTTACCATAAATCCTGTTTAAGGCTCTGAAAAAGAAATCAAGGTCAACGCTATTGAAGGTTCTATGAACAAAGTTTAACTCGTTGTTATTCAATTGGTCATAGGATCGAATAAACTCATAAGGAGCATGATCCATGATCTCAAGAAGCTTTTCTCCACTCTTTATGATGGATCGCCGGTTTCCCCATGCGATCGTTGAGACGAGCAGAGCAGCGATCTCAATATCTTCCTTTCCGGATAATCGATGCGGTATCTGAATGGGGTCTGTTTCCAGAAATTCAGGATTTTCATACTGTTTAGCCTTGAAGTCAAGGTAATCCTTTAAAACAGCAGGATCAAGATGCCTTTTATGCGACGATGACCCCATCTCTGATCACAACCTTTCGGTCGGCCATCCCGGCCAGTGTTTCATTGTGCGTTACGATCACAAAGGTCTGCCCAAATTCATCTCTCAGATCAAAGAATAATTTGTGTAGTTCCTCAGAATTTGCGGTGTCCAGATTGCCCGATGGTTCGTCGGCAAAAATCACCTTTGGCTGATTCATGAGTGCCCTGCATACGGCTACTCGCTGTTGTTCTCCCCCCGAAAGTTCCGAGGGACGATGGCCAGCACGATTGTGAAGATTCAGCTTGTCCAGCAACTTCATTGCTCTTTCCTGAGAGGTTCTCATGTCTTGCCCTCCGATCAAGGCGGGCAGACAAACGTTTTCCAGCGCAGTGAACTCAGGAAGGAGCTGGTGGAACTGGAAAATAAATCCGATCGAGCGATTACGGAATCCGGACAATTCGGAGGAAGATAGCTTGAAGGGATTTGTGCCGTCAATCGTAAGCTCGCCCGCATCAGGCTTGTCCAATGTGCCAAGGATCTGAAGCAGGGTTGTTTTACCGGCACCCGATGAACCCACAATGGACACGATCTCACTTTGCCTGATCTCAAGATCGATACCTTTCAGGATCTCGAGTGAGCCATATGACTTTCGGATACCGTTTGCCTTGAGCATATTATTTCAGTTTGAGGGTATGACCCATTTTGTCTCTCTTTGTCTTGAGATACAGTTCGTTATGTTCATTGCTTTCAATCTCGAGCGGAACATTCTCAACGATCTCCAAACCGTATCCCACTAATCCGGTTCTTTTAGTTGGATTATTCGACATGAGTCTCATTTTGGAAATACCGAGTTCTCGGATGATCTGAGCTCCGATGCCATAGTCTCGTTCATCGCCATTAAAACCGAGCTTTAGATTCGCTTCAAGGGTATCGTAACCCTCCTCCTGTAGTTTGTAGGCTTTAAGTTTATTCATCATTCCAATGCCACGGCCTTCCTGGTTCATGTAAATGATCGCCCCTTTACCTTCTGATTCGATTAATTCCATTGCTTTATGCAGCTGCGGTCCGCAATCGCATCTGCATGATCCGAAAATATCACCTGTTATGCAGGAAGAATGCACGCGTACCAGGATTGGTTCGTTTTTGTCCCATTTTCCCTTGACCAGAGCAAGGTGTTCCATTCCTGTATTCTTCTCCTGAAAGGCGATCAGTTCAAAATCCCCATATTTCGTGGGCATCTTGACATTTACGATCCGATCGATCAAAGATTCATTTGTGATCCTGTACTTGATCAGATCCTCAATCGAAACGATATTGAGGTTGAATTTTTTAGCGATTTGTATCAGCTCCGGTAATCGGGCCATCGTACCATCCTCATTGAGGATCTCAACGATTAATCCTGCCGGTTCAAATCCTGCTAGCCTCGCGAGATCGATTGCCGCCTCAGTATGTCCCGCTCTGCGGAGAACACCACCTTTTTTGGCTCTCAATGGAAAAATGTGTCCGGGTTTGCCAAGCTCTTCCGGTTTAGTGGAAGGATCGATGAGTGCCTTCACTGTTTTTGAGCGGTCACTCGCTGAAATTCCTGTAGTACAGCCATGACCAATAAGGTCGACTGAAACGGTAAAAGGGGTTTCGTACGTCGCCGAATTGTCTCTCACCATTAATTCCAGTCCTAATTCATCACAACGGTCTTCGATCAACGGAGCACAGATCAGTCCACGACCATAGGTAGCCATGAAATTGATGATCTCAGGTGTTACGTTTCGCGCAGCGGTTAAAAAGTCTCCCTCGTTCTCACGGTCTTCGTCATCCACAACAATAATGATCTTTCCCTCCCTGATATCTTCAATTGCCTCTTCGATCGTATTGAGCTTCAATTCCATTGTGTCTAAACATTATGTTACAAATTTACTCATATTATTTCACTCTTTTCTGTTCGGTTTTTCTATCTGATTTGTCTGTTATTTCGCTTTAGAATTTAATTACGCCAAATTGATTCATGTACCACTTTTAAGAATATGACCAAAGTCATAAACCGTAAGTTGAACATTCTGTAAATTCGCCCCATGAAGAATGTGAATCTATTCAGCCCTTTGTCGTTTTTTGTGCTGTCATTCTTGTTTTTTGCATGCGGTGAAGAACGTGAATCACTCACGGTTAAGCAGGGAGACATTGTTGAATCAGTCTATTCAAGTGTGGTCATAGAACCGCAGGAAATGTATAAGGTGAATTCCTCTGTGCCCGGGTACATTGAGGTTATAAAAGTTGAAGTAGGTGATACGGTTGAAGCCGGTGAACCACTGTTGTATATTCGAGATGTTACATCGGTAAACAATGCCAGCAATGCCAGATTGGCACTCGAACTGGCAGAAAAGAACTACAAAGGTGAAGTTAGCCTGCTTCAGGATCTCCGTCTGGAATTGCAAAACGCTGAAGTACGAAAGAACAATGATTCCATACAGTATGTAAAGTTCAAAAAGCTTTTTGATAAACAGTTGGTCACTGAGACCGAAATGGATCAGGTTGAATTAGCCTACACGGCATCGAAGAATAGTTATCAGTCGCTTAAGAACAGGATAAAACGTTCTGAGAGGGAGCTGAAGATTTCCATGGAACAGGCGAGAAACAATCTGAACAGTAGCCAATCCAGATCGGATGAAGCGATCATTCGGAATCGAATAAGCGGTGTCGTGTATGACCTTCAAAAGGAGCAGGGAGAGTACGTCAATATGCAGGAGCCTGTTGCGGTAATAGGAACGGCTGATCGTTTCGTGATCAAAATGCTCATCGATGAGATCGATATTTCAAAAGTACGAAAAGGTCAGCGCATCGTTGTAAGTCTTGAGGCTTATGGCTCCAAAACATTTGAAGCGCTGGTCACACGCATTGCTCCCAAAATGGATACTCGGACTCAAACATTTGAAGTTGAAGGAACCTTCGTGACTCAACCGGATAAAATCTATTACGGATTAACAGGTGAAGCAAATATTATTGTCGAGAAATCAAGAAATGCGCTGATCGTTCCAAGAGAATACATCATGGGAACTGATCAGGTAGAGACACCTTCAGGAATGAAGCGGGTTAGATTGGGGACAATGAGTTTGACCCATGCGGAAATTCTGGAGGGTCTCAAAGAAGGAGATGTGATCTATAAACCTCTCTGATGAAGTATTCAGTCATACTGGGCATATCTAAAACACATCTGATCTCTCGTAAGAAGCAGACGCTGGTGGCTGCTTTGGGAGTTACTTTCGGGATTGCAGCATATATTATCATGATGAGTTTCATGACAGGTCTCAATGGTCTTCTGGATGGACTTATTCTCAATCGTACGCCTCATGTTCATATTTACAATGAAGAGATCCCCAGCGCTGTTCAGCCGGTTGACCGACTATCTGAGTTCAAGGATAAAATTAGAATCGTAAGGTCTGTAAAGCCTAAAAAAGGTCAGCAGCGCGTGCACAATGCTCTTCCCTTGATGGATCAGCTGAGAAAGATGAAACAAGTCAAAGGAGTGACGGCTCTGGTTCGGGCTCAGGCCTTCTATGTGGCAGGAAATACAAGGCTCAATGCGTCTCTTCTCGGAGTTGATGTACTGGAAGAGGCTGCGCAATATAATCTGGGAGATTATATCGTAGAGGGTTCTGCCCGTAATCTGGCTGTTCATGAGAATGGTATTTTATTAGGGAAAGGGGTAGCAAAGAAACTTTCTCTCAGAGTAGGGGATGTGGTTCAGCTGATCACCGTAAATGGTGACATTTATCCCCTTAAGATCGTTGGATTTTATCAAAGTGGACTAGCTGATATTGACAATATTCAAAGTTATATTAACCTGAAGACGGCTCAGCGTTTGATGGGGGAATCGGCCAATTATGTGACGGACATCAACGTGAAATTGCATGACATGACCGAAGCACCGGCCTTGGCTAAGGATCTGGAAAGCCGCTTCAATTTCCGGGCTACGGATATTCAAACTGCTAACGCTCAGTTCGAAACAGGCTCATCAGTGCGAACGATGATTTCCTATGCAGTATCCATTACCTTACTGATCGTAGCCGGATTCGGGATCTACAACATTTTAAACATGTTGATCTATGAGAAAATGAATGATATTGCTATTCTGAAAGCGACTGGATTTTCCGGGGGAGACGTCCAGAAGATTTTCCTGAGTCAGGCCATGATCATAGGATTGATTGGCGGAGTGATTGGTCTCGGAGTGGGGTATGGGGTATCTGTGATCATTGATAATACGCCTTTTGACACTGAGGCGCTTCCTACCATCAAAACGTTCCCTGTGAACTTTGCCATTAAATACTATGTCATCGGAGTGGTTTTTGCTCTTATCTCGACCTTCTTTGCGGGATATCTTCCTTCGAGGCGAGCGAAGGGCATCGATCCTGTGGAGATCATAAGAGGACAATAATGGAAAATATTCTGGAGGGCAGACATATCAGTAAGTACTTTGAAAAGCCGGAGCGATTTCAGGTACTCAAGGATATTTCTCTATCCGTGGGAAAGAGTGAGTTCGTGTCGATCATGGGTAAGTCAGGGTGTGGTAAATCTACTTTGCTCTATATTCTGTCCACTATGGATACGGATTATGAAGGAGAGCTTTTTCTGAACGAAAAGAAAATTACCGGATTAAGTCATGATCAGCTCGCACATATTCGTAATGCAGAAATAGGCTTTGTTTTTCAGTTTCATTACCTCTTACCGGAATTCTCCGTACTAGAAAATGTGATGTTACCGGCAAAAAAACTGGGGCGTAAGAGCAGTGCTGAAATTGAGCATGACGCGTATGAAAAATTGAAATTACTCGGCATTGAGGATCAGGCTTTGAAGCAGTCCAGTAGGATTTCGGGTGGACAAAAACAGCGTGTGGCAATTGCCCGGGCGCTGATCAATGATCCAAAGATCATCATGGGAGATGAACCAACCGGAAACCTTGACAGCAAGAATGCGGACAATGTCTTCAATATTTTTCAGCGGCTAACCCATGAGATCGGAATGTCATTGCTTGTGGTTACCCACGATACTGATTTTGCAAAGCGAACGGATCGCATCATTTACATGGAAGATGGTCGAATTGTAGACCATCATGCCTGATAGAATGATCAACGATTGTGTACCCTCTCTACTTGTGTGATCTTATCATGTAACGAACATGTGTGACGTTTTTTTCTTCGTTCAGACAGTTTAGGACCTGTTCGATGGCCATCTCGGGCTCACAGTCGATCTTCAGTGTGAATCGAGGACGAATCTCTCCCGGAACATTGTTGTTCAAGCGGATGAATGGGTTGATGCATTGTAAGTGGAATCAGAAATTAATACGAATCTCAGTGCCATTTTTTGTTGAGCTGATCGAGAGTGTACCGTCGATCTGATCAGCAAGATCGTTCATCAGTTCAAATCCGGTTCCTCTAGAAGCATAGTCCTCGGGCAATCCATCACCATTATCCTTCATGCAAAGGCAGACTTTTCCTTCATCAGTCAGACTCATTGAAACATGCATTTCATTGGTTCTACCTTCTTTGAATGCATATTTATAGCTGTTGGTCATGATTTCGTTGCAAATAAGTGCAAGCGGAATGGCTTTATTGACTTCCAAAACTACTGGTTCTAGCACATCATAGATCATCCTGGCGCGCAGATTAAAACCAAATGTGTTATTCAGGTTTCCCACTAATGTTGGAAGAAATTCACTGAAATTCACTTCTCTGAAATTCTGTGATTGGTACATAGCCTCCTGCAGGGAAGAGAGAGAGTAGGTCTTTGTGAGGATGTTATTAAATAAGTCCCGATGGTATTCATCCTTAACTTGCTGAGATTCTCCACGGATCAGTGCCGTAATAATGGCCAGATTATTTTTTACCCTGTGATTGATCTCTGCGATGAGTACCGACTTTTCCTTAACCAGTTTTTCAAGCTCTTCTCTGTACTGGTTCTTATCGCGCGTTTCGAGTGCGAGAGTAAGTAGCTGCGTCAGCGCCAGAGCAAAATGCTGTTCGTCATTGTTCCATTCTCTGAGATTACCCAAATGTTCAAAGCAGGTGACACCTTTAAATTTCCCCCCTGATATGATCGGAACTTCCATCATGGAACAAATATTCAGGGGCATGAGGTATACTTCACGAAGTTCCCTGTTGAAGGGCTCATTCTGAGCGTCCGAGGAAATTAAAATATCGTTCTTGCTGACATGCTCAAAATAGTATGGGAAATCACGTTTGAGCAATGGTGATTCAACATAGAATTCGTTTCGGTTTCTATCGTAAGCTAACAGACTATCTAATTGCTGTTCATCGCCACTTAGTGTCCAGGCATTGACACGATCGATGTTCAATAATTGGGAAGCCTGAATCAGCACTTCACGTGCCAGCCCCTGAACGTCACCTTCAGATATGAAAGTTCCTTTCGAAAGACTTTCGATAACCTCCAGAAAAACCGATGAGCGGGATTTAGTCATTCCCTGTGAAATAGAGTTTAGAGACTGAAATTATAAAAGAAATGCTTAAAATGAATGAATGTTCATTTTTTTGAACAACCCTTTAGGTTGATACCTCCAGTGAACTTAAAATCAGGCTACCGAATAGTTAAGGCACTTTTCGAGGATAATGCGGTTGGCATGAGACCATGAATATTGTTGCTTAACAAAGAAAGATGCATTCGCGCTAATGGTCTTGTAAAGTTCATGATCATTTATGAGACGCTCGATGGCTCTTTTAAATTCGTCCATATCTTGTGCGATCAACAAGTGTTCTTCATGTTTACCATGGATAGCGTTTCCTGCGAGTGGGGTAGTAATGCAGGGTATTCCAAGTGCCATAGCTTCCAACAGTTTGTTTTGCATACCGGTACCGATCATCATCGGAGCAATAAAGATCCTGCCGGAGCAGTAGGCTTCCCTTATATCGTCAACCCATCCTTGCAGTGTGATCCGCTTATTCTTTGCGGCAATCCTTGAAATGGTTGAAGATGGATTTGCGCCTGAAACAAGGCATGTCAATTCTGAAGTTGATAATAACTTATCAATAAACTCTACCGCTTCGATGTTCGGTGCATAGGATAAATTGCCTACAAAGACCAGATCATATTTCTTTGATGACATAACGGGTTCAAAGAACGATTCGCTGATTCCGTTCGGAACACAAAGGATCGTTTTCCTTTCCGGATGAAAAATGAGTTCCCTGTCTTGTTCACTAATGATCAGTTTATACTCGAAATAGGAGAATATGGTACGCTCATACTGACCCAGACGTCTTGATTCACTTCGGAAAAGCCAACGTGAATAAAACGGAGCACGTTCGATCCTTCGTTCAATTCCTTTTGACAGGGCGTCCATGTAGTCAAGGGTTTTTGGGCAATAGTGGTAATCCTTGATGTATTCAGCGGCCCGTATCAATTGACAGAAGATATGTTCTGGTTTTATTTTTTTTAAAAGGCGGTTGATCTGTATGTCGATCAACGGATCATAAAAGTAGGCTGTCTGAAAAGGCTTAGTTGAAAAAAAACACCTGAACAACTGTAATACGATCATCCATTTACGTAAACGGAAAACATGCACCGCCTCACAATATTCATTGAGAAGTTCAATATGCCGCTGGTCTACAGCCATTTCGGTCAGCGCGAAGAGATGGATCTCATGCGTCTTAGACAACTCTTTTAACTGGTAATATGCGCGCAATTTGTCTCCCTTCTCCAACGGATAGGGAAATCGTGAAACGATATATGCCAGTTTAGGCCTCGGTTGACTCGAAGACATTCTTGAGGATTTTTGATACAGTTCTCCGGCTGAAATTTTCATGGATTACCTGTGCTGCTCGTTCACCAATGGCCCTGCGTAATTCTTGATTCTTATACAGCTGAATAGCTTGTTGGATGAACTGCTCATCGGTATCGGCAATGATCATTAGTTCATCTGCATTTGGAATTCCCCTTGCACCGATAGATGTGGTGATGACCGTTGCACCTGCCGCTAATGCTTCCATGAGTTTGATGCGAATACCAGATCCGGAATAGATAGGACACAAGAAGACCCCTTTTTGCCTGAAAAGTTCGAAGGGATCATTAATGAATCCTAAAATACGCACGGATTCATCTTCATTTCGAATCACCTCTTTCATAAATGAACCTGCAAGATTCAATCTCGCCTCAGGAATTTTGTTGTGTATCACAGGGAAGATCTTTTCTTTCAATACCTTAACAGCCTGACGGTTAGGTTCCCAGTTCATGCTGCCAATGAAATAGAATTCCGGGTTGCTGTAGTCCTTTTTTGTTTCAATCTCAGGTAGTGAAAATGGTATCAGCACAAACGGGGTACGTACTCCGATATTTTGTAGATCCTTTCTGTCTTCATCCGAAAGGGCCAATACGATATCACAAGAATTGAGGGCCTTGATCTCATATGCTTTCAGCGATTGAGTCAGTTTGTTCAGGTACCATTTCTTTATTCCATTTGTGACGTGGGTCAGTTCATCCCAGATCTTGAATTCGGCATTATGAGTTCGAACAGCAAGTGTAGCTCTGGAGAATTTCCTGCAGGTATCCAGATAGGGAGTTGTATACAGTCCCTCGAAAAGAACGAGATCAAAACTCTTTGAAAGCAATTTCTTTTCAAGTTGTGAACGAAATTCAAGAGAATCGAAACGCGATATATTGTATGATCTTCCGCTTACAAGTGCCTTGAGCGCAGGGAAAGGCCGTATTCGGGTAGAAATAGAAACACTTTCAATCTGACTGAATTTTTCAGGAAACGCCTCTTTGCGGAAAGGATGTTTTTCTGTTGAAATCGCAAGAATCGATATATGCCATCCATTCTCATCCATTAACTCCAGCATTTCAGCCATTGCTCTACATCCTCCATCCACAATAGGATACACAGGTTTACTGGTCAGATAGAGAATATTCATTTTTTTAAAGGTCGTTTAAACAACTTTAACCAAATTTCGCGATCAAAGACAGGGGAGTCATTGGCCGCGGCTCTCATAAGTATGATTGCAACAGGCGTAAGAACAATGGAGGCAAACCACATGCCGAGCCATGGAGAAACCACACCTGAAGCTGCCAGGCTGTCACCTACGCTGATCAGGACAAAGTAGATCATGAAAAGGAGGGATGCGATCACAACAGGAGCTCCGAAACCACCTCTTTTAACAATGGCTCCGAGAGGCGCTCCAACAAAGAAAAGTATAATGATGGCATAGGTTAGCGCAAACTTCCTGTGAAATTCGATCCAGTAACCATCGAGGTCCGTATTGATGCCGTTCAGGTATTCAGACTGTCCCTGTAGATTTTGGTTCTTACGTCTCAATTTGGATTGGGCCTGATTAATGGCAGCAATTTTTTCACGGTCAGTAAGTTCTTCAAACTGAATAACCTCAGGTGTATCTTCGATAGTTTCCATGATCTCATCATGATGTTGCGTGACCTCTGAACGATAATGAACAGATTCAAGATAAACATGATCATTCTTGAGCGCTTTCAGGAAGTTATTCTGCACACTCAGCGCATGTGCTTTAACAGAATCCACGGCCTTAGAGATCTGAAATACATTGAGCATTTCATGTTTATCTTTGAACATCTCTTCCTGAGAGCGGCTGAGTGAAAAACCGCTCAGGTCAATTTTGTATGTGGCCTGAATAAACGATGATCTTCGTGAGGGACGGCTGGAGTGTTTGGATAGGTGTCTTGATCCATCCGGAAGGAAGGTGGGGGACTGAGGGGCAAGTTCTTCGGATACTGAGCCGTTCTTCAATTCGAAGAATAGGTATTTCCCGTTCTCAGATTTGTATATTCGCCCTTCATCTGCCTTAACCGTTTTGATCACATCTGGTGAAGTATGATCGTGGATAATGATCCCTTTAAAACTGTTTTCGGAACCCTCTTCAACTTTTATCGCATAACCGTCAAGTTCCTGACTGTACACACCCGGGGTAATGATGGATGAGATTTTGGTGTTCTGAATATCGTAAATGAGCGAATGCCATTTTAAATTGGAAACCGGGATCACGTAATTGGCAAAATAAAAGGTGCAAAGTGCAATGATAAGTA
>Ga0315904_10008638_pt1 | contig 13433 bp, 1 predicted proteins | sample LakEriMetagenome_6_FD_203529 | JGI IMG/M metagenome (GOLD analysis project Ga0315904, IMG submission 203529) | Freshwater fungal communities from buoy surface, Lake Erie, Ohio, United States - Buoy 12 MA120 | ecosystem: Environmental > Aquatic > Freshwater > Lake | place: USA: Lake Erie, Ohio... | reverse complement strand
CTCCGCCGACGGCAGCTGGTCGACCCAGACCTTTACCATCAACCTCACCGACGTCGACGAGTTCGACGTTGGCGCGGTCACCGACAGCAACGCTGCCGCCAACTCCCTCGCCGAAAACTCGGCCAATGGGACGCTTGTCGGAATTACGGCTTCCGCATCCGATGCCGACGGCACGACCAACACCATCACCTACACCCTGGACGATGCTGCCGGGGGACGCTTTGCGATCAACAGCTCCACTGGCGTCGTCACGGTCGCCAACAGCAGCCTGCTCAACTACGAAGCCGCTACCAGCCACTCCATCACCGTCCGGGCCACTTCGGCCGACGGCAGCTGGTCGACCCAGACCTTTACGATCAGTCTGACCGACGTCGACGAGTTTGATGTCGGACCGGTCACGGACACCAACGCTGCGGCCAACTCCCTCGCCGAGAACTCGGCCAACGGGACGGTTGTCGGAATTACCGCTTCCGCCTCCGATGCCGATGCTACCACCAACACCATCACCTATACCTTGGACGATGCCGCTGGCGGGCGGTTCACGATCAACAGCTCGACCGGCGTCGTGACGGTCGCCGACGGCAGCCTGCTCAACTACGAAGCGGCCACTGGCCATTCCATCACCGTCCGGGCTACTTCTGCCGACGGCAGCTGGTCAATCCAGACCTTTACGATCAGTTTGACCGATGTCGACGAGTTTGATGTCGGACCGGTCACGGACACCAACGCTGCTGCCAACTCCCTCGCCGAGAACTCAGCCAATGGCATCGCCGTTGGAATCACCGCAGCGGCATCCGACGCCGACGCAACCAACAATATTATCACCTATTCTCTCGACGACACTTCCGGCGGACGGTTCGCAATCAACAGCTCAACTGGCGTCGTCACCGTCGCCAACGGCAACCTGCTCAACTATGAGGCAGCGACCAGCCACTCCATCACCGTCCGGGCAACATCGGCCGACGGCAGCTGGTCGACCCAGACCTTTACCATTAATCTGACTGATATCGACGAATTCGATGTCGGCCCGGTCACTGATGTCGATGCAGCTGCCAACTCCCTCGCGGAGAATTCCACGAATGGCACTGCGGCAGGAATCACCGCTTCCGCATCCGATGCGGACGGTTCGACCAACACGATTATCTACACTCTGGATGACACCGCCGGCGGACGATTCGCGATCAACAGCTCGACCGGCGTGGTCACCGTTGCCGACAGCTCACTCCTCGACCGTGAAGCAGCTGCCAGCCACTCGATCACCGTCCGGGCGACCTCCGCCGACGGCAGCTGGTCGACTCAGACCTTCACCATCAACCTCACGGATGTCGATGAGTTCGACGTTGGCGCAGTCACCGACGGCAACGCTGCCGCCAACTCCCTCGCCGAAAACTCGGCCAATGGCACAACAGTGGGCCTAACCGCCTCGGCCTCCGACGCCGACGCCACTACCAATACGATTACTTACACCCTCGATGACACCGCCGGCGGACGCTTTGCGATCAACAGCTCGACCGGTGTCGTTACCGTTGCCAACAGCAGTCTGCTCGATTTCGACACGATAGCCAGCCACACGATCACCGTCCGGGCAACTTCGGCTGACGGCAGCTGGTCGACCCAGACCTTCACGATTAGCCTCACTAACGTCAATGAATCGCCGACGGCTGTCGCGGATACGGCGACCGCTGTCGAAGCGGGTGGGTTCAGCAATGGAACCGCCGGGACCAACCCCAGCGGAAATGTCCTCACGAACGATACCGACCCGGATGCCGTTGATACCAAGACCGTCACCGGCGTCGCGGCTGGTACCGTAGGCAGCGCCAGCGGTAACGTGGCCTCGAATGTGACCGGCACCTACGGCTCGGTCACGATCGCCGCGGACGGCACTTACACCTATACCGTCGACAACAACAACGCCGCTGTGCAGGCGCTCCGCACCATCGGCAACAACCTGACCGACACCTTTACCTACACGATGCGTGATGCGTCAGGGCTGACCAGCACGACTCAACTGTCCGTCACGATTCAGGGCTCCAACGACAATCCCCATGACCTGGCGACCGCCGGCCTGTCGACCGCTGAGAACTCATCAGTTGGGACCATTGCCGGGACGATCAGCTCGAGTGACTTCGATTTCGGCGACTCTGCCAGCTTTACTCTGGTGAATAATGCTGGCGGGCGTTTTGCGATTAACGCCTCAACTGGCGCCGTCACAGTGGCAAATCCCGCCCTGCTGAATTATGAAGTCGCCACAAGCCACATCATCCGCGTCCGCATCACGGATACCGCCGGAGCAACCTACGAGGAAGACTTTGTCGTCAACCTGACAGACGTCGACGAGTTCGATGTCGGCCCCTTAACTGACTCCAATGCCGCGGCTGACAGCTTGGCGGAAAACTCGTCCAATGGCTCGCTGACCGGGATTACCGCGTTGGCCAGCGATGCCGATGCTACCAACAACACAATCACCTACTCGCTTGATGATTCCGCGGGTGGCCGCTTCACGATCAACGCCTCGACCGGGGTAGTCACGGTCGCGAACTCCAGCTTGCTCAACTACGAAGACAACAGTTCGCACCAGGTGACCATTCGGGCCACCTCGGCGGATGGCAGCTTTTCAACTGAAACATTTATCATTCAACTGACGGACGTCGACGAATTTGACGTCGGGCCCGTCAGCGATGCCGACTCCGCAACGAACCATGTCAATGAAAATTCCTCAACGGGAACAGTCGTCGGCTTGACTGCGTCTGCCTCCGACCTGGACGGAACGAATAATCAAATCACCTACTCTCTGGATGACGATGCAGGCGGCCGGTTTGCGATCGATTCCTCTACAGGTGTCGTGACGGTAGCTGACGGTTCGCTGCTGGACTTCGAATCCAGCACGAGCCACACCGTCATCGTCAGGGCAACTTCCGGGGACAACAGCTTCTCGATACAGACATTTACCATCGACCTTCTCGACATCCCCGAGCCCCCAAACCCGGCAGACGACGTTGACACTGCCATCGAAGCCGGTGGACTGCTGAACGACATTCCCGGCTTGAATCCGACTGGCAACGTCCTGGCCAATGATACGGACACCGATGCCGGTGAGACCAAGGTCGTCATTGGAGTCGTTGCCGGACCTGCAAGTTCAGCAAGTGGCTTTGTTGGCACAACCGTGCTCGGTGCTTACGGCAGCGTTACCATCCAAGCCGATGGAACTTACGTCTACATTCTCAACAACTCGAACGCCGCGGTTCAGGCTTTGCGAACCAGCGGCCAAACTCTGAAGGACATCTTCACCTATACAATGCAGGACTCGGCTGCTTTAGCCAGCACTGCTCGCCTGACAATTACCATTCAAGGCGCAAATGATACGCCGACCGCTGTAGTAGACAGCAATATCGCCGTCGAAGCTGGCGGCTTGAGCAATGGCTCTTCGGGCACCAATCCGACAGGCAATGTTCTCACTAACGATACTGATGTCGATGCCGGCGACACAAAGACCGTTATCGGTGTCGAAGCAGGTGTCCAAAACTCTGTCAGTGGAGGCATCGCCTCGAGCATTACAGGGAGTTATGGCTCGATCGTCATCAATGCCAATGGCAGCTACACCTATACTGTCGACAATAGCAATCCCGCCGTGCAAGCCCTGAGGATCAGCGGAGAAACGCTGACTGACACGTTTACTTACACGATGCGCGATGCGGGTGGCCTGGAAAGCACGGCTCAGGTTACGATTACCGTCCGGGGCGCGAACGATACTCCAACGGCAGTCGCTGATGCGAATACCGCAACCGAAGCCGGCGGCCTGAATAACGATTCCGCAGGCACCAATCCTAGCGGCAATGTCCTGTCCAATGACACTGACGTCGATGCAGGAGATAGCCAGACCGTCGTTGGCGTTCAAGCTGGCGTTCAAGGTTCGACCAGCGGAAATGTCGGGGCCAGCGTCCGCGGTCTCTATGGCTGGGTCACGATTAGCTCCAACGGCGAATACACTTACACGGTAGACAACAGCTTGGCCGCTGTACAAGCACTTCGGATCAGCAATCAGACACTGTCGGATACCTTCAGCTATACGTTCCGCGATACCGGTGGATTGCAAAGCACAACCCAGCTGACGATCACCATTCAGGGCGAGAATGACACTCCGACTGCCGTCGCCGACACGAATATTGCGGTCGAGGCTGGCGGCCTCTCCAATGGCACTGTGGGCGTTAACCCCACTGGCAATGTCTTGGTCAATGACACCGATGTCGACCAGGGTGATTCCAAGACGGTGGTTGGAGTTCAGGCTGGAGTTCAAAGCTCCACGAGTGGCGATGTTTCCTCCAACATCGTCGGCGACTATGGCTCGATTATCATCGGTTCCGATGGCAGCTACATCTACACCGTCGACAACAACAATCCGGCTGTCCAAGCACTGCGAACCAGTGGCCAGACGCTGACAGACACCTTCAGCTACACGATCCGTGATACAGAGGGCCTGGAGAGCACTACCCAGATCACGATTACCATCCAGGGGGCAAACGACACTCCGACTGCCGTCGCCGACACCGACACGGCGGTAGAAGCGGGTGGCTTGAATAATGGCACCTCTGGGGCAAATTCCAGCGGCAATGTCCTGGTAAATGATACAGACGTTGATGCCGGCGACACCAAAACCATCGTGGGCGTACGGCAGGGAACCTATTCTTCGGCGACCGGCTCCGTCGGGTCCACCGTCATCGGAAGCTTTGGCTCGCTCGTCCTGCAAGCCAATGGCAACTACGCCTATACGGCCGACAATAATAATCCCGCCGTTCAAGCCCTGAGACTCAGTGGTCAAACTTTAACCGACACATTTACCTACACCATGCGGGATACTGGAGGACTGCAGAGCACGACTCAGCTCTCCATCACTATCTCGGGCGTTAATGATACGCCAGTCGCGATCGCGGATCTTGCTCTTGCCAACGAGGCAGGTGGCTTCAGCAACGGAACGGCCGGCCTCAACCCAAGCGGTAATGTCCTGGCCAACGACACGGACGTCGATGCCGGGGACAGCCTGACCGTCGTCGGCGTGCAGCATGGCAACTCCAGTGTGACCAGCGGCAATGTCGCCAGCACTGTCAGCGGAAACTACGGCTCGTTGGTGCTCAACGCGGATGGCAGTTACGTTTACACTGTCGACAACGAAGACCCCGCGGTGCAGGCCTTGAGAACCAGCGGTCAAACCCTGAGCGATACGTTCAGTTATACGATTCGCGACTCTGAGGGTCTGGAAAGCACAGTCCAGTTAACGGTTGTCATTCGGGGAGCAAATGACACTCCCGTAGCCAATAGCGATGAGGACACGGCCGTCGAGGCAAGCGGCGATGGCAATCAGACTAGCGGTTCAAATCCAATCGGGAATTTACTGGAAAACGATACGGACATCGATAGCGGGGACACCAAGACCGTCATTGGAGTCGCCGCGGGCATCCAGACCAGTGCCAGTGGTTTCAGCGGCGATCCGATCGTTGGCCAGTATGGCACGCTGGTGGTTGACGCCAATGGAGATTATCTCTACCTGGTGAACAACTCCCACCCGGAAGTTCAAGCGCTACAAATCAACCGGGAGACCTTGACCGACACCTTTACCTACACGATGCAGGATGCGGGTGGACTGCAAAGCACCGCTCAACTAACCATCACCGTTCGCGGTCGCAATGAAACTCCGACTGCCCAGTCCGACACGGCAATCGCGATGGAAGCCGGCGGATTGCTGAACTCGACACCGGGTATTGACCCCAGTGGCAATGTTCTCGCCAACGACTACGACATGGACTTCAACGACACTTTGGAAGTGGCAGGCGTGGTAGCCGGCGTGTCCAGCTATGCTGAGGGCGGGCTTGGCACAAGCATCACTGGCACCTACGGGACCTTGACGCTGAATGCCGATGGAACCTACCAATACGTTGTCTTTAACAACCACACGGAGGTTGAAGCTCTGCAGAACAGCAGCCAAACGCTCGCCGATACTTTCACTTATACGATTCGCGATGCCTCGGGCGCAGAGAGCACAACTCAACTTGTCGTCACTATTCTGGGGGCCAACGACACCCCTCAATCCTCAGTCGATACCTTCAAGGCGGTTCAAGGCAAGCCACTTGTGACTGTTGGAAGCGTCCTCGGCAATGACATCGACCTCGACGAATCCCCGATGATTGCCATCCTCCTCGAGGGACCTCGGTTTGGCAAAATCGTCTTCCAGGCTGACGGAAAATTCATCTACGAGCCGGACCGGGGCTTTATTGGAACCGACCTGTTTACGTACACCACGACTGATGGAGAATTAACTGGCGTGGTCACGACGGTCGAAATCGTAGTCGACGTCGGCAGCACCCAGGATACCAGCAATTCCAACTCCAATAACCTGCTGATTGCTACTCAGGATGGCAGCCTGGTGGCCGCAACCGGTACCGGACAAACCCAGGATGCCAATCGGGGGGGACTGTTCGAAAAGAAAGACTCCGAGAGGCCGGATACGGCGACTGAGTCCGCACTCGATGCCGGCAATGAGCAAGAGGGTGGCTCACAGTCTGGCGAAGAGGGAGACCGCTTTGAGGTCGAACGTCAGGTGATGGCCAATCTGCTCGATTTGCGCGAACAATTAGGGAAGCTCAACGGTAACGATGCGGCCCACTCCATCCTCAACTCAAGTCTGGAATTAAACGGACAAACCTATAAAGTCGCCGTCAACCTGAACAAGGTCTGGCAGCAATTCGCTGACATCGAGCAGAACTTGAAGCAGCGGGGCAACGGTAATGGGCTTCAAGCTCAGGAAATCGGGATCGACGTAAACACGTTTACGATGGCTGCCTCGCTCGGCACAATCCTCTGGTTCCTCCGCGGAGGGGCAATGATGGCGACCTTGATGACTCAGGTCCCGACTTGGAAGATGATCGACCCGCTGGTCGTCATGGACTCCTACTCCAGTGGCATGGATGATGCCGGCAGCGACGAGATGAACTCTTACTTTGATAAATAGCCTGAAATCCGGTTTGGACCGACCTTGCCGTTTAGGCTAGAGCCCCGGATGGTAGCAGTTGCAGGGGATGACTTGTCCCTGAGGATTGGGCTAAGGGCTCGGCGAACGCTTCGGGGATTTCGGCAAGTTTCTCCCATTCTGCGGGTTCTCGGGAGGTAGCTTTCCATGGTGGCGAAATCCCAGCCTGTCGGGCTGGTTTTGCGCGCCCCACGTGGCAGGTAAACCGAATGTTCAAAATCAAGTCCGCAGCACGCTTGGCCATCACGGTCGCCTTAATCGTGTCCAGCAACCTTTCGCTGGCCATGATGATGGGACTGTTGCCCGATCTGACGGAACAGGCGGTGCAACAACGAGTCCAATTCGCCGAGTTGATTGCGATCAATTCCGCCAGCCTCGCGGAAAACAATCGGCTGACGGACTTGGAGCGGGTGCTCGAGCAATTTCAGGCCCGGAACGAAGAACTGCTCTCTTTGGGGATTCGCAAACGCGATGGGAGCTATCGCCTGACCGTTGGCGAGCACAAGAAAAACTGGAAACCGGAGGAGCGAAACTCCGAGCAATTGGCGATCGAAATCAAGTCCAAAGGCCGTGTCTGGGGCACGATTGAACTGCGATTCAGTCCGCTGCGGACGACCTTGGGCTCCGCGATGTGGGGCTATCCCCTTGACCTGATTCTTTATGTTAGCGCGGCCAGCTGCCTGCTCTCCTGGTTCACGCTCTCCCGCACCTTCCGCTATCTCGATCCCAGCAAAGTGGTTCCGAATCGAGTCCGCTCAGCACTGGACTCTCTGGCAGAAGGCCTGGTTCTGATCGATCGTGATCTGCGAATCGTGCACGCCAATCAGGCCTTTGCCAAGATGGTATTCCGCGATGGCGAGGAGCTGGTCGGCAACTCCCTTAACGACTTTAAATGGAACTTCGAGGTCGAAGGGCAGACAGCAGTTCCGCCCTGGACAATCAGCATCCAATCGCAAGAGCCAATTGTCGGCCGCCTGATTGAGGCCCAATACGGAAATGAAGTACACAAATACAAAGTCAACACCAATCCAATCGCGGGGCCGAAAAGCGAGTGCCGTGGGGTATTGATCAGCTTCGACGACGTCACTCAGCTCGAGCAGAAGAAAAACGACCTCGCCAATCTCGTTGCCACACTCGAGCAATCACGCGATGAAATCCAGGAGCAGAATGCCAAACTTCAGTTCCTCGCCTCTCGGGATCCGTTGACCAAGTGCTACAACCGCCGAACCTTCTGGGAACTGTTCGAAAAGGTCTGGGAAACGACGGATAAAGAGCTGGTCAGCATGATCATGCTGGACATTGACTTCTTCAAACAGGTCAATGATAACCACGGCCACTCCAAGGGTGATGATGTGCTCCGGGAAACCGGTGCCTTACTGCTGCATTTGGTTGGAGACGAAGGAATTGTCTGCCGTTTTGGCGGCGAGGAATTTGCCGTGCTGCTCTACAAGGTTGACCTCGACGGAGCAACCCGATACGCCAACGCTTTCAACCGGGCATTTCAACGGTGCAAGGTCGGTGGACTCAATGTCACCTGCAGCGTTGGGCTTTCCAATCGCCAATTCCGGGCGATGGACTCCCAACATTTACTGGACCAGGCAGACCAGTGCCTCTATGCGGCCAAGCGGAATGGACGAAATCAGGTTGTCCGCTTCGATCAGTCCGCCATGCTGGAACGACGAAACAAGCCTCGAATCGGCGAGAATCGGCCGGCTCCCAAACATATCTCCTACTCCTCGGTGATGGCTCTCTTCACCGCCTTGGCCTACCACGACCAAGGAATCGCCAGTCAATCACAGCGGATTGCTGATACGTGCCTGGCACTCGGGCGCCGATTACTCGACCCCCGGACGCTGTACTGGATGGAGGTCTGCGCTTTGCTTCAGCATGTGTCTCGACTCGCTAAGAAATCCTCTCTGCCAGCAAACCAATCCGTTGATTCGGCCCAAGCGACACGAATTACTGTCGAGATTCTCCGCAACACCTTCGGCAGCGAGGAACTCGTCTGGATCATGGCCGGTAGCGCCAACGCCGACGCCTCCACCCTGGAAGCTCCCCAAGTTGGCCAACGACTCGACGTCTGCCATCGAATTCTCGGCCTCGCCACCGAACTCGTCGTCGCCGTTGAAAGTGGCCGGCAATTGACTTCGGCAGAGGTCGAAGAGCGGCTGCGGACTGCGGAAATCACCGCTGATGAGACAGTCGTCGAGGCAGTCCTTAAGCAATTGAAGCCCAGCAGCGAGATGCTGGAGACAAAATGCCGGAATGCCAGCGTCGACTGCGCAGTCAAACTCAGTCCGCACGTCGATGACATCTGTATCTCAATTGCGAATCGGGACTTGAGCAAGCTCAAATCCTCAACCCGAAGTATTGCAGCTATCGCATTGGAGACGGGTAACAAGACAGTCAAGTCGATTGTCGAGTCGCTCGAACAACAGTTGGCCCGACAGGAACCGGAATACGAGCAGTTAAGCCACCTGGCGGATCGAATCATGGAGCTTTGTCGCAGCACTCGTCACTCCCTGATCAAAGGAACTCACGTCCACAGTCAGAGTGACCATCCCGAACCCTTCAAGCTTTCAAATTAGCCTCGCCCCCCCTTTCCCGCCTCTCATCATGCATCAACAACCCGACCTTATCTTGGAGCGGCAACCGGGAGGAACATTCCTCCCGCGGAACCTCGCTGCGCCCAGGTCGGAGGCGAAGTTCCCAGCAAATCGGCCGCTGGAACTTCTGGCTTTGGAAGACAGGGTGCTTTATAGCGCCGTTCCGCTCGATCCCCAACTCGACCCACCAGAGCCTGAACCCACTACAGAGCCGCTGAACCTCGATTCGCAACTCGCAAACCTCGAGCATTGGGCAGCCCTGCTCGATGTCAGCGATGAGGGGTCGCTGCCGTCTCCCACGCCTCCCGAAGCTGCGGTTGCCAACCCAAACGAGCAGGGAAACATTCTCGTCGTGATCGACCGGGGAGTCGAAAACTACGAGTTGCTGCTGGATGACATTCAGTCCCGTCTCCCACCCGACCACACCCTGCTGCTGATTGATTCGACGACGGACGGCTGGCTGCAACTGACCCAATACCTCGAAGGCCAGTCAGGAATTCAGGAAATCCATCTTTTTTCCCATGCGGCCTCCGGGGAACTGCAGCTGGGAACTGCCCGTGTCGACCTCGACGATCTGCTTAACGACGAATCCAGTGCCATCTGGCAACGCGCCCTGAATCCTAATGCCGATATTCTCCTTTATGGCTGCGAGCTCGCAGCTGACTCCTCAGGCCAATCATTCATTTCTCAGTTCGCCCTTTTCAGTGGGGCCGATATCGCGGCCAGCGTAGACCAATCGGGGACGACGAGCAACGCGGACTGGGATCTGGAATACACCGTCGGCGAACTGTCCGGCCATTCCCTGTTCAGTTCAGTAGATACCCTGCTCTGGGAAGGCGAACTCGCCGCCCAAGCCCTTTCCCTATCCGGGGAGCAGAACCTCGGTGTCTTAGATCGTGGCTCGGCCGACGCCGTGGCGATGCACTCCGATGGCTCATTCGTCATTGTCTGGTCGCATGACTTTAGCGGGAACTGGGGTATCCGGGCGGCCCGATTCTTTGCCGATGGCACTCAAAACGGGGGCCTGATTTCAGTCAATGAGACAACCGTCAACGACCAGCGTTACGCCACGATCGACATGGACGATGCCGGGAATTTTGTGATCTCTTGGACCAGTCCAAGCGACTCTCCTGGGACCGCGGATATCTATGCCCGGTGGTTTGGCGCAAGCAGCGGCAGTTCCAGCGAATTCAGAGTCAATTCCCACACCTCCGGCGGACAGTTAAATTCTTCTGTCAGCATGGCTGGAGACGGCCGATTCGCCGTCGCCTGGGAAGGGAACGGAGCGGAAGATAGCCAAGGGATCTACGTCCGCCTGTACAACGCCAGCCGCACTCCGTTAGGCAGTCAAATCTTCGTCAATCCGTCGGCAACCGGCTCTCAGGAAAACCCTGTAGTCTCGATGAACGACTCTGGTGATTTCGTCGTTTCCTGGAATGACGAAACATCGTTCCAATATCAACGATTCGACGCCTCCGGCACAAAGGTCGGTGGTGCCTGCACCGTCAGCTCAACCGGTACTGCCAAGAGAGGTGACGTCCTGCTTAATGATGACGGCACCGTGGTCGTCACTTGGCAGGAAAACAATGGCTCGATGTGGGATGTCTATTGGCAGCGAAACGCCGCTAACGACAGCATTCTCACGTCCAAGACCCTCATTCGTGTCAACAATGCCACCGATCAGTTGGCACCCTCAGTCGACGGAAATGGGGATGGCAATTTCGTAATTACCTGGGAAGCGGGTGAATACACAGATAGCTGGGGGGTCTTTTATCAACTCTACAAACCTACCGGCCTCGCGACGCCGACTACTTTCTGGGCAAACAGCAGTTACTCCACCGGCTATCAGGGCAATGCCTCGGTCGCCCTCAACAGTCTGGAGCAATTGGTCGTCGTCTGGTCCGGTCAGTCCAGCTTTGACAGCAATGACATTGGCTACAACAACGTTTTGAATCGATTTCCGACGCCCTCCAATGATGCCGGCTCAGCGATTGAGAGCAGTGGTTACAACAATTCAACTCCGGGTCTCGGTGCTTTCGGCAATGTCTTGGGCAATGACACTGACCCTGATGCCGGCGACACCCTTAGTGTGCAGGGCGTCATTTCCGGCATCGGCGGCTTCAGCTCAAGCAATCTGGGCACATCTCTCGCAGGCCTCTACGGTAGCCTGACCCTTAATAGCGATGGCGAGTACACCTACGCACTCAACAATTCGCATGCCATGGTTCAAGCGTTGCGCACCAACGCCGATACCTTGACGGACACTTTTACCTACACTGTCCAAGACCAGCGAGGAATGGCCGCGACGGCGACGATCACGGTTACCATTCGCGGTCGCAATGACGCTCCGACCGCAAATGCTGATACAGCGATTGCGGTTGAGGCCGGGGGATTGGCAAACGGATCCGCCGGTACCAATCCGACAGGAAACGCCCTCACTAACGATACCGATCCGGACACTGGAGACACCAAAACAGTTACGGGCGTTGCCGCTGGAGTCCAAGCCTTCGCTTCAGGGAATCTTGGCAACTCCATCCTTGGCGCCTATGGCAATCTGACGATGGCGGCCGATGGCAGCTTCAGCTATGTCGTCGATAACCTGAACGCCAATGTGCAGGCCCTTCGCACCTCCAGCCAGACACTGATCGATGTCTTCACTTACACCTTCAGCGACGCTGGGGGATTAGGCTCCACGTCCCAGCTTACGGTCACGATACAAGGCGCAAACGACACGCCTCAACTGACAAATCTGGCCCCCGTCTCGGTCAACGAGAATGCCCCCAATGGAACTTTACTGACTTCTGCCGTGGGAAATGATCCGGATGCCGGGGAAACACTTTCCTTCAGCCTCAGCGACAATGCCGGCGGGCGGTTCACGGTCAACTCTTCGACCGGAGCAATCACGGTTGCCAACAGTGCGCTGCTGAACTACGAAGCAGCTACCAGCCATAACATTACAATCAGAATCACAGATCTTGCGGGTTCTTTCAGTGAGCAGACCCTGGCGATCAATTTACTGGACGTCGACGAATTCGATGTCGGACCGGTCAGCGATGCGAATGCAGCCGCCAACTCCATCGCCGAAAATAGCGCCAATGGCTCCACCGTAGGGATTACCGCCGCCGCCAGCGATGCCGATGGCAGCAACAACACGATCACTTACAGCCTGACAAACACTGCCGGCGGGCGGTTCACGATCAACAGCAGCACCGGCGTGGTGACTGTTGCCGATGGCTCGCTGCTCAATTTCGAATCAGCCACCAGCTATACCATCACCGTCCGGGCCACGTCCACGGACGGCAGCTTCACCGACCAGGCCTTTACGATCACCGTGACCGATGTCGACGAGTTTGATGTCGGCCCGGTCAACGATGCGAATGCAGCCGCCAACTCGATCGCCGAAAATAGCTCCATTGGCTTGAACGCACGGGTTACCGCATCCGCCAGCGATGCCGATGGCAGCAACAACACAATCACTTACAGTCTGACGAACACCGCAGGTGGGCGATTTGCGATCAACAGCAGCACCGGCGTGGTCACCGTGGCGAATGGCTCGCTGCTGAATTTCGAATCCGCCACCAGCCATACCATCACCGTCCGGGCCACCTCCACGGACGGCAGCTTCACCGACCAGGCCTTTACGATCACCGTGACCGATGTCGACGAATTTGATGTCGGCCCCGTCAACGATGCGAATGCAGCCGCCAACTCGATCGCCGAAAATAGCGCTAACGGCTCTACCGTAGGGGTTACCGCATCCGCCAGCGATGCCGATGGCAGCAACAACACGATCACTTACAGTCTGACGA